>Ga0315900_10006242_pt1 | contig 16097 bp, 11 predicted proteins | sample LakEriMetagenome_FD_203521 | JGI IMG/M metagenome (GOLD analysis project Ga0315900, IMG submission 203521) | Freshwater fungal communities from buoy surface, Lake Erie, Ohio, United States - Buoy 12 MA114 | ecosystem: Environmental > Aquatic > Freshwater > Lake > Lake biofilm | place: USA: Lake...
CAGGTCATCGTCGTTCAGGTAGGCGCGTCCGCGCAGGTTGGCGCTCAGGCTCAAGGTGCTGCGGTTGCTCACCTGCCGTTCCACGCCCAGGCGCCCACCGTAGTTGTTGCGGTCGCTCTCCGTGTTACCGCTCTGGCGGAACAGGTTCACGCCCTCGGGGTTGTAGGAATCGCGCGCGAGCAGCGTGCGTGTGCGGTTCTGCGCCAGGCTGCCGTTGCCGCTCAGGTTCCACGACCAGCGGCCGTCCTTCACGTTGATGTTGGCGTTGCCCTGATAGCGCCCGTTGGTGCCTGCCCCCACCTGCACCTGGCCGTTGTAGCCCGGGCGCGTGCTCTTCTTCAGCACCACGTTGATGATGCCGCCGCTGCTGGCCGCATCGAAGGCCGCGCCCGGATTGGTGATCACCTCCACACGCTCGATCTCATCCGCCGGTATCTGCTCCAGCGCCAGCACCGTGGGCCTGCCATCGATGAAGATCTGCGGGGAACCATTGCGCAGCTGCACATTGTCATCGGCATCCACGGTGAGGCCCGGCACGTTCTTCATCACGTCGATGCCGGTGCCACCGCGCACGGCGAGGTCCTTCTCCACATTGTAGATCCTGCGATCCACCTGCAGCTGGCTCTGGGCGCGTTCGGCCGTCACCTCGGCGGCCTTGAGCACCGTGGCCGATGGCTCCAGCAGCAGGTTGCCCAGGTCCTGTTCGGGCCGTTCCGGGGTGAGGATGACCTCACGCTCCAAGGTGTTGTACCCGAGGAAGGCGACCCGGAGCCTGTAGCGGCCAGGGGCCAGCTTTTCGATGCTGAAGTCGCCGTTGGCCGCGGTGAGCGCCCCGCCCACGATCGTATCGCGCGCCATGGGCATCAGGCTCACCGCTGCGAAGTCAACCCCCTTGCGGGTGGTGGAGTCCACCACACGGCCAATGAGGCGAACGACCATTGGACGCTGCCCCCCTCCTGGGCGCTGGGCCACGGCGGTGAAGTGGCCGAGCAGCAGCAAGGCCGCGAGCAGGTGACGCATGAGGGGCGCTAAGCTACCCAACCTGCCACGGCACGAACAACCATGCCATCGGCAGCAACGAAGAAGCCCCCGGCTTGGCCGAGGGCTTCCTGAAGGGTCGTATGCGAGACTTAGTACTCGTCGCGACGGAAACCGCGGTCACCGCGATCACCGCGGTCGCGGAAACCACCGCCACCACCGTAGCCACCACGATCGCCACCGCGATCGCGGAAACCGCCACGGTCACCACCGCCGCTGCGGAAACCGCCGCGGTCGCCCTCGGTGCGGGGGCGGGCTTCGTTCACCACCAGGTCACGGCCCTGGAAGTTCTTGCCGTTGGTGCCTTCGATGGCCGCCTTGCCGGCGGTATCGTCGGACATTTCCACGAAACCGAAACCGCGGCTGCGGTTCGTGGCCTTGTCCATGATGATCTTGGCCGAGGTCACTTCACCGAAAGCTTCGAAAAGTTCGCGGAGATCCTGGTCCTTCGCGCTGTACGCGATGTTGGCGACGTAAATGTTCATGTGTTCGACTGACTGAGTGAGTTTGGTTGTTCGTGCCTTCCCCTACTGTTCTCGCCAAAGAACCATCGGATCAGAGCGGGGCGAAGGTAGGGCGGAATTCGATCGGTGCAACAGGGGCGGGGCCGTGCTGCGGGGGCTCCGGGCCGGGGACCGGTCGCAAGGGGCCACTGGCGGGGGGGGTGCGGCCACCCTCCCCCCTTGCAGCCCCCGCCCCTCCGCTGGATGATGAGCAAGCGATGGCTGCCAGACGAAGGGATGAGTTCTTAGGCGCAACCTGCCCCCCGTAAGCACCTGCTTCGCCGGATGGGGTTTTCATCATGCCTACCGCACCCCGAACCGGCAATAGTGGATCGTTCGCCCCTCCTGCAACCACATCTGCTCGTAGAACGTGCGGATGTTCAGCACGGCCTGGAAGTCCGGCGTGCTGCGGGGCACCAATTCGCCATAGACATCGGCACTCTGCTCGTGCATTGGCAGACCCAGGGTTCGGGCGATGTCCAGCGTGTAGTGGTAGAGCTCGGGGCTGTCCGTCTTCAGGTTCACCACACCGCCGTGGGCCAGCACTTCACGGTAGCGGTCCAGGAAGAACGGGGAGGTCAGCTTCTTGCGGTCCTTGCCCAGTTGCGGGTCGCTGAAGGTGAGCCAGATCTCGCTCACTTCACCTGGGCCGAAGAACTTGAGCAGATGGTCCACATGCGTGCGCAGGAAGGCCACGTTGGTGAGCCCCAGCTCCTGCACGGTACGCGCGCCGCGCCAGATGCGGGCACCCTTGATGTCGATGCCGATGTAGTTGCGTTCCGGCCGCAGCTGCGCCAGGCCGGTGGTGTACTCGCCCTTGCCGCAGCCCAGCTCCAGCACCAGCGGGGCCTCGCGCTTGAAGTGTTCCGCGTTCCAACGACCGCGCAGGGCGAAGCCGCCCTCCATCACCTCCTCGAAGGTGGGCTGCAGCACGTGCGGGAAGGTGGCGTTCTCCGCGAAGCGGGCGAGTTTGCCTTTGCCCATGGGGTTTTGAGGATTCCGGTTTCCCAGTTCCGGGGTGGGGAGCGACCTGTTTTCTTTGACGGGCCGCGAAAGTAGCCGACACTGCATCCGCCCGCGCGGTGGCGGAACACCGCACGTGGACCCCAGAACCCGGAACTCAGCACAATGCTCAACGGCTCCCGTATCCTGGTGGCCCCGCTGGATTGGGGGCTGGGCCATGCCGCACGGTGCGTTCCGGTGATCGAGCAGTTGCTGGCGCTGGATGCGCAGCCCATCCTGGGAGCCGACCGTGGTCCACTGGCCCTGCTGTGCGATGCGTTCCCGCATCTGCCGCATGTCCGTCTACCCGGCGTGGACGTGCGCTACGCGCGGGGGCGCTCGCAGGCCCTGGCGATGGCGGCGCAATTCCCCGCCCTGCTGCGGAGCGTGCGCGCGGAGCACCACCACTTCATTCAACTGCGCCGGAGCCTTCAGCTGGATGCCGTGATCAGCGACCAGCGCTTCGGTCTTCATGCGCCGGGGCTGCCATCCGTGCTCATCACCCACCAGGTGTTCCCCTTCACCCCGCTGGCGCAGGGGCTGCTGCGCCGCTATAACCGGCATGCCATCGAGCGCTTCCACCGCTGCTGGGTGCCTGACCATGCGGGATCGCCGGGGCTTGCCGGTGAGCTTGCGCACGGCCCGGACCTGCCGCGCAACGCACGCTACATCGGGGCCTTGAGCCGCCTGGCACACAGGCGCAGCACACCTCCCGCAGAGCCCTACCGCGTCGTGGCGGTGATCAGCGGACCGGAGCCGCAGCGCACGCTGCTGGAGGAAGCACTGCTGCGGCAGCTTACACTGATCGAGGGGTGTCACCTGCTGGTGCGCGGCGTGCCCGGCGCGGGCGGTGATGTGGTCCGGGACAATGTGCGCTGCGTGACACACCTGGGCGGGGACGCACTGGCCGGCGCCCTGCTGCAGGCGGAACTGATCGTGGGCCGCACCGGCTACACCACGCTGATGGACCTGGCCATCCTGGGCAGGCGCGCACTGCTCATTCCCACTCCCGGACAACCGGAGCAGGAGTACCTGGGCCGGCTGCACGCCCACGGCGGCCGCTTCCTCGTTCAAGCCCAGCACCAGCTGGATGTGGCCGCCGCGCTGCACCACCCACGCTCGAAGGCGCCGGTGGTTGCGATGCACGATGACGCTGCCGCACTGCGCGATGCCTTGATGGATCTCGGTTCACTCATCGCCCGGAACCGGGTGCATGGGTGAACTGCGCCACGGGACCGCACCTTACTGGCCGATCAAGGCCCAATGCGTTCACCGCATGATGCACCGCTTTCAGGACGTGTGCAGCCGTGATATCGCGAACCACAGCCATGAGCTGTATTCATGTGTGTCCATCTGTGTCCATCCGTGTTCATCCGTGGTTGACCCCCACCGCGAGCCTGCGAGCCACATCCCTGCCGGGCGAACGGCGCATGGTCAGTGATGAATGAGCCTGAGGAATGCTACCGCGAGCTTGCGAGCCACCAGCCAAGCACCGTATTCATCCGTGTCCATCCGAGTCCATCCGTTTTCATCCGTGGTTAACACCCGCTGCGAGCCTGCGAGCCACATCCCCGCCGGGCGAATAGCGCATGGTCGGTGGTGAATGGGGCTAAGGAATGCCCGCAGCCGCGACCGCCAAGACCCATTCCTCACTGTTGCTCCGCGGTCCATGGTGCCGCCATCGCACGTCGGCCCCCATGCGCCATCCGGCCTGCGCCATGGTCCGCTACATTCGCTGCGATGCCGCGTACACTTTCGATCCTCCTGCTGTTGCCCATGGCCGCGCCGGTGCTCGCACAAGGCGATCCGGAGGCCGAACTGGCCCGCCTGCGCGCCGAACACCAGCGGCTGGAGGAACAACAGCAGGGCCTGCTGCCAGGCATCGAGAACGCCAAGCTCACCATCATCCAGCGCGACCTGAAGGCACTGGGCCTGCCCGCGCTCCAGCCAGGCGACGACGTTGTGATGCACCCGGGCCATGCGCTGGTGTGGAGCGAACGCCACCACCAACCGAAATGGACGGCCCACATCGTGCTGCCGGACATCATGCAGGGCAACCTTGCCCGCATCGACAGCTTCATGCCCGACCCCCGGGTGAAGGGTACCTCGGACCTCTTCAACGAATACTGGAACAGCGGCTACGACCGCGGCCACATGGTGCCCAGTGCTGACATGCGCTGGAGCCAGCGCGCCCTGCAGGCCACCTACCTGTACAGCAACATCGCCCCGCAGCGGCCGGAGATGAACCGCGAGGCCTGGGCCGACCTGGAGGACTGGGGCCGCCGGTACGTGCACTACGGCAAGGAGCGCGTGTTCATCGTTACGGGTCCCGTGCTGGCGGAAGGACTGCCCACGCTGAGCACACCCAGTGCACGCACGCCGGTGAGCATCCCCACCTACTGCTTCAAGGTCTTCGCCGACCTGGACGGGCCGGAGCGGAAGGGCATCGCCTTCATCATGAAGAACGGTGCCGCCGAGCGGGACATGCTGGAATGCGCCGTACCCATCGACAGCGTGGAGCGCCTTACCGGCCTCGATCTCTTCCCCGCGCTGGATGACACGCTGGAGGCGCGTATCGAAGCCATGAGCGACCAAACCCCGTGGTACGGCGAAGGCGACCCCAGCCAGGGCGAGGTGGCCCCGCTGAAGGCCCCATTGCCCGGCGGCCGCTTCAACACCACACAGGCAAAATACCAGGTGGGCAAGACCGCCACGATCTGCGGCACCGTGGTGAGCACCCGCCGCACCAGCAAGGCCAATGCCGTGTACCTGAACATGGACCGCGTGCACCCGCACCAGGATTTCTACGCCACCATCTGGGACTACAACAGCCCCAACTTCCACTACGATCCGGTGACCTTCCTGCTGCACAAGCAGGTCTGTGTCACGGGCAAGGTGACGCTCTACAACGACATCCCGCGCATCAGCGTGAACAACGAGAACGAGATCGAGCTGTGGGAGGAGGTCGTGCGGCCGAAGTAGCACGGCAGGCCGTGGGCCGTTACTTTGTTCTGCGCCACACTGGCGCATGCCATGCGCAAGCCCCTTCTGCTTCCACTCCTGCTGCTCGCCGCCTGCGGTGGTGAGCGCCCCGCCGATACGAACGCCACCACCACACCCGCGCCGCTCCTGCGCGCAGTACCACCGGACAGCAGCGGTGTGGTATTCAACAACACCATCACCGAGAGCCCGGAGGTGAACTACTTCACCTATGTGTACGCGTACAATGGCGGCGGTGTGGCGGTGGGCGACATCGACAACGACGGGCTGGTGGACCTGTACTTCACCGGCAACCAGGTGGGCGACCGCCTGTACCGGAACCTGGGCGGCATGCGCTTCGCGGACATCACGGAGAAAGCCATCGGCCCGCTGGCGGCGAAGGGCTGGCGAACGGGCGTCACCATGGCCGACATCAACGGGGATGGGTTCCTGGACATCCATGTATGCCGCAGCGGCCCCACCACGGATACCGCGCTCACGCGCAACCTGATGTACGTGAACAACGGCGACGGCACCTTCACCGAGCGGGCGCGGGAACTGGGCATCGCCGACACCTCGCACAGCACGCAGGCCGCCTTCCTCGATGCTGACCGCGATGGCGACCTGGACCTGCACGTGATCAACCACCCGATGGGGCGCATGAAGGGCCTCACCAACTTCACCGCCATGGCGGCCGTCCAGCAGGGTACCGCCCCCACCGATCGTTTCTACCTGAATAATGGTACCGACACCGCACCCCGTTTCACGGACGTGACCATGGAGGCGATGATGCGCAATTTCGACTACACGCTCGGGCAGGGCGTTGCCGACCTTGACCAGGACGGATGGCCTGATGTGTACACCGCCAACGACTTCGACGCCCCGGACATGATGTACATGAACCAGCGCGACGGCACCTTCAGCGAGCAGGTGCAGCTCCGCACGCGGCACATCAGCAACTTCAGCATGGGTTGCGATGTGGCGGATTACAACAACGACGCGCTGCCGGACATCATCACGCTGGACATGACCGCGGACGACCACCTGCGGAACAAGACGAACATGGCCAGCATGAGCCCGGAGAAGTTCTGGCGGCTGGTGGCCGGCGGCTACTACTTCCAGTACATGGTGAACACCCTGCAGTTGAACAACGGCAATGGCAGCTGGAGCGAGGTGGGCCAGCTGGCCGGTGTGGCCCGGACCGACTGGAGCTGGGCGCCGCTCTTCTGCGACCTGGACAACGACGGCTGGAAGGACCTGCTGGTCACCAACGGCTACCTGCATGACGTGCGTGACAACGACTACGCCCGTGGCACCTATGACAGGTTGCGGAGCGGCGCCGACTACTTCGGCACGTTGGAGCTCATCCCCAGCACGCGCATCCGCAACTACCTGTACCGCAACAACGGCGACCTCACCTTCGCGGACAGTTCGCAGGCCTGGGGGTTCACCGAGCCGGTGAACAGCATGGGTGCCGCCTATGCCGACCTGGACAACGATGGTGACCTGGACCTGGTGATCAACAACATGAACGCGCCAGCCTCGGTGTTCGCCAACAACGCCGTGCAGCAGCACCCGGAGCGTCACTGGCTGCGGGTGCGCCCGCTCAACGGCAGCAGCCCGGCCTTCGGCAGCAAGGTCTACGCGCGCACCGCCGGCACCGTTCAATACCAGGAGCTCTACCCGAGCCGCGGTTACCAGAGCTGCGTGGAACCACTGCTGCATTTCGGGCTGGGACCGGTCGCGGTGGTGGACACACTGGAGGTGCAGTGGCCGGATGGCCGCCGCACGCTGCTCACGGGCGTGAAGGCCGGGCAGGTGCTCACCGTGCGCCAGGAGGAGGGCATCGAAGTGAAGGAAGAGCCTATGAGGCCCACGCCCATGCTGGTGGAGGTGGCCGCTGCACGCGGGCTCGCCCACCGCCACGTGGAGAACCCCTACAACGACTTCGAACTCGAACCGCTGCTGCCCCACAAGCAGAGCGAGCTGGGCCCCATGCTGGGCACCGCCGATGTGAACGGCGATGGGCTGGACGACGTGATCGTGGGTGGTGCGCACGGCCAGGCGCCGGCCCTCTTCCTGCAACAGGCCGACGGCCGCTTCCGCATGGCCGCGCAGCAGCCTTGGAGCGTACACGCCGATCAGGAACTGCAGGGGAACGTGTTCTTCGATGCCGATGGCGATCGGGATGCGGATCTGCTGCTGCTGGCCGGCGGCAGCGAGGACGACCTGCGCGACGCCATTTATACGCAGCGCCTCTACCTCAACAACGGCAAGGGCGGTTTCACCGAGGCCAGCGATCGCCTGCCCCCGCTGATGACCAGCGCACAGCGTGCGGCGGCGGCGGACATCGACGGCGACGGCGATCAGGACCTCTTCATCGGCGGTCGTGTAACGCCTGCGCACTACCCGTTCGCCCCGCGCAGCTACCTGCTCGCGAACGATGGCTCCGGGCACTTCACCGATATCACTGAACAACGTGCGCCGGCGGCCATGGGGCCAGGCATGGTCACCGATGCTGCCTTCGCGGACCTCGACCGTGACGGCGATGCCGACCTGCTGCTCTGCGGTGAGTGGATGAGCCCGCGCCTGCTGCGCAACGACGGTGGCCGCTTCACCGACGCGAGCACCGAGGCCGGCCTGGCGCCGCTCACCGGTTGGTGGTACAGCCTGGCCGTGGCCGACGTGGACAACGACGGCGATGACGACGTGATCGGCGGCAACCTCGGCTGGAACAGCAAATTCCATGGCACCGTCGAACATCCCGTGCACATCTACTGGGCCGACTTCGATGACAACGGCCGGCACGACATCGTGCTGGCGAAGGAGAAAGGCGGCAAACAGCTGCCCGTGCGGGGCCGCGAGTGCAGCAGCCAGCAATGCCCCATGATCCTGCAGAAATTCCCCACCTATGCGGAGTTCGCCAAGGCGGACCTGGCGGGCATCTACTCGGAGGAGAAGCTGGCCGGGGCGCTGCACCTCACCGCATCGCACATGCTCAGCACCGTGTTCCTCAACGATGGCCGCGGCCGCTTCACCGCAACGCCGCTACCCTTGCAGGCACAGGTCTCGCCGATCAACGCCATCATCCCCATGGACGTTGACGCGGACGGGGCGATCGACCTGGTATGCGCGGGGAACAACTGGGGGGCCGAGGTGGAGACCGTGCGCTACGATGCCGGCATCGGCGTGGTGCTCAAGGGTGATGGCCGGGGTGGATTCACGTCCATGCCCGTGATGCGCAGTGGCTTCTTCGCCCGGGGCAACATGAAGGACCTGTGCCTGGTGCGCACCGGGCGTGATGGGCGGCCGCTGATCCTGGCGACCAATAACAACGATGTGGTACAGGCCTTCGCGCCTGCGGCGGCTACTTCGACTTCGGCACCGTGAAGCGGAAGGTGGTACCCTCGCCCTCCCGGCTCTTCACACTGATGGTGCCGCCGTGCGCCTCCACGATGTGCTTCACAATGGCGAGGCCCAGACCGCTGCCGCCCTCGTTGCGTGCGCGGCTCTTGCCCACGCGGTAGAAACGCTCGAACAGGCGCGGCAGGTGCTCTTCGGCGATGCCGATGCCGTTGTCGGCCACCTCCACCAGTACACGATCGCCCACATCGAAGGCCCGCACCTCGCACCAACCGCCTTCGCGGCCGTAGTTGATGGCGTTCATGAAGAGGTTGGTGAACACCTGCTGCATCCGGTCGCGGTCGGCGCGCACCCATGTGCCGTCCTCCAGCCTGCTGCGCAGCGTAAAGCGACGACCTGCGGCCTTCATCTCCAGCGCCTTGATCGTGCCGGTCACGGGTTCCTGCAGGTCCAGCCGCTCGGCCTGCAGCGTAAGCACACCGCTCTCCAGCTGCGTGATCAGGTCCATGTCCTCCACGATGCGGATCAGGCGGTCAACCCCATTGCTGGCGCGTGAGAGAAAGTCACGGTTCACCTTGGCATCTTCCAGTCCGCCCTCCAGCAGCGTGAGCACATAGCCCTGGATGCTGAAGATGGGCGTACGCAGCTCGTGCGCCAGGTTGCCGATGAACTCACGGCGGTACTGCTCACGCTCCTTCAGTTCACGTATCTCGGTGCGCTTCGCAGCAGCCCATGCACCCACCTCGTCACCCACGGACCCGAGGGGATCACCACCAACGGGTGGCCGCTCATCGCCGGCCTGTGTGCCATGGATCATCCGGTGGATAAGGTCAACACGCTGCAGCACGAAGCGGCGCACGAGCACATAAGTGGCCACCAGGGTGCAGCCCATCACGGCGATCAGGGCGGCGATACCCACCACGGCATCCACCTCGGCGCCGAGCAGGTAGGCCCCGCCCAGCAGCACGGCAAGCGCGGACAAGCCTGCCGCCAACGCGACAAGGGCGCTTAGACGGAGCGGTGATCGCAGGTCCATCACAATAACTGTGGGCCGAAGGTAGGCGGCACAGGGAGCACGAACGGCGCGGGCTTCATTAACACTGACCTAACATCCACCCCCTATGTTCGCGCCACGCACCGCGGTCCTTCATCGACCGCCTCTCCATGCATTTCGGCATCGTCCAGTTCCTGCTGCTCGCCGGATCGCTCGGATTCTTCATCCATGGTATGAAGGCCATGAGCGAAGGGCTGCAGCGCGTGGCCGGTGCACGCATGCGGCGCGTGCTGAACACCATGACGCGCGATCGTTACCGGGGTGTGTTCACCGGTTTCCTGACCACCGTGGTCACGCAATATTCCAGCGTCACCAGTGTCATGGTGGTCAGCTTCACCAATGCCGGCCTGCTGAGCCTGCGCCAGTCCATCCCCGTGCTGATGGGTGCCAACATCGGCACCACGGTGAAGATACTGCTCTTCGCGTGGCTCGGCTTCTCGTCCGTGAAGCTCACGCTCGCCGCAGTGGCCATCGTGGGCATCGCCCTTCCGCTGCTCTTCATGCGTGGCGCCCGCACCAAGGCCTTCAGCGACCTGCTCATCGGCGTGGCGCTGCTCTTCCTGGGCCTTGACCTGCTGAAGGAGCACATGCCCACGCCATCCGCACAGACCCTCTCCTTCCTGGACGGGCTCAGCGCCTACGGCTTCGCCTCGGACCTGCTCTTCGTGCTTGTCGGTGCGGCACTGGCCATCGTAACCCAAAGCAGCAGCGTGGCCTTGGTGCTCACCGTGCTGCTGGCGGAGAAGGGGATCATCCAGTACGAGACCGCCGCCGCATTGGTGATCGGCGAGAACATCGGTACCACGCTCACTGCCAACATCGCCGCGCTGGTGGGCAATGCGTGGGCCAAGCGTGCGGCCCGTGCACACTTCCTGATCAAGCTCGTGGGTGCCGCCTGGGCACTGCTCCTCTTCCAGCCCTTGCTGCAGGGTATCGCCCTGCTCACGGAGGACCTGCACCGCACATCACCGTTCACCGACAGCGGGGTGCATAAATGGGCGCTCACCTACCTGCACATCGCCTTCAACGTGCTCAACACGGCACTACTCATCAACTTCATCCCCTGGATCGAGCGTGTCACCACCCGCATGGTACCGACACGCAGTGCGCCCGACGAGGAGTACCGGCTGGAGTACATCGAGGACCCGGTGATGCCACTGACGCCGGAGCTCAGCCTGCTGGAGGCGCGCAAGGAGGTGGTCAAGTTCGCCCAGCTCTGCCAGCGCATGCTGGGCATGGTGCGCGACCTGCTGGTGGAGAAGAGCGCCACTGAACGCGCCGTGCTGCTGGAGCGCATCGCCAAGTACGAGGACATCACCGACCGCATCGAGGTGGAGGTGAGCCGCTTCCTCACCAAGACCGGCTCGGAGGCGGCGGACGAGCGCATGAGCGAACGCATCCGGGCCATGATCAGCATCATCGGCGACCTGGAGCGCGTGGGCGACATCCTCTTCCAGATGAGCAAGGGCCTGGAACGCAAGAGCGACGAACGCCTCTGGTTCTCGCCTGAGCAACGGCAGAACCTGCTGGAGATGATCAAGCTCACCGACACGGCCTTCCAGGTGATGCTGCGGAACCTTCGTGCCGACGATGATGACGTGGCCCTTGATGAAGCGATCGAAGCGGAGCAGCGGATCAACCACCAGCGCGATCAACTGCGGCGTGCTCACCTGAAGAGCATGGAGACCGGCGAGGGCAACGTGAGGAGCGGCCTCATCTACAACGACCTGTTCAGCAGTTGCGAGAAGGTGGGCGACCACCTGATCAACGTGAGCGAGGCACTGGTGGGGATGGTGTGAGCAGGGCTCAAGTCTCAAGTCTCAAGACAAGAGTCTCAAGGCGCAAGGCGAACGGCGCAGGGAATGAGCGCAGGCTCCGTGGCCAATGCACCGCCAACGCAGTTGACGGCGGTCGACTGGAAGCTTAATCCACCCGGAAGGCGTCCGTGGTGACCGTGTTGCTCACATGTAGCGCACGGTCCACCATGCGGATGTTGAACCGCACCGTGTCGCCGGACTGCAGCGGGGGCAATGGGAAGATCTGCGACCGTAGCGCCCACTCGAGCTCGCCCTTCAGCGACTTGTCCTGCCCGGCCGGTGTTATCGGAGTGAAGCGATAGTAATACGGCAGGTCCACCGGCGTCCAAACCCCGTTCACGCGGCGCTCCGGGTCGAACAGCAGGTTGTAGTAGAACGCACCACCAGGCTCGTAGGGCGGAAAGGTGTCGGCCTCGTTCAGGCCCAGATCGCCATCGCCGTCCGTGAAGCCGATGGTGATCACCGTGCTGTCCCCGGGGAACTCCAGGCCCTCCATGGTGATGATGGGCTCGATCGGGTATTTCTCCCGCTTCAGGCAGCCTGCGCCCAGCAGGGCCAGCAAGGCAAAGCCTGCGGCTACTTTTGGTGCGTTCCTCCTGGTGCTCATCGGACAGAACAAAGGTACACGGCGCATGCCCATTCCCCCGGCCACCCATCCCTCCTGGCAGGAGCGGCCCTTCGCCATCGCTGTCACCGAGGAGTACAACGCGCTGGCGCTCGACCTATTTCACCTGCACGCCGCCCACAACCCGGTGTACCGTGGATTCCTGCAGGCGCTGCGCGTGGAGCCGTCCACCGTTGGGCACGTGGATGCCATTCCCTGCCTGCCCATCGGCTTCTTCCGCAACCACCGCGTGCTGCTCGAAGGCCTCGAGCCTGCCGTCTCCTTCACCAGCAGCGGCACAACCCAACTGCGCCCCGCCTGCGCTGAAGCTTTGGCAGGCTCCGTTGGGCAGGCAGGCGCCACCACCAGCACGCACCACGTGCCCTGGCCCGGGCTGTACGAGCGCTCGTTCATGACCTCGTTCCAGGCCGTGTACGGCGATGTGCGCAACTGGCGGATCCTGGCGCTGCTGCCGGCCTACCTGGAGCGGCAGGGCAGTTCGCTGGTGCACATGGCCGGGCACCTGATCCGCGCCAGCGGCGATCCGCTCAGCGGCACCTACCTGTACCAGTATGACCAGCTGAGCGCGGTGTTGCGCCAGAGCGAGGCCGCCGGAAAGCCCACGTTGCTGCTCGGCGTCACCTTCGCCCTGCTGGACCTGGCCGAGCAGCACCCGCAGCCGCTGCGCCACACCGTGGTGATGGAGACCGGCGGCATGAAGGGGCGCCGCGCCGAGCTGGTGCGCGAGGACCTGCATGCGCGCCTGCAGAAGGCCTTCGGCATACGCGCCGTGCACAGCGAGTATGGCATGACGGAGCTGCTCTCGCAGGCCTGGAGCACGGGCGAAGGGCTTTACCGCTGCCCGCCGTGGATGCGCGTGCGCCTGCGCGACGTGAACGATGCGCGCAGCACCGCCCCACCCGGCCGCACCGGCGGCATCGACGTGATCGACCTGTGCAACGTGGCCAGCTGTCCCTTCATCAGCACCCAGGACCTGGGGCGCATGCACGCCGACGGCTCCTTCGAGGTGCTCGGCCGCTTCGACAACAGCGATATGCGCGGGTGCAACCTGATGGTGGGGTGAGCTACCCCGACACCTTCACCAGGAAGTAGTTCTTCCTGCCGCGTTGCAGCAGTACGAAGCGGCCGCTGATGAGGTCGTCCGCGTTCACGGTGCGCTCCTCGGGGCTCTTCGCCTTGTTGATGCTGATGCTGCCTTCCTTCAGCGCACGCTTGGCCTCGCCGCGGCTGGGCAGGAAGCCCGTGGTGTCCGCCAGCAAATCCACGATGGGCATACCGGCGCTCAGGCGGTCGCGCGGCACGTCGGCCTGCGGCACACCATCGAACACATCGAGCCATTGCTGCTCCGTGAGCGTGCCGAGGGCTTCGGCCGTGCCACCGCCGAAGAGGATCTCGGAAGCGCGGATCGCCGCTTCCAATTCACCGGCGCCATGGGTCATGGTGGTGATGAAGCCGGCCACGTCCTTCTGCAGGCGGCGCTGGTGCGGGGCCTTGGCATGCTCGGCGATGAGCGCCTCCACCTGCTCGCGCGGCCAGGTGGTGAAGATGTGCGCGAAGCGCGCGGCGTCCGCGTCGCTGGCGTTCAGCCAGAACTGGTAGAACTTGTACGGGCTGGTGCGCCTGGCATCGAGCCAGATGTTGCCGCCCTCGCTCTTGCCGAACTTGCTGCCATCGGCCTTGGTGAGCAGCGGTGTGGTGAGCGCGAAGGCTTCGCCCCCGTCCATGCGGCGGATCAGCTCGGTGCCGGTGGTGATGTTGCCCCACTGGTCGCTGCCGCCCATCTGCACGCGGCAGCCCTTGTGCTTGTAGAGCCAGTAGAAGTCGTAGCCCTGCACCAGCTGGTAGGTGAACTCCGTGAAGCTGATGCCGGTCTCCATGCGGTTCTTCACGCTGTCCTTCGCCAGCATGTAGCCGATGGGGATGTGCTTGCCCACCTCGCGGATGAAGCGCAGGAAGCCCATGTCCTTGAACCAGTCGTAGTTGTTCACCAGCTCCGCCGGCCGGGTCTTGGAGGTGAAGTCGATGAAGCGCGCGAGCTGATCGCCCACGCACCGCTGGTTGTGGCGCAGCACCTCCTCGTCCAGCAGGTTGCGCTCGCTCTTCTTGCCGCTGGGGTCGCCCACCATGCCCGTGGCCCCGCCCACCAAGGCGATGGGCCGGTGCCCGCTCTCCTGGAAGTGCTTCAGCATCATGATCTGCACCATGTTGCCCACGTGCAGGCTGTCCGCCGTGGGGTCGAAGCCGATGTAACCGCTGGCGGGACCCTGGTTCAGGTACTCCTGCGTGCCGGGCATGCTGTCGTGCAGCAACCCGCGCCAGCGCAGCTCCTCCATGTGATCGCGTACGGTGCTCATGCATGGTCCGCCGCAGCTGAGAACGCGAAGGCGGGTGGTCGGCGAAGATAGAGGAGGGCACATGGCCCCATGGTCGCATGACCAGGCCACTTGATCCATGTCACTTGACCCTTGTGACCTGTCACTTGGAATACCTTGCCCCGCAATGGACCTGGTGACCGGCGGCACGGGGATCGTGGGGGCGCACGTGGTGGACGCGCTGCTCACCGCCGGAAGGCCCGTACGCGTGCTGGTGCGCGAAGGCAGCGACCGCAGCATCATCCGCCGGGTACTACAGCATTACCATGCGGACGGCGCAGCGCGCTTTGAACGCCTCGCGTGGCATGTTTCAGATCTGCTGGACCCAACTGGCCTCGGTGAGGCGATGCAGGATGTGGAGCGTGTGTTCCATTGCGCGGCCATCGTGAGCTTCGACCCACGCGATGCGACGGCCATGCTGCGCGAGAACATCGGCGGTACGGCCAATGTGGTGAACGCCATGCTGGAGCGCGGCGTAAAGCGCCTGTGCCACGTGAGCAGCACCGCCACTATCAACCTGCGCACGGATGGGTGCGCAAGCACCGAAGCGGACGCCTTCGTGCAGGACAAGCACAGTTCACCCTACGCGATAAGCAAGCACGAGGCGGAGATGGAGGTGCAGCGCGGCATCGCTGAGGGGCTGCACGCCGTGATGGTGAACCCCTGCATCGTACTGGGTCCCGGTATGCCCGGGCGCAGCAGCATGACGATGATCGACCGTGTGCGGCGTGGCACACGCTTCTACCCACCGGGCAGCAATGCGGTGGTGGACGCGCGCGATGTGGCCAGCGCGATGCTCCGCGCCATGGACGTGGCCGCCGTGGGCGAACGCCACCTGCTCATCGGGGAGAACCTCCCCTACCGTGCACTCTTCACGAACATCGCGGAAGCCTTCGGCCAGGCCGCGCCCACCGTGCCCCTGCGGCCGTGGATGCTGGAGCTCGGCTGGCGTATGGAGCGCCTGCGCACGCTCTTCGTCGGCCGGCCTTTCATCACCCGGCATACGGCGCGCACGGCTTACCGCCAGCGGGCATACGATGGAGCCAGGGCGCGCACGGTGCTGGGTATGGAGTTCCGGGATGCCAGGGAAGCCCTGCGGAACGTGGCGGTGTTCATGGGAGGGCAACGGTGATGCACCCGGCTGCCCGCTGCACAGCGGGTGGCAAAGGACCGAGGAGATGGCAGCGCCTGGCTCGCAAGCTCCGGGTATTCCGCAGGCCCATTCACCACTGACCATTCGCCATTCGCCCGGGGGGATATGGCTCGCAGGCTCGCGGTGGGCGCCAACCACAGATGAAAACGGATGGACACAGATGGACACGGATGTCCCTTCGACAGGCTCAG
>Ga0315900_10006243_pt1 | contig 16096 bp, 13 predicted proteins | sample LakEriMetagenome_FD_203521 | JGI IMG/M metagenome (GOLD analysis project Ga0315900, IMG submission 203521) | Freshwater fungal communities from buoy surface, Lake Erie, Ohio, United States - Buoy 12 MA114 | ecosystem: Environmental > Aquatic > Freshwater > Lake > Lake biofilm | place: USA: Lake...
CGCTGGTCAGCCTGACCATCGAGCGGCGCTATGAACGCGGGCTGCTCGGCAGCCTGTTCTGGATCATCTGGTATCCGCTGATTTTCTGGCTGCTGCAGACCCTGACCACGGCGGTGGCCCTGCCCCGCGCCGCGCTCAAGCCGCGCAACGCGGCAACCACCTGGGTCAGCCCGGACCGGGGGATAAGGTGAGCCATGCCGGAGGCGGCCTGCCGCCCATCACCCCCTGGCCGCCGCTGATCACCGCCGCCGCGCAGCCGCGCTGGATGGTATGGCGCGATCGGCTGCTGACGCTGGGTGCGTGGCTGCTGCTGGCCCTGCTCTGCCGCAACGCGCTGATCACCATCAGCGGCGAGGTGATGCAGAGCCTGGGACTGGCTGAGAACGTCCCCGCCCCCGATTTCCACGAGCACATGCGCCGCATGCAGCCCTATTGGGTCGCGGTCGGCCTGCTGCTGCTCTGGGTCGGCACTTGGGCGATGGTCTGGGTGCTGCGCCGACGCCTGACCCGCCCGGCGCCCATGCCTGAGCCGCTCGACCCGCCGAGCGAGGCCGCGCGCCATGGCGCGGACCCGGCGGCGCTGCTGGCCTGGCGCGACATGCGCATCGCGATCGTGCATGTGAACGAAGGCCGTATGCATGCCGTGGCCCCGGAACCCAAGCAGGCGGATGCCGCGCCATGATCCCCGAACCCACCACCCCGCCGCGCCTGTTCGGTACCGATGGCATCCGCGGCACGACCAACGCCGCGCCCATGGATGCCGCGACGGTGCTCGGGCTCGGCCAGGCGCTGGGCCAGCATTTCGCCGCCGGCGGGCCGCGCGGCCGGCGTCGCGTGGTCATCGCCCGCGATACGCGCCTGTCGGGCGAGATGCTGGAGGCTGCGCTCACGGCCGGGCTGGTCGGCGCCGGCGCGGATGTCATGCTGGCCGGCACCCTGCCCACGCCGGCGCTCGCCCTGCTCACGCGCAGCCTGCGCGCCGATTTCGGGGTGATGATCTCGGCCGGGCACAATCCGCCCGACCATAACGGCCTCAAGGTCTTCGGCCCCGGCGGGGAAAAGCTTGCGGAGGCCGAGGAGCGCGCGATCGAGGCGCGCTTCGCCGGCGCCCAGCCAGCCAGGCCGCTCGCCGGCCCCGCGCTGCTTGGCCGGGCGAACCGCATCATCGACGCGCCGGGGCGCTACCTCGAAGCCGCCAAGGCCGCCTTCCCGCGCGGGCGCAGCCTGAATGGCCTGCGCCTCGTGCTCGATTGCGCCAACGGCGCGGGCTGGCGTGTGGGTCCTACCGTGCTGCGCGAGTTGGGCGCGGAGGTGGTGGCGATGGGCGTCGCCCCCGATGGGCACAACATCAACGCCGAGGACGATCCCCTCACGCCCGATCGGCTCGGCGCGCTGGTGCGTGAACGGCGCGCGGATCTCGGCATCGCCTTCGATGGCGACGCCACGCGCCTGCTGCTGACCGATGAGCAGGGCGTGCATGTGGGCGGCGACCAGATCCTGGCGCTGCTCGCCGAAGCGTGGCAGCGCGAGGGGCGCCTCGCAGGTGGCGCGGTGGTCGCCACGGTGATGGCGAATGCGGCGCTGGAAAGCCACCTCGCGACGCGCGGCCTTGGCCTGCTGCGCACCGAGGTGGGCGACCGGCAGGTGGTGGCGGGCATGCGCGCGGCCGGCTGCAACCTGGGCGGGGAGAGTTCCGGCAACATCGTCATGGGCGATGTCGCGACCACGTCGGACGCGCTCTGGGCGGCGCTCGCGGTGCTGGCGGTGCTGGTCGAGGAGGCGCGGCCGGCCTCCGCGCTCTGCCATCGCTTCACGCCGCGCCCGCAGGCCCTGCGCAACGTGAAGCTGCCCGGCGGCCACGCCGTGCCGCTCGACGATCCGCATCTGCGCGCAGCGCTGGCCGAGGCACAGGCGCAACTCGGCCCGACCGGGCGCGTTCTGCTGCGCGCCAGCGGCACCCGACCCGTGCTGCGCGTAATGACCGAAGGCGAGGATGCGGCGCGTGTCGCTGCGGCGGCGGACCAGCTTGCCGGCGTGCTCGCGGCGCATGTCGCGGGCCAGCACAGCGTCGCATCCGGACATGCAACGTGACCAGCGCCCCCGCTTGCCGCCCTCCCGCGACCAGGAGTAGCCGAACATCATGAGCAACGCCGCCATTCTCCTCGCCGCCGGCCTGGGCACGCGCATGCGCTCGGCCATGCCCAAGGCGCTGCATCCCCTGGCAGGGCGGCCGATGCTGCAGCACCTGCTGGAACAGGTCTGCCAGGTCTTCGACCGCGTGGTGGTGGTGGTCGGCCCCGACATGCCCGCTCTCGAGGCCGCCGCCGCGCCGCACCAGACCGTGGTGCAGGCCGAGCGCCTGGGCACGGGCCATGCGGCCCTGCAGGCGGCCGCCGCGCTGGAAGGCTTCACGGGCAGCGTGACCGTGCTCTACGCCGACAACTCGCTGATCACGGCGGAGACGATGAGCCGGCTGCGCGCGACGGCCGAGAGCGCGACGCTGGCCTTGCTCGCGATGCGCCCGACCGATCCCGCCCGCTATGGCCGTGTGCTGACCGACACCACGGGCAGCGTGACGCGCATCGTCGAATGGGCGGATGCCTCGCCGGAAGAACGCGCCGTCGGGCTGTGCAATGCCGGCGTCGTCTCGGCCCCGGCTGCGAAGCTGTTCGGCTGGCTGCGCGCGATCCGCAACGACAACGCGCAGGGCGAATACTACCTGACCGATGTGGTCGCCCTCGCCGCCGCCGAGGGCGGGCGGGTGGAGGCGGTGGAAGCGCCCGAGGACGAGTTGCGCGGCATCAACAGCCGCATCGAACTCGCCGAGGCCGAGGCCGCGGTGCAGCGCCGCCTGCGCCACGCCGCCATGGCGGGCGGGGCGACGCTGGTGCAGCCCGAGAGCGTGGTCTTCGCGCATGACACGAAGCTGGGGCGCGACGTGCTGATCGGCCCCAACGTGGTCTTCGCGCCTGGCGTGGTGATCGAGGACAATGTCGAGATCCGCGCCTTCAGCCATCTCGAAGGTTGCACGGTGCGCGCCGGCGCGGTGATCGGCCCCTTCGCGCGGCTGCGCCCGGGCACGCTGGTGGAACGCAACGCGCATGTCGGCAATTTCGTCGAGCTGAAGGCCGCCGTGCTCGGCGAAGGCGCGAAGGCCAATCACCTGAGCTACATCGGCGACGCGACCGTGGGGGCGCGGGCGAACATCGGCGCGGGCACCATCACCTGCAACTATGATGGCGTGAACAAGCATCGCACGGTGATCGGCGAAGGGGCCTTCATCGGCTCCGACACCGCCTTGGTCGCCCCCGTGCGCGTCGGCGCACGCGCCCTGGTGGCGGCGGGCAGCGTGATCACGCAGGACGTGCCGGATGACGCGCTTGCGATTGCGCGCGGGCGGCAGGCGAACAAGCCGGGGCGCGGCTTCAAGGGCAAGAAGGGCTAGGCATCATGTGCGGCATCGTCGGACTGGTCGGGCGTGAGGCGTCCGCGCCGCGCATCCTCGAAGCGCTGCGTCGGCTCGAATATCGTGGCTATGACAGCGCGGGCATCGCCACGCTGGTCGATGGCCGGATCGAACGCCGGCGCGCCGAGGGCAAGCTCACCAACCTCGCCGCCGCGCTGGAAGCGCACCCGCTGGCGGGCACCATCGGCATCGGCCATACGCGCTGGGCCACGCATGGCGCGCCGACCGAGCGCAACGCGCATCCGCACGCCACGCCGCGCGTCGTGGTGGTGCATAACGGCATCATCGAGAACCACGCCGAGCTGCGCGAGGAATTGCAGGCGCAGGGTCATGTCTTCGAATCGGAAACCGATACCGAGACCTTCGCCCGGCTGGTCGATCAGCTCCTGCTCGATGGCGCCACCCCCGAGCAGGCCGCCGCCGCCGCGCTGAAGCGCGTGCACGGCGCCTTCGCGCTCGCCATGCTCTTCGCCGGCCATCCGCGGCTGCTGATCTGCGCGCGCCAGGGTGCCCCACTCGCTGTCGGCTTCGGCGAGGGCGAGATGTATGTGGGCTCGGACGCGCTGGCGCTGGCCCCGCTGACGCGCCAGATCGCCTACCTCGAGGAAGGCGACTGGGCGGTGCTGGATGACGTCTCGGCGCGCTTCCACAACGCCGCCGGCGAAGTGGTGGAACGCGAGATCCGCCAGACCTCGGTTTCGGGTGCCGCGACCGGCAAGGGCAACTATCGCCACTTCATGGAGAAGGAACTGCACGAGCACCCCGTCGTGCTCGGCGACACGCTGCACCAGTATCTGGAGCCGACTTCGCGCCGCGTGGCGCTGCCGCCTTTGCCCTTCGACCCGAAGCTGGTGCCGCGCCTGACCATGACCGCCTGCGGCAGCGCCTATCTGGCCGCGCTGGTTGGCCGCTACTGGATAGAGCAGCTCGCGCGCATTCCCGTGGACATCGATGTGGCCAGCGAGTTCCGCTACCGCGACCCGCCGCTGGCCGAGGGCGGGGCTGCGATCCTGGTGAGCCAGAGCGGCGAGACGGCGGACACCATGGCCGCACTTCGCCTGCTGCGCGAACATGGACAGAAGGTGCTCTCGGTCGTGAACGTGCCCGAGAGCAGCATGGCACGCGAGAGCGACGGCGCGGTGCTGACCGTGGCCGGCCCCGAGATCGGCGTCGCCTCCACCAAGGCCTTCACCGCGCAGCTCGCCGTGCTGGCGCTCCTCGCCATCGGCTTCGGCCGCGCGCGCGGGCACATGAATGCGGCGGATGAGCGCGCGCTGATCGCGGCGCTGCTCGAACTGCCCTCCAACGCGGCGCTCGTGCTGGAGCGCGATGCCGAGATCCGCGCCATGGCCGAGGAAGTCGCGAAGGCGCGCGACGTGCTGTTCCTCGGCCGCGGCACGCTCTTCCCGATCGCGATGGAAGGGGCGCTGAAGCTGAAGGAGATCTCCTACATCCATGCCGAAGGCTATGCCGCGGGCGAGATGAAGCACGGCCCGATCGCGCTGATCGATGAGGCAGTGCCGGTGATCTCGCTCTGCCCCTCGGGCCCCTTGTTCGAGAAGACGGCGTCGAACCTGCAGGAGGCCGCGGCGCGTGGCGGGCGCATCATGGCCTTCACCGACGATCTGGGCGCCGAACGCCTGCGCGCCTTCGCCGAGCGTGTCGTGGTGCTGCCGCGCGTGGGCGCTTTCTCCGCCCCCATCCTGCACGCCATTCCGGTGCAGTTGCTGGCCTATCATGTCGCCGTGCTGAAGGGCACCGATGTGGACCAGCCGCGCAACCTGGCCAAGAGCGTGACGGTGGAGTGAGGGCTGAGGACAGCGCGCACAGCTACGCCAGCCCGTCCTTCACGCCAGCCTGTACTTCACGAAGGCGCCATCCTTGATGATCATGGCGATCTGCGCGCCCTGGTCCTGCAGGACACGCAGATCCGCCAGGGGATCGCCCTCCACCACCAGCAGGTCCGCCAGATAGCCCTCGGCAACGCGCCCAAGCCGACCCTGCATGCGCACGACCTCGGCACCATGGATGGTCGCCTGGCGCAGCACCTCGGCTGCGGGCAGCGCCTCGGCGCGGATCAGCAATTCCTCGGCCTGGTACTGCTTGGGCGCGCGGAACAGGTCGGTCCCGAGCGCCATACGTACCCCTGCGCGCTGCGCGATCTCGAGCGACCGGGCGCCGGTCGCCAGAACCTCGCGCGCCTTCTCGAGATGGAAGGCCGAAATCCCGACCTCGGCCGCGTGCTGCACGACGCGCCGATAGACCACCAGCGTCGGCACAAGGATCGCACCACGCGCGGCCATCAGCGCGGCGGCGCCCTCATCGAGGAAATTGCCATGCTCGATCGTGCGTACGCCGCTGCCCACCGCACGCGCGATGGCGGTGGGCGTATAGGCATGGGCGGCCACGTATTTCCCCGCCCGTGCCGCCTCATCGACCACCGCGGCGATCTCATCCAGCGCATACTGATCGTAGTCGACCGGATCGGCCGGGCTCGAGACGCCGCCCGAGGCCATGATCTTGATCTGGTCGACGCCGCGGCGGATCTCCTCACGCGCGGCGCGACGCACGCCGTCCACACCATCGGCCACGACCATCATGTTCGCCTCGGCGCGCAACGCACAGGCGGGGCACGCATCGGCGGGGTTGCGCATGTCGCCATGCCCGCCTGTCTGGCTGAGCGGGCGGCCGGAGACGAACATCCGCGGCCCCGCGAACAGGCCTTCCTCCACCGCGCGCCTAAGCCCGGCATCGGCACCGCCCATGTCGCGGATTGTGGTGAAGCCGCGCAGCAGGGTCTCCTTCAGCAGCCGCGCCGCGCGCGCAGTGACCAGGGAGGGAAACAGCGTCGGATAGGACACCATGCCATCGGCGCAGACATGCACATGGCAATCGATCAGCCCGGGCATGACAACGCGCCCGCCGAGCTCCACCACGCGCGCATCCGCCGCAGCAAGCCCCGGTCCGACGGCCAGGATGCGATTGCCCTCCAGCAGGACGTCGGCGCGCAGCAGCGTGCCGGCATCCACATCCAGCACCGCGCCGCCGCGCAGCAGCGTCCGCATCGCGGGCGGCTCAGTCTGCGCGGATATTCGCAGCGCGGATCAGGCGCTCGAACTTCGCGTATTCGCGCGCCAGCATGGCCTGCACCTCGGCGGCCGGGGGCAGGCTCGGCGCGGGGATGGTGCCGACGGCGCGCAGCTTCTGCTGCACCGCCGGCGTCGAGAGCACCTTCACATAGGCGGCATGGATGCGCGCCAGCACCGGCTCCGGCAGGCCGCGCGGCGCCATCGCGATGTACCAGGAATCGAGGTTGGCGGCGGCCAGGCCCATCTCGCTCAGCGTCGGCAGATCGGGGAAGTCGGGGGAGCGGGTGGAGCCGATCGCGGCCAGCGCGCGCATCCTGCCATCGGCGATGTGCTGCTTGACCAGGCCGGTGCTCAACACCGCCACGTCAAGCCGCCCGGCGAGCAGGTCCACGATGCCCGGCGGCAGGCCGCGGTAATCCACTGCCGTGACCTGGAAGCCCATGGCCTGCTGCATCAGTTCCATGGCGATGTGGGTGAAGGTGCCGTTGCCCGCACGCAGATAGTTCAGCTGGCCCGGCCGCGCCCGCGCCTGCGCGGCGAAATCCTCCATGCTGCGCGCCGGGTTGTCGCCGCGCACCACCACCACCGAGACGCTGTGCGAGACCAGCGACAGGCACTGGATGGACTCCACCGGGTGGAAACCAGATGGCGTGAGCATCGGCCCCACCAGGTTGCCCAGCGCGGCCATCATCCAGGTATGCCCATCCGGCGGCGCCTGGACCAATTGCTGCGACCCGATCACCCCGCCCGCCCCGGTGCGGATGTCGATCACCAACGGCTGGCCAAGTTCGGCGGCGAGTTCCTCGGTGTGCGTGCGCATCACCAGGTCGACGATGCCGCCGGCCGGATAGGGGTTGATGAAGCGGATGGGCCGGCTGGGAAAGGCCTGGGCAAGCGCGGGGCGCGCGAGCGGCAGCAGCGCACCTGCCGCGAGCAGCGCACGACGGGTTGTGGCGAGCGTCATTGCGGGGGCTCCTTCTTCCGGTCCTCGATGAAGCGCAGCACGGTGGCAAGCCCGCGCTGCATATGGTCGCGCAACTCGGCGCGCATGACCGCGAGGTCATCGCCGCGCGCGCAGCGAATGTAGGCGTCATGCCCGTCGCGGCGCGGCCCGGGGCGGCCATGTGCGCGGTGATGCGCCGCCCAATACAGGGTCAGCCGCCCGCGGATCGCGCCCCAAGCCTGTAACAGCAGGCCATGGCCGGCGGTCTCATAGACCACGCTGTGCAGGGCGAGTTCGGCGGCGATGGCGGCCTCGTCGTCGCCGGCGTCGATCGCCGCGCACAAGGTGTCGTGACGTTGTGTCAGGGCCGAGCGGAACGCGGCGTCGCGGCGGTCCCAGGCGCATTCGAAGGCGAAGATCTCGAGCGTGGTGCGCAGGGTGTAGAGTTCCCGCGCCACGGTGGCGTCGAGCGGCGCGACACTGACGCCGCCCCAGGCGCGCTGCTGCACGAGCAGCCCTTCCTCGAGCAATTCTCGGATCGCCTCGCGCAGCGGTGCGCGCGAGATGCCAAGGGCGCGTGCAAGCGCGACCTCGACCACCGGCGCGCCGGGCGGCAGGCGCCCGGAGAGCACCGCGGCGCGCAGCGCATCGGCCGCGCCCTCCCGCAGCGTCATGCGCGCCAGCGGCGCATCGGCGATCGGCGCGGTGGCGCTCATGCCGCCGCACGGTCCTTCAGGGCGACATAGAGGTCGCGCAGGCGCTGCGTCATCGGCCCCGGCAGCGCGGCCGGCAGCCTGCGCCCATCGATCGCGCTGACCGGCGTGAGACCGCCGAAGGTGCCCGTCACGAAGGCCTCCTCGGCCGCATAGACATCCTTCAGCGCGAAATTGGCGAGGCGGATGGGAATGCCGTTGTCGCGGCACAGCGCGATGACATTGCCGCGCGTGATGCCCTGGAAGCAGTAGTCGCCGGTCGAGGTGAAGACCTCCCCACCGCGCACGAAAAAGAAGTTGGTGGCGTTGCAGGAGGAGACGAAGCCGTGCGGGTCGAGCATCAGCGCCTCATCCGCCCCGGCCTTGATCGCCTGGATCAGCGCGGTGATGAGGTTGAGCCGGCTGTGCGAATTGAGCCGCATGTCGAACATGTCGGCGGGCGAGCAGCGGATGGTCGAGGTGAACAGGTTGAGCCCGCGCGTCTGCAAGGCGGGGTTCGGCTGCTTCCACTCGGCCACGATCACGACCGTCGCAGGGCCGATGGTATGGCGCGGATCCTGGTTGGGCGTCTTCTTGAGGCCACGCGTGACCATCAGGCGCAGATGGACGCCATCCTCCATGCCGTTCGCGGCAAGCGTCTGGTGCAGCGCGGCGACGACCCCCTCGCGCGTCATGCCGATGTCGAGATCGATCGCGCCCGCGCCCTCGAACAGCCGGTCGAGATGCGCATCGAGGAACACAAGCCGCCCCTTGTGCAGCCGCACCCCTTCCCAGACGCCATCGCCGAGCACGAAGCCGGCGTCGAAGACGGAGACCCGCGCCTCATCCCGCGGCACCAGCGCGCCATTGACGTAGATCCGCACGCCAGCGTTGCGCGGATCGGCGGGGAAATCCTGGCTACCGGCCATGGCAGGCCTCGGAGGTTGGCGGCATGTGGTTCCTTGACCGACAGACGGCTGTCGACATTAGACGTCCGGCGAAAATCCGGTCAACGCCTGTTCCAAGGCGGGCGCATGGCCCCCGCCTATCCCGGCATCAACCGGGGTTCGAGGCAGCCCTTGCGAGCCAGGCCGGCGGCGCCCCGGCGAACATGCCTGTCACCGCGGACTCGACGCAGGCGGCGAGACCCGCGAAGCGCACGCGCTGCCCCGTCAGCCCCGGCCCGTAATGGACATACTTGCCCGAATTGGTGAGCAGGCCGCCAAGCGTGCGCGGGATCACCGGTTCCTCGATCATGCACCAGCAGGTATCCGTCACCAGGCGAAAGCCGAAATGCTCCAGCGTCTGCGCAATACCGGCCGCCTTTGCGCGGGCCAATTCGGCGCGACCTGTCGTGATGATGGCCTGCGTCTCGGCGGATTTCCTTCGCCCCTGGCACAGGCCCGAGATGAGGCGCATCTCCTCGAAGGAGGAATGCGGATTGCCGATCGCGATGCAGCCGACTTGTGAGGTCTCCGTGCCGTTCAGGTGATCCCAGGCAGCCAGGAGGTCGGTGGCGCCGATCCGAAAGGGGCCGGCCGGGGCATCCTCGCCCAGCGCCGAGGCGAAATCCGGCGCTTCCGGCGTGATCCCGACGATGTGGAACATCGGCGCCGCGGAGGTCGTCGCGAACGCCGCGGAGAAGGCCTTCAGATCGTCCCGGGACGGCGATGTGGCCTCCAGCCCCGTCACCACCGGGATGTCATGCGGCGACTTCTCGCCGCACAGATAGCCCAGCAGAGGGAACAGGGAGTCGTCCGCATCGGCGGGCAGTTCGACGTGAATGTGCAGGCGTGCCTTGCGGTGCGCGTCGAGGTGGCAGCCGCTCAGCGGCGCGCGACCCGTCAGCGCCAGGCAGAGATCGAGGTAGTCCGGATACTTCCCGGTCCTGGCGCCAAGGACGCTGTTTGCGAAGGCGACCGCATTCGACTCCGCCCATCCGATGTGCTCCCCCGGCCCGGGCGCGCTGTCGAGGAGATAGGGCGCGCAGGTGAAGCTGGGTTGCGCGCCCATCGCCAGATAGGCGTCCGTCTGGCGCTCCACCTCCGCCGCGCGCTCGGGCGGGATGCCCAGTACCCGCCATTGGGTGCGATCGATCGAGATCGCGTTGAGCGTGGTCGGCACCCGCACCTGCGCACCAAGATCGCGCAGGCGCTCGGCGATCGCGACGCTCACCGGCCCGGTGTAGATGCAGCAATCGAGATGGCATTGGCTGATGTCGATCAGCCTGGCGGCGCCCTCCAGCCGGGCCATCGCAAGGACGATGCGCATCGCCAATTGCGCGGCCGGCCCCTCCGCGCCCGCCAGCATCGCGCGATCACGGGTGGTGAGTTCCACATCGACTTCGGGCGTTGGCGGGAGATCCAGGCCCGTTGCGGATTCGGATACGCCGAGCGCCGTGACCTCGCTGCCGCTGACCCTTGCCTCCCGGGCGGTCCCCAGCAGCCGGAAGGCGCCACGATCCAGACGGATCATCGGGAGGCTGCGGCCGAAGAGCGCATCGGCGATGAGGGCGCCCAAGGGCAGGATGGTCTCATCCTCGCAAAAGACGATGGCGGCGGGCGCCGCGCCGCGCATGATCAGTTCGAGAAGCACGGCGCTTCCCGTACAGGAACCGCGGCCGCTCGGGATGGCGAGGATCTTCCCCGTGACGCACTGCCCGAACAGCGGATGCTGCTGATCGATGACCATCCCTGTCTCTGCGGAAATCCCGCCCCAGAAGCTGAGGCCAAGATCGGCGTGCAGCACCTGCCCCGACGCATCGCCCGCGACCAGCGCGCGTCCGAGGAGAGTGACATCCTTCATGCGGTATCCGATCCCGTTGCGGCTGGCCACGCCACCGTCGCCATTCCGGCGATTGCGCCGCGGACGCTAACACGCAAGTTGCCCCCTGGGCCAAACCGCGCTGTCCGTGCGGCCGTGCCGCGCGCCGGCCATGGAGTCCGATGCGCCGGTCAGGACATGCCGCGACCGATCGTCTCCGCGGCCTGCCGCAAGGCGGGCAGAAGGGCGGCAGGCTCGGCCGGATCGGTAAGGCCGAAGCTGGCGCTCAGCGCCGCCCGGATGTGTCCCGCGCGGTCCATTACCGGCACCGCCATCGACCGCAGGCCGAGCCGCAATTCCTGGTCGATCAGGCAATGCCCCGACTGCCTTGTGGCGGCGAGGGCCGCGGCCAGACGCGCAGGCGCGGTGATGGTGAAGGGGGTGAAGCCCGGCAGCGGCGCGGCGCCGATCACCTGCGCGACCGCAGCCTCCGGCAGCCCTGCCAGCAGGACGCGCCCGATCGCCGTCGCATGCGCGGGCAGCCTTGTGCCGATGGAGCGGTCCATGCCCGGCATGGGATGTGGCGCGGCATAGGCCACGTAGACCACATCGCGCCCATCCAGCACGCCGATCGCGCAGGCATGGCCGATGGCGACAGCAACGGGTGCGACGAGGCGCTGCGCCTCCCGCCACCAGGGCAGGGCCGCGAGATAGGCGTAGCCGAGGTCGAGCACGGCCGGGCGCAGCACGAAATGCTTGCCATCGTCGCTGCCGACATAGCCCAGCTTCTGCAGGGTCAGCAGCAGCCGCCGCGCCGCCGCCCGGCTGATCCCGGCACGGGACGCGACCTCGGTCAGGGTCAGGCGCGGATGGGCCTCGCCAAAGGCGCGGATCACCGCCAGGCCGCGTTCCAGGCTTTGGACGAAGTCACGGTCCTCCAGCTTGTCTTGACCGTCAGACATGGCGCCGCCTAGCATCGTTTTCCGCACAATTTGTGCGCATATCGCACAAGAACAACAGTGGCAAGCGCATGCAGCAAGCGGGTCACGGGGGAAAACGGGTGCAGCCACCGCGCTATCACGAAGCGATCGACCTCGATGCCCTGTGCCGAGAATTCCCGCCGGCGCCGGCGTTCTTCGACGGCCTTTGGCGCGCCTCGGTGGATGAGATCCGCGCCCGGCAGGAGGCCGGCTTCGCCGCGCAGATGCGCCGCGCCTGGGACGTGCCCTTCTACCGGCGCCGCTGGAGCGCCGCCGGCATCGCGCCGGGCGACATCGCCAGCCTCGACGACCTGCCGAAGCTGCCGACCTTCTCGGTCCATGATCTGCGCGAGAGCCTGGCGCGCGACCCGCTCTGGCCGGATTATTTCGGGCTCGACCCCGAGACCGACGCGCCCCTGCCGCTGGTCTTCCAAACCTCGGGCGGCACCACCGGCCTGCCGCGACCGATGATGTTCGCCCCACGCGACCGGGAGGTGATGAACATCGTCACCGGGCGGCGGCTGTACATGCAGGGCGTGCGGCCCTTCGACCGCATGCAGGTCACCCTCTCCCTCGGCCTGCCCAATGGCGGGCTGCTGGTGCGCGAGGGCATCCACAAATACACCGGCGCCGTGCCGATCATGACGGGGTCCGGCGCGCAGACGCCGACCAAGCGGCAGATCGAATTGCTGCGCGCCTGGCGCTGCAACCAATTGATCGGCTTTCCCGCCTATCTGCGCCACATGGCGCTGGTGGCGCGCGATGAGATGGGCATCGATCCGCGATCGCTGGGCGTGCAGGGCCTCATCACGCATCTCGGCGTCGAGGATCGTGCGGCACTCGAGGATCTTTGGGGTGCCAAGGCCTACGACACCTACGGCATGAACGAGTTCGGCTCGGTCGCCTGCGACTGCGCCGAGCAGGATGGCATGCATGTGTTCGAGGATTGTTTCGTCCTCGAAGTCCTCAAGCCCGCTGACGAGAACGGCCTGCGCTGCGAAGCTGTGCCGGGTGAGGCCGGCAGCGCGGTGGTGACCACGCTGTTCAAGCATGTCGCGCCGATGATCCGCTTCGACACCAACGACATCACCGCCTGGCGCACGGGTGCTTGCGCCTGCGGCGGCACGATGCGGCGCATCGACGGCATCCACGGCCGGGCCGATGCGATGGTGAAGCTGAAGGGCGTCAACGTCTTCCCCGAGGCGATCGGCGCGCTCGTCGCCGCCGATCCGCGCGGCAATGGCGAGTATCTCTGCATTGTCGAAAGCTCCGAGCGCATGATCGTGCGCGCCGAGTTGGCAGATGCCTCGGTGGATGCACCCACCTTCGCGGCCGATCTGCGGCGGCGCTTCAAGGAAGCCCTGTCCGTGACGCTGGAGGTGGAGGCGGTGGCACGCGGCAGCCTCGCGCCCCTCACTGGACTCGACAGCACCTCCAAGGTGCGCCGCCTGATCGACCAGCGCACCAAGCCATGACGGGACCTCGCATGCGTATCCTGGACTGCCACTCCCACTGGGGCACCGAGCGCGGCTACCTGTTCCGCACGCCGGAATCCCTCGCGCGGCAGGAAGCCATCTGGCGCACCAAGGTCGAATACCTGACCGAGGACGAGATGTGCGACGAGTTCGTGCGCCACGACACGCGCGCCATTCTCGACCTCTCCTACCCGAAATTCTGGCCGATCGAGGAGATGCGCGCGGAGCACGACTACGCCTTCGCCCTCGCCCGCCGCCGGCCCGACGCGATCGCCGGCCATTGGCTGCAATTCGATCCGCGCCGGGCCTATGAATCGATCAAGGAGTTCGAACGCGCGCTCGGCGCCGGGGCGGGCTTCGTGGGCCTGGCCGTGAACGGCCAGGTCACCGGCGTGCCGCCGAGCGACCCGCGCTGGGAGGTCTTCTACCAGGCGTCGGAAGCTGCGGGCACGCCGATCATGATGCTCACCGGCCTGACGGGCATTGGCCAGGGCCTGCCCGGCGGCGACGGGATCGAGCTGGAGCACGGCCACCCGCGCCACATCGATGCCGTCGCCGCGCGCTACCCGAAGCTGCGTATCCTGGCCGCGCGTCCCGCCTGGCCCTGGCAGGATGAGATGCTGGCCGTGCTGCGGCACAAGCCGAATGTCAGCTACGAGTTGCATGGCTGGGGGCCGCGCCAGTACAGCCCCGAGCTCAAGAAAGCGATCGGCAGCTGGCTGCAGGACCGCGTGATGTTCGGCTGCGACTTCCCGGTGCTGCGCCACGCCAAGCTGATCGCCGACTGGAACAGCATGGGCTTCACCGAGGAGGTGCTGGCCAAGGTGCTGCATCGGAACGCCGAAGCCTATTTCGGATTTGGGGGAACTTCAGAATGAACACCCGCATTTCGCGCCGCGCCGCCCTGGCCGCGCCGCTCGCCGCCCTGATGCCCGCGACCACATGGGCGCAACCGGCCTTCCCTTCGGGCCAGGTGCGCATCGTGGTGCCCTTCCCGCCCGGCGGCGCCACGGACCTCATGGCGCGGCTGCTGACCGAGCCGATGACGGGCAGCCTCGGTCAGCCGGTGATCGTGGAGAACCGCGCGGGCGCCACGGGTGCGCTCGGCGCGCAGGCGGTGGCGCGCGCCACCGCAGATGGCCACACCATCCTGATGGGCACCGCGAGCGTGAACTCGGTGCTGCCTGCGGTGCGCAGCGATGTCGGCTACGACACGCTTGTCGACTTCGCCCCGGTGCTGCTGGTGGCAAGCTTCCCGAACATGCTGGTTGTGCACCCCGAGGTGCCCGCCAACACGCTGCAGGAATTGATCGCCCTGCTGCGCGCCAGGCCCGATGCGCTGACCTTTGCCAGCAGCGGCATCGGATCCTCGATCCACCTGGCCGGCGAGTTGTTCCGCCTGCTGACGAACACGCAGATGACGCATGTGCCCTATCGCGGCAGCGCGCCGGCGGTAGCGGATCTGCTGGCGGGTCGTGTCAGCATGATGTTCGACAACATGACCACCGTCTGGCCCTATGTGCAGCGCGGCCAGTTGCGGGCGCTTGGCGTCACCAGCCTGCAGCGCTCCGCCCTGGCGCCCGATGTGCCGGCGATCGCGGAAGTCCTGCCGGGCTATGAGGCGACCTCCTGGGTCGGGCTGATGGTGCCGGCGCGCACGCCGCCCGCGGTCATCCAGCGCCTCGCCACATCCGCTGCCGCGGCGCTGGCGCAGCCCGCTTTGGTCACGCGCGTGCGCGCGCTCGGCGCCGATCCGGGTGGCGGCTCGCCCGCCGATTTCGCGCGCTTCCTGGAGGCGGACGTCGCCAAATGGCGCCGCGTGGTGCGCGAGGCGGCCGTGAAGATGGAGTAGCGGCCCAGGGCGCGACGGCAACGCCGAAGAGCAGGCGCTGCCCGAAGCGTCATACCCTAATTCGGGAAATGGCGTCCCCTAGGGGATTCGAACCCCTGTTACCGCCGTGAGAGGGCGTGAAAAACGGCCTTTTTGTCTTGATAAGCCCCGCCGCATGTGTCATTAAAGCCTTGTTTTTGCATGAGTATGGATCATGCTGTCCCAGGGCGTTTCAGAGTGAACGTTTAGGGTTTTGTTTAACCAGTTTAGCGGGGAAGGCACGTGGCATGGCACGCAAGGACGCGGTGTTGTCGACAAGAACCAAGCGGTCTCAGCTCCCTTACAACCCCAATGGGCACGCGCGCACCCTGACGGACGGGCTGGCCCTGCTCTACTACCCATCGAAGGTGAAAGGTCGGGCGGGGACCTGGGCGGCGCGGCGCTATCTCGGCGAAAAGCGTTACGACCGGATCGTGTTAGGCGACGCGGATGATCTGCCCGGTTCTGTGGGCGATGGCGTCAGAGTGTTTGACTTCGCCCAAGCCGAGAAGGCGGCGCGAGCATGGGCCACCGCAGCCGCTAGCGCGGCACAGAAGGCCGATAAGGCCGGTGCTGCTACGGTGGGTGATGCGGTGCGCGCCTATGTCGCGGAACGCCTTCAGCGCGCCCCCAAGGCTGGCAGCGATGCTCAGAACCGCTTAGGGCATCACGTCCTCAACGCGCCCCTAGCCGCAGTCGCGCTTGCCGATCTGCGCGAGTCTGATCTTGAGGCATGGCGGGCGGGCCTAACCCGTGGTGGGCGTGGGCGCGCCCCGAAGGATGGCGCGGTGAAGGCGAAACCCCCCTCCCCGCCAATG
>Ga0315900_10006244_pt1 | contig 16094 bp, 14 predicted proteins | sample LakEriMetagenome_FD_203521 | JGI IMG/M metagenome (GOLD analysis project Ga0315900, IMG submission 203521) | Freshwater fungal communities from buoy surface, Lake Erie, Ohio, United States - Buoy 12 MA114 | ecosystem: Environmental > Aquatic > Freshwater > Lake > Lake biofilm | place: USA: Lake...
TCTGGCCGTGTGGTGGCAGCGCGCGGTGTCGCTTTTGCTGCTGGTCGCTGCGGTGGAACAGGTGGCCAGCCATGCGGCCCTGCGTCGCCCGGTGCCCAGCCCGATGCTGCTGGCAGCCTTCCTCTTGTACTGGGTGGGCACGATCGGACTGCCGTCGGTGTTCGGGGCGCATTCATCGTTTTCGCACGAATTGCTGTACGCGCCGACGTTCGGCGTGGCCTGCTGCCTGGCCATGCCGCAGGAGCAGGCACGCATGGTGCGCCTGGCCCGTGACAGCCTGATGGTGCTGATGCTCGCCGGCCTGGCTGGCCTGGTGGTACGGCCGGCGATGGTGGCCGACATGAGTTACGCAGCGGGCCTGTTGCCGGGTGTGCCCCGCTTCGCCGGGTTGACGGCCCATCCGGTCACGCAGGGGCTGCTGGCACAGGTGGCCCTGCTCCTGGTGTGGGCGGCGCCCTATCGGCACCGAGGGCTCCGGCTGGCCAGCTGGGGGCTGGCTCTGGGCGTACTGCTGATCGCACAGTCGAAGGCGGCCTGGATTGCGTGTGCCGTGTGTGGCCTGGCCATGCTCGCGTGGCGTCATGGACCGCAGGGGTGGATTCGCCTGGCCGACCCGCAGCGGCCTCAGGCCGGCCTGCTGGCCTGGAGTCTTGCCGGGATCGCGGTGCTCGGACTGGCGATCGGCCTGCTCATGGGCGACCTGGCCCGCGAGGTGGCGCACTACCTGGACAGCCCCGACGGCGCGCAGTGGACCAGTCTGACCGGCCGCGACCGCATCTGGGCGGTTGCCGCCGAGGAGTGGCGGTCGCATCCGGTATTCGGCTACGGGCCGACGCTCTGGGACGCCGCGTATCGCGCATCGATCGGCCTGCCCCATGCCACCCATGCCCACAACCAGCTGATGGATGATGCCGCGCGCGCGGGCACCGTGGGTGTGCTGGCTCTGGCGCTATACGCCTCGGCGTTGACCGTGCTGGCATGGCGCGCAGGCCGGGCGACGGCAGCCCTGTCGGTGGGCCTGCTGCTGGCCCTGGCACTGCGCGCCATCAGCGAGGTGCCCCTGCTTCTTCTGGGGTACGGCACCGACCTGTTCACGCACGGGCTGCTGCTGGCGACGCTGGCGGCTGCGGCCGCCCCATCCGACTCGCAGGTGCGTGCATGAATTCCGCGTCCAGACAGCCCGCCGTCACGACCGAGGCCCGCCCCCGGGCGACCGAGGATCAAGAGGCGGCGCTGAAGTTTTCCGTCGTGATTCCCCTGTTCAACAAGGCGGCCTTCGTGCGAGCGGCGGTTCAATCGGCGCTGGCGCAGTCGCTCGCCCCGCTGGAGGTGATCGTGGTGGATGACGGTTCGACAGACGGCAGCCTCGAGGCGATCGCCGACCTGCAGGACGCACGGCTAAGGCGGGTGCGGCAGCCCAATCGGGGGGTGTCGGCGGCACGCAATCGCGGGATCCGCTTGGCGCGCGGCGACTGGGTGGCCCTGCTCGATGCCGACGATGCCTGGCATTCGGAGTTTCTTGCGGCGCTCGCACAGGCCCATGCACACTGCCCGGGTGCCGACCTGCTGGCAACGGGCTTCCGGCGGGTGCGGGGGCAGCTGCCCGGATCGGTCGCTGCGCGCGCGACGACGCCGGCAAGGATGGAGGTGATTCATGACCTGCGTCGCCGCTGGATGCAGGGCGCGCCCCTGTGCAGCAGCAGCGTGGCACTTCGGGCCCGGCGCCTGCGGAGCTTGCCGGTGTGCTTCTACGAGGGGGAGTCCTACGGGGAAGACCTGGACATGTGGTTTCGGCTGGCGGACCATGCCCCGGTGGCCTTGGTGCGGGGCACCTACGCCTGGGTGCGGGACAACGTTCCGGGGGCCCTGTCGGCCTCGGCACGTCGGGTCATGCCGCCGTTTCTGGCACGTATGCAGGCGCAGGCGATGGACGGCACACTGGCCCCGAGCCAGCGTGCCTCTGCGCTGTGGCTGGTGGCGCAACTGCTGGTGACGCTGGCGCGCGAGGCGCTCCATGACGGTCGGCGCGCGGAGGCGGTGCGGTGGCTGCGGCGGGCCCCCGGCGGCTGGCGCATCCCGCGCTGGTGGATCACCCTGGCGATGGTGCCGCTGCCGGCGCACTGGATCGGCCTCTGGCAGCACTGGCGTGTGCATCGGCACGTGGCGATGGCAGGGGATGCCGCATGAGCCCGCGCACCGGCGACGCGAGCCCGACGGCCCGATGCACGGTCAGCGTGATCATCAAAGCGTTCAATGAACGCGCGGGTATCAGCCGGGCGGTGGACAGCGCACTGGCCGCCGTGGCGATGGTGGGCGGCGAGGTGGTGCTGGCCGACAGCGCGTCGACCGACGGCACGCCACAGGAGGCCGCGCGGTTTCCAATCCGGATCGTGCAATTGGCGCACCCGGACGAACGCTGCTGCGGCATCGGCCCGCAAATCGGCTATGCCTATGCCAAGGGCGAATACGTCTACCTGATGGATGGGGACATGGTGCTGGAGCCCGGCTTCCTCCCGCGTGCGCTCGCCTTCCTGGCCCAGCATCCGGAAGTGGCCGGCGTGGGCGGTCGGGTGGTCGAGCGACATCTCGAGAGCCTTGAATTCCGCGAACGGCACGAGCGCGCGCAGCGCAGCGAGGCCCATCGCGCGCCTGGGCCGGTCGACCGGCTCGATGGCGGGGGCCTGTACCGGCGGGTGGCCATCGAGGAGGTGGGATACCTGTCAGACCGCAACCTTCACAGCTACGAAGAGTTCGACCTTGCAGTGCGCCTGCGCGCGCGGGGATGGCGCCTGTGGCGGCTGCCCTGCGATGCGGTGGCACACCAGGGTCACCAGGCGCCGGCCCTGCGCCTGCTGTGGCGCCGATGGACCAGCGGCTATGCGTGCGGCATCGGCGAGCTGGTGCGGGCCGCTGCCGGGCGCCCCTGGTGGCGGCTGGTGCTGCGCGACCTGCGCGAGCTGCGCCTGTACGCCGCCGTGTGGGGCTGGTGGATCACCCTGGGGCTGGTCCTGCTCGCCGCCGCCTGGGACGCCCGGGCTGTCCCGCCCTTCGGCGCTCTCTTGCTGCTGCCCTGGCTGGTCGTGTCGCTGCGCAAACGCTCGCTGGCGCGGGGCACCTATGCAGTCGCGGCGTGGTGCGTGCACGCAGCAGGCCTGGCACGCGGCGTATGCCGGACGCGGCGCGATCCGCAGGCACCGATCGCTGTACGGATCCTGCGCGAACCACGCGGGTCGTCGGCTCTGGCGACCCGCAGAGCCCCCGGTGGCCTGCCGCCCCAGCGGCCGCCGTCCTCGTATCCCTCCTGACCTCCGCCTCCTGATTGACGGACGACCCCACCGATGACCCTGCCCTCCCCTGCCGCCTTTCCGGGCACGCCGCCGACCCCGGGGCTGGCCCCACCGCCGCGCCGCGCCTTGCACCCCGCCTCGCGGCAGGTGATCTTCATCGCCTGTCCCTGGACGCCGGTGGGCGGCGGGATGTTCAAGGTGGCCCAGTACCTGATCGAGTCCCAGGCCCCCTCTCCAGGGGCGCCGGATCTGGTCGCGCCGCCGGCCCTGCTCCAGCCGCTGGACACGCGGGGGGAGGGCAGCGCCTGGGGCTCGCTGTGGGTGCTGGGCCGCGCAGTGGCGCGCCTGGCCCGGTCCCGCCTGGCCGGCAACGTGGCGGGGGTGCATGTGAACATGGCCGAGCGCATGAGTCTCGTGCGCAAATGCGTGGTCGTGGTGGCCTGCCGGCTCTTGGCTATTCCGGTGGTGGTGCACCTGCATGCGGCGCAGCTGCATCGGGCCTGGCCTCACCTGCCAGGCGGGGTGCGAGCGGTGGTGCGCGCAGTGTTCCGCCTGCCGCGGGCCTGCGTGGTGCTGGGCCCGCAATCGGCGCAGTTCGTGACCAGCGCGCTGGGCGTACCTGCCCACCGGGTGGAAATCGTCACGAACGGGGTGCCCGCGCCGCTGGTCGCCCGCCGGACTTCCCCGGGCACCGGCCTGCGCCTGCTGTTTGCCGGCAATCTGTCAGACCGTAAGGGCCTGCCCGAACTGCTGCAGGCGATGGCGGATCCGGCGCTGGCTCGGCTGCCCGTCACACTCACCGTGGCCGGTGGTGGTGACATCGCCCATTACCGGGCCCAGGCCGATCGCCTGGGCCTGGACGGCCGGGTGGAATTCCTGGGGTGGACGCCCGGGCCTGACCTGGCCGGCTGGATGGCGCAGGCCGATGCGCTCGTGCTGCCCTCGCACGACGAGGGGCTGCCACTGGTGGTTCTGGAGGCCTTGGCCATCGGGCTGCCGGTCGTGTGCACGCCGGTGGGTGAGGTGCCGGACCACCTGGAAGACGATCGACATGCCTGCTTTGTCCCGCCAGGCGACGTACGGGCCCTGGCACGCACCCTGGCGCGCGTGCTGGGCGATGCCGGCCTGCGCCAGCGACTGGCGCTCGAGGGCCGCACCCTGTGGCAACGTGAGTTTTCGATGGACCGGTTCTTCGCCCGCATCGCCGCCGTGCATGCACGCTGCTTCGGCGTGGCGGCCTGCCTGCCCGTCGCGGCGGGCTCGTCGGCAGACGCGCAGGAGGAGGACCACCTCCCGCCCGGAGAGACCGCATGATTGAAGACGCCAGCCAATGGCCCGAGGGCCTGGCGCTGCAGGCCGACCTGTGCGTGGTGGGCGCGGGCCCGGCCGGCATCGCCCTGGCCCTGACCGCCGCCGCACGCGGACGCCAGGTGACCCTGCTGGAAGCCGGCCGCCAGCCGCTCGACCGCTTCGCGCAATCGCTGTACGAGGGCGACGTGACTGGCCCTGATGGACAGGCGCTGCATTGTCCGCCCCATCGCTTCAGGATGCGAGGCCTGGGCGGCAGCAGCATCCGCTGGGGGGGACGCTGCATGCCGCTGGACCCGATCGACTTCGAACCCCGACCCTGGGTGCCCCACAGCGGATGGCCGATCACCGCGCAGGACCTGGCGCCTTACTACGAGGCCGCAAGCGAGTGGGCGGAAGCCGGCTGCGGCGGCTATGACGCGCCCACAGCCCTGCCCGATGCGCCACCGATGATTGCCGGATTGCACAGCGATATCGTGCTGACGCGGTCGCTGGAACGCTTTTCCTGCCCCACGGATTTCGGCCGCCGCTACCGCCGCCGGTTGCAAGTCGAGGCGCGACTACGGGTGCTCAGTGGCCTGGTGTGCACCGCGCTGCGGCTGGCCCCCGACGGACGCTCGGTCAAGGCCCTCGCGTTGGCGACGTCGGCCGGACGACGGCTGCAGCTGCGGGCCAAACAGGTGGTACTGGCCGTCGGAGGTATCGAGACGGCGCGGCTGCTCCTGGCGTCGAACGATGTGCACCGTGACGGGGTCGGCAACCGCCACGGCGTGGTCGGACGCTTCTACATGTGTCATCTGGCGGCCAACGTGGGAACGCTGACGCTGGCGGGCGCGCCGGGCAATGTGCGCCACGGCTATGAAATATCGCCGGACGGGGTGTACTGCCGGCGGCGGCTGACGGTCGCCGCACCGCACCAGCGGCGGCTGCAGTTGCTCAATGCGGTGGCGCGGCTGCACTTTCCGTCGATCGCCGACCCGTCGCACCGCCAGGGCGTGCTCTCCGGCTTGTACCTGGCGCGACGTTGCATCAGCTACGAATACGGGCGGCGCCTGCAGGACACCTCGGCACCGACACCGGCCCGATGGATCCGCCATGCGATGAACGTGGTGCGCGACGGCCCAGCCACTGCATCGTTCCTGGGGCATTGGCTGGTGCGCCGCAGCCTGGCCTGCCGCAAGTTTCCCTCGGTGATCCTGGCCAACCGGACCAATGTGTTCAGCCTGGAAGTGCAGCTCGAACAAGTGCCGCATCCGGACAGCCGCATCACGCTCGCCGATGCGGTGGATGCACTCGGCCAGCCCCGGGTGCGGGTGGACTGGCGCTGGCAGCCCCAGGACCTCGATGCAGCCAGCCGATGGCTCGACCTGGTGGCCTCGGAGATTGCACGCAGCGGGGTTGGCCGCCTGCAGATCGACCACCGCACCCTGCCGCAGGACCTGCTTCGCTATGGGGCCTATGGCGGTCATCACCTGGGCACGGCCCGGATGGGGCGGGATCCGCGCACCAGCGTGGTGGATGCCGCCGGTCGCGTGCACGGCGTCGAGAACCTGTTCATCACCGGCGCTGCGGTCTTTCCCACCTCGGGTCAGGCCAACCCGACGCTCACCGTGCTGGCGCTGGCGGTGCGCCTGGCCCACCATCTGGCGCCGCAGGCCGACACGGCGCTGGTGGCCGATACGGCGCCGGCAGCGGCTCGAGCCGCCGGGAGCCTGGCATGAGCCGCAAAGTCCTGATCCTCGGTGGCACTGGCTTCATCGGCCGCCGGCTGGCCCAGCGCCTGCTCGCCAGCGGCCAGGCGCAGCCGGTGGTGGCCGCACGGCATGCGCCCGTGGTCCCCGCCCCAGCCAGCGGAGCGGCCTCACCGGCCGCCCGTTGGATGCGGCTGGACACTTGCGACGAGGCCTCCCTGGAGGCGGCATTGCGCGAGGTGGATGCGGTCGTGCATGCAGTGGCCGGAAACGAACGCGCCATCACGCAGGGCGCGCGGGCGCTGGCGCGGGCGGTGCGTGCCGCCGGCACCCGCTGCGTCATCGCCCTGAGCAGCATGGTGGTGCTCGGTGAACGGGAAGGCCAGCTGGATGAATCCGCCGAGCCTGGACCGGTGCGGGGCTGGTATGCCCGTGCCAAGCAGGAGGCCGAGGGCGTTTGGTCCGGCCTGGCCGCAGCCGGCACGCCGGTAGCCGTGTTGCGACCCGGCTGCGTCTGGGGGCCGGGCTGCGAGCTGTGGGTCGGCCGGGTGGCCCGCTGGCTGCGATCGGGCCGCCTGGGTGACCTGGGCGCGCAGGGCGACGGCTGGACGAATGGGGTGCATGTCGACGATGTGTGCCAGGCGGTCGAGGCACTGCTGGCGGCAGGCTTCAGCGGCGCGCAGCCTGGCCTGCGCCACTTTCATCTGGCAGCACCCGACAGTCCGCGCTGGAACACCTATTTCCGCGATATCGCGCTCGCGCTTCAGGCCACTCCGCTGCGGCGGATCTCACCTGCGCGCCTGTACGCGCAGGCCTGGCTGGCTGGCCCACCGCTCCATGTGGCGGGCCGTCTGGCCGCGTGGGTCGCGCCGCAACCGCCCGGCGGCCGCTGGGCGGACCTGCCACCGCCGCTGTCTCCCGGCTTGCTGCGCCTGTTCGCACGCCAGCAGCAGCTGGTCAGCGCGCGTGCCGAGCGAGAGCTGGGCGTGCGCTGGACGCCGTATCCGGTGGCCCTGCATCAAGCCCTGGTCGGCCTGGATGCAACGGCGCACCGCAGCGCCCTGGCAAGAAACACCGGATTGCCGATCACATAGCGCGCAAACAGGCGCCGGGGCTCGCAGGCCAGGCGCCACAGCCATTCCAGCCCCAGGCGCCGCAGGCCCGCCGGCGCACGCCGGACACGCCCGCCCAGGAAGTCCAGGATGGCGCCGCCACACACGATCAGGCACGGTGCCGGGGCACAGGCGCGCAAGACCTGCGCCAGGCGTTCCTGGCGCGGCATGCCCATGCCCAGCACCACCAGCTGCGGGCGATGACGCTCGACGAGCGCCTGATAGGCTGCCGCCGGCTGGAATCCGTCGAGCGTGATGCAGGCAGGCCCCCCACGTGCGTTCTGCACCACGCGGGCCGCGGCCGACAGCCAGGGCTCGCGGGTTCCGAACAAGGCCACCCGCCCCTCGGCCGGAAGCAGCAGCAGGCGGGGAATCAGGTCGGTGCCATTGAGGTTGAACCCTGGGTCCGAGCCGAGCAGCCGCATTAGCCAGGCCATGCCCTGTCCGTCGCGTGCGAGGTGGTCGGCGGCGCACAGGTCGCGGAAGAAGGCGCCCTCACGCGCAGCGAGATTCAGGGCGTGCGCATTGACGAATGCCAGCACCTGCGGCGTCGGTGCGTGAGTCAGGCGCTCGATCCACGCCTGCACCGCAGCCTCCTCGCGCACGGGCATCAGCGCCTGGACGATGGTGCGCCATCGGTCGGGCCATGGCGGGCTGTCAGAGGTAGCGACGGCGGCTCCGGCGGCTGCCGGTATGCCCTGATCGGCCGGTGTCGTCATGGCCGTCGCTGCGCATTGAGCACCGCGCCCACCAGCGTGACACCGAATTCGCGCAGGGCATGCGTGAGGGCGGCCAGGCCCGGCATGGCACTCGCGTCGCGGCAGGCCACCACCAGCGCCGCACCGGCACGCGCGGCAATCGTGCCGGCGTCGGCGCAGCTACCGAAGGGCGGGGTGTCCACCAGCACGACGTCATACGACGGGCGCAGGGACGACAGCAGCCGCTGGAGCGGATCCCGGGCCAGCAGCTCCTGTGGATTGGGTGGGGTGATGCCCGCCGGCAGCAGGAACAGGTCTGGAATCGCCTCGATCGCCACGATCGACTCCGGTGGCCCCGCCCGCCCCGCCAGGATGGCGGACAGACCGATCCGGCCCGGTCGGCCGAAGATGCGGTGCAGGCGGGGTCGGCGCAGGTCGGCATCGACCACCAGGGTGCGCAGCCCCAGCTGCGCGAACAGCGTCCCCAGGTTGGCGGTGATCCAGGTTCGCCCCTCGCCGCCACCCGGGCTGACGATCGCCAGCGCCGCATGGCGGGCGTCGTTCTCGAACCAACGCAGCATCAGTTCGCTGCGCAGGGATCGCAATCGCTCGACCGCTTCGCTGTCCGGATGCCAGGCGGCCACCAGCTCCCAGGCCAGGGCCGCATCGCGGGGCAGCCGCAGTTGCCCGAACTGGATGGCCAGCGCAGCGCGCACATCGTCGATTCGCAGCAGCCCCAGCTCGATTCCAGCCTCGCCATAAAGCTGGCCGGTCTGCGCCTGGTGTTGCAGGATGCGTTGCGCATCCTCGGCGGTCAGGCGGCCCATTTCCATCAGCAAGGCGCCTATGGGCAAGGCAGCCGGTCGCGCGAGTAGCGGGGCGGCACCGGCCGGCGGCGTCGCCTCGCCGGGCAGGGGCATGGGCAGGGCTGGTGCGCTCATGCCGTTCCTCCCCCCGCATGGCCCAGTCGCCGCGGCGGGGCAGCCAGGGCGGCCATCGCGCTGGCCGCAGGCAGCACAGCCAGCACGGGCAGCCGGGCCGCCTGCGCAATGTCATCGACCGACCGCACCCGACGGCCGGCCAACTCCAGCAGGATGGCACCGGCCACGGCCAGCAGCAGGCCCGCCACGGTGCCCACCGCCAGCGCCTGACGCGGCGTCGGTCCGGTGGGGGTGACCGTGGCCGCCGAGGGCGTGAGCACGACCAGGTTCGTCTGGGTGGCCAGGCTTTCGAGGCGGGCCCGCGAGGCATGGGTGCTCACTGTCTCAAACTGGCGGCGGGCCGCTTCCACATCCTGCTGCAGCAAGGCCATTTGCGCGCGGTCCTGGTGGATGGCGAGCACGCGCTCGCGCTGCGCCGAGAGGGCGGCTGCCAGTTCGCGTTCGCGCTCGCGCCCCGCACGGTAACGGGTTTCGATCGCTGCACCGATACGCCGGGTTTCCGTGGACAGGCGGGCCTGGAGCGCTCCGACCTCGGCATCCAGGCGCTCCATTTGCGGGTGCCGCGGGCCAAGGGTGGCCGCCGCCTCCTGGCGGCGCGCTTCCAGGCGGGCAAGGTCCGCCTTGAGGCCGTTGATCAGAGGACTTTCGATGACCTCGGTGACGGTCTCGCGGGACGCCCCCCGCTTGCTCTGGCTGTCGGTGGTATCGGCCTGCACCTCGGCCAGCCGGGTGGCCAGCTGATTGAGACGGGCGATTTCATGGTCTGCCTGCTCGCTGCCCACGATCCCGGAGCGGCGCTGGTGGTCGGCCAATCGCACCTGGGCCTGGGCCATGGCCTCTCGCGCGCGAGCCACCTGCTGATCGAACCAGCCGGCGTCCTGCCGCGCCGGTCCGGTGCGCAGCGATAGGTTCACATCGACAAAGGCGCGGGCCAGGGCGCCCGCCGCTCGCGCCGCCTCACCGGCATCGGCACCGGCCCATTGGATATGGATGATGTTGCTCTCGCGCGCCGGCCGCACCTGCAGGCCCTCCTGCAGGCGCTGCATCGCCATCTCGCGTGCCGGCCCCTGCAGGGACACGCCAGGCTGCAACAGCTCGAGGGCGCGCGCGACCACTGGCTCGCTGCGCGCCACATCAATCTGGGTGGCCATGTAGCTGGCTACCAGAGCCGGGGAATAGCCGCCCCCGACCTCGTTGGCCTTGAGGTCCACCAGCACCGGCACGCGCGCCTCATAGCTGCCAGGGCGCAACACCGCATAGGCGAGCGCGCTGACCACGGTCAACCCGAGGATCAGGCCGGCAGCGGCCCAGCGCGCGCGCAGGATGGAGAGGAACTGCAGCAGGCTCATGGGGTGACTCCCGGGTCAGAAGAGGCTTTCGCGCACATAGATCACGTCGTTCGGCTGCACCAGGTCGGTCATCTGCGGTGCGCTCTCAAGCATGGCTCCATCGGCGCTGGCTCGGTGCAGGCGCAGCCGGCTGGCACTGCCGCGAGCGGTCGGCCCGCCGCCGGCCGCCAGGGCCTGCATCACCGTCATACCCCGCTCGATGCGGTAGGACCCCGGACGCTGGGCCTGGCCATAGATGTAGAACATCGGCGCGCGCGGCACGAACACCGTGTCGCCTCCGGCAAGGACCGGGTCCTGCTCGTTCGCGCCGCCGGAAAACAGCGCGGGCACGTCGATCACGCGCCGAAACGGCTTGCCCTCGCGTTGGCCCGAAACCACCACCAGATCGTCACCCGTGGCCGTGATGCCGCCAGCAGCGGCCAGCATCTCGCTGGCCCGCACGTTGGCGGTCTCCAGCGGAAATCGCCCTGGCCGTGCCACCTGTCCGAGCACCGCCACTTGATTGCCCCGCACTTGCAGCAGCTGGATCGTCACCTGGGGCGACTTCAGGTAGCGGCCCTGGCGCAGGGCATCGGCCACCCGGCGCTCCGCCGCACCAAGGGACAGCCCCCCCAGGGCCAAAGGGCCGACCAGCGGATAGCCTACCGTCCCGGATTCCGACACCCGTGTCTCCACCGACAGGTCTGGATTCTGGAACACCTGTACCCGGATCACATCGCCGGCACCGAGCCGGTATTCAGCCTCGGATGGCGCAGCCCGTGCCGAAGGTGCTGGCACGAGCAGCGTCACAAACACCAGGAGTGCCGGAAGGAGCACCCCCATTACCGCCAACCCGGACGGCATGCGCCAAGCGCCGTAGCGGCAGGTTGTGCCGCAGGCCCATCGCCACCATCCCAGCAGGCGCCCACCAACGCCGAAGATCCAGCGGCGGCGGCGACGGTCGGACAGAGGTACAAACATGATCGATCTCCTGGTCAGACAGAGAAAGGTCGGTCGCATGCGCCCGCCACTCAAAAATCGAGCCGTGCCATCAGCGAGGTCACCTCGGCGCGGAATCGGAAACCCGACAGGCTCGAATCGCGCCGGATGCCCCGCAGCTGGCCTTCGAGCGTGAACCAGGCGCGCGGTCGCCACTGCAGCGACACGCTGGTGGTGCGCAAGCGGTCCACCCGCCCGGCATCGGGCGCGGTGGCCGCAACGTCCCAGGCCTGTCGCTCCATTGCATGGCGCAGCGACAGCGTGGTGTGCGCGCCCGCCTCCCACACCGGTCCCAGCGCGAGGCGCCAGGACCGCACACGACCGCCGCCCTCGGCGCCGTAATGCCCCAACTCTCGTGCGGCATCGATCTCCAGCCGGGTCTTGGCACCGGCCTGCCAGGCCACCTGGGCCTCGCCCACCGGGCCCTCGAAGTCGCGCGCGCCTACCAGGTCATGCCGACGCCGCAGGTGCCCCACGCGGGCGTCCACCGAAACGGCCGACTGCCGCAGCCCCCGCAGCAGCAGGTCCAGGCCGGTCTCGCGGAAGTCTCCGGCCGCGGCATCACGGTAACGGCCCTCGCCGCGCCGCACCTGCGCCAGCAGGCGTATCCCGGAGCCGAACGTATGCCCCCCCGCCAGTCGCAGGCTGTTGAGGTCGACCGCGGCATCGATCGCGCCCGGCGCGTCGCTGCGCAGGCGGGCCTGCTCGATGGCCGCCTCCGACACCCAGCCTCCGCCCGGCTCGAAGCTGGCCTGCAGCGACGTGCGCCTGTCGGTGCGACGGTCCACCTGCATCTGACCGGCACCGGCGTCCGTGAGGTCACGGTCCTGTTCCTGCCGGCTGGCCAGGGTGCCGCGCAAGCGCGGCGTGAGGCTGAAATCCCAGGCTGCGCGGTAATTCAGGAGTTCATGGTTCAGCCCGCCCAGCCGATCGAAGCGGCGCGCGGTCAGGTCGGCCTCGAGGGTGAGACGCTGCAGGCTGTAGGGCGCCTCCACGCGCAGGCCCGCCCCGAGCACGCCAATCCGATCGGATACCGCCGAAGGGGCACGCAGCACATTCGAATCGTGCTCCACGCCCGCCTGCAGCCGCCATTGCAGCAGCCGGCCCGAATCGGACCGGCTATCGCCTGACGTGGGCGCCTCGGTGCCAGATGGCCTCACCTCGCCAGCGGCAGGAACAGGGCTCGCGCCTGTGGTCGGCTCGAGGGCTCGGCCTGTGGCCGGATCCGCAGGCGCGGGGGTGGTTTGCGCCCACCCACGGCCTGGGCCAGCAACCAGCGCCGCTCCGAGCACCAGCGTCCACACGCGGCGGACAGGCCGCCTACGTAACGGGCCGTCGCGGGCGTCCAGAGGGGCGCAGGCGGAGGAAGGACGGGCCCCGACAAGGAGGGCGACAGACAGGAAACGGGAAGGCATCATGGCCCGAGCATCGTGTCGGCGCTCGCGCGCGGCGGCAATGGCCCGATCGGACTGCGCGCGGTCATGCGCCTGCGGGCGGGCCGCTCAATACGCGCGCGGATCCCCGAGGACGACACGCACGGTGCGCAGCAGGATGTACAAGTCCAGACCGAGGGACCAGTGCCGCAGGTAATCCAGGTCATAGCGGATCCGGCTTTCCATCTTGTCCAGCGAGTCGGTCTCGCCGCGCAGCCCATGCACCTGCGCCCACCCGGTGATGCCGGGTCGCACCTTGTGGCGCACCATGTAGCTTCGAATCTGCTGGCGGTACAACTCGTTGTGGGCCACCGCATGCGGCCGTGGGCCGACGATGCTCATTCGGCCCTGCAGCACGTTGATCAACTGGGGCAGTTCGTCCAGGGATGTCCGGCGCAGCACGGCACCCACCCGCGTCACCCGCGGATCGTTCCGACGCGCCTGGGGCACCAGCGCTCCGTCCTGCGCCACCGACATGGATCGGAACTTGTAGACCACGATCTCCTCGCCGCCCAGGCCGTACCGGCGCTGCCGGAAAATCACAGGCCCCGGCGAATCGAGCTTGATCGCCAGCGCGATCAGGGCCAACACCGGAAGCAGGATGATCAGCAATCCACCGGCCAGCAGCAGGTCGCTGGCGCGCTTCACCAGTCCTGCGGCGCCGCGAAACGGCGTGTCGCACACCGAGATCACCGGCAGGCCGCACACCGAGTCGGTACGACCCTGCACCAGGTCGGTCACGAACAGGTCTGGCACGAAATACACCGAGGCGGTCGTGTCCTTCAGCGCCTCGAGCAGCTCCCGAATACGCGGCTGCGACGCCATAGGCAGCGACAGGTAGATCAGTTGAATGCGCCGCGTCTTCACGAACTGGGCGATGTCCGACAAGCGACCCAGCAAGCGATGGCGGCTGGCACCCGGTGCGCGCGAACCAGCCCGGTCGTCGAAGCATCCCATCAGCACGATGCCGGAATCGCGCGCGGCCTGCAATCGGTCGGCCAGCGCCAGGCCCTGTGCATTGAGGCCGACCACCACCGCCCGTAGGGGCGGCCCCTGCAGCCGCACCAGATGTGGCGCGAGCTGGCGCAGCGCGCCATGCAGCACCAGCTGCAAGGTGGGCGCAAACCACAGCCAATGCAGCAGCACCGGGTGAGACAGCGCAGGCCACATCCCGGTGGCCAGGCCGGCCAGGGCCAGCCAACCCGCCACCCAGGCCCAGGAGGCCAGGGTGCCGCCGACCACACGCCAGGGTGGCAGATGCAAGCGTGACGCCCCCGGCGAGGCCAGGGCGAAAGCCAGCACCGACACCACGACCCAGGCGGGCGCGAGCCGCCCCTCCCACCACCAAGCCAGCCCCCACAGTGACAGAGCCAGGCCTGCGGGCTGCAAGAGGGAATCGACCGTGCGCACCAGCGGCCCCGGCACGGCTGGTGCCCACACCGATAAGGGCGCAGCGTGCGGTGCAGGGGCCGGTGCAGGACCTGCCCCGGGCGTGAGCGGGGCACCGGATGACATCGTTACGCCTGCGGTGCGAGCCGGCTCAGGCGGGCAACTGCCTGAGCCCGGTTCGTGACATCGAGCTTGCTGAAGATGCTTTTGAGATGGTTTTTCACCGTGAATTCGCTGATACGCAAAATGCAGCCGATCTCCGGATTCGTCTTGCCCTGGGCGACCCAGGCCATGATCTGTCGCTCCCGCAGGCTTAGGACGCTGCCTGGCGCGCGGGCGACGGTGATCGGCTCGCTCGCCGGTGCAGGCCAAGCGCCCGCCCACGACGCCAGCGTGGGCGTCGCCATGCGCGCGCTCGCGGCTGCCGGCTGCGGCGCACGCACCGGCAGGGTCGGACCGCCCGCGCCCGCACCGGCGCCTGCACAGGCCACCTCCAGCACTGGCGCGAGCCATTCCAGCGTCGACAGCGGATCGTGCAGCGCGCCCGCAGGAACGGGCTCGCCAGAACCCGTCAAGGGGCCGAGTGGGATCACCGCATACACGCGGCGCGCGCGCAGGCCGTGCACCAGCAGCGGCCACCGGGCCTCGCACCAACTGGATGGCGGACACAGGTCCAGCCGGCAGGGACGTTCCCCGGCGGCATGCCAGGCCTGGTAGACCTGCCGCCCGAGCGACCGCCCCCAGGCCGGCTCGATCCAGGCCTGCCAACGTCGTTCATCGATCCCGTTGCCCCGCAGCCAGAGCGCCGGTGAGCCCGGGCCGCCAACCTCGAGCGACCAGACCACTAGCGCCGAGCCGGGCCATCCTCGGCCCGCCCCCTCTTCCCACCAGGATTGCAGCGAGGCCGGGGAGTCGACCGCGGCGGCGCGACGTGCCAGCGTCAGCCAGTGCAGATCGTCGCTGACCTGGCCCTGCAATGCAGCGGGTTTCGCGTGATCAACAGTCCTGGGACATGTCTGCATGGAGAGTCTCCAACCTCGGGAAGCGGGAGCCGGATGCTGCGGCGACGGCAGGGCCTGACCCTGTAGGTGCTCGGCGGCGGCGCCTGTCGGCTGTGCCCGCGCTGGCGGTCGCGCACCCGCATGGGCCCGCACCGAGCCGGCGGACGCAGCGGCGCGGGCAGGCGTCAGGGCTGCGGGGGCGCCCGCAGCGGCGCGTCCTGCGGGTCGGAGGGCGCGTCACGCGGTGCGAACTCCGGCTCGACCGGCTGGCGCGCCGGCAGCGGCGGCCTCTCCGGCGCCTCTGGCGGCTGGCCCGGTTCGTCCGGACCGGGCCGGGTCGCAGCCGCCTCACGCTCGGCCCCACGGGGCGACGGAAGCCGGGGCTCAAACCCGTCACCGATCTCCCGGGCCGAGGGCGGCGCGGGATGAAGGGTAGGGTCGATGCGATACGGAATCATCCGCGACGCGCTGTCATGCGTTTTCATCCGCGATGCGGCGAGCCTCGCGACGCATCACGGCACTGGGCTCATGGGTGAATGGCAACCGGGGCAGGCCCATGAGCGCCTGCAGGCGAGCATGGGCCCGGTCCATGTCGGCGCCGATCATGGCCAGGGCCACTTCATGCCCGGGCTCATTGCGCGCCACCTCAAGGTAGGCCGCTCGCAACCTCTGGTAGTCCGACTCGGCCTGCGCGATCTCATGGGGCGAAGCCATCACCTTGGGATACTCGGCGCGCGAGGTGGCAGGCTCGTAGGGACGCATGGCGGGATCGAGACGCTGGATCGGTTCAGAGGTCTGGGTGCCGAGGTTGGGTCGGCTCGATCCACCACCCTAGACAGGCTTGCGCCTGCTAGGTGTTCCAGAGATGAAACAAACGTGCCTGCGGGCCACTGCGGAGCCACTGCGC
>Ga0315900_10006245_pt1 | contig 16094 bp, 13 predicted proteins | sample LakEriMetagenome_FD_203521 | JGI IMG/M metagenome (GOLD analysis project Ga0315900, IMG submission 203521) | Freshwater fungal communities from buoy surface, Lake Erie, Ohio, United States - Buoy 12 MA114 | ecosystem: Environmental > Aquatic > Freshwater > Lake > Lake biofilm | place: USA: Lake...
CGTGGGAGTGCCTACCTTCGCGGCCGCAAACGAGGGGGTACCTCCCCGCTTGGAAATGCTGAAACCCTTGCTGCGCGCCGCTTTCATGATCCTCGGGGCCCTTTCGCTGGGCACCGTTAACGCGCAGCACGAAGGCCACGCCGCCGACACCACCGCCCATTCCACCGGGGCGCACGCCGCCGGCGGTGTCCATGAGGCCGCGGGGCATGAGGAGGCCAAGGGCGGCTTCGACGCCGGCAAGCTGATCCTCGATCACATCGGCGACGAGCATGGCTGGCACCTGTGGGGCCACACCAGCATCCCCCTGCCGGTGATCCTGTACAACAGCGAACGCGGCCTTAGCGTGTTCAGCAGCGCCCGCTTCGACCACGGCCACATGACCTATGGCGGCTACATGCTGCACGAGGGCCATGTGGTGGCCACCGACGCACCCGACGGCACCGACGCGCACCAGGCCCCGGTGAACGAGGCCCTCACCGCCTCCACGTGGGACATCAGCATCACCAAGAACGTGATGAGCCTGTTGGTGAGCGCGGCCCTGCTGCTGTGGATCTTCCTGAGCGTGGCCGGCGCCTACACCCGCCGCGCGGGCCAGGCGCCCAAGGGCCTGCAGAGCTTCGTGGAGCCCATCATCCTCTTCGTGCGCGACGATGTGGCCAAGAGCGCCATCGGCCCCAAGTACATGAAGTACATGCCGTACCTGCTAACGGCCTTCTTCTTCATCTTCCTGAACAACCTGCTGGGCCTGGTGCCCATCTTCCCCGGTGGTGCCAACCTCACGGGCAACATCGCCGTGACGCTGGTGCTGGCGCTGATCACCTTCGTGATCGTGAGCTTCAGCGGCAACAAGCACTACTGGCACCACATCTTCGCCATGCCGGGCGTGCCGGGCTGGGTGCTGGCGATCCTTACTCCGGTGGAGGTGCTGGGCATGTTCCTGAAGCCCTTCGTGCTGATGATCCGACTGTTCGCCAACATCACGGCGGGCCACATCATCGCGCTCAGCTTCTTCAGCCTCATCTTCGTGTTCGGTGAGACGAGCGCCGGCGCCGGCTACGGCGTGGCCATCGGCTCCTGGGCCTTCACCGTCTTCATGGCCATGCTGGAGCTCCTCGTGGCCTTCATCCAGGCGTACGTGTTCACCTTCCTGTCGGCCATGTACATCGGCGCGGCGGTGGAGGAACCGCACCATCACTAAGTCCAACAAGAACCTTTTCAAACCCCGCATAACATGTTCCTCTCTGCCCTCCTCGACCTCGGCACCGGTTACGGTATCGCCGCCCTCGGTGCTGGTCTCGCCGCCCTCGGCGCCGGTGTTGGCATCGGTCGCATCGGTGGTGACGCCGTGCAGGCCATGGCCCGCCAGCCTGAGTCCATCAACGACCTGCGCGCCAACATGATCCTGACCGCCGCGCTCGTGGAAGGTGCCGCCTTCTTCGCCATGGTGGTGGGTCTGCTGGTGGTGCTGAAGACCGCCTGATCCAGGCGCCCGGCACACCGGTCCCCCTCCCTCGTTCAACCCCTGAAAGACCGCCATGCTCCTCGTAGCCCTCTCGTTGGTCGAGCCCGCGTTCGGCCTTGTGTTCTGGATGACCCTGACCTTCCTGACGGTCCTGTTCATCCTGGCCAAGTTCGCGTGGAAGCCCATCCTCAACTCGCTGCACGAGCGTGAGCGCACCATCGAGGACGCGCTGAGCGAGGCCAAGAAGGCCCGCGAGGAGATCGCGAACATGAAGGCCAGCAACGAGGAGCTCATGCGCCAGGCCCGTACCGAGCGCGAGGAGCTGCTGAAGGAGGCCCGCGATGTGCGCGACCGCGAGATCGCCGAGGCCAAGAACAAGGCGAAGGCCGAGGCCGACGCCCTGCTGGCCCGCGCCCGCGCCGACATCCAGAACGAGAAGAAGGCCGCGATGGCCGAGATCAAGATCCTGGTGGGCGACCTCAGCGTGGAGATCGCCGAGAAGGTGCTGCGCGAGAAGCTGAACAACGACCCGGCGCAGCGCGCCCTGGTCGACCGGATGCTGAAGGACGCCGAGGCCCGCATGCAATGAGGATCCAGCCCGTCGCATACCGCTACGCGCAGTCGCTGCTCGACCTGGCCCTGGAAAGGGGCCAGCTCAAGGAGGTGCAGGCCGAGATGGCGATGCTCGCCGACACCTGCGCGAAGAGCGAGGAACTGCGGGTGCTGTTGAAGAGCCCCGTGGTGCGTGCCGACGCCAAGCGCAAAGTGCTCGAGAAGCTCTTCGGCGCGCAGCTGGGCAAGGTGACCTCCACCTTCATCGACGTGCTCGTGCGCAAGGGCCGCGAGGCGCTGCTGCCGGACATCGGTGCGGCGTTCCTGGAGCTCTACCGCAAGCATGAGCACATCGTGGTGTGCAAGGTGACCACCGCGGTGGCCCTCACCGACACGGAGCGACAGCAGGTGATCGCCATCACCGGCAAGCGCTTCCCCGGCATGACCGTGCAGCTGCAGGAGCGCGTGGACCCGGCGATCCTCGGGGGTGGCATCATCCAAGTGGGCGACCTCATGTGGGACGCCAGCGTGAAGAACAAGTTGAACGTGATCCGGCGTGCGTTCGCGGTGAACCCGTACGTGCCCCAGCTCTAAGACCGAACAGCAAGATGGCAGAAGTGAAACCCGCCGAAGTATCGGCGATCATCAAACAGGAACTCGCCGGCGTGCGCACCGAGGCCGACCTCGAGGAGGTCGGTACCGTGCTGCAGGTGGGTGACGGCATCGCCCGCATCTACGGCCTCAGCGGGGTGCAGAGCGGCGAGCTCATCGAGTTCACCGGCGGCCTGCGCGGCATCGTGCTGAACCTGGAGGAGGACAATGTGGGCGCGGTGCTCCTGGGCCCCAGCGTGGGCGTGAAGGAAGGGGACACCGTGAAGCGCACCCGCCGCATCGCCAGCGTGAACGTGGGCGAGCAGATGGTGGGCCGCGTGGTGAACACCCTGGGCGAGCCCATCGACGGCAAGGGCCCCATCGGCGGCGAGCTGTTCGAGATGCCGATCGAGCGCAAGGCGCCGGGTGTGATCTTCCGCGAGCCCGTGAAGGAGCCGTTGCAGACGGGCATCAAGGCCGTGGACGCCATGATCCCCATCGGCCGCGGCCAGCGCGAGCTCATCATCGGTGACCGCCAGACGGGCAAGAGCACCGTGGCGCTCGACACCATCATCAACCAGAAGGAGTTCTACGAGGCCGGCAAGCCCGTGTTCTGCATCTACGTGGCCGTGGGCCAGAAGGGCAGCACCGTGGCCGGCATCGTGAAGAAGCTCGAGGAGAACGGCGCCATGCCCTACACCGTGGTGGTGGCCGCCAATGCCAGCGACCCCGCGCCGATGCAGTTCTACGCGCCCTTCACCGGCGCCGCCATCGGCGAGTACTTCCGCGACACCGGCCGCCCCGCGCTGATCGTGTACGACGACCTCTCCAAGCAGGCCGTGGCCTACCGCGAGGTGTCCCTGCTGCTGCGCCGCCCCCCGGGCCGTGAGGCCTACCCCGGCGACGTGTTCTACCTGCACAGCCGCCTGCTGGAGCGTGCGGCCAAGGTGACGGGCGACGACAAGGTGGCCGCCCAGATGAACGACCTCCCCGACAGCCTCAAGGGCCGGGTGAAGGGCGGTGGTTCGCTCACCGCGCTGCCGATCATCGAGACGCAGGCCGGTGACGTGTCCGCCTACATCCCCACCAACGTGATCTCGATCACGGACGGGCAGATCTTCCTGGAGAGCAACCTGTTCCTGAGCGGTGTGCGCCCCGCCATCAACGTGGGCATCAGCGTGAGCCGCGTGGGCGGTAACGCGCAGATCAAGAGCATGAAGAAGGTGGCCGGTACGCTGAAGCTGGACCAGGCCGCCTACCGTGAACTGGAGGCCTTCGCCAAGTTCGGCTCCGACCTCGACGCCGCCACCAAGGCGGTGCTCGACAAGGGCGCCCGCAACGTGGAGATCCTCAAGCAGGCCGAGAACAGCCCGATGCGCGTGGAGGAGCAGATCGCCATCATCTACCTGGGCACGAAGGGCCTGCTCGGCAAGGTGCCGCTGAACAAGGTGAAGCAGTTCGAGGTCGAGTACCTCACGCTGCTGCGCAACAAGCACGCCGACACCCTGGCCGCCCTGAAGAAGGGCGAGTTCAACGACACGCTCACCGGCACCCTCGAAAGGGTGGCCGCCGACCTCGTGAAGAGCTTCGCCTAACCCCAGCGACCGCACGCAGCGATGCCCAGCCTGAAGGAAGTCCGCAGCCGGATCGTCTCGGTCAACAGCACCAAGCAGATCACCGCCGCCATGAAGATGGTGAGCGCCGCGAAGCTGCGCCGTGCCCAGGACGCCGTCATCCGCATGCGTCCTTACGCGGAGAAGCTGCGCACCATCCTCGGCAACGTGAGCGCGAGCCTCGACAGCAGCGAGGGCGCCTACTCCCAGCAGCGCGAGGTGAAGCGCGTGCTGCTGGTGGCCATCGTGAGCAACCGCGGTCTGGCGGGCGCCTTCAACACGCAGGTGTACCGCAGCGTGCGGCGCCTCACCGCCGACCACGAGGCACAGGGCCGCACCGTGCACGTGCTGCCCGTGGGCAAGAAGGCGCTGGACACCTACCGCCGCACGAAGCTCTTCAACCCCGAGCTGCCCACCGACCTGGCGCGGCTGTTCGACGGGCTCAACTTCGACAAGGCCTCTCCCGTGGCCGAGCTGGTTATGGGCCTGTTCGTGAACGGCAGCTACGATCAGGTGACGCTGGTCTACAACCGGTTCAAGAACGCGGCCGTGCAGGTGATCACCGAGGAGCAGTTCCTCCCCGTGCTGCCCGCCGAGCCTGTCGCAGGCCAGGAGGCCGCCGGCAAGGTGGACCACATCATGGAGCCCGACCGCTCGACGATCGTGCAGGAGATCATCCCCAAGAGCCTGAAGATCCAGTTCTACAAGGCCCTGCTGGACAGCTTCGCCGCCGAGCATGGCGCGCGCATGACGGCCATGCACAAGGCCACCGACAACGCCGATGCCCTGCTGAAGGACCTGAAGCTGTCCTACAACAAGGCGCGCCAGGCCGCGATCACCGGCGAGATACTGGAGATCGTGGGCGGCGCCGAGGCGCTGAAGGGCTAAGGCCCTCCCGCTCCATCGCCCTTGCTCCTGCGCGGCAGCAGGAACTCAACCACCGCCCAGAGCGCGCAACACGCGAGCCCTGCGAAGAGCAGCAGCGTCGCAAAGGGCCAATGCTGGATGCGGAAGAGCGTGCCAGCGATCACCAGCAGAAGCCCCAGGGTGAAGAGCACCATGGAAGGCCGGCCCGGTGTCCGTCGATCCGTGTCGCTCCAGAACGCCGCCACGCCCTCCTGCGTGATCCACACAAGACCGAACACGGATGCTGCGAGCGATATCGGTTCCGCGCAAGGCCAATGCCGGGCATGAAAGACCATGGCGAGCGGCCAGGTGACCGCGAGGCCGAGCTTGATGTGATCGAGGAAGTGCCTGGGGCGTTTCGCCGCGTACCGGAACGGGTAGAGCAGCACGATACCGGCGGCTCCGGAGATCAGCAGAGCGCCTGCTGCGGGCCAGTGCTGCAGCTTGAACAGCAGGCCGCCGAGCACCACGCCGAGCGCGATGCGCAGGGGCAGTGTGAAGCGCTTGGGCAGGACCTGATCGGGCATGTCCCCACAAGATAGCAGGGATGCTCAGCGCTTATGGCTGCCGCAGCGGCAGGCGGATCGTCACCGAGGTGCCGCCCTCCGGTCTGACGTCCACCGTTACGGTGCCGCCCAGCAACGCACCCAGCTCCCCGATGATCACGTAGCCGAGGCCCTGCATCTCGGGGTCGCCGTGCTCCGTGCCACGTCGGCCATGCCGGCCACTGATGATGTCGCGCACGTGGGCCAGCGCCTTCGGCGACATGCCCGGGCCGGTATCGCAGACGCACAGGTCGTAATGACCGTCGGCCTGGATGCCGCGCACCCGCACCTCGCCGTTCCGCGTGTAGTTCACGGCGTTGGAGATCAGGTTCTGCAGGATGATGAGCAACAGATCGCGGTCGGTGCGCAGCACATCGTCCAACGGCACATCGTTCACCAGCGTGTCACCCTTGCTGGCGGCCAGTGCCCGCACGAGGTCCAGCGCATCCTCCACCAACGGGTTCAATGCCACGTGCATCGGCCTCAGCTCGATGCGGCCCTCCTGGTGCTTGATCCAGCTGAGCAGGTTGCGGGCGTTCGCATGGAGCTTGTCGCTGCTGAGGGCGATGTCGTGAAGGTTCTCCTCCAGCTCAGGCCCGGCCCGGCCGCCGCCGATCGCGCGGGCCACCCGGGCGATGAACCGCAGCGGGGTGACGATGTCGTGCGAGATGATGGACACCAAGCGCTCCTTCACCTCGACCGACCGGCGCAGCCGTTCGTTGGCCTGCTCAAGCTCCATCGTACGCTGCTGCACCGCCTCTTCCAGCTCCTGGTTGCGCCGTCGCAGCCGCGCCTCGTTCAAGCGGACACCCGCCATCAGGGCGATCATGCCCAGAAGGCCCGCCATGGCCAGGAACCACGGACGCCGGTAGGCCGGTGTGAGCACCGTGAGGCGCAGCACGGTGGGACCCTCGCCCTCGGGCGCGCCAAGCTTCCGGATGGCCAGCTCATGCTCGCCCGGAGGCAGCCGCGTGAACCGGATCTCGCGGTCGTTCAGGCCCACCGGGATCCAGCGGGATCCCTCGGGGCCCAGCCGGTACTCCAACTGCATGTTGGCCGGCGACCCCCAATAGGGCAGGGTGAACGCCACGACCAGGTCCTCGTGGTCCGGCGAGATCGCCTGCTCGTCACCGGGCGACAGCGCGATACCATCCACGTACACCCTGTTGATGATGACCCGTCCCTTCGGCACGGGGTCGGCCAGGGCGAGCGGATCGAAGACCACGATGCCCTCGAGCGATGGGAACACGAGGCGCCCGTCCGGAAGCTGAAGGTGCGCCGGGTCGCAGCCGCCATTGAACTCCGGGTTCAGGATGCCGTCCTCGACCCCGAAATACGCGTAGTGCACATGGTGCTCCGGATCGCCCAGCCATGACCGCAGCCCCAGCAGCGAGACCCTCACCAGGCCACGATTGGTGCTCATCCACAACATGCCCGCCCTGTCCTTGGCGAACGCATGCACATGGGTGAGGAATCCCTGCCGGTCCAGGGGAAGGGGGAACGACCTGCCCGCGCTCAACAAGTAAGCTCCGCGGCCGTATGTACCGATGAAGACCAGGTCGTCGACCACCTGGATGGACCGCACACAGGCCCCCCCGATCCCGGGCAGTGTATCGATGACGCCGCTGTCGTGGAAGCGGACAACGCCTGAACAGGTGGCCGCCCACATCGCATCGTTCACCCTGGTGAATGCCGTGGTGTTGCCGATGCGCAACAGCTGTCTGTAGGCGCTGTCGACGACGATGCCCACCCCCTGTGCGTCCGCCAGCCACAGCGTATCACCATCCTGTCTGATGGCCGTGACCAGAAGGCCCGGTCGCCTCAACAGGACCCGGTCGCTCCCGGCGACCGGATCGATCTCCACCAACCGGTCGTGGCGGGCTGCCAGCAGACGTCCGCCTTCGGCCCGGGACACCATCTGGTAATTCAATTGTGGCCACGGCCTGATCTCGATGTTGACGCATCCCTGCGGCGTGAACAGTGTGTGATAGGTGCTTGACAAGGCCAGCAGCGTGTCACCACCCACCTGCTGCAACGCATAGTAGGCGTTATTGCGCCCCTCCTTCGAGGGTTCACACACGCGGGTGAGCATGCCGCGCTCGCGGTACATGAACAGACCCTTGGTATCGGTGCCGGCGAAAAGGACGCGATGCACCGGGCTCCACAGCAGCTCATTGAACGCGCACCCCGAAGGCAGCTCCAGCGGGAGCATGCTCACCCGCAAGCGCTGGGGATCGGCACCGGGCAACAGCAGGTAGACCCTGCGATCGTCGCGGAGCAGCACATGCGAATCATCAAGGTCCTGGCCCGGAGCTCCGGTGGTTAGGAGCCGGGTGATGGCGGCCGCATGGGGACCATCCACGGCCACCGCATGCAGTGCTCCTGTGGCCTCGTCCACCATCCACGGCCGGCCGTTGTCATCACTGCCATACCAGCGCCCGAGCAACCTGAACCGGCGCAGGAGCGGTCGTTCGTAAACCACCCGGCGCACAAGCGTACTGTCCTTGAAATGCAGAAGGGCCCGCTGGGTGGCGATGGTCCAATGGTGGCCATCCTCAGCATGCATGAGCACGGTGGGGCCGGCCCACTGCGAAGCACCCGGCAGGGAATCCACGCGATCCATCGTGCGCAGCAGGAGGCGCATGGACGGCGCCCCCCCCCTGATCATCCGCAAATGGGGACGCCTGGCCGATGCCGGCGCCAGCTCCAGGATACGATCGCCACTGAGGTGCACATGGTCGCCCGAGGCGTTCCGCACCACGAACGAGCCATCCGCCAGGGGAACGATATCGCGCATCCGCTCCCAGGAGGACCCCCCCTCATCGGGCAGCTTGATCGGCGTGAACCGTCGGCCATCAAAGCGCACCAGCCCACCTTCGGTGGAAAGCCAGAGGAAGCCCAGCGTGTCCATGGCCATGTCGATCACGCTGTTCTGCGGAAGCCCGTTCTGGGAGGTGTACTGCTGCGGGCCCCAGTCCGTCGCCTGGCCATGGGCCGGGAAGGCCGCCAGCAGCGCCAGCACCAACGCCCAGCAGGAACGGCAGGGCCCCATGTGCCTAGGAGATATGGTAGCCATGCAACTGGGCCAGCCGCTGGAGGTCCAGCAGGTTCGACACGCCGAGCTTGTCGAAGAGCCGCGCCTTGTAGGTGGCCACGGTGGTGGGCCTGAGCTCCAGGCGCTCGGCGATGTCCTTCACGGCCGTGCCCTGCAGCAAGGCGTTCATCACCAGGAGCTCACGGTCCGAGAGGTCCTGGAAAGGGTCGACGCGGCCGCTCCCACGGCCATCACCGGCAAGCTCCAGTTCATGGCTGCGGTACTCCCGGCCCTGCATCACACGACGCAAGGCCCGCAACACCTCCTCCTCCGAGGCCTGCTTGCTGAGGAAACCCGAACCGCCCATGGCCAGCACACGCGGGCCGTAGATGTGCTCGGGGCTCATGGTGTACACCAGGACGCGCATGCGGGGATGCTCGGTGCGGAGCCGCTCCAGCACATCCAGCGAATGCCCATCCCCCAGCTGCAGGTCGAGCACGAGCAGGTCCGGCGACCCCTCGCCCAGCTGGCGGATGAGCTCGGCCAGGCTGCCGGCCTCCTGGATGGACCGCACCCCCAACCGGTCCTGCAGCAGGTTCCGCAGGCCACGCCGGATGATCACGTGATCGTCGGCGATCAACACATGCCCGGGGTTCACCCTCCAAAGATCGCCACTTTCCGATCCTACGAACGCCGCTGGCACCGGTGTAGTCCCCGAACTACATCGCACCCCCACCCACCCGCCTAGGTTTGCAGCGTGTTGGTGTTTGGACGAGCGAACAAGCCTCTCCTTCGTTCCAAGAGGGGCCTGAACCGGGGTTGACCCGGGGATGGCCAGGAGAGCCTGGCGGTTCGATCGCAGGCTTGTTTCGTCCGAAAACTGGGAAGCGCCCGCGATCGCGGGCGCTTCCCAGTTTTCCCTCCCTCATTGCCGATCTTCATGCCCGATGGTCCTGGTCCAAGGCATCAGGCGACGGCTCCGACAGGCCGACAGGCAGGCGCTCGCCTTCACCGGGATCGCCATGCTCCTGGCCGTGCTGGCGGTGCTGGCTCCGCTGCGCAGCGCCGTCCCGGTCGAGCCCCGTGTGGGCGGGCTGCTCGTCTGGGCCGCCATCCTTGAGCTCGTGCACGGGTTCAGGCGCGCCGCCGTGTCCGACCGGCGCTCGGCATGGCTCAGCGGTGCGGTGTCGATGGTCGTGGGCCTGTTGCTGATCAATGCCGTCCTCTTCCGGAGCCCGGCGCTGGTGATGCTGCTCGCAGGCACCTTCGCACTTGACGCATTGCGCCATGCCGCGCTCGGCCTTGAAGCGTGGCGTCAGCACCGCCGCTTCAGCGCGCCCGCCCTCTCCTTCGCGGGCAATGCGGCCCTGGTGCTCTTTCTCGCGGCGCTCAGCCCCTTCAGCATCGGCTGGACGGTGGCCATCGCAGGCGCTGCACGCATCAATGGCATCGCCTTCACCATCCTGCGGAGCCGCACCGGCGAGCTCGATGAGGCCGGCGACGATGAGGTGCGCGCCATCGGCATGGGACACGATGCCGAGGTGATGGACGAGGGCCAGCGGATGGAGGCCGAGGAGGCCGCACGCGCCCCCATCGACATACGGTGGATCCTGAGCCTGGTGGCCATCCTCTTCGCCATCCACCTGGGCCGCATGGGCCTCGACCGCACCGCGCTCGGCATCCTGTCGCCGCTGCTGGCGCTGGTGGGCGACTGCGTGATCGCGCTGCTCATCGCCTACGGCATCCTCGCCCCGCTGCGCGCCATCTTCCGCCGCGTGAGCGCCCCGCTTGAACGGGCCGGCTGGCGCTGGGTGCAGCGCGTACCGATCGAAAGGCGCAAGTGGTGGACATTGCGCGCGGCCGTGCGCGCCTGGCTGCTGCACCGGCTGCGCACCGGCATCCGCCTGCGCACCGCCGCCTACTCCCTGCGCGCCGCCCTGCGCAACGGCCTGCAGATCGGCCTGCCCTTCAGCGCGCTGCTCGCCGCCACCATGCCCGTGTGGGGCATGAGCTGGTACTTCGACACCGAGAACTGGGCCGCTGGCGTGTGGGACAGCTGGGCCGCCAGCCACACCGACACCTGGCGCGAGGCCATGGTGAAGGCCGTGAGCCCCTCCCCCTCCGCCCACGACTTCCGCCTTGAGCCGCCCGGCTTGAACGACACCGCCGACTTCCGCTTCGTGATCATCGGCGACCCCGGCGAGGGCGACCCCTCCCAATGGGTGCTGAAGGACCGCATCCTTGCCGTGGCCGGACACCCCGACACGCGCTTCGTGGTCATCAGCAGCGATGTGGTCTATCCCACCGGCGCGCTGCGCGACTACGAGCGCAAGTTCTGGCTGCCCTTCAAGGGCGTGACGAAGCCCGTGTACGCGATCCCCGGCAACCACGACTGGTACGATGCGCTCGAGGGCTTCGCCGCCACCTTCTATACCGAAGAAGCCGCCCGCATCGCCATGCATGCGCGCATCGATGCCGACCTGAAGCTCACCACCACCACCGATGCGCGCGTGGAGGAGATGATCGCGGAGGCCCGGCGGCTGCGCGGCCTGTACGGCGTGCCCACGGGGTTCCAGCAGGCGCCCTTCTTCCAGGTGCGCTGTGGCGACATGGTCTTCATCGCCATCGACACAGGTGTGCTGCGGCGCCTCGACCCCGTGCAGCTCGCCTGGCTCAAGGCCGTGCTCGAGGCGAACAGGGGCCGCTTGATCTTCGCGCTGCTCGGGCACCCGTTCTATGCCATCGGCGAGTACCAGGGCGACATGGCGCCGGAGTTCGGCGAACTGCACAGGCTGCTGAAGGAGCACCACGTGACCATCGCCATGGCGGGCGATACGCACGATCTGGAGTACTATGTGGAACCCGACAGCGCCGGTGGCACACCGATGCACCACTTCGTGAACGGCGGCGGCGGGGCCTACCTCAGCCTGGGCGCGGCCCTTGCGCCACCGGAGCGCATGCCCACCGCCACCTGGGCGCACTACCCGGCGCGAGCACCGCTCACCGCCAAGATCGACCGGCTCACCCCGTGGTACAAGCGTCCGGCATGGACGTGGACCACGAAATACCAAGGCTGGCCTTTCAGCGCCGAATGGCTGAGCGCGGCCTTCGACCACAATGAAGCGCCGTTCTTCCAGAGCTTCTTCGAGGTGCGCGTGGAGCGCTCCAGCGGAGTGTTGCGCCTGATCGCGCACGGCGTGGACGGCCCGCTCACCTGGCGCGAATTGCAGCGCTCACCGGACCTGCCGATGCGCAGCGGCGAACTGGACAGCGTGGCCGAGTGGACCTTCCCACTTCCGCCGATCCGGTGATCACAGTTCCGTCTTGGCGCGCTCCCAGTAGGCGTCCATCTCGGCCAGTGTCATCTCACCGAGCTTGCGGCCGTCCTTCGCGCTCTCACGCTCGAGGAACTGGAAGCGCCGGATGAACTTGCGGTTGGTGCGCTCGAGCGCCTCATCCGGGTCGATGCCCAGGAAACGCGCGTAGTTCACCAGGCTGAAGAGCACATCGCCGAGCTCATCGGCCTGCTTCGCGGAGCCCGCGTCCACCTCGTGCTTCAGCTCGCGCAGCTCCTCGTTCACCTTCTCCCATACCTGGTCGCGGTGCTCCCAGTCGAAGCCCACGCCACGCGCCTTGTCCTGCACGCGGATGGCCTTCACCAGGCTCGGTAGTCCGCGCGGCACGCCTTCCAGCACGCTCTTCTCCGTGGCACCCCCTTTCGCCTTCTCCGCCAGCTTGATCCGCTCCCAGTTGGCCTTCACCTCCTCGTCGTCCTTCACCTGCACATCGCCGTAGATGTGCGGGTGGCGGTGGATCAGCTTCTCGCAGATGCCGTTGAGAACGTCGGTGATGTCGAACGCGCCCTTCTCCTGGCCGATCTTGGCGTAGAACACCATGTGCAGCAGCAGGTCGCCGAGTTCCTTCTTCACGGCGTCGAGGTCGCCTTCCAGGATCGCATCGCCCAGTTCGTAGGTCTCCTCGATGGTGAGCGGGCGCAGGGTCTCCAGTGTCTGCTTCATGTCCCACGGGCACTTGGCGCGCAGGTCGTCCATGATGGTGAGCAGGCGTTCGAAGGCGACGAGGCGGGGATCCATGGGGAGAATCGGGAATGCGTTGTGTGATGGTATGGAGCTCGTGACCTGGCTGAACTCACGCAGCCTCTTCGGAAGAGGGCCCTTCCGCGACACCGATCCAACCCTGCATGAGCTGATACCCGATGCTGAGCACCACGGCGCCAGTGAAGAGCCCGATGATGCCCGAGAGCAGGAAGCCTCCGATGGCGCCGAGGAAGACCACCGCGGTGGGCACCGACGCGCCGCGGCCCAGCAGGATCGGCTTGAGGACGTTGTCGGAGAGCTGGGTGATCACCATCCACACGGTGAGCAGGGTGGCAGGCAGGGTGCCCATGGCGGCCCATGCATAGATGATTACACCGATGGCCACCGGGCCCACGCCGATCTGTACGATGGCGAGCATGAGGCCCACCACGGTGAGCAGGCCGGCGGCGGGCACGCCCGCGATGAAAAGCCCGAGCGCGAGCATGGCGGTCTGGATCAGCGCCACGCCCAGGATGCCCTTCGCCACGTTGCGCACGGTGCCTGCGGCGAGCGACACCATCACCGTGCCGTGGGCGCCCATGGCCCGCCCAAGGAAACGCTCGACCGCCTCGCCACCTTTTCGCGCATGGGCCAGCAGAAAGCCGGCCACCACGATGCTGGCGATGAATTTGAGCGCGTCGATGCTGAAGCCGCCGAGCGCGCGCAGCAGGTACACGGCGGCGTCCTTCATCTCGGTCATGTGGTCGCGCAACATATCGGCGAAGGCCCCGTCGTTCGCGGGCCAGCGATCGGCGATAAGCCGCTTGAGGCCCGTGCCGCCGTGCCATTCGGGCGGAAGCTGCGGCACGTGCAGGTCTTCCGCAGCGATGTGGCCGCGCACCGCCTGCACCGTGCTCACCAGGCTTTCGCCGATGAAGTAGCCGGGCACCGCCACCAGCCCCACGCCCACCAGCACGAGCAGCGTGGCCGACAGTCCAAGGCGACCACCGAGCCTCTGCGCAAGCCAGGCGCACAAGGGATGCAGGGCCACGGCGAGGATGACCGCCCACAACAGGATGGAGGTGAAAGGGGCCAGGATCAGCGCGCACCAGGCGAGCAGGCCGCCGAGGAGCACGATGCGGATGAAAATGTCGAGCGCGTTGGCGCCGCCAACGGGGGCCGGGGAGGCTGATCGGTCGTTCATATGACGTTGCTCAGTTGGTGAAGATCGTTCAATGGCGGACTTTCGTGGTGATGCAGGTCAACCATGTTCCCTGATCCGGAGCCCCATGGGCCCTTGGTGAAGCTGGCCATCGCCGGGTTCCTGCTGGCCTTTTGCGTGGCCCTGCACGCGGCCGGGCTGGTGGGCATCAGCCGCTGGCTCACCCCCCGGGGTGACCGGACCCATGTGCCGTTCCTCCGCGACCTGTGGGGCGTGATCTGGATCGCCTGGGTGCTCCTCGCCCTCCATCTCTTGGCCATCCTCATCTGGGCAGCGGCCTACGTCGCGCTCGGGAGCCTGCCGGACATGAGCACCGCCTTCTACTTCTCCGCCATCACCTACACCACCGTGGGCTACGGCGATGTCGTGCTAACCGGTGAATGGCGCACCCTCTCAGGCGCCGAGGCGCTCATCGGCATCTTCCTCATGGGGCTTACCACCGCCTTCTTCTTCACCTTTCTCGGCCAGGCCCTGCAGCACCGCTTGAAGCACTGACCCCATGGCCATCGATCGCGTCGGCCAGCACCTTGCGGCCGCGGGCGCTCTTGGCGGTCTTCGACAGCACCCGCAGGTCGAACTCCATGTACCAGAGGTCGAGCATGGGCAGTTGTGCGTACTCACGCACCCCGTCGCGGTATGAGGCGCCCAGCTCGAAGGCCACACCCTCGGCCTCCTTGTCGGTCATGCCACCGGCGCGTGCGGCCAGGGCGAAGCTGGCCCCCGGCCGCTTCACGTCCCATTCGAACGGTGCCGCGTACGTCTCGTCGAAGTCGTTCGCATCGAAGACCAGCGTGCGTTCGAGGGTGGCGAAGCCGCCGAAGTTCATGAGGTGGCGGTCGCCCATGGCCTGCACGAGCAGCCCGCTGTTGGCGCCGGCGAGGTCGGCCGCCATGATGCCCGCCGTGGCGCGGTAGAACACGAAGGGGTTCTCCTTCATGTGTTCATGCCGCATGGGGACCAGCTCCGGCAAGCGGTCGTGATCGCTGGCCTTGATCTGTTCCACGATGGGTAAGCGGCGCGCAGGGGCCTTCCAGATGGCCCTCGCCTCCCGGGGGAGTTTCAGGCCCAGGGCCTTGCCGCGTGCGTAGCCCTTGTCGAACGCGTTGGCCATGGTGGTGCGCTTCGCGCGGTTGATGGGCAAAGTACCATGGACCGCACACACCGGCCCTGATGCTCGTCACCATGCAGATCCATGCGGGCCCTTCGCCCGGGAGGAGGTCTCCGCGCCTCGCGTCGTACCCTTCTGCCTATGTTTGCTCACCGCCGGCCCGCGGCGTACGCTCAACCCCCGTGGCCTTCCCATGAACCGCATGCTCCCAACGCGTCTCCATCCCGTCCAAGGCCTGCTCGTTGCCCTGGTCACCGTCCTTGGCTGTGTGGAGAAGACCGGTCCCGTGGAGATCCGCCCCGAAGTGGGTGTGGTGACCGTGGCGCAGCGCTCGGTGCCGGTCTATTCGGAGTTCGTGGGCCAGACCTACGGTCAGGAGGACATCCAGATCATCCCGCGCGTGGAGGGCTGGGTCACGGGTGTCCATTTCAAGGAAGGCGACCCCGTGAAGAAGGGTCAATTGCTCTACACCATCGATGACCTGCCCACGCGCAACAAGGTGGATATGGCACAGGCCAATGTGGCCAAGGCCCTGACCATGGTGGCCAATAAAAAAGCCGACCTGGACCGCGTGAAGCCCCTGGCTGCCATGAACGCCCTGAGCAAGCGAGACCTGGACGCCGCACAGGCCGCCCACGATGCTGCAGTCGCCGAGCTGCAGGCCGCCGAGGCCGGGCTCCGCACCGCCAGCATCGAACAAGGCTACACCCAGATCACCTCGCCCATTGATGGCGTCATCGGCATCAGCAAGGTGCTGGTGGGCGACTATGTGGGCAAGGGCACCCTGGGCGGGTCCATCAACACGGTGAGCAGCCTGGGCGACATGCGGGTGCGCTTCCCGGTGAGCGAGACCGAGCTGATGCGCTTCCGCAAGCGTGCCGAGGCCGACAGCACGCTGCGTGCAGGTGAGCAGTTCGTACAGCTCCTCCTTGCTGATGGCAGCCGTTACCCGACGTCGGGCCGCATCGACCTGGCCGACCGCAGTGTGGACCCCGGGACCGGCTCCATTCTCGTACAGGCCGTG
>Ga0315900_10006246_pt1 | contig 16091 bp, 14 predicted proteins | sample LakEriMetagenome_FD_203521 | JGI IMG/M metagenome (GOLD analysis project Ga0315900, IMG submission 203521) | Freshwater fungal communities from buoy surface, Lake Erie, Ohio, United States - Buoy 12 MA114 | ecosystem: Environmental > Aquatic > Freshwater > Lake > Lake biofilm | place: USA: Lake...
GTGCCGGCCCGGACCAGCGCGGCGGTGGCGGCGGCGCCGCCGACGGCGCCGAGCGCGAGGACGGCGAGCAGGACGAGCGTGCGGCGGAGGGCGGGGCGCATCGGGGCCTTTCGACGGCGGGACCGGGGTACGCTAGTCGACCGGTCCGGGCGGGCCCTCCCAGGCGAGCACCCGCAGGTCGTCGCCCTCGACGCGGATCCGCGCCCGGAGCGCGTGCGGGGCGCCCGCGGGGTCGAGGCGGGCGAGGCGTGCGTCGGGCTCGAGCGCCGGGGCGGGGGGCTCGGCGCAGCGGCGCGCGTCGGTCACGCCGTCGCCGGCCGCGGGTGCGCCGCCCGGGTCCGCGAACAGGGTGACGTGCACGGTGACGTCGTAGAGGTGGGCGCCCGCCGCGTCCTCGAAGGCCTCCTCGAGCACGGCCAGGTGCAGGCCGTCTCCGGCGACGAGGCCGGTCTCCTCGGCGAGCTCGCGGCGGGCCGCCGCGACGGGGTCCTCGCCGGCCTCGATGCGCCCGCCGGGCAGCGCCCAGCGGCCCACGGAGGGCGGCCGGCCGCGCTCGATCCAGACGCAGCCCTCGGGGCCCCGCACGATGGCCAGCGCGATCGGGGTCCAGCCCATGCTGCGGACCCTAGCGCCGCGGCCCGCCACCCTCCGGGGGCCGCTGTAGGCTGGGTGACCGCCCATGGCCTCCCGCTACGCCCGAGAGCTCGGCGGCTCCTCGCCGCTGCGCGATGCGCTTCCGGGCTTCCGGCCGCGCGCCGGGCAGGAGCGGCTCGCGAGCCTTATCGGCGAGCGGCTCGAGCGGGGCGGGGCGCTCGTGGCGGAGGCGGCGACCGGCATCGGCAAGAGCCTCGCCTACCTCGTGCCCGCCGCGAGCTGCGGCCAGCGCGTCGTCGTGACCACGGCGACGAAGGCGCTGCAGGGGCAGCTCCTGCGCGAGGACCTGCCGCTCGCCCGCATCGCGACCGGCGAGCCCCTGACCGCCGCGGTGGTCAAGGGCCGCGCCAACTACGTCTGCCGGGTGCAGCGGGCCTTCGCCGACCAGCGCGTGCCCGAGGCCGGGCAGGCCGAGCTCGCGCGGATCGCCGAGTGGCTCGTGCGCACCCGCGACGGCGACCGCGACGAGCTGCCGTTCGTGCCGCACGAGGCGGTCTGGCGGGAGCTCGCGGTCGGCCCCGACCGCTGCCGCGGCGCCCGCTGCCCCGAGCGCGACGGCTGCTACGCCGAGGCGGCTCGGGAGCGCGCCGCCGGCTGCCAGATCGTGCTCGTCAACCACGCGCTCTACCTCGCCGATCTGGCGCTGCGCGCCCAGCGCGGGGGCGAGCCGGTGATCCTGCCCGAGCACGACGTCCTGATCGTGGACGAGGCGCACGCCTTCGAGGCGGCGGCCGTCGAGGCGCTGGGCGCCCGCGTCTCGGGGCCGCAGCTCGCGCGCTTCGCCCGCGACGTCGAGGACGCCTGCGCCGCCGCGGTGAAGCTGGCTCCGTCCGCCGAGCTGGCGCTCCTGCAGGTCCACGGGGAGCGGCTGTTCGGGGCGCTGCCGGAGGGCCGCCGCGTGCGGCTCGACGAGCCGGCCCTGCGCCTGTTGCCCCGCGACGCGGCCGACGCCATGCGGGATGCGCTCGGCCGGATCGCCGAGCGGATCCGCGACCTCTCCGACGAGACCGAGGCCCTCGCCCGCCAGGCCGAGCGGCTCGCGCTCGCGCTCGAGGCGATCCTCGCCCCCGACCACGACGAGACGGTCGTCTGGTCCGAGCGCGACGGGCGCGGCGGCGTCGAGCTCCGGGCCGCCCCGACCGCCGTCGGGGCGCTGCTGCGCGAGCACCTCTGGGACCGCCTGCACGCCGCGGTCCTGGTCAGCGCCACCCTCGCCGACGCGGACGGGCTCGGGGCCACCTGCCGCCGGCTCGGGCTGGAGCAGGCGGAGACCCACGTCGAGGCGTCGCCCTTCGACGTCGAGGCCAACGCCCGCCTCTACGTGCCCGACGACATCGTCGGCGGCGGCCGCGCCGACCCGCACCTCGTCGCCGACCGGATCGGCGAGCTGATCGCCGCCTCCGACGGGCGGGCGCTGGTCCTGTTCCCGTCGCTGCAGCGGCTGCGCCGGGTGCACGAGCTGCTCGCGGACCGCCTCGGCGTGCCGGTGCTCTGCCAGGGCGAGGCGGCCCGCGACGTGCTGCTGGAGCGCTTCCGCGACGACGAGCGCTCCGTGCTGTTCGCCTCGATGACGTTCTGGCAGGGCGTCGACATCCCCGGCCGCGCGCTCGAGCTCGTGATCCTCGAGAGCCTGCCCTTCGCCGTTCCCGACGACCCGCTCGTGGCGGCCCGCTCGGAGCGGGCCGAGCGCGACGGGGGCAGCGGCTTCCGCGACGTGCAGCTGCCGCACGCCGCGCTGCTCCTCAAGCAGGGCTTCGGGCGCCTCCTGCGCTCCGAGACCGACCGCGGCGTGGTCGCGGTCCTCGACGCCCGCCTCGTCGAGAAGGGCTACGGCGGCTACCTGCGGGGCGCCCTGCCGCCGATCGAGGTCGTGCGCGACGTCGGCTCCGTGCGCGACTTCCTGCAGGGCCAGCGCGCCGCCTAGCCGCGCCGCGGCCGATGCCCGGAGCGGGACTCGAACCCGCACGCCTTGCGGCAGCCGGGTTTAAGCCGGCCGCGTCTGACCAATTCCGCCATCCGGGCACCGCCGAGAATAGAGGACGGTGGGCTGCCGGCCCGGTCCGTGCGATGTACCTCCTGTCCTCGGAAACGCCCGGCCATGCTCGACGAGATCCGCGATCTGCTTCCCGCCTACTGCGCCGGCTCCCTGCCGGAGGAGATGCATGCCCGCGTCGAGGAGGCGATCCTGCGCTCCCCCGAGCTGCTCGCGGAGGCCACGGAGCTGTCGATCGTCAACGACCACCTGATCGAGGTGCGCCGGGCGCTCGACGCGGAGACGGCCTCCTAGGCGCCCATCCCGAGCGCCAGCCCGTGGAGGATGTCGCGCTCGGAGGCGACGAAGCCCGGGGCGTCGAGCGCGTCGAGGGCCGCGAGCAGGACGATCGAGCCGCCGACGATCAGGCCGGCCCGGCCGGGCTCGATCGCCGGGTGCCGCTGGCGGCGGGCCTCGGCGGTGAGCGGGGCGAGCTTGGCGATCCAGACGGCGATGGCGTCGCGGCTGACCCGGGTGCCGTGGATGCGCTCGGCGTCGTAGCCCGGCAGGCCCAGCTCGAGCGCGGCGAGGGTGGTCGCGGTGCCGGCCACGGCGATCGCGTCGAGGCCCTCGGCGCGGGCGACGAGGTCGGGGGGGAGGTGGCGGTCGAGCAGGCCGTCGACCTCCTCTCGGGCCTGCGTCAGCTGGTCGGGGGAGACGGCGTCCTCGGCGAGCCAGCGCTCGGTGATGCGCACGCAGCCGGCCTGCAGGCTGACCGCGCCGTGCACCTGGGTGCCCTCGCCGACCACGATCTCGGTCGAGCCCCCGCCGACGTCGACGACGGCCATCGGCCCGTCGGCGTCCATCGTGGAGGCGACCCCGCGGAACGTGGCGCGCGCCTCCTCCTCGCCCGTCAGGGTGCGCGCCGCGATCCCGTACTCGCGGGCCAACGAGGACATGAAGGTCTCGCCGTTGCGGCTGTCTCGGACCGCGCTGGTCGCCGAGGCGAAGATCACATCGGCGCCCATCTGCCGGGCGCGCTCCACGTACTCGCCGACGACGCGGCGCGTGCGGCCCATCGCCTGCTCGGACAGGCGGGCGTCGCGGTCCACGTGGGCGCCGAGGCGCGTGATCTCGAGGTGCCGCTCGATCTCGGTCAGCTGGCCATCGCCGACGTCGGCGAGGAGCAGGCGCGTCGAGTTCGTGCCCATGTCGATGACCGCCGCGCGCATGGGGGAAGGGTACGCGGCGGGCAGCCGGTCCCCGTTCACCCGATCGTCGCATTGCGCTAGACTGCGGCTCGCGACGCGGGGTGGAGCAGTCTGGTAGCTCGTCGGGCTCATAACCCGAAGGTCGCAGGTTCGAATCCTGCCCCCGCTACTGAAAGGCCGGCCGAGGGGCCGGCCTTTTTCGTGTCCTGCGACGCTCAGCCGTGTGAGGCGAGATGCGCGTCCGCGAACGGCTGCGTGAGGCCGAGCCGTCGGTGCGCGAGGTGGTAGACGGCCTGTTCGATGAGCAACGCGACGTGCTCGTCGTGCAGGGCGTACGAGATGTTCCGGCCGGCGCGCGTCGGCGTGACGAGCCCCAGGTCGCGGAGGACGCGCAGCTGATGCGACACCGCGGACTTCTCCATGCCGAGTCGATCCGCGAGGTCGGTGACGCCGATCGGGCCGTCGCGCAGGACGCTCAGGATGCGGACGCGGCTGCCCGTCGCGAGTGCGCTCATGATCCGCGCGATCAGCTCGGCCGACTCCTCGTCGATCGAATGGGGAGGTCCGCTTGTCCTATGCCCCATAGCGATGTAGATTGTGGTTCATATGAACAGTCTATCCACTATTCATCTTCCCGCGATGCGGGTTCCCCTCGTACTCGTCGCGATGATAACGCTGATCCTTACGGTGTCCGCGTGCGGCGGCGGGGGTGACGGCGCCTCGACGACGACGGCTGACGCGGGTGCCGGTTCGACCGCGATGCAGCAGATGGATGGACGCGGCGTGTCCGCCACCGATGACGAGCTGGTCCTGCGGACCGCCGGCGGCGAGTGGACCTTCAAGATCCGCCCCGAGGACGTGGCGGCCGTCGATCCGGAGCACTTCAACTCCCACGTCGACGTCCCGACGATCGGGTTCCGCGTGTTCTACGTCACGCAGGACGGCGTCGACTACGCGGTGTCCGTCGAGGAGATCGACGCGTCGTCGCTCGGGTTCAGCTGATCGGCGCGCACGCCACGGCACGAATGCGGGGACCTCGGCGCGCGCTGGTGCTGCTCGTCATCGGCGCGGCGCTCGTCCTCGGCGCGGGACCGGCAGCTGCGGCCGCGGAGCTCGTGCGTTCCGATCCGGCATCGGGCGCGCAGGTCGAGCAGCTGACGCGGGTCGACCTGACGTTCTCGGACGCGGTCTCGATCTCCGCCGACGGCGCCCGTGTCGTCGCACCCGATGGCACGGAGTCGCCGGTCACGCGCGTGGAGCGCGTGGCCGACGACACGGTCCGCGTGATCGTCGGCGACGTCGGGCCGGGGCTGCGGGCCCTCACGTTCGTCGGCACTGACGAGGCGACCGGGGACCCGGTGAGCGGGTCGGTCGCCGTCGCCGTCGGCGGTCCGGTCAGCGTGCTCGACACGGCGCGCGCCACGAGCGCCACCTCCGGCGCCGCGCTGGCGCGCGCCCTCGCCGTCGTCGCACTCGCCGTGGGCATCGCCGTCCTCGCCTGGATGCTCCTGCGCGCACGGCGTCGCCCGGACGGTGCCGTCATCCCGCTCGGGCCGATCCTCGCCGCGGCGGCCGCCGTCGCGTTGATCGGCGGCGTTGGTGGTGTCTGGATGGCCGTTCGCGGCGCGTCCGCCTCGTCCGCGGCAGGGCCGCTCGCGCTGCTCGGCGAGTCCGCCTTCGGCCTATGGAGCGCGGCCATCGTGGTGATCGCGGTCCTGATGCTCGTCGCGCGCGGGCGCGTCTGGCGTGGGGGAGCGGGTCTCGTCCTCGGTGCGGCGATCGCGGTCGGCGCGGTCGCCGGACTCGGCGGCGTCGCGACGGCGCAGCTCCCGCAGCCGACGGCTGCGGACGTGGACCTGCGCACGTCGCTGGAAAGCGGCGTGCAGGCATCGCTGACGCTCTCGCCGGCCGCGGTCGGCGGCAACGTCGCGACGGTCGTCCTGGGCGGACTGCCCGCGGACGCCGACGCGCCGGCGCTGCTCCTGCGGCCGCTGGACGGGCGCCTCGGCGCGGCACGCTATCCGCTCACCGCGTCGGCCGGCGGGACGTTCGCCGCGCCGGACGTGCTGCTGGCGTTCGCCGGCCGCTGGCGCGCCGAGATCCGCGGCGTACCCGGCGTCACGCCGGAGGACCCCGCCGTCTTCGACTTCGATGTCCAGCCGAACCCGGGAGCAGTGGATGGATCAGGGTCCTGACGCACCGCGCATCACGCAGCAGGAGGGCCGTTCGCGGCGTTTCTGGTCGTCGACCCTCACCGGCGTCGGCGCCTTCGCGCTGATCCTGCTCGTCGGCATCGGCGCCTGGGCGTTCGCCCCCTCGGACGCCCCGGCGATCACCCCGCCCGAGAACGTCGACGAACTGCCCTACGCCGACGGCGTGATGGTCGAGGTCGACCTGCCACGGCTCGTCCTGCAGTCGTACGCGCCCGTCGACGGCAAGACGGAGGTCGAGTTCCGGGTGCGCGACAGCGACCTCAAGTACTTCGACGTCGTGCACCTGCGCGCGCACTCGTCGATCGGCCTGCCGACGCGGGTCTTCTACGAGCGCGAGGGCGACACCTACTGGGCGGTCTACAAGGAGGACGCTCCCGCCAACAGCGCCGACGAGGCGGGCGAATGACGCTGGCGGGACTGCAGCGGTGGCTCCTCGCCGCGCTGACGTTCGCGCTCCCCGTCGTCGTCCCGGGCGTTGCGCGCGCGCACGGCGTCCAGGGGCGCGCGGAGACGCCGATCCCGAACGAGGTCTTCGTCATCGCCGCCGGCGTGGTGCTCGTCGTCTCCTTCGTCGGCCTCGCGTTCGGCTGGTCGCGGCCGGTGCTCGCCACTGTGCCCTGGCGGCGGCTGCCGCGCGGGGTCGAGCGGGTCATCCTCGCCGCGCCGACCATCTGGATCGGCCGGGGCCTGGTGCTCGCCGGCTTCCTCTTCGTCGTCGCGACGGCGGCGTTCGGCTCGACCCGCATCGGCGCGAACCCCGCGCCGCTGATCGTGTTCGTCGTGTGGTGGGTCGGCCTCGTCCCGATCAGCGCGATCTTCGGCAACGTCTGGCGCGAGCTGAACCCGTGGGCCACGATCGCGCGCCTGATCCGCGTGCCCGCGACGCGAGCCGACCGGCAGCTGCCGGCCTGGGTCGGCTACTGGCCGGCCGCCGCCGTGCTGCTCGCCTTCGCGTGGTTCGAGCTGGTGTACCCGACACCGGCGTCGCCGCGCATGATCGCCGTCCTGATCCTGCTCTACACGGCCGTCACGCTGATCGGCATGTGGCGCTGGGGCATTGAGCAGTGGCTCGACCAGGGTGAGGCCTTCAGCGTCTACACCGGTCTGCTCGCCCTGCTCTCGCCGGTCGAGCTTCGCGGCACCGGATCCGATCGCCAGCTCGGCCTGCGGCCGCCGTTCGTCGCCGCGACGCGCATCCGCGTCCGGCCCGGTCTCGTCGGGCTGATCGCCGTGCTGATCGCGACCGTCACCTACGACGGATTGTCGGCAAGCGGCCTCTGGAAGCGCCGCGACGTCATCGCCAGCGAGCGACTCATCGACCTCGGCCTCTCCGACCTCTGGGCCGGCGTTCTGATCGGCACGTTCGGGCTGCTCGGCTCGCTCGCCGCCTTCGCGCTGCTCTACGAGGGCTTCTCCGCCCTGTCCGGGCGCCTCGCGGGGTGGCGCGGGACGTCGAACGGACGCATGGCGGTGGCGTTCCTCCACTCGCTCGTGCCGATCGCCCTCGCGTACTTCGTCGCGCACTACCTGACGCTGTTCGTCTTCCAGAGCCAGGACCTCATCCGCCTGGTCTCGGACCCGCTCGGATCCGGTGCCGACTACCTCGGCACCTCCGACCACCGGATCGACTTCCAGCTCGTCTCCGCCAACGCCATCTGGATCACCCAGGTCGCGGCGATCGTCGCCGGGCACGTCATCGCGCTCGCCATGGCGCACGACCGCGCCCTGGAGCTGGAGCGAGGCCGGGGAGAGGCGCTCCGCTCGCAGGCGCCCATGCTGATCCTCATGGTGTTCCTGACGGTGGCAGGCCTGTGGTCCCTCTCCGCCGGCATGGCGGCTTGACGCCCTTCACCAAGGCGATGTCCACACCGACCGCGTCGTCTACCGCCGCGTCCACCGTGATGCACAACCGCGGGTCGCTCCGGGCGGATGATCTGATTCAAGGACCCCGGCGACGTTCCCGACGGCGCGTCGTCGCGGTGACGGCTCACCGCAGGAACCGCCTGCAACCTAGACGTGCAGCGGTCAGAGAAGTTCGTTCATAACCCGCCCCCGCTACCTCGAAGGCCGGTCGAGAGACCGGCCTTCTCGTTGGTGCGGCGTCCCGGCGCATTCGGATGATCCGTCGACGACGTCCGCGTGTGTGCCCGCGGCGTCGCCCGGCAGATCGACGCCGCGGTGCCCTCGCCCCTGCATCCGCGATCCCGCACGCTCCGTCTGCGACAGTACGGCGACGCCGGCGGCGGGGGAGCGCCCGTCGCCGCCGTCATCCACGAGCTCGGGAGGGGGCCGCATGGCGACAGCAGGGCACGACGGGGAGAAGCAGCCGCTCGGCAAGGTGATCGTGCGGCGCGTGCTGATCACGATCGGGCTGCTCGCTCTGATGCTGATCCCGATGATCGTGCTGCTGATCATCACCCGGCAGCCGGCGACCACGTACGCCGCGATGGCGGCGATCATCGGCATGTTCGCCGTCCTCGCCGGCAGCACCCGTCTGGGCGTGATCGTCGTGGTCGTCGCGGCGCTGCTCGCGCCGCTCGCGATCGTCTCCGGGTTGACGCCCTTCACCGGCGCCGCGCTGATGGCGATCATGACCGCCGTCGTCGGGCGCATGTCGATCTTCGGTCTGCACCGCGCCGTCATGCTCGTGCCGATCTTCCTCGCGTGGCTGATCATCTCGCCGGTCCCGTGGCTGCCGTTGAACGCGCTCGATCGCATCAACGAGCTGATGGCGAAGCACGGCACGTCACTCGCCGACGCGCTCGACCGCGTGCACCCGCATGCGCAGGCGGCGGCGACGACGACGGGTCCGATGAAGCGCATCATCGGGCATGCGCTGATGGAGCAGCGCTTCGACCAGGACTACCTGATCTGGGTTGCGGTGACGTTCCTCGTCGGCGGGCTGTTCCCGGTCGTGATCCTGCCGTTCGTGCTGCGGAGGTTCCCGCTGCCGAAGCGCGCGCCGGTGACGCACACCCGTCACGAGGCGGTGCCGTACACCATCACGATCTCCGTGCTGACGGCGGCGGCCACGTACTGGTGCCTCGACCATCCGAAGATGACCGCGGGCGCGTTCCTGATCGCGACGATCCTCGTCCTCGCCCAGGTCGGCGGTGAGATCAAGTGGCGCCTGACGATCGAGCGGGTGGTCGGCACGCTCGTGGGCGCGGCGGCGTTCTTCCTCGCGGTGCAGGCGATCGGCGGGACCTCGTACACCGAGGTCCTCGGGATGCCGTTCCCGCTCAGCATGTACGGCATCGGGCTGGTGTTCGGCGCCCTCGCCATTCTCGCCAAGTTCAGTCCGCGGCTGTGGATCTACTACGTGCTGATCGTGCCGGCGGCGGCTGCGCTGAACGCCTTCAGCTCCAACCAGGCGGCCGACTTCGGCGAGCAGCGTTTCATCGACAACGCCGTCGGCGCCGTGCTCGTGATCGCGGCCGCGCTGATCACGCTCGGCGCGAGCCACCTCGATCGCCGGCGTCACGGCGACGACGAGCCGTCAGCCATGCCGCCCGACGCGTCGCCGGCCTAGTCGTCAGGCGCCGAGGGACCGGTGCGGGCCGGACCGCGACGCGGGCACGGCGTGGACGACGGCGGCAGGCGAAGCCCGGGTGGTCTTCCGGCTCATGAGGCGCGGGCTGCCTCGGCGATGTGGACCGACTGCTCGTACCACCCGACCCGGCCGTCTGCCCTTCGCGCCGCGATCGCAATCGAGCACCCAGCTGTACCTTCGTCCTCCCCGAGCGCATCCCGCCCCCGCGACTCCGGGCCACCCGGGCTGCCCTCCCGGGCCGGAGGAGCAGGGGTCCGACCCGTCACGCGCAGAACGGCGCGTCCGCGTGCCAGCGGGTGAAGGCCGGGACCTCACCGCGGCTCAGCGCATCGCGGGCCTCGTGCCACATCTCGGCCCAGGCGACGGGGTCGCGCAGCACCCGCTCGGGATGGGCGCGGCTCCGCGCGAGGAAGCTCGGGAACTGCGGTCGCCCGCTCGGCTGGCCCGCCGGCTGGTAGCGGAGGTCCATGCTGATCCGCACCCGGCTCTCGCTGACGTTGTCGAGCGAGCCGTGGATCAGCTCCTGCCCGAAGAAGAGCACGCTTCCCGCCCGCATCGGCAGGGAGATCGCGTCGTCGAGGGTGAGGAGATGCTCCGGGATGCCCGACGCCGGCTCCTTCGGGCAGTGGTCGTACAGGCCCTGCCGGTGGCTGCGGGGGACGACCTGCATGCAGCCGTTCTCCTCGTCGGCGTCGGTGATCGCCACCCAGCACGAGAGGATGGTGGAGGAGTCGGCCTCGGGGAGCAGGACGCCCACGTCCTGGTGCCAGGGCACCTTCGCCGCCAGGTAGCTGCGGGAGCGCTCGGGCGAGAGCAGGCTGACGGGTGGCTTCATGCGCACGTGCTGCACCGGGTTGCTGACCAGCTCCGGCCCGAGCAGGCCCTCGACCACGTCCAGCAGCGCGTCGTGGGTGAGCAGGTCGAAGACGGCCGGCCCGACGTGCAGCGGCGTGTCGGCTGTGATGTCCTTCTGCGGAAGGCTGATGTCGAAGGGCTGATGGAAGACCCTGCCGGTCTCCACGCAGAGCGCAAGCAGGCGCTCCGTGAAGGGCAGTCCGGTGTGAGCGGATCCAAGGGCGCCCTCGGCCAGCAACTCCGCGGCGATGCCGTCGAGGATCGCGTCCCACTCGTCGACGATCGAAGCGAAGTCCGTCGCGGGGTCGAAGACGTCCTCGACGACGACGAAGCCCTCCTCCGCGAGTTGCATCCGCACGTCCGCGATCGCGAGCGACATCGTCATCTGCCTTTCACCGTGCCATCAACTGAATCGAGTGTACCCGGTAGCGGTGGGCGTGTTCGTGGTTCATCCGAATCGGGTGGGCGCGTGGTGCGCCCGCAGCCGTGGCACGACTCGCACGCGCCACGGTCAGGGCCTCCGCGGCAGCGCGATCTGCCTGATCAGGTCGCGCGCGTTCGAGAAATCGCGTCGAACGCAGCCTCCCCGCGGCAGGAGACGTCCGTCCGCAACCCGCCCCCGCGACGGCAGGCCGTGAGGCCAGCCGCCGCGGGGGAGACGCAGGCGGTGGGACACAGCGGTGATGCGCTCATGCCTATCCGATTCGGGGTTTCCTGACGTGCCTGCCCTTTCCGGTTTCGGGAAACCGCCATTGCGCGTCCGGCTGGGACCATCACCGCAGGTAGCCGCGCCTGGCGCGGCGAGGAGAGAGCGGAAGGTCGGCGCCGGCTCGCCGGGGCCCTAACTGGAGGGGGTTTTTCGTGTCGTTCGTCCTCGCGCAGACTGCGCAGTTCCCCGAGCAGGTCACGACGAATCAGCTCGTTCAGAACGTCGTGTACGCCTCGGGCGCCGTCGGGGCCATCATGGTCCTCGTCGGGCTGATCCTGATCGACGCCGGCGGTCTTCGGCGCCGCAGCATCGCCAATGCGGTGGCGGAGAAGTTCGTCGGGTTCTTCATCGGCTTCGCGGTCTACTTCCTGATCGGGTTCTCGCTCTGGGCCGCCCAGTACATGCGGCCGTTCTACGGCAGTTCGTGGGAGGCGATGGTCGAGACCGCGAAGTTGTTCTGGGCGGGCGGCAGCCTGTCGAACGATCTGGCCCAGAACGTCGACCCGGCGGTCTGGCCCGCGCTCAACAGCTTCCAGATCTTCATCTTCTTCCTGGCCTGCTTCGCGGGCCTGATCAACGTGCTCCTGCACTTCGCGGTGTCCGAGCGCATGAAGCCGATCGCGTTCTACATCACGTGCGCGGTGGCGACGGTCGTGTCCTCGGCGCTGAGCTACGCGACGTGGGGCTCGTCGGGCTGGCTGACGAACGAGGGCTTCCATGACTTCTTCGGCGTCGGCTTCGTGTACATGTTCACCGGCGGCATGGCCCTCGTCTTCGTCTGGGCCTACGGGCGCCGGCCCGGCATGTACGCCGCGCACGCCAAGGTCGCTGAGTACCGCACGCCCAACCAGGGCCTCGTGATGGCGGGCGTCGCCATCGTGTTCGCGGGCCTGCCGATGGTGATCCTGTCGTGCCTGTACTTCTTCGACCCCGAGGCGCTCGCCGTGAGCGTGACGATGGCCGACACGAGCGTCGGCATCGCCTTCAACAACTACGGCATGGCCTGGGCCGGCGGCACGCTGGCCGGCGCCGCGATCGCCTACGCGACCAAGAAGTACAGCTACATCGCGCTCGGCGCGTTCGGCGGATACGTCGCCGGCGCGGTCGCGATGGATGTGTACAAGCCGTGGCAGATGTTCCTGGTCGCGGCCGGTGCTCCCTTCGTCGCGCTCGCCATCTACGAGCTGATGAAGAAGCGGGGGATCGACGAGCACAAGCTGATCCCGCTGTTCGTGGGCTGCGGCGCCTACGGCATGATCATGGTCGGCCTGATCTCGGCCGGCACGCCGAAGGGCGGCTACGCGGGCTACGACGCCCCGTGGGACTTCCAGCACGCGGAGATCAGCCTCGTCATGCAGCTGATCGGGATCGCCGTGATCCTCGGCGCCGGCATCGGCACCGCGCTCGTCCTGACGCTGATCTTCCGGCTGTTCGGCGGGCTGCGCCACGATGACGACGCGCAGGCGGATGGCCTCGACTCGGCCATCTGGGGCCTCGAGCCCGACGTGCAGCCGATCGGCGAGCACGAGTCGAAGGTCGGCTCCGCCTCCGGCGGCCACTAGATGGTCGGGGTGGCGGGTGCCCAGCGCCCCGCCGCCCCGGACTCCCCGACGGGGGTGCGGCACCGTTCAACGGAGCCGCACCCCCGTCTCCCGTTGTGCGGGTAGCCCGCCGCCGGATGCCGTGGCGACTCCCCGCGGCCACCGCGTCGTCGCGGGTAGCGTCGGCATGACCCGACGAAAGGCCCGCACATGGATTCGACTCGGCATCAGGGGCGCGTGGCGCTCGTGACCGGCGCCGGCAGCGGCATCGGCCGCGCCACGGCCATCCGCCTCGCCCGGGAGGGTGCGCAGGTGGTCGGCTGCGACATCGACGAGGTCGCCCTCGACAGCGCGCGCCACGTGCTCGACGAGCTCGGCGAGACGGCGGAGCTGCACGTCGCCGACATCACCGATCAGGCCGACGTCGACCGCCTCATGCAGGCGGCGGGGCCGCGCGTGGACGTACTCGCGAACGTGGCGGGGATCATGGACCACTACATCCCCCTCGGCGAGCTCGATGACGACACCTGGGACCGCGTCATCGACGTCAACCTCACGGGCGCGATGCGGCTGTCGCGGGCGGTGCTGCCGCTGATGCAGCACAACGACGGCGGGGCGATCGTGACCGTGGCCTCCGAGGCCTCGCTGCACGCGGGCATCGCGGGTACCGCGTACGCGACCTCCAAGCACGCGCTGATCGGCCTCGTCCGCAGCGTCGCCTTCTACTACGGCCCGGACGGCATCCGCTCGAACGCGGTCCTACCGGGGGCGGTGGAGACCAACATCGGCCGCACCGCGACCCCGGAGGTGCCGTGGGCGATGGAGCGCGCCAAGGTCGCGCTCGCCTCGATGCCCCCGGGGGCCGCGCAGCCCGACCAGATCGCCGCGGCGATCTCCTGGCTGGCCTGCGACGAGGCCTCCGACGTCAACGGCGCGCTCCTGACGGCGGACGGGGGGTGGTGCGCCGCCTAGGCCGGGATCACGGGCAGCACGATCCACGAGGCGTGCGCCGCGTCGTGGTGGATCTCCTGCTCCGCCACGACGACGGCCTCGGCCCGCCCGAACGGCTCGCCGGAGTTGGTGTTGCGGTCGTAGCGGTCGAAGCAGCTCGACGAGATGTCGACGCGCAGGCGGTCGCCGGCCGGCACCAGGTAGCTCGTCGCGGACATCCCGATCTCGTAGCGCGTCACCGCACCGGGCACGAGGTCCCGCGGGTCGTCGATGCCGTGGCGGTAGCGCGCCCGCACGATGCCGTCCTGGATCGTGTTGACGGTGCCGTCCGCGAGCACGTGGCAGAGCGTGACGACGAAGTCCGTGTCGACGGCCGACGAGGAGGCGTGGATCACGGCGGCCACCGGGCCGGTCAGCTCGAGGTCCTCGGCCAGGGGCTCGCCGACGTAGCGGACGATGTCCTCGCGCCCATCGAGTGCGCGGCGGTCGCCGAGGGTCGTGCAGAGCGCCCAGCAGCTCTTCCCGACCGTCTCGGCGGCGACGTCGGCGGGGTCGTAGCGATAGCCGACGGTGCCCTCGTCGCCCGAGGGCTCCGTCGCGCTGAGCGTGCCGTCGGCGCGCAGGTAGAGCGGCGTCGGCCGCAGCTCGGGCGGCGGCCAGGAGGAGGCGCTGCGCCAGCGGTTGCGGCCGATGGTGAAGAGGTCCGCCCGGCCCGCGGCCCCGAAGCCGTTGTCCTCCCCGCGGAGGTAGCGGTCGAAGAAGGCCTGGTACGCGTCCCAGCGGTGCTGCGCGGTGTCGGGGACCGGGATGCAGACCGCGCGGTCGACGCCGCCCGCGGAGCCCTCGTGGTCCCACGGGCCGACCATCAGGTGCAGCGTCTCCGGGTGCGGGTGGACCTCGAGCAGGCGCTGGAAGTCGCCGAGCTGCGGCGCCGTGTAGTTGTCGTACCAGCCCGACCACGACAGCACGGCGCAGCGGATCTCGCCGATGCGGTGGTGGAGGCTGCGCGGCAGCCACCAGTCGGCATCCGCGGCGTGGTCGACGACGCCGCGGTAGAAGGCGCCGTCGAGGCCGACGGTCTCGGGCAGGTCCCGGATCGGCAGGTGGTACGGGTCGACGGCGGAGACGTCGGCGTACTCGGGGGCGTCCATCGAGAGCGCCCAGTAGCCCGTGGTGTTGAGCAGGAGCGCGCCCTGCCGGACCCACGTCGCCTGGCGCTCGAGCCCGATGTCGCCGGGGGCGATGGCGTGGATCGCCGGGTGGCCGCTGATCGCGGCCGCGAAGGACGTGAAGCCGTAGTAGGACTCCCCGAACAGCCCGACGGCGCCGTCGCACCAGTCCTGGGCGGCGACCCAGTCGACCGTGTCGTAGCCGTCGTCGACCTCGTGGACGCCGGGGTCGAAGACGCCCCCGGACGAGAACTTGCCGCGCACGTCCTGCACGAGGCAGGCGTAGCCCTTGCGCGCGAGCCACTCGCCGACCTGGCGCATTCCCATGTCGGGCGTGTGCTTGCCGTAGGGCATGCGGATCACCACGGTCGGGAAGGGCCCGCCCACGGCGGGGCGGTAGAGGTCGGCCCCGAGCTCGACGCCATCGCGCATCGCGCAGCGCAGATCGGGCTCGAACGCGGTCCCCTCGACCCGGTCGGGCGTGCCCGACGGGATCGAGAACGCCGCGTAGTCGATGCCGTCCGATGCGGGGTGGTAGCTCACGCCGGGATCAGTCCCCGAGCGCGGCCCGCTGGCGCTCCATCAGCGAGCACCAGTCGTCGTCGGCGTGCCCGCGCGCGTCGTTCTCGTCGAGCAGGCGCGCCACGACCTCGGTGACGGGGAGCTCCGCGTCCATCCGCGCGGCCTCCTCGAGCACGAGCCCGACGTCCTTGCGCATGAGCGTGGTCGAGAAGCCGTAGTCGTAGGTGGCGTCGATCATCAGCTCGGCGCGGTTCTCCATCATCCACGAGGTCGAGGAGCCGGTCAGCATCACCTCGAGCACGCGGCGCGGGTCGAGCCCGGCCCGCTCCGCGAAGGCGAGGCCCTCGGCGAGCGCCTGACCGGTGCCGAGCACGCAGATCTGGTTGGCCATCTTCGTCAGCTGCCCGGCGCCCGGCGGGCCGATCAGGTTCGCGCGCGCCGCGTAGGCCGCGACGACCTGCTCGGCGACGGCCCAGGCCGCCTCGTCGCCGCCCGCCATGACGGCCAGCTTGCCGTTCTCGGCCCCGACGGTGCCGCCGGAGACCGGCGCGTCGACGAAGGCGCAGCCCTGCTCCGCGGCCTCCGCGGCGAGGACGCGCGCGATCTCGGCGGAGGTGGTGGAGTGGTCGATCCAGACCGCGCCCGCGGCGAGCGCGCCCCGGCCCGCGTCCCAGACGGCGCGCAGCTGCGGATCGGCCGGCACGGACGAGCAGACGGCGTCGCAGCCCTGGACGGCGTCAG
>Ga0315900_10006248_pt1 | contig 16089 bp, 15 predicted proteins | sample LakEriMetagenome_FD_203521 | JGI IMG/M metagenome (GOLD analysis project Ga0315900, IMG submission 203521) | Freshwater fungal communities from buoy surface, Lake Erie, Ohio, United States - Buoy 12 MA114 | ecosystem: Environmental > Aquatic > Freshwater > Lake > Lake biofilm | place: USA: Lake...
GTCACAGCTGCGTTCATGATCTTGCGTAGCAAGTTCTTTTTCACCGGCACCGCAGCACCGCCGCCTTTACGTGTCACTTTCTGTGCGGGACACCCAAAGTTCATGTCGATGTGATCAGCGATGTCTTGTTCACACAATGCGCGCACGGCGCGACGCACAAAGTCGGGGTCGCTTCCATAAATCTGCAGGCTGCGAAACTCTTCATCAGGTGAAAACGCCACCATCTTTTTTGTTTTTTCGTTGCCGTGCACAAGAGCCGCGGCCATCACCATTTCATTCACATACACAAGGCCGGGCCCAAACTGGCGACACAGACTGCGAAATGGAATATTGGTCACGCCTGCCATTGGTGCAAGCACCACAGGAATATCAAATGTGCGTGTGCCAAGTGTGAGTGGCATGCGATTGGTGGTGAGTTCGGCAGTCATGGCTTCATCACCGTTTCGCCACAGGCAAACGCAATTGTGGGAACGCACCCACCGACAAATCAGTGGCGCCATCAGCGCGCAAGCGGTACCACGCGGCTGATGCGATCATCGCTGCATTGTCGGTGCACATCGCGCGGCTTGGCAACGCCACCTTGAAACCATTTTCTACACCTTGTGCGGTCATCTGCGCGCGTAGTCGCGAGTTTGCTGACACACCACCGCCCAACACAATTCCTCTTGCGCCCACTTCTTTTGCGGCGCGAATTGTTTTTGCACACAACACATCTACAACAGCTGCTTGAAATGACGCGGCCACATCAACACTGTTGGCATCAGGATGTTTGCGCACATGGTTGACCACAGCGGTTTTCAAACCACTGAAGGAGAAATTAAGACCATCGTGCAACATCGCACGCGGAAACGCGATTGCTTCGCTGTTTCCTTCGACCGCCACTTTGTCGATGATCGGGCCACCAGGATATCCGAGGTTCAAATACCGCGCGACTTTGTCATATGCCTCACCCGCTGCATCATCAATGGTGTGTCCGAGCACCGAATAGTCGCCGTGTCCGCGCATCTCGACAATCATCGTGTGACCACCCGACACAAGCAACACAACTAGTGGAAACTCAAGCGTTGGGTCATCAAGAAGACCAGCATATAAATGGGCTTCCATGTGGTTGATGCCAATGAATGGTTTGTTCCACGAGAGCGACAATGCTTTTGCTGCTGATACTCCAACGAGCAACGCACCAATAAGTCCCGGCCCAACTGTTGCAGCAACTGCATCAATACGCGCGGGTTCAATGCCGGCCGAGGTGATTGCTTCATCAACAACAGGGATGAGTGCTTCAAGATGAGCGCGACTTGCCACCTCTGGCACCACGCCACCAAAGCGCGCGTGAATGTCGATCTGGCTCGAGACAATGTTCGACAAGATGTCGTTACCGCCCATCACCACAGCGGCTGCCGTCTCATCACAACTTGTCTCGATGCCAAGAATCACGGTGGACTCATCAATACGCAAGGAACTCATGACCGCGACTCCTGCACGTGTTGTACTCGTTCCAAAAACTCCGAAGTGTTCACACCGTGACACCACATGATGATTGCATCATCGCGATTCTCGTAGTACTTGCGACGAACTCCTGCGGGAACAAAGCCGAAACGTCGATACAACTGCTGTGCTGCCACATTGGTGTGACGCACTTCGAGCGTCATCGCCTCACACCCGCGCTCATGGGCAACAAGTGACAAGTCGATCATCATCTCTGTTGCCACTCCGCGTTGATGCCACTCGGGGTCAACAGCAATGTTTGTGATGTGTGCGTCTTCACCAGCAAACATCATGCCTCCATACCCCACCAAAGTGTCATCAACATAAGAAACGATGTAATAGCGATCACCGTGACGCATGTGACCAAGCTCGGATACGAACGTACGGTGCGTCCACGGCCGCGGATACACCTCGTCTTCGATCTGCAAAATACGACGCAGGTGACGTCTGCGCATCGGCTCTGTGGTGAGCGTGTTGTGAGAAGAGTTGCGCATGATCTTCATTTCACGCCCCCTCTCTCACTGCCCAGTTAATCTCCGCATCAGGCACACGCAAATACATTGGTTCGATGTCGCGTGCTTCCACGGTTTCATCGCGAGCGATTTTTGCAACAGCGATCTCCACCAACACCTCGGCATTTGGTGTTGCGAGTTCATAAGGTGCGAACTGCGCTTGTGTGATCAACTCAACATCGTTGCGATAGCGCACAAACCCCGACCCCACGCACCACACCGGTTCGCCACGATCATTGACTTCCACGATCATGTCTTCTGGGCTGGACACGACAGGTGAAGTAATCGGAATCATTCTCTTGTTCACCACGTCAGGTCGATACATCGCCCAATACATCTCGCCCCTGCGCGCATCAAGAGCTGCAACAACCGTGTCTTCTGCGTGCCATAACGACGCGGCCACGATGTCAAGACTGCACACCGGCGCAACAGGAACATCAAGTGACCATGCGAGCATTTCGGCGGTTGCAATACCCACGCGCATGCCAGTGAAAAGTCCAGGGCCAATGTCAACTGCGATCGCGCTCACATCAGCCAGTGAAATACCCGCATGGGAACACGCGAACTCAATCATTGGAGTTAATGATTCGGCATGGCGACGATCACTTGATAGCGATACCGATGCCACAATTCCACGCAAATCACCAAGCGCCACACCCACTTTTTCAACAGCTGTTTCAATGGCGAGGATCATTGCTCGACCCATTTCGACACGGTTCGCTTGAGTTGCTCCCAGCGCGTATCCCAACCATGGCCCACAATCGATATCTCAATGCGGCGCGCTGTCTCATCATCGTCGTCAGCATCAATGCGTACGATCATCACATCACCCAGCACGTCAAGTGCGACATCGCCCCACTCAACAAGCACCACAGCGCCCATGTCAGCGTGTTCGCGCAATCCGAGATCGGCTATTTCACCAGTTGATGTGAGTCGATATAAATCGGCGTGATACATGGGGATGCGACCGGTGTCGTGAGTGTGCACAAGCGTGAACGTGGGCGATGACACGTATTCGTCGTCTGACACGCCAAGACCCTTTGCAAACCCCGCAACAAACGCGGTTTTGCCTGCGCCCATGTCGCCAGACAACACGATGATGTCGCGCGGACGAACAATGGATGCCATTGCCGCTGCGATGTCGTGTGTATCAGCGAGTGACCGCGACCACAGATCGATCATGTATAGACCCTCTTGATGCGCGGGCTAATGCCACACACAATCTCGTAATCATTCGTGCCGACAGCTTGTGACCACTCGCGAATTGCGATGGATTCGCCACCTTGTTCACCAATGAGCACCACTTCATCACCCACTTGCACGCTGTCGTCATCGCCACAATCCACCATGATCTGATCCATCGTCACAACACCCGCGATAGGACGACGTTGCCCACCAATAAGAACTGGTTGCGCTGTTTCCCACAACTTGCGTGGCACACCGTCTGCATAACCAATCGGCACCGTTGCGATGATTGTGTCGCGTGAAACAGGGCGCTTCAATCCATATGACACTGCTTCACCAGCCTTAATGCGTCGCACCGCAGACACGCGCGCCTTCAACGCCATCGCCGGCAACAACTTTGGTCCCATTCCCATCACGCCATCACCAGGAACAAGTCCATACATACAAATACCCACACGCACAAATGAATAGTGCGATGCATGATCGGCAAGTGTCGCAGCGCTGTTTGCCGCGTGAACATATGTGAACTCAATGCCAGAGTCGGCACACTCTTTCAACACCTTGTCAAACATCTCGCGCTGTTGTGAGTTTTCCTCGCGTGCAGGTTCGTCAGCGACAGCAAAGTGGGTAAAGATCCCCTCAAGTCGAAGACGTGGCAGAGACTGAATGTGTTTTGCTAACGCCACCACACGATCTGGTGCGATACCCACACGATGCATTCCGGTGTCAACTTTGATGTGCACATAAATATTGCGATGAGCCGCAATGCCCGCTGCGTTCAAACCATCAGCAACTTCAAACGATGCAACGGTTGCGATGAGATTGTTTTCCACGATCGTCATCGACTGATCAATTGGTTGTTCACTGAGCAACAAAATGTCAGCAACGATCCCCTCGTCACGCAGTGCGGCACCTTCTTCAGCGAGTGCCACACACAACCCGCCAGCACCTCCATCCATCGCCGCACGACTCGCCACCGCGGCACCATGTCCATACGCGTCAGCTTTCACCACCGCCCACGCACGTGGTGATGATGCGTAATGAGCCATGCGCGCAAAGTTCAAACACATAGTGGACGAACTCACCTCGGCCCATGCCCAGCGCTGCGAATAATCAACTGTCATTGCTTTTTCTCAGGATGTAGTACTTCGATCATTGTCTTGTTCATGTCGGACAACACCTCGCCGATTGCCGACACAACATCACGAGCAATTGTTCCTTCTGCCATACATATTGACCCAGCAAGACCATGGACCATGGCTCCTGCGGCAGCCGCCGTTGCGCCTTCCATGCCACGAGCCAAAAACGCGCCGATAACACCCGATAAGACATCGCCCGTGCCGGCTGTTGCAAGGCGATTGTCCCCTGATGACACAAGGAAAATCGGGCCATGTGGTGGCGCCACGACAGTGGTGGGGCCTTTGCGCAACACGGTGGCATTGGTGGCACGCGCAACCTCGCGCGTGGTGGCGATGCGATCAAGATCGTGTGCATCTCCACCGAGAGCGGAGAACTCGCCATCATGAGGCGTGAGCACCGTGATGCCCTCGCGCGATGACAACGTCGACACATCACCGTGTGCATTAATTGACGCTCCGAGACCATCACCATCAATTACAACGGGCAGTGTGGTTGCAGCAAGCACCGCGCGCACTTCGGTTGCCACATCGTCACCACGACCAAGTCCGGGGCCAATCACCATTGCATCAAAACGTTGAATGTCTGATGTAACAGCTGCCGCCCACCCAGTGTGTGGCAATGCACGATGCACCACTTCTGTTGGCAACGCGAGATGGGAAAACGCATCACCATCGCGCATTGATGCATGCACAATGCCAACACCCGCACGCATTGCTGATGCGCACACAAGTGCTGCAGCCCCAGTCATTCCCGCACTGCCTGCGATCACGCGTAACGCATATGTCCATTTGTGTGCGTCATGTTCACGATGTGGCAACCAGTGCATCACATCATGTGGCTCCATGAGATACACATCAATATCGTCAAGGTGTGCCATTGCATCAATGCCCACGTCGTGCACTTCAATTTGTCCGCACAACTGCGGACCATCATGAAACAACATGCCACGCTTTAACGCACCAAATGCGAGCGTGCGATGAGCAGGCAACACCGGACCTTCTGCAATGCCAGTGTTTGCATTAAGCCCGCTCGGTACATCAACAGCGAGCACCGGCACATCAAACACAATGGGCGGGTTCCATGTTCCACGAAACCCAATGCCATATGCGGCGTCAATTACAAGGTCTGCGTTGCGATCATCAATGAAGACGTTGTCCATCTCAGTGGCATCACACATGGTGACGAGCGCACCACGTTCACGCAAATGCACGGCAGCCACTCGCCCATCATCTCCGTTGTGGCCTTTGCCCGCGATCACGGTCACGCGCTTTCCGTATGCACCGCCCATCATCTGTATTGCAGCGCGCGCACACGCAGCCCCAGCACGTTGAATGAATACGTCGTAGTCACTGCCAGAGGGTTTTGCCTTGTCTCCTAACGCAGCGATCGCAGCGTTGTCTGCTGCGCGCATTTCGTCAACAGTGAGGACCGGAAGCACCTACCAAGCGTAGGCGTGAAAACATCGTGAACCGTATGAAATAAGGGAAACCGCGTGTTTACAGTGCGGCGACTACGGCCATTGCCACTGTTTCAGTGTGTGTGATCGACACGTGAAACTCCGACACCCCTTGTGAAGTGGCGATTTCCTGTGCCCTACCGGTCACTCGCAACGTTGGTGCGCCAGAGGAAAGGTTTTCCACCCACACATCTTTGAAATCAAATGCACCAAGGCCCACGCCGAGTGCTTTCATTGTTGCTTCTCGCACCGCAAAACGCGCAGCTAATGAGGCGGTCGGGTCGTTGCGTTTCGACAACGAATCCAATTCGATGTCTGTAAACAGTCGCTGCCTGATTGCGGGACGACGCTCCAGCACTTGGCGAAACCGCGCCACATCAACTGCGTCAATCCCTACGCCTTTCATCAGTACAACGCCACGTTATTTTCCGCGCCAGGCATTGGCGCTTTCCGACACTGGGTTGATCAACATGTCAGCTACTGACACTTCTGCCAATCGGTCTTCGCGGAACGAGCCCTCTGTTTCTGTCACCCAGTCAACAAGACGGTCATAACGCTGGTCGTATCCCTGCAACACGCGTCGCATCGATGGCACCGGCAAACGATCATGGAATGTCACATGCAACAACGTGATACCTGTTGTGGTGGAACCTTTGGTTTCAGGAACAAGAATCACCGTGCGACCATCGGTGCGACCACGTGCCACCAACACTTGTTGATCATTTGCCACGCGCCGCTTGGTACCGACCAATACGTTGCTGGAATCAACACGCGATGACAGATCACGTGACAATCCCCCACGCTCCACAATAAATATCGACGCGGTTCCCGTTGATGGTTCACCCTCTACGCGATAGCGCGTGTAGCCATTTACTGATGCAACGGCAATATCAAGATCTGCCAATACTTTGAGTGCCGCATACGACAAACGATCACGTGCAACACCCGCTTCAATCACTGCTTTCACCAAAGCGCGATCAAGGAGTCCCTCTTCGCTTCGTGAAATACCAACGGTGACGGTCTTGGCCTGATGCTTGATCGCGTCAATGGGTCGCGTTAATTCGTCAATGCCATTTGTTAACGCAGCAAGAAGATCATCAAGCAAACTTGCCGGGCTTGATACACGACCGGTCACTTTTTGATAGTCCCCTAACGGATTTGAACCAGTCACGACGTTCAAAATGCTCACAATTTTCACCGCAGTGGACGCTTCGAGATTGCCGTTGTATTGGCCCGTGTGAAGAGCGGTCATGAATTGTTGCGCCGGCACAACAATCTCGCGTGCCACACGCGCCAACGCATCATCACCATTGCCGCCGCGTTCCACCACGTGTTCAATTGCTTCACGCGCCTGTCGCAGTGGTCGCGCCAATGCATCGATCGCAAGTGCTGCCTCATATCCGAACAAGTGGCCCACCATTGCCGACAAGATGAATGCGAGATCAGGCTCCACCCGTGGCACGGCGATAACGGCTGATGCTGCGTCAAAACGTGACTCACCTTCAGTTGCCACAACAATCGGAATTGCTTTGTGCGCGCGATAAATGGCGACTTCTTTTGCAACGTCTGTTGCGGTGCCATCACCAAGACCGGCAGCACACACCATGATCATCGGCTCGCACGAGAGATCGATGTGTTTTTTGTCTTCGGTGACATCACACGAGATCGACTTGTAACACAGCTCCGACAATTTGATCCGCACTTCGTTTGCTGCAACAGCATTGGGACCATTCCCCACCACTGCCCAGTAGCGCCGCGATGGTGCAAATTGTTGTGCAATCGATGCGATTTCGGCGCGCTTTGTGAGCACCTGTTCCATCGCATGTGGCATGTCACGCAGTGATTCCAAAATGCGATGCACTTTTTCATCCACTGATTGACCCAATGCCCGTGCAATCGCACACGACAACACCACACCAGCTGCAACTTGAGCGTAAAACGCTTTCGTGCTTGCCACGCTCATTTCAATGTCGCGACCATCAGATGTGTAATACACACCGTGTGCTTTGTTGGCCAACTCGCTTCCGCGACGGTTCACAATGGCAAGCACCGACGCTCCGCGTGTCGCGACAAGATCAACAGTGCGGTTGGTGTCGGTAGTGGTGCCACTTTGGCTGACGGCTACCACCAACATATCGCTCATGTCGGCGTGCATTGCAAAACCAGAGAGTTCGGTGGCGGTCATCGCATCAATCTGCAAACGACCATCGGTGAGCGAATCAAGCACCGACACCATTGAACGTCCCGCGATGGCTGCTGTTCCCTGACCAATCACCCGCACACGGCGAATAGAACCATCGCGCAATTTGGCGATGATTGACTCGGGCAAGGTTGACGCATCAAGTTCGGGCACCAAATGGCCACCCACTTCACCAATGCGTCCGCGCAGTGTTTTGCGGAAACTGCTCGGTGCTTCACCAATTTCTTTCAACAAGAAATGCGGCGCAGACCCACGATCAATGTCGCGCGTCGTGACTTCGGCAGTGTTCACATCGCTAGATGTAAGTGGCAACGTGTCGCCTTCATACGACACCAAATCAACACCATCTAAATGGCCAGCATGCGCAGCGTGTAACACGATGATTTGCCCGCGGCTCGACAGGCGTGCGGGGTCAGCCAATGCCTCACCATCCATACGAATGAAGTGCTGTGTTTCTTCCACCACTCCATACGGTTCGCTCGCCACCACAAAACGATCCTCGGCAAGCCCCACACACATGCCCTGACCACTGCCGTTTAATGCGAGATACATGGCGTCTGGTTGGTCGGCGGTGCAATACGCAATAGCAACAGAACCTTCAAACTGGTTCACCGCTTCACGAAACGCGTCAACGGTTGCGCTGCCAGAGGCGCGATAACGATCCACCAACGCGGGAATCACTTTTGCATCCGTTGTGATCGGGTCAGCAAACGACAAATTGAATCGCGCGCGTAAATCACCGTGGTTGTCGACATCACCATTTAGCGCAGCTACTGAAATCGGCGTCGTACTAGCAACACCGGAACCGTCAACAACTTCTTCACCTGTTACTGGGTGCGCATTGGGTTCAGAGATAATGCCCACGCTTGCCCACCGCGTGTGTCCGAGCACCGTCACGCGCGCACCAGGTAATGCAAGCACGACGCGCAACAGATCATCGTTGTGCACAGCGTTTCGCATCGCGCGTGTGTTGTCACCCAACTCACCGATCTCAGCAGCTGCCTTGTACACAAACACCACACAGTTGCCCGACAAGCGCACGCTGTTGTTGGTGAACAATGGATCATTGCCGCGCTCGCGCACCGCATTTGCAACGGTTGCGTTGCCCGCAACCGCATCAGTCCACACCAACACGCTGATGCCAGCAGAGTCACGTCCGCGCACTTCCATACGGTCAATTGCCGACAACGCTTGTTGCACAGACAAATACCCACACAACGCACCCACACTTGCCGACCGTCCGGCTAACGCGTGCACTTCGTGGGCGGTGCGAATGCGATCACTACGAATCGCCCACAAACCATCACGTAGCCGCGACAACGCCTCGACCCGATCATCAAGTGATGCTGAGTCGGTATGCAGGGCATCAATGCGCGCGTCTTCATCAGCCGCGAAGGCTTCCAACACATCAAGGCGGGTGGAGATAGCCGCGATGAGTTCCAAATTGCCGGCCAAACACTGAATGCCCGCGTCCCCGCGCAACAACAGGTCGGCCTCCATCACATGGATGGCAGCGGCATCAACATCGGGAACAGCAGCAACGGCACGGTCGAGGATGTCCAACACGTGGGCGTTCGTTGGCACGTCGCGCCCTGAGGGCCGCGAGATGATGCCAATGATTCCGCACATGTCTATAAGGCTACTGAACGCACCAATGCGCTAGTGGCCGCCGTCGATTTCTCCGCCACACACGGCAATCACCGCATCAGCAAGTGATTGTGCGGCATCACGAGCAAGATCAGCATCTGCTGCTTCCACCATGATGCGAATAAGTGGCTCGGTGCCAGATGCGCGCACCAACACACGTCCATCATTTCCGACTGCTGCTTCTGCTGCTGCAATTGCATGTTCCAACACTTGAGTGGGGTTCTCCACCTTTGTCACCGTGCGCACGTTCACTAACACTTGTGGGAAACGTGTCATCGAACCGCGAGCAACATCGCCAAGCGACACCTTCCGTGCGCCATCACTGCGCGCGACATCACCAGACGAAGCACCGCGACGCACCAAGTACTCACACAAAAACAACGCCGCCAACAACCCATCACCGGTTGTTGCGTGCGCACGATAAATGATGTGTCCGCTTTGTTCACCACCAAGAACAAGATCATGTTCTTCCATTGCGGCCAACACGCTGCGGTCTCCCACCGGTGTGACCACCACGTCAACACCAGCGGCTACCATCGCACGATGAAAACCAAGGTTTGTCATCACCGTCACCGCAACACCGCGATTGCGCAACAACCCACGTTCTGCCAAATCAACAGCCGCCATCGCAATGAGATGATCACCATCTACTTCAAAACCATCAGGCGTAACGGCAATTAGACGATCACCATCACCATCAAATGCGATGCCAAAATCCGCACCATGCTCAGCAATCAACGCAACCAAACCCGATGGATGCATCGCACCACATCCATCATTGATGTTGCGACCATTCGGTGATGCATTCACCACCACCGCATCTGCACCAGCAGCAGCAAACGCAGCGGGCGCAACGTCTGACATCGCACCATTGGCACAATCCACCACTACGCGAAGTCCGGTGAGTGCACCGCGACCCACCACTTCCACACAGTGCGCGACGTATTCATTCACCAACTCAGGCTGCACACGCCGAGTTCCACCACGCGGCGCAGCATCATCATTGACCATCGCGTGCCACACACGTTCGATCTCTACTTGTTGCGCATCAGACAACTTCTGTCCACCAGCAGCAAACACTTTGATGCCGTTGTCCTGCCACGGGTTGTGAGAGGCGGTGATCGCAACACCGGCCATCGCGTGTTTTTCACACAAATACGCAATTGCGGGCGTGGGCGCGACTCCCACAACAGACGCGGTCACACCTTCTGCTGTAATGCCCGCTACTAATGCGCGTTCAAACTCCACACCACTTTCGCGCGTGTCACGCCCAATACATATGGCATCTGGCACCAACACCCGCGCAACAGCACGACCAAGGTCGCGCACCATGTCGGTGGTGAGTTCGGTGAGTGCGACACCACGGACGCCGTCAGTTCCAAATCTCAACATAGAAATAGCCGAAAGCAACCAAGTTGAAAGGCTTCAGATGAAAACGGGTGTACCACCCGCCCACATCAACGCTTGGTGTACTGCGGAGCCTTACGCGCTTTCTTCAATCCGTACTTCTTGCTTTCCTTGCGACGTGAATCGCGGGTGAGCAAGCCAGCTTTTTTGAGCGCTGGACGGGTCTCAGGATCAAGTTCAACAAGTGCGCGTGCAATTGCCATACGCAATGCACCGGCTTGACCATTGACGCCACCACCAAAGATGTTTGCGGTGATGTCAAAACTTGTCTCGGTGTTAGTGACGCGCAATGCTTCGGTCACCACCATGCGCTGTGTTGCGGTGGTGAAGTACGCCTCGATGGGCTTGTTGTTCACAACGATCGTGCCGCTGCCTGTGCGGATGTTTGCACGTGCAACAGCTTCTTTACGACGACCAGTGGTTTGAGTCAATGGAACAGTAGACATGACGACTCCTTATCAGCGCTTTGCGCCGGGGATAGAAAGAACAACAGGTGATTGAGCTGCATGTGGGTGTTCGGGACCTGCATACACCTTCAACTTCTTCACCATCTGACGACCAAGTGGTCCCTTTGGCAACATGCCAGCAACGGAACGACGAATCGCATCATCGGGCTTGCGGCTGAGCAACTCACCATATGTTTCACTCTTCAAACCGCCGGGGTAACCCGAGTAGGTGTACACCATATTCTTGTCGGCTTTTCCAGAGGTGAGAACAACCTTGGATGCGTTGATAACGATGACGTGATCGCCGGTGTCCATGTGAGGAGCAAACGTTGGCTTGTGCTTGCCACGCAAGATGCGCGCAACTTCGGTGCACAGACGGCCAAGAACCATGCCTTCGGCGTCGACAATGTGCCACTGACGCTCGATCTCGTTGGCCTTCGGTGTGTATGTACGCATGAAACTTTCCTTTTGAGCGGCACCGCCCCACGGCGACACCCCGGCAAAACCCGGAAGCATCACAGGATACGGGGCTAGGGGAAAAATCGGCAACCCCTTGCTGGGACTGGGATTCGAGGGATCTCGAAGCAGCGCAACTGTCGCAAGAATCGCCGCTATCTGCGCGGAGCGTCGAAGCACCGACCTGCGGTTTAGGAAACCCAGAAATACCGTCCGTCCCGATTTGACAGATTCTGGAAACCGTCATTTTGTGCAGTTCTATTGACGCCACACATCGCCCAGTACGCCAAGCTACGGCCGATCCGTGAAATGGAATGTGAAACAGCCGAGTAGTTCAGACTTCACTACTCAAACTCAGCTCTCGTTTGCCAAGAAGAGTGTTTGCCACTGGTGTTCCATCGCTTCGCCCACAAGAAAGAACTCATTGGGCTTGATGCCGTATTGCTCCATCAGGACACGAAAACCTGCATCACGATTGGAAGGGTTTCTACGCATGAGCCTGTTGTTAAGCAACACAGCCCTCGCCTCATTCACAGGTATTTCTGTGATATCGCGACCATCTCTACCTCTGATGACAAATTCTGGCATTCCTGGAGCGTGAACTATCCAAAGTGCGACTTCATCACTTTCCAAGTGCGAGTCCGCCCGAGTCAACATGTTCGCCTTAAGCAATTCATCGAGCAAAGTTTTGAGTCTTCCGTTACTTACTCGTCGACCTGAATTAATGCCTGTCGCATTTGAGAGACGGGACTGAATTCGCCCTCCGGTCACTGGGCCCTCGGCACCAACGATGTCCATGATGGCTGCAAGAAACAAATCGCGGTTGCTTGACTCATAAGTCGGCAACGGCCTTACTTTCCAAACACCAACCTCAAAATCTTCGTCTGGTTGGTCATCATCAAGATTTTGAATTTCAAAGAAAGACTTCGGAAACTGTTTTAGAGCATTATTTGCAGCAGTACGAGTGTTGTCGTCCTTGTCTATTTTCAAACTTCGAAGTAACTCAAATGCCCATGTCTCGTGAACTTGACCCAATGCAACTGCAGCCAACCAGCGGTCTATGTCACTTGAGGAATTTGCCTTTATTGAGAGCTCTTCTGGATCTATCTCGGCCGAGAAAAACGATCGACGTTCCATTAAGCAATCTCAGTAGTCGTTAGAGGCCCGTGTACAAATGCTGCAAACCACTCAGCAAAGTCTCTTTCCTGCTGGAAATGGTTCCAAAGAATTGCGATACCTCCTGCAGCGTAACTCTCCGCAAGATCGAGAAGTGCTTCTGAATCCAAGAGCGACTTCTCATCATCAGTTTCTGCGATCTGAAGGGCTGCAAAAAGAAGTTCGTCTTCATCCTTGATGTATTCCATTCGAACACCGGTATTGCTTCGTTTAAAATCTTCAATGCGGTTCTTCGAATGGAACCCAACAGCCATCGCAATTAGGAAAATTTCCTTGTTAAGTACGGTCGACCCAGAACTCTTTGCAATTGACTCCTTTATCTGATTCCAATAGTCCAACTGACGATCGTCAAAGGCGAGAATTGTCCTCGTTGTCTTAAACATTTATGCCACCGTTGTTTCTTCTGTCGACGTATCAAAATTAATCTGCAGAACTTTCGGGCGTCTCTTGGCGAAGACTGGTGCCACACGTTCTGTGTATTCGGTGTCAGTCATCAAAAGAATAATTTGATGATTTGGCGAGTCATCTTTGCCTTGCGTTGCATCAACCAACACGTCGGCCAAATTGACTTGAACATCCTGGCCAAGTCGACCCATCGGGGTGTCAACTACCATCGGGAAATTGAGACCTGCTTCCTTACTCAAAGTGAGAGAGAAGGCGAATGCGAGACAGGCGGTTTCGCCAGAGGACAAACCATCAAGAAGTTCAATTCCATTTTTGTTCTGCACTGAGACTTTGAAATCAGAGTCGATGCTCACTTTGTCAAAATAGTTCTTCTTCCAAACCATCGACTTAAATCGATTCTCCAAGCTCGAAGACACTGCCTCACGAACTTGAGTATTCATGGTCTCGTAAAGTTCCTTCGCAACCTTTGCAGCCTCCTCAGCAAATTTGGCTTTGTTGCGCGCCTTTACAGATTCAGCATTTGTTGAAGCTGCCTTCTGGATATCTCTTTCGATATCTAGCTTCTTCTTCCTGTATTCATCAAGCTTCACTCGCGCTTGGTCGAGAGACTGTCTCGCTCGGTATGCAATTTCGTGCTGTTCTCGCCTAGCAACAGCCAAATTTCGAATGGTCTCATCATCTTGACCTTCGAGTTCACTAGCAAGTTCCTTCTGCTCCTTTTCCAGGGCACGGATCTTCTTTTCTTTCTCAGTAATCCTTTGATTTATGAGTGTTATTACTTCTGCTTGTGGCGTCAGTTTTGCAAGCTGCGTTTGATAGCTAGTTGCATACTCATTGAGTGTTGCGCCTACCTCTCCCACCTGCAGGTAGTCCTCGATCATCTTTTCTAGGTGAGTTGAGTGATCCTTTGATGAAGAAAGTTCGGTCCCACAAATACACGTGCCACCCTCCAAAATCTCCTTTAGATAATCAAGATTAATTGGAGGCGGCAAGACCTTATTCGCACGTGCAATTTCAACTTTATTCCCTAATGCCCGGAGCGCCGGGGCCAATAAAGCAACTGGCGAAACCGTTCGAACTTTCAGATTGAATTCGACTCTCGCATTCTCCAAAAGCAATTCCTCGCTCTTTAAGGAGGCGTCAATCTCTTTCTTTCGATTGATATTGGTTTCTAGATCTTTTTGACCATGCAACTGCTTATCTAACTCTTGCTCTGTCTCGTACGCTTTCTGGTACCGCAATTCCAATTCAGAAATTTCACTTTCCTGCCTCGATATCTTGCCTTCGATGTCACCCAAATCAGATGCGAGACGCTCTCCGTCGACACCTGTAAGGCGCGCTGCTTTCTGATTAAGTTGAGTGCTTGCAGCTCCCAACTGCTCTTGAATGCGATGGAGTACATCGATTTTTGCAACCTCTTGAATCGCACTACGAATTTTCGGGGCATCTGATTCTTGCAAGAATTTATTTAATTGCTCGCCGTCAAATAAGAAGTATGGACGAAATCGCTTTGGCAAGTTATTTTCAATCCACCCCGAAGGATCAGGTTCAACTTCATAACCATCTTTGACATCGCGTCTTCTCAGAATCTTGACTTCAGATGAGCCGTGTGGAGCCACTCCAGCATCCGTTTTCTTGAACGATTGTGATCGCTCAATGTTTATTATCTCCCCATCTTCTCGGGTGAATTCGAGCGAGACCTGCGTCTCCTCATAGGCGCCGTCCTTCATCAAGTTGTAGATCGAGTTACTTAAAAGTCGTTGCTCCAATTTCTCAGATGCCAAATCTATGTCTCCATAAATCGCCCATTTCAAAGCTCTAAGAAGATTTGTTTTGCCAGCGCCGTTGTTCCCCTTAATGACCACAAAGTCGCATTGATCAGAGTTCAAGTCAATTTCCACATTGCGGTGTTGTCGAAAGTTTCGGATCTTGATTTGTGTGATCTTCACTTGCTCTTCCCTTCCTTGGGCGACCAGTTCTCTGCACGCATCTCTACTTGTCTCACATAAAAGTTCCTCGGCACCTGTTCACCCGAGCCAACGGCAAGTTCCTCATTAAATAGGGCCGAGAGACATTTCTTTATCTCATCGTCACAGTCGAGCTTTGCAATTGCTAGTGAAATTGCTATTGCACTGTTATCCATATCTATCTTCCTAACTTGAGTAGCAATTGAGCCACAATTGTTTTCACATCGTCGTAATTAATTGCGTCACGAGAAATCTCATCCAGACGCGTTAGTTCTTTCGAAAAAATTGCCTTAAGAGCAGGCGACCTCTTGTCTTCACCAAATATAGGACGCACAAGAAAATCATAAATTTCGGCAAATTCTTTATCCGGACTTGGCCTGAGTAGTCGACCTCGTCTTTGAATGAACTCTTTGGTATTTCCTGAACTTGCCAGGAGAAATCCGATACGTGCCGCTGGAATATCTACACCCTCATCCAGGCATTTGATGGCCAACAAGACTTTGGTAGTTCCGTTAGTAAATTGTTGAAGGATCCAATCTCGTTGACTAATCCCACCGAAGGCTTTGTCATTCTTATTTGATTCCTCACCCGTAACTTTTCCATATGG
>Ga0315900_10006252_pt1 | contig 16082 bp, 13 predicted proteins | sample LakEriMetagenome_FD_203521 | JGI IMG/M metagenome (GOLD analysis project Ga0315900, IMG submission 203521) | Freshwater fungal communities from buoy surface, Lake Erie, Ohio, United States - Buoy 12 MA114 | ecosystem: Environmental > Aquatic > Freshwater > Lake > Lake biofilm | place: USA: Lake...
GCGGCATGGCTGCTGAGTTTCGGTGCGGCACTTCTGGCGGCAGCGCATCTGGCCGGAGTCGCGGGCACGGGGCGATGGGTCAGTCATGCGGTGTTGCCGACCTACGTGAAGCAACTCGGGCTGCTTTGGGATGCGCACGCACCCGGACGGCTGGCGCAGGCGCTGCCGGCCCTCACGCCCACCGAGGACGCGCTGGCCGCCCACGGCGACCGAGTGTTCGCGTCGCTGGGCGGGCGCGATCTGAGCATCGTCTTCCTGGAGTCGTTCGGCGCGGTCCTCTACGATCATCCGCAGGTCCGTCCGGCCACCGACCCGGCGCGACACGCGCTGCAGCAGGCGATCACCGCAAGCGGCCGGCATGTGGTGTCCGGCTTCTTTCGATCGCCCACGATCGGTGGCGCCTCCGATCTGGCGCATCTGTCGCTGCTGACCGGGGTCGACCTGTCGGATCCGCGGCGCCATGACCTGCTGCTCACGACCCGTCGGCCGACGCTGCTGCACCTTTTCCGGCAGGCGGGCTACCAGACCTTCGGGGTCTACCATGCGGTCTCGTGGCCTTGGCCGGAGCATGTGTACTACGGCTTCGACCACTATCTCGATGGTCCGTTGCTGGCCTATGCCGGCCCGCCGATAACCTTCTGGAAGATTCCCGACCAGGTGGCGCTCGCGAGCTACGAGCAGCGGTTCCCCAGGGCGGCCGACAGTCCGCCGCGCGTGCTCTTCTTCCCGACCATCAGCTCTCACTTCCCGTTCAGTCCGGTGCCTCCCTACCAGCCCGACTGGGCGCGCGTGCTCGGCCCGACGCCCTTCGATGCCGAGGCGCTCGCCACGGTCAGCGCCGATCGGGTCAACTGGCTCGACATGCGCACCAACTACCAGGCGAGCGTGAACTATGTGTACCGGTGGTTGACCGGATGGTTCGCGCGGCCGGAGGCCCGCGAGACGGTGTACGTCCTGGTGGGTGACCACCAGCCGACGGCCAACATCACCGGCGAGCGCGTCCCCTGGGACGTGCCGGTGCACATCATCAGCCGTGATCGGGACCTTCTCGCGCGCTTCCGGGCGATGGGCTTCTCCGACGGCTTGTGGCCGGATCGCGCGGTGCTCGGGGGACTGCACCACCTGACCAGTCTGCTGCTCGCCGGCTTCGGCCCGCCGTCGGCGCCGCACTGAGCCCGGCGATGAGGTCGGATCCGCGGGGCTCGCTGGCCGCCCGCGCCGCGCTGGCGCTGGCGATCGTGCTGGGCATCGCGGGCCTGAATCTGACCGCGTGGCGCGGCTTCGAGGCGCGGTTGCAGGCGCCCGATCACGCCGGGCCGATCAGCGGGCTGTCCTATCACGGCGCGAGTCGCTGGCAGAACCCGCTCGAGGGCCGGCAGCCGTCGATCGCCGAGCTCGAGCAGGATCTGGCGCTGCTCGCGCGCCATACGCGTCGCATCCGTACCTATGCCGCGGCCGACCATGCGCAGCTGCCGGCGCTGGCCGCCGCGCGGGGACTGGAGGTGGCGCTGGGGGCGTGGCTCGACGAGCGGCTCGACGCCAACGCACGCGAGCTGGCCGCAGCCATCGAACAGGCGCGGGCGCATCCGAACGTGCACCGGCTGATCGTGGGCAACGAGACGCAGCTGATGGCGCGGCTGCCGCCGAATCGGCTGGCCGCCTATCTCGATCAGGCCCGGGCCGCGCTGCGCGGCACGCCGGTGCAGATCTCCACGGCGGAGCCCTGGCATGTGTGGCTCGCGCAGCCGCAGCTCGCCCGCCATGTGGATTTCATCGCGATCCACGTGCTGCCCTACTGGGAAAAGATCTCGATCGACGAGGCCGTGCGGATCAGCCTGCGGCAGATCGCCCGCGTCCAGGCGCGCTTTCCCGACCGTCGGATCGTGATCGCCGAGATCGGCTGGCCGAGCAACGGTCCGCCACTGGGCGAAGCGCGGGCGACGCCCGCCAATCAGGCGCTTTTCCTTCGCCGTTTCCTCGCGCAGGCGGGTGCGGCCGGGCTGGATTACTACCTGATGGAAGCTTTCGACCAGCCCTGGAAGATGACGCTGGAGGGGCGCGCCGGGGCTTACTGGGGACTCTGGGACGCTGCGCGCAGCCCCAAGCTCGCGCTGAGCGGCCCGGTGCTGCGCGATCCCTGGGGGCTACGCAAGGCGACGGCTGCCAGTCTCGCGGGGGCGGTGGCGATGGGCCTGATCCTGCTCGCGTTGCCGGGCATGCGGCTGGCCGCGCGCGTGGCGTTGTGCGTGGCCGCCCAGGCGATCGTGTCGCTGGGTGTGGTGCTGCTCGCGATTCCACTGTCGCACTATCTGCGGCCGGTCGACCTGATCGGGCTGGTGCTGGTCGTGGCCGCGCTAGGTTTCATGGCGGCGACGCTGCTCGCGCAGGCTTTCGAGTTCGCCGATCGATTCTGGCCGGGCCCGCCTCGAGCGGCGGCACGGTTACCCGCGAGGGTAATGCCGCTGGAGTCGGCGTCCGCATCCGCGCCCACTGCAGTACCCGTGCTCACGCCGGCCACGACGCCGTTCATCAGCATCCACCTGGCCTGCGCCAACGAGCCTCCCGCGATGGTGATCGAGACGGTCGAGTCGCTGCTCGCGATCGACTGGCCGGCCTACGAGGTGATCGTGGTCGACAACAACACCGCCGACCCGCTGGTGCGCGAGCAGCTCGCCGCCTGGATGGCGCGCCGACAGGACGCGCGGCTCCGCTTCGCGCAGTGGCCGCAGCTGCCCGGCTACAAGGCCGGCGCGCTGAACCAGGCGCTGGCGATGACCGACCCCGCGGCCGCATGGATCGCGGTTGTCGATGCCGACTACACGGTCGATGCCGGCTGGTTCCGGGCGGTGCAGGCCTACCTCGAGGATGCTTCGGTGGGGCTGGTGCAGGCGCCTCAGGCGCACCGTCGCTGGTCAGGGCGTCGCGTGGACCGGATGATGAACTGGGAGACCGAGGGCTTCTTTCGCATCGGGATGCATCACCGCGATGCGCGCAACGCGATCATCCAGCACGGCACGATGACGCTGGTGCGAGCCGCTGACCTGCGGCAGCTGCGCTGGAACGAGGACTGCGTCTGCGAGGACACCGAGCTCGGCCTGCGCCTGCTGCGTGCCGGGCGCCGGGCCGTCTATGTCGACCAGCCGCTCGGCGCCGGTCTGCTGCCCAGGGATTTCGCTGCCTACGCACGCCAGCGCAAGCGCTGGGCGCAGGGTGCCATGCAGATCCTCCGCCAACATGCGGCCTCGCTGCTGGGCCGCTCGTCGCTGAGCGGGTGGCAGCGTTACCACTTCCTGGCCGGCTGGCTGCCATGGCTCGGCGATGCGCTGCATCTGCTGTTTTCGATCGTGATGATCGCTTTCAGTCTGGGGCTGGTCTATCTGCCCGACCGGGTCGATCCACCGCTCTGGCTCTTCGTGGTGCCGCTGCTGGCGTTTTTCGGCGCGCGGCTGCTCGTCGGACCGGTGCTCTACATTCGTTGCGTGCCCTGCGGTCTCGGCGACCGCCTCGGCGCGGCGGTCGCCGGCATGGCGCTGTCGCACCGCATCGCGCGCGGCGTCTGGCAGGGCCTGCGCGGGGGGCGCGCGGTCTTCGAGATCACGCCCAAGGCGGCGCTCGCCGCCGGCGCACGCACGGCCGGCGACGCTAAGCGCCCGGCGGCATCCGGGCCGCGCTTCGTGCGTGGCATCGAGGAGGAGTTCGCGCTGCTCGTCGGTCTGCTGTTCTGCATCGGTCTGCTGTGGCTCAGCCGCGATCCCGCCGATGGCGGCCGACTCGGCTGGATCGCGATCCTGTCGATTCAGTCGCTGCCCTACGCAGCGGCGGTGTTTTGTCGGCTGGTCGAAGAGCGGGAGGCGCCGAGGAGCGCGTGACGGCGGGCGCCGAGACGGGGGATGTGACCGCGCGCGGCCCGCAGGCAGCGGGGTCGTGTCCCCGTTCGTGGCGTAGAAAGCCTGCGGTAGCGGCGTTCGGATCGTCTGCTCGGGTTGCCGCCCACATCAAACCGCCGCTGCCCCTGGCTCCCGGGGTGGCGCCCCACGCCGCGGCACGGGTGCCCCCAGCCTTGCGGGGCGATGGGTCGCTCGATCACCCAGGTGCACACGCCGGCAAAGGCGTTCGGGATGCGATCGACCGGCCGCCCGGAGAGTTTGCGCTTCTTGGCGCGGTAGATCCTCTGGCCGGGGGCGTCGCGGCCAGCGTGGTGGCGTGCGGGCTCGGTCTCGAGCGCCTCGACGGCCGCGTGCACGTGGTCGTCGGTGATCCTGGCTCGTGCTGCCGGCCGAGACGATCAGCGCCGACTCGTCGCGGCGTGGTTGCCGCGCAGGTCCAAGAGGGCGCTCGGCAACAGGGGCTCGCTCGCGCCGGGCTCACCGCAGGCTGCGGCCTTGCTGGCGTCTTCGCAGGCCTCGCGCATGGCTGCGAGGGCGGCCTGGGCTTTGCGCTGATGCTCGTCAAGCGCGGTGGCCTGGCGTTCGACGACGCGGTGCGCCTGCTCGCGGCGCAGGCGCACCTGACGCTGCGCTTCGAGGAAATCAAGGGCAGGCGCCGACAGGCGCAGTTGGAGGATTGCCTGTTGCCCATCGCTGCAACGAGGGGCGCCCGGCATACCGGCGGACGTGCAAGACGTTTCCTTTGAGACCCTCCCATCAGCCGCCCGCCTTTTACACCGGCGGACTAGGTGAGGTGGTCTGCAAAGGCCCGTCGACACTGAGAGTTTGGCTCCCCGACCTGGGCTCGAACCAGGGACCTACGGATTAACAGTCCGGCGCTCTACCGACTGAGCTATCGGGGAACAGCAGCCTTAGATAATAGCGCGCGCAGGCCGTGCCGGCAAGCGCGCGGCGTCGTCAGTCCTTGAGCACGGCGGCGATCGCGTCGGTCACGGCGTCGATGTTGCGGCTGTTCAGCGCGGCCAGGCAGATTCTGCCGGTGCTAACCGCATAGATGCCGAAGTCTTCGCGCAGGCGATCGACCTGAGCGCTGCTGAGCCCGGAGTACGAGAACATGCCGCGCTGGCGCGTGACGAAGGAGAAGTCGCGTGCGACGCCCCGAGCCTTCAGCTTGTCGACGAGGCTGGTGCGCATCGCGCGGATGCGCTCGCGCATGCCCGCGAGTTCGGTTTCCCAGAGGGCGCGCAGCGCCGGCGTGGCGAGCACGGCAGCGACGATCGATGCGCCATGCGTGGGAGGGTTGGAGTAGTTGGTCCGGATGACCCGCTTGACCTGGCTCACCACGCGCGCGGTCTCGTCGCGGTCGGCGGTGACCAGCGACAGCGCGCCGACGCGCTCGCCGTAGAGCGAGAAGCTCTTGGAAAAGGAGCTCGACACGAAGAAGGACACGCCGGAATCGGCGAAGCGGCGCAGCGCCGCGGCGTCGGCGTCGATGCCGTCGCCGAAACCCTGGTAGGCGCAGTCGAGGAAGGCGATCAGGCCGCGCGCGCGGACCACCTCGACGATGCGCGCCCACTGCGCGTCGTCGAGGTCGACGCCGGTGGGGTTGTGGCAGCACGCATGGAGCACGACGATGTCGTTGGCCGGCAGACCCTGCAGGCAGGCGAGCAGCGCATCGAAGTTCACGCCGTGCGTGGCGGGGTCGTAGTAGGGGTAGGCCTTCACCGGGAAGCCCGCCGCTTCGAAGAGCGCGCGATGATTCTCCCAGCTGGGGTCGCTGATCCAGACCGTGGCGCCGGGTTGCAGGCGCTTGAGGAAGTCGGCGCCAACCTTCAGCCCGCCGGTGCCGCCAAGGGCTTCGAAGGTGGCTACGCGGCCGGCGGCCATCAGCGGGGATTCCTTGCCGAAGAGCAGCTGCTGGACCGCTGCGTTGTAGGCCGCCATGCCCTCGATCGGCAGGTAGCCACGCGCCGGCGCTCCCTCGAGCCGTGCCTTTTCGGCTTCGCGCACCGCGCCGAGCAGCGGGATGCGGCCCTGATCGTCGTAGTAGACGCCCACGCCGAGGTTGACCTTGGTCGGGCGGGTATCCGCATTGAAGGCTTCGGTGAGCCCGAGGATGGGGTCACGCGGCGCAAGCTCGACACCGGCAAATAGGCTTTGGCTCATCGGGATCGTCAACCTGTTGATTTCAAGGCAGATATAGACTCTTCGCCCAAGGCGGCTGCGTAAAAATTGTGCAGTGCACTAGCTTTTTCAGGGGGCGCGCGCGATAATTGCGAATTGGCCGTGAGCCGCACGCGACCGCCGCATCATGGATGGAAATCCAGTGCTTAGGTCAGGCTGGCTCGGGTCTGGCGACCCATCCCTGCACCACGAGGGTGCGCTGCCGTCTCGAGCAGATTCTTCCGCAGTCTAACACGCACACCCAAGCTGCTTTTTCCACCCATGGCCGACCTGGCGCGAGGCGCCTCCCAGACCCTGAGCTTTCCGGGAAGCCCCTTCCAGCTTCATCAGCCCTTTGCGCCCGCAGGCGACCAGCCGCAGGCGATCGAGCGACTGGTCGAGGGCGTGGCCGACGGCCTGAGCTTCCAGACGCTGCTCGGCGTCACCGGCTCGGGCAAGACCTACACGATGGCCAACGTCATCGCCCGTTGCGGTCGGCCGGCGCTCGTGCTCGCGCCCAACAAGACGCTCGCCGCCCAGCTCTACGCCGAGATGCGGGAGTTCTTCCCCGACAACGCGGTCGAGTACTTCGTCTCCTATTACGACTACTACCAGCCCGAGGCCTACGTCCCGCAGCGTGATCTGTTCATCGAGAAGGATTCCTCGATCAACGAGCACATCGAGCAGATGCGGCTGTCGGCCACCAAGTCGCTGCTCGAGCGTCGTGACACCGTCATCGTGGCGACCGTCTCGTGCATTTACGGCATCGGCAATCCGTCCGACTACCACGCGATGATCCTGGTGCTGCGGGTGCGAGACCGCCTCTCGCAGCGCGACATCCTTCAGCGTCTGGTCGCCATGCAGTACCAGCGCAATGACACCGACTTCGCCCGCGGCACCTTCAGGGTGCGAGGCGACACCATCGATATCTTTCCCGCCGAGCATGCGGAGCTCGCGGTTCGCGTCGAGCTCTTCGACGACGAGATCGACGCCATCCAGCTCTTCGACCCCCTTACCGGGCGAGTGCGTCAGAAGATCCCGCGCTTCACGGTCTACCCGTCGTCGCATTACGTGACGCCGCGCGCCACCGTGATGCGGGCGGTCGACACCATCCGCGAGGAGCTCGCCGAGCGCCTCGCCCAGCTCTACGAGGCCGGCAAGCTGGTCGAGGCGCAGCGTCTCGAGCAGCGCACCCGCTTCGACCTCGAAATGCTCCAGGAGCTCGGTTTCTGCAAGGGCATCGAGAACTACACCCGCCATTTCTCGGGCGCGCGCCCCGGCGAGCCGCCGCCCACGCTGGTCGACTACCTTCCGCGCGACGCGCTGATGATCATCGACGAAAGCCACGTCACGATCGGCCAGCTGGGCGGCATGTTCCGCGGCGACCGCTCCCGCAAGGAGACCCTGGTCGAGTACGGCTTCCGGCTGCCCTCGGCGCTCGACAACCGGCCCCTGCGCTTCGAGGAGTTCGAGGCCAAGGTGCGGCAGTGCGTCTTCGTGTCGGCCACGCCGGCCGACTACGAGGCGAGGCACGCCAGCCAGGTGGTCGAGCAGGTCGTGCGCCCCACCGGGCTCGTCGACCCCGAGGTCGAGGTTCGGCCGGCCACCGCGCAGGTCGACGACGTCCTCGGCGAGATCCGCCTGCGCGCCGCGGCGGGCGAGCGTGTGCTGGTGACCACGCTCACCAAGCGCATGGCCGAGGACCTCACCGACTTCCTCGGCGAGCATGCGGTCAAGGTGCGTTACCTGCACTCGGACATCGATACCGTCGAGCGCGTCGAGATCATCCGCGACCTTCGCCTGGGCGTCTTCGACGTCCTCGTGGGCATCAACCTGCTGCGCGAGGGGCTCGACATCCCCGAGGTGTCCCTCGTCGCCATCCTCGATGCCGACAAGGAAGGCTTCCTGCGCTCCGAGCGCAGCCTGATCCAGACCATCGGACGGGCGGCGCGCAACCTGAACGGGCGCGCCATCCTGTATGCCGACCGGATCACCGACTCGATGGCGCGGGCCATCGATGAAACCGCCCGGCGCCGCGAGCGACAGCTTCGCTTCAATGCCGAGCACGGGATCATCCCCCGCGGCGTGGTCAAGCAGGTGCGCGAGCTCATCGACGGGGTCTTCGATCCCCAGCAGTCGCGTCAGGAACTGAAGGCGGCTCAGCAGCAGTCGCGTATCGAGGCGCTCGGCGAGAAGGATGCCGCGCGCGAGATCCGACGCCTCGAGAAGCAGATGCTCGAGCACGCCCGCAACCTCGAATTCGAGCAGGCCGCGCGGGTGCGCGACCAGCTCGCCGCGCTCAAGCAGCGAGTCTTCGGCGCCAGTGGCGTGGCCGGCGGCAATGTGGTCGCGCTCGCACCGCCGCGGGCGGCCTAAGCCCTGGCATTCCCGTGGCGAGCCCAGATATTCATCTCCAATCATCCTCATTCTTCGTCGGACACTGACATGGCAAAGAAGGAACCCGTTTCGCTGGCAATGAACACCCGTGTGCTGTTCGTCTGCATGGGCAACATCTGTCGCTCGCCGATGGCCGAGGGTGTTTTCCGCCATCTCGTGCGGCAGGCCGGGCTCGACGAGGTCGTGCGGGTCGCATCGGCCGGGACCCACGGTTTTCACGCCGGCGAGGCGCCCGACAAGCGAGCGCAGGCGGCTGCCGCCAAGCGCGGCTTCGACATCGCCGACCTGCGTGCGCGCGAGGTTCGTGAGCGCGACTTCGACGACTACGACCTGATCCTCGCGATGGACTGGGACAACCTCTCGGCGCTGCAGCAGGCCGCGCCGCGGCGTGCGCATCACAAGCTGCAGCTGCTGATGCGCTTTGCCACCGACCACGAGAGCGCCACGATTCCCGATCCGTACTACGGCAATGCGCAGGGCTTCGAGCAGGTGCTCGACTGCATCCAGGACGCCTGCGCGGGGCTGCTCGAGCTCGCGAAGCGTCGCGCCACCCAGGTGGCTGCCGCCTGAGGAGCCGCCTGGCTCTCTGGCCGTGTGCCTGCGAAGCCCTTGCCCGAGGGGGCACTGTCCGAAGGGGCGGCCCTCCGAAGGGTCGGCCCTCCGGCTGGTTGAAGGCCTGATCGCCCGATCGCTGCTCGCCTGATCGGGCGAGTTCTCACTGGCTGGCTTGTCCAGCCTCTGGCCGCGTGATGGCCGTGCCACCCGCCATCGATGGGTGGCGCCGTACCCGCGCCCGCCGTCGCGTGGGCCCCCGTCTCCTTCGTCGTCTGCCGGGCCGCACGCCCGCGGTGGCTGGTTGGCAGCTGTCAGGCGACGCCGCGTCACGCGACCTTTCGCGGGGGATTACCTGATCGCGATTCTCGGGATATACTGTCCCGGTCTTGTCCAGGACAAATAACCTCACAGCCTCTCGGAATCTTGACAAAATTAGTCGGGATAGGCTAGAGTCCACTCCGTCACCCCGGGCCTTTTCACAGGGAAATCGCCATGCGTCTGACTACCAAGGGTCGCTTCGCCGTCACTGCCATGATCGATCTGGCCATGCGTCAGCATCAGGGCCCCGTCACGCTGGCGGGCATCAGCCAGCGCCAGAAGATCTCGCTGTCGTACCTCGAGCAGCTGTTCGGAAAGCTGCGTCGGCACGAACTCGTCGAGAGCACTCGTGGCCCCGGTGGCGGCTACACGCTGGCGCGCAGCGCCAAGGATGTCACGGTGGCCGACATCATCTTCGCGGTCGACGAGCCGATCGACGCCACCCAGTGCGGCGGCAAGGAGAACTGCGTCGAGGATGGCCAGTGCATGACCCATGAGCTCTGGTCCAACCTCAACAAGAAAATCGTCGAGTTCCTCGATTCGGTCACGCTGGCCGAGATGGTCGATCAGCAGCGCTCGCGCGAGACCCGCCAGGCGCCGCGTCAGATCTCGGTGCTTCGCGAACACCGCGCAGCCCTCGAGTTCCCGACCTCCACGCTGCAGCCCATCCGTGTCGACGGCACGCGACTGACCAACCCCTGAGACCTTGTCGTAGGAACCCGGAGATTCCCGTGATCCACCTGCCGATCTACCTCGATTACTCGGCCACCACCCCGATCGACCCTCGGGTGGTCGACCGGATGCTGCCCTTCCTGCGCGAGGACTTCGGCAACCCGGCCTCGCGCAGCCATGCCTACGGCTGGAAGGCGGAAGAGGCCGTGGAGGGCGCGCGCGAGGAGGTGGCGGCGCTGGTCAATGCCGATCCCCGGGAAATCGTCTGGACCTCCGGCGCCACCGAGTCGATCAACCTCGCCCTCAAGGGCGCGGCGCAGTTCTATCGCGATCGCGGCCGGCACCTGATCACCGTCAAGACCGAGCACAAGGCCACGCTCGACACCATGCGCGAGCTCGAGCGTCAGGGTTTCGAGGTCAGCTACCTCGATGTTCGCCCCGACGGCCTTCTCGACCTCGAAGCGCTCCGGGAGGCTCTGCGGCCCGACACCATCGTGGTCTCGGTGATGGCGGTCAACAACGAGATCGGCGTCATCCAGGACATCGCGGCCATTGGAGAGATGACCCGCGAGCGCGGGATCGTCTTTCACGTCGATGCGGCGCAGGCCACCGGCAAGCTGCCGATCGACCTCGCGTCGCTCAAGGTCGACCTGATGTCGTTCTCGGCGCACAAGACCTACGGGCCCAAGGGCATCGGCGCGCTGTATGTCCGGCGCAAGCCGCGGATCCGCATCGAGGCACAGATCCACGGTGGCGGCCACGAGCGCGGTTTTCGCTCCGGCACGCTCGCCACGCACCAGATCGTCGGCATGGGTGAGGCCTTCCGGATCGCCCGCCTCGAGATGCAGACCGAGAACGAGCGCATCCGGATGCTCCGCGATCGTCTCCATGCCGGCCTCACCGCCATCGAGGAAGTCTTCGTCAATGGCGACATGGAGCGGCGCGTGCCGCACAACCTCAACGTGAGCTTCAATTACGTCGAGGGCGAGTCGCTGATCATGGCGATCAAGGACCTCGCCGTGTCCAGCGGCTCGGCCTGCACGTCGGCGAGTCTCGAGCCGTCCTACGTGCTGCGTGCCCTCGGTCGCAGCGACGAACTCGCCCACAGCTCGATCCGATTCTCGATCGGTCGCTTCACCACCGAGGACGAAGTTGACCACGCGGTTCGTCTTCTGACCGCCAAGGTGGCGAAGCTGCGCGCAATGTCCCCGCTCTGGGAGATGGTCCAGGAGGGCGTCGATCTGAACACCGTCCAGTGGGCGGCGCACTGAAGGAGCCGGCAACATGGCCTACAGCGAAAAAGTCATCGATCACTACGAAAACCCCCGCAACGTCGGCGCCTTCGACAAGGGCGACGCGAGCATCGGCACCGGCATGGTCGGCGCTCCGGCCTGCGGCGACGTCATGAAGCTGCAGATCAAGGTCGGCGCCGACGGCGTCATCGAGGACGCCCGCTTCAAGACCTACGGGTGCGGCTCCGCGATCGCGTCGAGCTCGCTCGTGACCGAGTGGGTCAAGGGCAAGACCCTCGACGAGGCGATGACGATCCGCAACACCGCGATCGCCGAGGAACTCGCGCTGCCGCCGGTCAAGATCCACTGCTCGATCCTGGCCGAGGATGCGATCAAGGCCGCGATCCAGGACTACCGCAGCAAGCATCCCGAGGTCGAGGCCTCGCCCAGCCGCCGGGCGGCCTGAGCACGGGGGCGTCGCATGGCGATCACCCTCACCGAGAGCGCGGCACGTCATGTGTCGCGCTACCTCGAGCGGCGCGGCAAGGGCGTGGGCCTGCGGCTGGGCGTGCGCACAACCGGCTGCTCGGGCATGGCCTACAAGCTCGAGTACGCCGATGAGGCGCAGCCCGAGGATCGCGAGTTCGAGAGTTTCGGGGTGCGGGTGTTCGTCGACCCCCGCAGTCTGGTCTACATCGATGGCACCGAACTCGATTTCGTCCGCGAAGGCCTGAACGAGGGCTTCAAGTTCAACAATCCGAACGTCAAGAGCGAGTGCGGCTGCGGCGAGTCCTTCAACGTCTGAGCCGCCCCCCGAGGCAGCGCATCCGGAGGCGGCCCAGGGGCCGCCTCTTTCGTTGAAGGTGTTGCCCGAGCACCCCCCTGTTTCGTCGAAGGTGTTGCCTGAGCACCCCCTGAACGGCTGATTTCCTCGAGCCCCGAGTTTCGTGATCGAACCTTCGCACTTCAGCCTCTTCGGCCTGCCCCAGCGCTTCCATGTCGATGCGCCCGCGCTCGATGCCGCGTGGCGGAGGCTGCAGGCCGCCGTTCACCCCGACCGCCATGCGGGCGGCAGCGACGCCGAGCGACGCGTTGCGCTGCAGCGGGCCACGCAGGTGAACGAGGCCTATCGCGTGCTTCGCGATCCCCAGCGGCGCGGCGCGCACCTGTGCGAGCTCGCCGGGGTGCCGCTGCAGGCCGAGTCGAACACTGCGATGCCGGCCGGGTTCCTGATGCAGCAGATGGGCTGGCGCGAGTCGCTCGACGATGCGCGCGGCTCGCGCGACGGCGCGGCGCTGTCGGCCTTGCGCGCCGACGTCGAGCGGGCGCGCGAGGCGCGGATCGCCGAGATCGGCAGGCTGCTCGATGTCGAGCGCGACGCCGAGGGCGCGGCCGGCCAGCTGCGCCAGCTGATGTTCGTCGACCGGCTGATCGAGGAGATCGATCTCGCCGAAGACCTGCTGGCCGGGGTCTGAGGCTTTCGTCGTCGCCTGTTTCCCCACCCCCGTCCCGCCTCACGCCGAGCGAACCGCCGATGGCCCTCCTGCAGATCTCCGAACCGGGCATGAGCCCGGAGCCGCACCAGCGGCGGCTCGCCGTGGGCATTGATCTCGGCACCACGCATTCGCTGGTAGCCGCGGTGCGCCACTCGGTCGCCGAGGTGCTTGACGACACCGCCGGCCGTTCGCTGCTGCCATCGGTGGTGCGCTATCGCGACGATGGCGCGATCGACGTCGGCTACGACGCGGCGGCGCAGGCCACCGCCGACCCGCTGAACACCATCGTGTCGGTCAAGCGTTTCATGGGTCGTGGTCTGGCCGACGCCACGCGGGTGCGCAGTCCCTACGCGTTCGTCGATGCCCCTGGCATGGTGCGCCTGCGCACCCGTGCCGGCGATCTCGGCCCGGTCGAGATTTCCGCCCAGATCCTGCGGGTGCTGCGCGAGCGCGCGGAGCTCAGCCTCGGCGGCGAACTCGTCGGTGCGGTGATCACGGTGCCCGCTTACTTCGACGATGCGCAGCGCCAGGCCACCAAGGACGCAGCGCGGCTCGCCGGCCTGCATGTGCTGCGCCTGCTCAACGAGCCGACGGCGGCGGCGGTCGCCTACGGCCTCGATACCGCGGCCGAGGGCTTGTACGCGGTCTACGACCTCGGGGGCGGCACCTTCGACATCTCGATCCTGCGGCTGTCGCGCGGTGTTTTCGAGGTCGTCGCGACCGGTGGCGATACCGCGCTCGGCGGCGACGACTTCGATCGGCGCATCGCGGCCTGGGCGCTTGGCGAGACCGGCCTTGAGCCCGCGGGCGTCGATGCGCTGTCCGGCGAGGCGATCGGCCCGCACGACCTGCGAGCGCTGCTCGACGAGGCGCGCCGGACCAAGGAGGCGCTGTCCCAGGATGCCTCGACCACCTTCTCGGTCCAGCTCTCCAACGCCACCCGCGTCAGCCTGCCGCTGACCCGCGAGCGGCTCGAGTCGCTCACCCGTGATCTGGTCGATCGGACGCTTGCGGCGACGCGGCGCGCGCTGCGCGATGCGAAGCTGCGAGCCGACGAGATCTCCGGCGTGGTGCTGGTCGGCGGATCGACACGCATGCCGCTGGTGCGCGAGGCCGTGGGCGCGCTGTTCGGCAGACCGCCGATCACCGGGCTCGATCCCGATCGGGTCGTCGCGCTGGGCGCCGCGATCCAGGCGAATCTGCTCGCCGGCAACCGGGCTGCGGGCGACGACTGGCTGCTGCTCGACGTGATTCCGCTGTCGCTCGGCATCGAGACGATGGGCGGGCTGGTCGAGCGCATCGTGCCGCGCAATGCCACGCTGCCGATCGCGCGCGCGCAGGAGTTCACCACCTTCCGCGACGGCCAGTCGGCGATCGCGATCCACGTGGTCCAGGGCGAGCGCGAACTGGTGTCCGACTGCCGCTCGCTCGCCCGCTTCGAGCTGCGCGGCATCCCGCCGATGGCCGCCGGCGCGGCCCGCATCCGGGTTGCCTTCCAGGTCGATGCCGACGGGCTGCTGTCGGTGAGTGCCGTCGAGACCACCAGCGGTGTCGAGGCCACCATCGTGGTCAAGCCCTCCTACGGGCTGACCGATGACCAGATCGCGTCGATGCTGCAGGATTCCTTCGGCCATGCCGAAGACGACATGAGGTTGCGCGCGTTGCGCGAGCAGCAGGTCGAAGCCGACCGCCTCCTCGAGGCGACCGCGGCTGCGCTGCACGCCGACGCCGAGCTGCTCGGCGGCGAGGAGCGCGCGGCCCTCGAGGTGCTGATCGCGCGGCTTCGCGAGGCGCGCGCGGGCACCGACCTCGCCGCGCTGCGCGCGGCCACCGAAGCGCTGTCGCGCGGCACCGATACCTTTGCCGAACGCCGGATGGACCGCTCGATCGCGCAGGCGCTCGCCGGCAGGCGTATCGCCGAACTCGGCCTCTGACCCGGAAAGCCTCCCGATGCCCGTCATTCGAGTCCTGCCCCATGAAGCCCTGTGCCCACAGGGAAGCGAGTTCGAGGTGCCCCAGGGCACCGTGCTGTGCCGGGCGCTGCTCGAGCACGGTATCGAGATCGAGCATGCCTGCGAGCTTTCCTGTGCCTGCACGACCTGCCACGTGCTGATCCGCGAAGGCGGCGGATCGCTGGAACCGGCGACCGACGACGAGGACGACATGCTCGACAAGGCCTGGGGGTTGAGCGCGCAGTCGCGACTTTCCTGTCAGGTGCGACTGGCGGCCGCCGACCTTGTCGTCGAGATTCCGCGCTACACGATCAACCATGCCCGGGAGGACCACTGAGATGCGCTGGACCGACGTCAACGACATCGCGATCGCCCTGGTCGAGGGGCATCCCGATGTCGATCCTCGTGCCGTGCGCTTCACCGACCTGCACCGCTGGGTCATGGCACTGCCCGGCTTCGACGATCAGCCGGGACGTTCCGGCGAGAAGATCCTCGAGGCGATCCAGCAGGCCTGGATCGACGAAGCCGACTGAGGTTCTGCCGGCGCGGCGCGCATCACGCCGCCCGTCGCCGGCATCGCCACCTGGCCAGCGCTCATGCCGATCGATCCGGTCGTCCTTTTCTTCGTCCTTGGTGTCGTGGCGCGGCTGGCCCGCTCCGATCTGCGCCTGCCCGAGGCGCTCTACGAGACGCTGTCGGTCTACCTTCTGCTGGCGATCGGCCTGAAGGGCGGGGCCGAGCTCGCGCGCCAGTCGATCGGTGCGATCGCGCCGGTCGCGCTTGCCGGCATCGCGCTGTCGGCGACGCTGCCTCTGCTCGCGTATCCGGTGCTGCGCGGGATCGGCCGGCTCGCGAGGCCCGATGCCGCGTCGATCGCGGCGCACTACGGCTCGGTCTCGGTGGTCACCTTCGCGGTCGCGCAGAGCGTGCTCGCGCGTGCAGGGGTGGCGGTCGAGCCGCAGATGGCGGTGCTGGTCGCGCTGATGGAAGCGCCCGGGATCGTCGTCGGCATCCTGCTCGCCAAGCGCGACGACCTCGGGGCGGTCGGATGGGGCCGGCTCGCCCACGAAACCCTGTTCGGCAAGGCGGTCTACCTGCTCCTCGGCGGGCTGCTGATCGGTGCGCTCGCCGGGCCGCAGGGGCTCGAGCCGGTGCGGCCGCTGTTCGGCGACCTGTTCAAGGGGGTGCTCTGCCTGTTCCTGCTCGAGATGGGTCTGGTGGCCGGTAGCCGCCTGGCGGAGTTGCGTCGCGCCGGGCCTTTCCTGGTGGCCTTCGGGCTGTGTGTGCCGATCGTGTTCGCGGGCATCGGCCTGGCGACCGGCCGGGCGCTCGGCCTGTCGATCGGCGGCTGCGCGATTCTCGCCACGCTGTGCGCGAGCGCCTCGTACATCGCGGCGCCCACCGCGATGC
>Ga0315900_10006253_pt1 | contig 16079 bp, 12 predicted proteins | sample LakEriMetagenome_FD_203521 | JGI IMG/M metagenome (GOLD analysis project Ga0315900, IMG submission 203521) | Freshwater fungal communities from buoy surface, Lake Erie, Ohio, United States - Buoy 12 MA114 | ecosystem: Environmental > Aquatic > Freshwater > Lake > Lake biofilm | place: USA: Lake...
GGCCGTCCCCGGTGTTGATGAAGGCATTGGTGGAGGCCGCGAAAATCCGGCCGGCGCCGCCGGTGGCCAGCAGGGTGGTCTTGGCTTCGAGGATGTGCAGGTCGCCGGTTTCCATCTCCAGCGCGGTGACGCCCACCACGTCGCCGTCGGCGTCGCGAATCAGGTCCAGGGCCATCCACTCGACGAAGAAGCTGGTCTTGGCCTTGACGTTCTGCTGGTAGAGCGTGTGCAGCATCGCGTGGCCGGTGCGGTCGGCCGCGGCGCAGGCGCGCTGCACCGGCTTTTCACCGTAGTTGGCGGTGTGGCCGCCGAACGGGCGCTGGTAGATGGTGCCGTCGGGGTTGCGGTCGAACGGCATGCCCATGTGCTCGAGGTCATAGACGACCTTGGGCGCCTCGCGGCACATGAATTCGATCGCGTCCTGGTCGCCGAGCCAGTCGGAGCCCTTGACGGTGTCGTAGAAGTGGTAGTGCCAATTGTCCTCGGACATGTTGCCCAGGGACGCCCCGATGCCACCCTGCGCCGCCACGGTGTGCGAGCGGGTGGGGAAGACCTTGGACAGGACGGCCACGTTCAGGCCGGCGCGCGCCAGCTGCAGCGACGCGCGCATGCCGGAACCGCCGGCGCCCACGATGACGACGTCGAACTTGCGCTTGGTGATGTGCTTGGAGGTGTAAGTCATGCTCGAGGACTCGGATTCACTCGGGGTTCGGATCAGAGGCGCCACAGGGCCTGGATGGCCCAGCCTGCACAGCCCACCAGCCAGACGATGGACAGGATCTGCAGCGGAAGCCGGATGGCGACTGGCTTGATGTAGTCCATGAAGACATCGCGGATGCCGACCCACACGTGGTAGATCAGGGCGATGACGATGGAGAAGGTCAGGACCTTCATCCACTGGCTGGCGAAGATGCCCGCCCACTGGTCGTAGCCCACCGGGCCGCGGGCGAAGATCACCTGGGCCAGCACGATCACGGTGAAGAGGGCCATCAGGACGGCGGTGACGCGCTGGACCAGCCAGTCACGCAGGCCATAGTGCGCGCCGGTGACGATGCGCTTGGAACCGTAGTTCACGGACATGGGGTTGCTCCTGGAAATTCGTGCGTGATGGGAAGCCCGCTCAGTAAAGGCCGAACAGCTTGGCGCCCAGGACGACCGTCAGGCCGAGGCTCAGGACCAGAACGACCTTGGCGGAGGTGGCGCCGGATTGCTTGTTGACGGCGGCATGGCTCATGTCCATCCAGACATGGCGCATGCCGGCGATGAAGTGGTGCAGGTAGGCCCAGATCAGGGCCAGGGCCACCAGCTTGACGAACCAGCCGGGCACGAAGCCCAGTCCGATGTTGAAGGCGGCCTTGAAGCGGGCGAAGGAGATTTCGGAGGAGACCGAGGTGTCGAACATCCAGATGATGAACGGCAGCAGCAGGAACATGATCACGCCGCTGATGCGATGCAGGATGGACACGATGCCGGCGGCGGGTAGCCGGTACGACGGCAGGTCCTTCAGGGCATGGATGTTGCGGAATTCGGGACGCTTCTTGGCGAGTTCGGTCATGAGAAGGGTGTCGAAGTGTGGCCGTCGTGGCAGCAGGAAATTCTATTTCAATGCGTCAACCTGACGCGCAGCCTTCAGTCCAATCCGCGACGCTGTCATGGACGGCTGTCACCCGGTTTTGTCAGTTGAGGTCGTTGCGGTAATGGTGGGTGTCGGTGCGATAGAGGCCGCGACGCAGCTCCATAGGCACATCGTTGTACGTGTAGGCGATGCGTTCGACCGACAGCAGCGGCTCGCCCCGGGGCACCGCCAGCAGGGGGGCCTGCTGCGCGTCGGCCGCAACGGCCCGCAGCTTTTCCTGCGCCCGCACCATGCGCACGCCGAACTCGAGTTCGAACATCGCGTAGGTTGGGCCGCGCCATTCGGCCAGGCGTTGGGCCGTCAGGCCCTTGAAGGCCGCACCCGGCAGCCAGAGGTCTTCGAGGATGGTGGGCACGCCGCCGAAGGCCAGCACGCGGCACACTTGCACCACCGCATCGCCCGAGCGCAGGGCCAGCAGGCGGGCCACATCGGCGGTGGCGCGCACCCGGCGGCATTCCAGGATGGTGCGCTGGGCTGGGCCTTCTTCACGCGGGTCGCCCTCGTCGGGCACCAGACGCAGGAAGCGGTATTGAATCTGCTGCTCGGCGTGGGTGGCGACGAACGTGCCCTTGCCCTGGCGCCGTACCACGAGGTTCTCGGCGGCCAGTTCATCGATGGCCTTGCGCACCGTGCCCTGGCTGACCCGGAAGCGGGCGGCCAGGTCCATCTCGCTGGGAATGACCTCGCCGGGCTTCCATTCGCCGGCCTGCAGGCTTTGCAGGATCAGGCCCTTGATCTGTTGATACAAAGGGCTGAAAGCCGGCGTGGGCGCCTCGGCAGTTCCGGCATCGAGGGGGGTGGCGGACATGGAGGACATGGGGATTCCTGAGGCTCCAATCATATCTTATATAAGACATAAGACAAATTGACCCTGGGGGTATTCGCGGGTACACTCGCGCCCGTCGCGCGGGCCTGCTTTTTTCCAGCCGGTGGCCGCGCCGCCTGACGAACGAATCCATCACTTCACCCGGAGATCTTCCATGAGCAAGAAGCCCGTCCGCGTCGCTGTCACCGGCGCCGCTGGCCAGATCGGTTACGCCCTCCTTTTCCGCATCGCCTCGGGCGAGATGCTGGGCAAGGACCAGCCGGTGATCCTGCAACTGCTCGAGATCCCGGACGAGAAGGCCCAGAAGGCGCTCAAGGGCGTGATGATGGAACTCGACGACTGCGCCTTCCCGCTGCTGGCCGGCATGGAGGCCCACAGCGACGCCAACACCGCCTTCAAGGACACCGACTACGCACTGCTGGTGGGCGCCCGCCCGCGCGGCCCCGGCATGGAGCGGGCCGACCTGCTGGCCGCCAACGCCCAGATCTTCACCGCCCAGGGCAAGGCCCTGGACAAGGCGGCGTCGCGCAATGTCAAGGTGCTGGTGGTCGGCAACCCGGCCAACACCAATGCCTACATCGCGATGAAGAGCGCACCGAGCCTGCCGCGCGAGAACTTCACCGCCATGCTGCGCCTCGACCACAACCGCGCCGCCTCCCAGATCGCCGCCAAGACCGGTGGCAAGGTCGGCGAGATCCAGAAGCTGTGCGTGTGGGGCAACCACTCGCCCACGATGTATGCCGATTACCGCTTTGCCACCATCGGCGGCAAGGTCGTGAAGGACCTGATCAACGACCAGGTCTGGAATGCCGACGTGTTCCTGCCCACCGTGGGCAAGCGCGGCGCCGCCATCATCGAGGCGCGCGGCCTGTCGTCCGCCGCTTCGGCCGCCAACGCCGCGATCGACCACATGCGTGACTGGGCCCTGGGCACCCAGGGCCACTGGGTGACCATGGGCGTGCCGTCCAATGGTGACTACGGCATTCCGAAGGACGTGATGTTCGGCTTCCCGGTCACCTGCGCCAACGGCAAGTACGAGATCGTCAAGGGCCTGGAGATCGACGCCTTCAGCCAGGAACGCATCCAGAAGACGCTCAAAGAGCTGCAGGAAGAGCAAGCCGGCGTCGCCCACCTGCTGTAAGCCGGCGGTGAAACCGCATCCTCGAGACGTCCTCCTGGGCGCCCAGGCGCGCACCGGCACCTTGCCGGTGTGCGACCACTACAGCGGCGTCGAGGCGCGGATGCGCAAGAGCCTGCAGTTGCAGGCCGAGATGGCCGAGGAATTCGGCGCCTGCGTCTTCGATGTCACGCTCGATTGCGAAGACGGTGCCCCGGTCGGCGGTGAGTCCGAGCATGCGCATCTCGTGACCGAGATGGCGCTCGCGGCCGCGCCCGGCGCCCGGGTGGCGGTACGAATCCATCCGGTGGACCATCCGGCCTTCCAGGACGATGTGCGCACCATCGTGGGTCGTGCCGGTGCCCGGCTGGCCCACGTGATGATTCCCAAGGTGGAATCCCTGGCCGACATCGATGCCGCGGTGCGTGCGGTCGATGCAGCGATGGACCCGGAGGTCGGTCCGCCGCTGGCGCTGCAGGCCCTGATCGAGTCATCGGCTGCGGTGCACCGGGCCTTCGAGATCGCGGCGCATCCTCGCGTGCAGTCCCTGAGTTTCGGCCTGATGGATTTCGTCTCCGCCCATGGCGGTGCGATCCCGGGCGATGGCATGGGCGTGCAGGGGCAGTTCAGCCACCCGCTGGTGGTGCGCGCCAAGCTCGAGATCGCCGCCGCCTGCCATGCACACGGCAAGGTGCCTTCGCACTGCGTGGTCACCGAGTTCAAGGATGCTGCCGCCTTCGGCCAGGCCGCGCGCCGCGCCGCGCGTGAGCTGGGCTACACCCGCATGTGGAGCATTCATCCCGACCAGATCCGCCCGGTGCTGGCCGCCTTCGCGCCCGACGAGGCCGAGATCGAGACGGCCGCCGCCATCATCGGCGCGGCCTCGCGCGCCGACTGGGCTCCGATCAGCCATGCCGGCCGGCTGGAAGACCGCGCCAGCTACCGCTTTCACTGGCAGGTGCTCGAACGCGCCCATCAGACGGGGCGGCCCCTGCCCCCCGAGGTCCAGCCCTGGTTCAAGGAGGTCGCCGCATGAAGAGCCTGTCCCTGGTGTTCGCCGCGCTCGCGGTGCTGGCCCTGGGGCTGAGCCTGCCGGCCCGCGCCACCGATGCCGCCGGGGCGCGAGCGGCCGCCGCCAAGGCCAGCAAGCCCAAGGCCGCCGCGCCCAAGGCCCCCGTGCGCAAGGCCAGTGCGGCCGCGCCGGCACGACAGGTGCTGGCGCCTTCGGCCCAGAAGGCGGTCGAGGAACTCACCCCGATCGACGACGAGCCGACGCACGAGCTGTCCCCCGCCGAACTCCAAGTCGCCCGGGCGGTGCATGTGGGCACGATGCGGTGCGAGTCCGGGCTTCTGGTGCAGGTCATGCCGGCGCGCCGGGAGGGCTTCTTCCTGGTGAGCCTTCAAAATCAGCGATTCCGCATGCATCCCACCGAAAGCCGGACCGGTGCGATCCGCCTGGAAGATCCCAAGCGCGGGGCGATGTGGCTTCAGCTGACCAACAAGTCCATGCTCATGAGCCAGGCGCTGGGCCAGCGTCTGGCCGATGAATGCCAGAGCCCCGAGCAGGCAGCGGTTGCGGCGGCGATGAAGTCCCTGCCCCCGGTGAACCTGCTCGCCCCGGCTCCGGCTCCGGCTCCAGCGCCGGCTCCAGCGCCGGCGCCTGCAACGGCGGCTGCGCCTGCATCGGCGCCCGTTGTGCCGGCCGCACAGACCCTGGAGGCTGCGCCCGCCGCGTCCCTGGCGCCGACGCCATCGCCCACGGAAGCCGCCTTGCCCGCTGCCGCTGCATCGGCCCCTTCGGCTTCGGACGGTGCGTCCGCCAATCCCGCGGCATCCGACGCTTCGGATCCGGACGCTGCGCAGAACCCGGTGATGCGTTTGATTCGGCGACTCCTGCCCTGGCTGCCATGAGGCGGGTGCGCGACCGGTCCCAGTTCAATCCCTGAAAAATTTGTTAGACGGAGAAGACCACCATGCTGCAAGCCTATCGTGACCATGTCGCCGAGCGCGCCAAGCTCGGCATCCCGCCCCTGCCCCTGTCGGCGCAGCAAACGGCCGATGTGATCGAACTGCTGAAGAACCCTCCCAAGGGGGAGGAGCAGACGCTGGTCGACCTGATCACCCACCGCGTGCCGGCCGGTGTAGACGACGCCGCCAAGGTCAAGGCCAGCTACCTGGCCGCCGTGGCCCATGGCACCGAAAAATGCGCCCTGATCTCCCGCGCCAAGGCCACCGAGCTTCTGGGCACCATGCTGGGCGGCTACAACATCAGCCCGCTGATCGACCTGCTCGATGACAAGGAAGTCGCGGGCGCGGCCGCCGCTGGCCTGAAGAAGACGCTGCTGATGTTCGACCAGTTCCATGACGTGAAGGACAAGGCCGACAAGGGCAATGTCCACGCGAAGGCCGTGCTGCAGTCCTGGGCCGATGCCGAGTGGTTCACCAGCCGCCCCGAAGTGCCCCAGAGCCTGAAGGTGACGGTGTTCAAGGTGACTGGCGAAACCAACACCGACGATCTGTCGCCCGCGCCCGACGCCTGGAGCCGCCCCGACATCCCGCTGCATGCATTGGCCATGCTGAAAAACACCCGCCCTGGCATCACGCCCGAGGAAGACGGCAAGCGCGGTCCGATCAAGTTCATCGAGGACCTCAGGAAGAAGGGCCATCTGGTGGCCTATGTGGGCGACGTGGTGGGCACCGGCTCGTCCCGCAAGTCGGCCACCAACAGCGTGCTGTGGTTCACCGGCGAAGACATTCCTTTCGTGCCGAACAAGCGCTTCGGCGGCGTGTGCCTGGGCACCAAGATCGCGCCGATCTTCTACAACACCATGGAAGACGCTGGTGCGCTGCCCATCGAGCTCGATGTGGGCAAGATGGACATGGGCGACGAGATCGAGCTGCGCCCCTACGAGGGCAAGGCTCTCAAGAACGGCGAGGTCATTGCCACCTTCGAGGTGAAGTCCGAGGTGCTGTTCGATGAAGTGCGCGCCGGCGGCCGCATTCCGCTGATCATCGGGCGCGGCCTGACCGCCAAGGCGCGCGAGGCGCTGGGCCTGCCCGCCTCGACCCTGTTTCGCCTGCCCAAGGCCCCGAAGGACACCGGCAAGGGCTACACCCTGGCGCAGAAGATGGTCGGACGCGCCTGCGGCCTGCCCGAAGGCCAGGGCATCCGCCCGGGCACCTACTGCGAGCCCCGCATGACCTCCGTCGGGTCGCAGGACACCACCGGGCCGATGACCCGCGACGAACTGAAGGACCTGGCCTGCCTGGGCTTCTCGGCCGACCTGGTGATGCAGTCCTTCTGCCACACCGCCGCCTATCCCAAGCCGGTGGATGTGAAGATGCACCATGAGCTGCCGGACTTCATCTCCACCCGCGGTGGCGTGGCCCTGCGACCGGGCGACGGCGTGATCCATTCCTGGCTGAACCGCTTCCTGCTGCCCGACACCGTGGGCACCGGCGGTGATTCCCACACCCGTTTCCCGATCGGCATTTCCTTCCCGGCGGGCTCCGGCCTGGTGGCGTTCGCCGCCGCAACCGGCGTGATGCCGCTGGACATGCCCGAGTCAGTGCTGGTGCGATTCAAGGGCACGATGCAGCCGGGTGTGACCCTGCGTGACCTGGTCAACGCGATTCCGCTGTACGCGATCAAGCAGGGCCTGCTCACCGTGGAAAAGAAAGGCAAGAAGAACATCTTCTCTGGCCGCATCCTCGAAATCGAAGGCCTGCCCGACCTGAAGGTGGAACAGGCCTTCGAGCTGTCCGACGCCTCGGCCGAGCGGTCTGCCGCCGGTTGCACCGTGCACCTGAACAAGGAGCCGGTCATCGAGTACCTGCGGTCGAACATCACGCTCATGAAGTGGATGATCGCCAACGGCTATGCCGATGCCCGCACCCTGCAGCGGCGCATCGCCGCCCAGGAAGCCTGGCTCAAGGATCCGAAATTGCTCAAGGGCGATGCCGACGCCGAGTACGCCGCAGTGATCGAGATCGACCTGGCCGATATCCACGAGCCGATCGTCGCCTGCCCGAACGACCCGGACGATGTGAAGACGCTGTCCGACGTGGCCGGCGCCAAGATCGACGAGGTGTTCATCGGGTCGTGCATGACCAACATCGGCCATTTCCGCGCGGCCTCCAAGCTGCTCGAGGGCAAGCGTGACATTCCCGTGAAGCTCTGGGTGGCCCCGCCGACCAAGATGGACCAGAAGCAGCTCACCGAGGAAGGCCACTACGGCGTGCTCGGGGTGGCCGGCGCCCGCATGGAGATGCCCGGCTGCTCGCTGTGCATGGGCAACCAGGCGCAGGTGAAGGAGGGCGCGACGGTGATGTCCACCAGCACCCGCAACTTCCCCAACCGCCTGGGCAAGAACACCAACGTGTACCTCGGCAGCGCCGAACTCGCCGCCATCTGCTCGCGCCTGGGTCGCATCCCGACCAAGCAGGAGTACATGGCCGACATCGGTGTGATCAACGCCAACGGCGACACGATCTACCAGTACATGAACTTCGACCAGATCGCCGATTTCAAGGACGTGGCGGCCAAGGTCGCAGCCTGACGTGCTTGGGCGCGTGGGCGACAGGCCACCCGCCCAGTCACGCGCAGTCTGCGTCACGGAGACACCTATGCAGTACACCGCCGATGGCGTCGCCCGCGAGGCCGCCTCCATCCTGGCCTCGGCCTGGATGTCGGATGCCCATTTGGAGGCGCCGCTGCCCCAGGCCTGCCGTCCGCGCACGCGCGCCGAAGGCTATGCGGCCCAGGCCCTGTGGGCCTCGGTGGTGGGCCATCCGCCGGGCGGCTGGAAGATCGCCGCCACCAGCGTAGCGGGCCAGAAGCACATCGGTGTGAGTGGCCCGCTGGCCGGCCCGATCTTCCGCCATCGCATCCACCCCGACGGGGCAGCCGTGTCCCTGGCCCACAACCGCATGCGCGTTGCCGAGTGCGAGGTGGTGTTCATCTTCGGCCGCGACCTCACGCCGCAGGCTGCGCCCCGCAGCCGCGAGGAGGTGCTGGCGGCGGTGTCGCAGGTGTCGCCCGGCATCGAGGTGCCGGATTCGCGCTTCGTGGCGTTCGAGTCCGCCGGCGAGGCCCAGTTGCTGGCCGACTGCGCCTGCTGCAACGAGATGGTGCTGGGCACCCCGGTGGCGCCCGACGCAAGCCGCCTCGCGCAGATGCCGCAATTGCGGGTGCAGGCGCGCGTGAGTGACGGCCGCACCCCGGACGGCCTGGGCAGCAACGTGCTGGGCGACCCGGTCGAGGCCCTGGTGTGGTTCGTCCATGAGATGGGCCGGGCCGGGCAGGTGGTGCGGGCCGGTGAATTCGTGACCACCGGCGCCTGTGTGCCGCCGATTCCGGTGCTGCCGGGGCAGACGGTCGAGGGCGATTTCGGATGGATCGGCCGGATCACGGCGCGTTTCACCGATTGAACCACCGGCCCGCGGCGGCGAGCGCCCGCCTGCGTCGCGCAAGATCATCAGAACCACAACAGGAGTCAGCATGGCGCGTATCGGCATGATCGGCATCGGCCTCATGGGCCATGGCATTGCCACCAACCTGCAAAAGCACGGGCATGCGCTGGCGCTGTTCGAGCATTCGGGCAATCAGCCGCTGGACGCTCTCAAGGCGGGCGGGGCCGTGGGCTACTCGAGCCCGCGCGAGCTGGCCGCGGCCAGCGACATCGTGATCCTGGTGCTCAATGGCTCCCACCAGGTGGAGGAGGTGCTGACCGGCGCCGAGGGTGTGCTCCAGGGGCTGCGTGCGGGCAGCCTGGTGATCGACTGCTCCACCTCGCTGCCGGCATCCACCGTGCGCATGGCGCAGGCGGTGCAGGCGGCCGGCTCGCGCTTTCTCGACACGCCCATGACCCGCACGCCGAAGGAGGCGGCCGAGGGACGGCTGAACCTGCTGGTGGGCGGCGATGCGGCGCTGCTGGACGAGGCGCGCCCGATCCTGCAGTGCTTTGCCGAGAACATTTCGCATGTCGGCCCGGTGGGTGCCGGCCACAGCATGAAGCTGTTGCACAACTTCGTGTCGCTGGGGACCCTGGCCCTGATTGCGGAGGCGGCGGCCTGCGCGCAGGCCTACGGCGTGGCGCCGGCTGCCTTCGTCGAGGTGCTGGCCAAGGGCGGCGGCGGCGGCACCGCGCTGGAGCGGATCAAGCCCTACCTGCTGTCGCACGATCCCTCGGGCCTGCGGTTTTCACTGGCCAATGCCCGCAAGGACCTGGACTACTACCACACCATGGCCGCCGAGGCCGGCGCCCACCAGGCCGTGGCGGCCGCGGTGCTGTCCACCCTGGAAGGCGCGCTGGCCCGTGGTGGCCCGCAGGCGCTGATGCCCGAGCTGGCCACGCTGCTGCAGGCAAAGAAGCCCTGACGCGGGCAGTCCTGCGGGCCATGGGGTGGTGGCGCTGCCGCTACCATGGCCCGCATGTTCAAGTCCTTCTTCTTCTCTCGCCGCTGGTGGCCCTGGTCGATCCTGGGGTCGGCCCTGATCCTGTATGCCACCTGGTACCGCGTCAGCCTGGATGTGGCGGTCAATGAATGGTTCGGCAGCTTCTATGACACGGTGCAGGAGGCCCTGGGCAAGCCCGGAAGCGTGACCCTGCCCGAGTTCTGGCGGCAACTGGCCACCTTCGGCAAGCTGGCCATGCTCTATGTGACCATCGCCGTGGTGCTCGAGTTTTTCATCAAGCACTTCATCTTCCGCTGGCGCCAGGCGATGAACGATTACTACATGGCGCACTGGCCGCGCCTGCGCCATATCGAGGGCGCGGCGCAGCGGGTGCAGGAAGACACCATGCGCTTTGCCCGGATCATGGAAGGCCTGGGCGTGGAGTTCATGCGCAGCCTGATGACGCTGGCCGCCTTCCTGCCGATTCTCTGGACCCTCTCCGAAAAGATCACCGAGCTGCCCTGGATCGGGCCGGTGCCCCATGCGATGGTGTGGGTGGCGATTCTTTCGGCCCTGTGCGGCACGGTGCTGCTTGCGGCCGTGGGCTTCAAGCTGCCTGGCCTGGAGTTCCAGAACCAGCGGGTGGAAGCCGCCTACCGCAAGGAACTGGTGTACGGCGAGGATGATCCCGCCCGCGCCGCGCCGCCCACGGTGCAGGGGCTGTTTGCCGACGTGCGGCGCAACTACTTCCGGCTGTTCTTCCACTACCTGTATTTCGATGTGGCCAAGTGGTCCTACCTGCAGTTTTCGGTGCTCATTCCCCTGATCGCCCTGGCGCCGACGGTGGTCGCGGGCGTGATCACCCTGGGCGTGATGCAGCAGATCACCCGCGCGTTCGACCGGGTGGAGGGCTCGTTCCAGTTCCTGGTGTTGTCCTGGGGAACGATCGTGGAGCTGATGTCGGTGTACAAGCGGCTGCGAGCCTTCGAGCGGGAGATCGACGCGCCGGCCCGCCCGGTGGGCGAGGGCCTGCCACAATAAGGGTTTCCCTCCCGACGGACTCCCAGCCATGCCTCGCGTCTTCAATTTCAGCCCCGGCCCCGCGACCCTGCCCGAGGCCGTGCTCAGGCAGGCGGCCGATGAGATGCTGGACTGGCACGGCACCGGGATGTCGGTGATGGAGATGAGCCATCGCGGCCCGGAGTTCATGGGGATCTTCGAGCAGGCCGAAGCCGACCTGCGCGAGCTGCTGGCGATTCCGTCCAATTACACCGTGCTGTTCATGCAGGGTGGCGCGATCGGCGAGAACGCGATCGTGCCGATGAACCTGATCGGCCGCACCGGCCGGGCCGATTACGTGCTGACCGGCGACTGGTCGAAAAAGTCGGCGCAGGAGGCCGCGCGCTACGGCCAGGTGTCCATCGCCGCCGACAGTGCCGACCCGGCGCAGGGCGGGCGCTACCTCAATGTCCCGCCGCAGGGCGACTGGAGGCTCGACCCCGGCGCGGCCTATGTGCATTACTGCTCCAACGAGACGATCGGGGGGGTGCAGTTCCATTTCACGCCCGACACCGGCGATGTGCCCCTGGTGGCCGACATGTCGTCCGACATCCTGTCGCGGCCGGTCGACGTGTCCCGTTTCGGCCTGATTTATGGCGGCGCCCAGAAGAACATCGGCCCTTCGGGCGTGACGCTGGTCATCGTGCGCAATGACCTGCTGGGCCATGCCCATCCCCTGACGCCAGATGCTTTCAACTACCGCATCCAGGCCGAGGCCGGCTCGATGTACAACACCCCGCCCACGTACGCGATCTACATCGCCGGGCTGGTGTTCAAGCATCTGAAGGCCCAGGGTGGCCTGGCGGCGATGGCCGAGCGCAATACGGCCAAGGCCAAGCTGCTGTACGACTGCCTGGACAGCAGCCGCCTGTTCAGCAACCCGATCGCGCCGGGCGCCCGCTCGCAGATGAACGTGCCGTTCTGGCTGAAGGATCCGTCGCTCGATGCGGCCTTTCTCGCCGGTGCCCGGGAGCGTGGGCTGGTGCAGCTCAAGGGGCACCGCTCCGTGGGCGGCATGCGGGCGTCCATCTACAACGCCATGCCTCTGGAGGGCGTTCAGGCGCTGGTGGCCTACCTGCGGGCGTTCGAGGCACAACACGCCTGAGGGGGCAGACGCCTGGACGCGCAGCCGGCTGACAGGCCTGTGTCGCCAGGGGATATCGCCGGGGCGCACAATCATCGTCCGGGGCTGCATCCAGACTCGCCGCCCTCACCCATGACCGCCGCCCTGACTGTGTTGTCGAAAGGACCCCGACGATGACCCACGCGTTCGCCCACACCCTGCGCGCCTTCAGGGCTGGCCCTGGCAAGACGGGCCAGCTGTTCTCCCTTCCGGCGCTGGCCGAGGATTTTCCGGGTGTGTCCCGCCTGCCGGTGTCCCTGCGCATCGTGCTGGAGTCAGTGCTGCGGCACTGTGATGGCCTGAAGGTCACCCCCGACCATGTCCGGCAGCTGGCCACCTGGCAGCCGCAGGCCGAGCGGACTGACGAAATTCCCTTCACCGTGGCCCGGGTGGTGCTGCAGGATTTCACCGGCGTGCCCCTGCTGGCTGACCTGGCCGCCATGCGCAGTGCGGCCCAGCGCCTGGGGCGCGACCCGGGTCGCATCGAGCCCCTGGTGCCGGTGGACCTGGTGGTGGACCACTCGGTGATGATCGACCACTACGGCACCCGTGATGCGCTCGACCTGAACATGCGGCTGGAGTTCCAGCGCAATCGCGAGCGCTACCAGTTCATGAAATGGGGGATGCAGGCCTTCCGGACCTTTGGCGTGGTGCCCCCGGGCTTTGGCATCGTCCATCAGGTGAACCTGGAATACCTCGCGCGGGGTGTGCACCGGCGTGATGACGGCGTGTACTACCCCGACACCCTGGTGGGCACCGACAGCCACACCACGATGATCAACGGCATCGGCGTGGTGGGCTGGGGCGTGGGCGGCATCGAAGGCGAGGCCGCCATGCTCGGCGAGCCGGTGTACTTCCTCACCCCCGACGTGGTCGGCCTGGAGCTCACCGGCCAGCTGCGCGAAGGCTGCACTGCCACCGACCTGGTGCTCACCGTGACCGAACTGCTGCGACAGCACAAGGTGGTGGGCAAGTTCGTGGAATTCTTCGGCGAGGGCACGCGGGTGCTGTCGGTCCCCGACCGGGCCACCCTGGCCAACATGGCGCCCGAATATGGCGCCACGATGGGCTTCTTTCCGGTCGACGAAAAAACGCTGGCCTACTTTGAAGGCACCGGGCGCACCCGCGAGGAGGTCGCGGCCCTGGAGGGCTACTTCCGGGCGCAGGGCCTGTTTGGCGTGCCGCGTGCCGGCGAGGTGGATTACTCGCAGGTGGTGCGGCTGGACCTGGGATCGGTCGCCCCGAGCCTGGCGGGCCCCAAGCGCCCGCAGGATCGCATCGAGATCGGCCAGGTGGCTGCGCGCTTTCGCGACCTGTTCAGCCAGCCGACGACGGCCAACGGATTCAACCAGCCGGCCCAGACGCTGCTCACGCGCCATCTGGTGCATGCGGGCGGCGGTGCGCCCGACCCGAAGGTGCCCGCCACCGCCGACACCCGGCCAGCCGCTGAACGTTTCGGGGTCGAGATGGAGGCCAACAAGCCGACCCTGCGCTCGTCCAAGTCGGTGCGCGATGGCCGCAAGCAGCATGTGCAGGACGTGACGATCGGACACGGCGATGTGCTGATCGCCGCCATCACCAGTTGCACCAACACGTCCAACCCTGGCGTCATGCTCGCTGCCGGCCTGCTGGCCAAGAAGGCGGTGGAGGCAGGCCTGCGGGTGGCCCCCCACATCAAGACTTCGCTCGCGCCCGGCTCACGCATCGTCACCGAATACCTGCTCAAGTCCGGCCTGCTGCCGTACCTGGAGCAGCTGGGGTTCACCGTCGCGGGCTATGGCTGCACCACCTGCATCGGCAATTCGGGCGATCTGGCGCCCGAGATCAACGAGGCGATCACCCAGGGTGACCTGGTGTGCGCCGCGGTGCTTTCGGGCAACCGCAATTTCGAGGCGCGCATCCATCCGAACCTCAAGGCCAATTTCCTGGCGAGTCCGCCGCTGGTGGTGGCCTACGCCCTGGCGGGCACCGTGTTGCGCGATCTCATGACCGAGCCGGTGGGGCAGGGCAGCGGCGGCAAGGCGGTGTGGCTCGGAGACATCTGGCCCACCAGCGACGAGGTGGCCGCGCTCATGACCCATGCGATGAACGGGCGGGCCTACCGCAGCAACTACGCCCAGGTGCAGACGGATCCGGGCCGGCTGTGGACGCAGGTGGCGGGCGTGACGGGCCAGACCTATGCCTGGCCGACCAGCACCTACATCGCCGAGCCGCCCTTCTTCGAGGGCTTCGACCCGGCCCCGCCCTCGGGCCGGGCGCCGGTGGTGGTGGGGGGCGCGCGCATCATGGCGCTGTTTGGCGACAGCATCACCACCGACCATATTTCACCGGCCGGCTCCATCAAGGAAAGCTCGCCAGCGGGCCAGTGGCTCAAGGCCCATGGCGTGGGCAAGGCTGATTTCAACAGCTATGGCGCGCGCCGCGGCAACCATGAGGTGATGATGCGGGGCACCTTCGCCAACGTGCGCATCCGGAACCTGATGCTGCCGCCGCTGGCCGATGGCTCGCGGGAAGAGGGCGGGCTCACCCTCTACCGCGATGAGGACGGCCGGACCGAGAAGATGTTCATCTACGACGCCGCGCAGCGCTATCTGGCGCAGGGCCGGCCCACGGTGATCTTTGCCGGGGAGGAGTACGGCACCGGCTCGTCACGCGATTGGGCGGCCAAGGGCACCCAGCTGCTGGGGATCAGGGCCGTGGTTGCGCGCAGCTTCGAGCGGATCCACCGCAGCAATCTCGTGGGCATGGGCGTGCTGCCGCTGCAATTCCAGGGGGCTGACAGCTGGCAGTCGCTGGGGCTGGACGGCTCGGAGCTGATCGACGTCGTGCCCGACGCGCAGCTGCGCCCGCGCAGCGACGCCACCCTGGTGATCACCCGCGCAGACGGCCGCCGGCAGGAGGTGGGGGTCACCTTGCGCATCGACACGCCGATCGAGGTCGCTTACTACCGCCACGGGGGCATCCTGCCCTATGTGCTGCGCGGATTGCTGGGCGCCTGATGCATCGGCTGATCGTTGCGGGCGGTGGGATCGGCGGGCTGGCCACGGCGCTGGCCGCTCACCGGGCGCACTGGCAGGTGCGGGTGCTGGAGCAGTCGGGCTCGTTTTCGGAGGTGGGCGCGGGGCTGCAGCTGGGGCCCAACGCCACCCGCCGCCTGCGCGATTGGGGCCTGCTGGACGCGGCGCGTGACAGGGGCTGCGCGCCAGACCGGCTGGTGGCCCGAGATGCGCTGCGAGGCCACGCGCTGGCGGAGCGGCCGCTGGGGCCGCAGGCCGAGGCCTGCTACGGTGCGCCCTATCTCACCCTGCACCGGGCTGACCTGCACGGCCTCCTGCTGCAGGCCCTGCAGGACACCGGGGTGACGCTGGAAGCGGGGGTGCGTGTGGACGCCGGCCTGGCGAGCCTGGTAGAGGCGGATGGCGGGGCCGATGCCCTGGTGGGGGCCGACGGGCTCTGGAGCGCCGTGCGCGAGTCGCTGTGCGCGGACGGGCCGCCGCAGCCGTCTGACCATGTGGCCTACCGGGGACTGATTGCGCTGCCCGGGGTGGACGGACCCTGGACCCGCGAGGTGACCGCCTGGCTCGGCCCGAGGCTGCATGCGGTGACCTATCCGGTGCAGGGCGGGCGAGCGCTCAACCTGGTGTGCGTGGTGCAGCAGACGCCGACGGCCGGCGCCGCCTCGGTGCGGGGCTGGGACCTGCCCGACACCCGCGAGCGGCTGGAGATGGCCACCCGCGCGATTGAGTCGGCGGGCGGCCCGCTGCTGGAATTGCTCAAGGCCGTGCCGTCCTGGGGCCAGTGGGTGCTGCATGACCGGCCTGCGGTGTCGGGCCCGCACCAGTTGGCCAGGGGCCGGGTGGCACTGGTGGGCGATGCGGCCCATCCCATGCGGCCCTACCTGGCTCAGGGCGCGGCGATGGC
>Ga0315900_10006254_pt1 | contig 16074 bp, 9 predicted proteins | sample LakEriMetagenome_FD_203521 | JGI IMG/M metagenome (GOLD analysis project Ga0315900, IMG submission 203521) | Freshwater fungal communities from buoy surface, Lake Erie, Ohio, United States - Buoy 12 MA114 | ecosystem: Environmental > Aquatic > Freshwater > Lake > Lake biofilm | place: USA: Lake...
AGATCATCCCCAAGTTGCCGGGTGTTTTTGACCTGGTATTTATTGATGCGGGAAAGCAGGATTATGCCGCCTATTACGACCTGATTATCGAACGGGTGGTGCCCGGAGGTCTGATCCTCGCCGATAACGTCCTCTGGGGCGGTAAAGTGCTGGCTACTGCAACAGATCAGGATACCAGGACAATGCAGGGATTCAACGATACCCTGGCTGCTGACCCCCGGGTGGAAGTACTCATGCTTCCCCTGCGCGATGGCCTGACGATTGCCAGGCGTAAATAATCTCAGGCTTATTGCGAAGGTTCGGTGCAGGGGGAAAATCAACCTTCTTTGGCCCGCAGGGATGCTGCCGCAACGGGTCTGATCGTATGAAATCCAATCAGTATGATAAAAAAAGGCTTTCTGGTATTTTTTTTGACAGGGATGGCTGCAGCGGCTATTGGAGGGCCGGGGCCGTTGTTTCGGGGTAGGGTTTCGGTTGTCATCGAGGGTGTCCGGGAGCGTTCGGGAGAAATCGGGGTGCTCCTGTTTGACCGTGCCGATGGTTTTCCGGACGATAGCCAAGTGAGTGTTCAGCACCGGGTGGTGCCGGCGAAAACCGGTCGTGTGGTCCTCGATTTCGAAGGCCTGCCTTTCGGTACCTACGCGGTAGCGGTCATCCACGATCTCAACGGCAACAGGAAAGTGGATACCAATCTGCTGGGTATCCCTAGAGAAGGATACGGTTTTTCGAATAATGCGCGCAGCTTGTTCCGTGCCCCACGCTTTCATGAGGCAGCATTTGCACACAACGGGCCAGCAGCTATCATCCGGATAGATATGATTTATTAATGGCCAGCAATGCTACGGTGATTATCAATGAAGGGCGCGATAAATTATCATATCGGGAATTTTGTGCCGCACACCCGGAAATGCCCGTTTTTTTCCAGGATTGGTACCTCGACGCAGTTTGTGAAAATGGGTTTTGGGACGCCGTATTGCTCAGAGGGCAGGCAGGGGAGGTAAGGGCGGTTTGGCCATTTTTTATGAAAAAAAAATGGGGGTTCCGCTATATCACGATGCCGCTTTTTGTAAAGTATATGGGTCCATGGGCCGCAGCAACTTCTGGTGCGATCGAATGGCCTTCTGCGCTTGAGGAGGGCCTGCCCATGGTGGACGCGTTTAAACAAAACTTTCATTATGCAGTCAGCGATACCGGAGATTTAGGAAAAAAAGGATATGCACAGCGACTTCAGCATACATTTTTATTGAATATCGGCGATTTGGATGCTGTTTTTAGAGGGGTCAACCGCAATATGCGGCGAAATATCCTCAAGGCACAACGGGCGGTCGAAGTCCTGACGGATAACGACCCTGAGCGTTTTTATCCTGTCAGTACCTGGGGGTTCAGGCGCAAGGGGCTGGCCACGCCTTATTCGGGGAGCCTGTTCATGGCCCATGATGCCGCGCTTGCAAAACGGGGCCAACGGCAAATCTTCTTTGCTGTGGATGCGCAGGGCCGCACCCATTCCGCCGCCTACCTGATCTGGGACCAGCATTCGGCGTATTATCACCTCTCCGGCGATGATCCGCTACTCCGGCGCAGCGGATCGGGATTCCTGCTCATTTGGGAAGCGATACGGTATGCGCGGGAAGTACTGGGGCTTTCGGTTTTCGATTTCGAAGGGAGCATGCTCCCTGAGGTAGCGGCTGTCCGTAGGCAGTTTGGGGCAACACAAACCAACTACCGCTTCGTATGGCGCTATCGTCACCCGCTGCTCAAAGCGGCACTCAGAATTGGAAATAGATAAAGGAAACGACTTCCGCTCCTGAAGCCTGCACAACGACCCATATCGCGAGGGCAAGTACCAGGGACTGTACAAAGGCAGGGCTGTTTACAAATCGGTTTTCTATGGACAAATAGAGGCGTTTGGGAAAAAAATGCAGCAGGAACCCCAGAGCGGCCAATGCAAAAAACCAGGGGTAAGCCTGCAATACCTGGGGGAGGATGGCAGCGTGAAAGGCTCCGGAAATCTGGCCTAACATCTGTGCTGTGGTATCCAGGGGCGGTTGGGTACTGCCGATAGCCCCTGCTCGGAATAAAATCCACCCGAAAGTGACGAAGTTGAAGGTTAACCAAATGCTCACAGGGCGCTGTATGGCAGGAACGGCCTTTGCCAGCAATAAAGTCGAGGCGAAAGCCGCAAGGATAACGGCGTTGCCCAGAGAATAGCGCCACAGCCCCTGCATGTCAAGGCTACCATCAAAGGCCCGGAGGATAAGCGCAATTTGAATGCCCGCCTGCAAGACGAGCAATAACATAAAGGATACCCAGGGCCGCGTTCCGGGATGGTCCGCGACGATAGTATTTTTTTCATTGGCAAAGCGCTCAAGCGATAACCCGACGCCATGTAAAGCCCCCCAGAGTACATACACCCAGTTGGCACCATGCCAAAGCCCCCCAAGTAACATAGTCGCCATGAGGTTGAGATAAGTGCGCCAACGGCCATGACGGTTGCCGCCAAGGGGGATATATAGATAATCGCGCAGCCAGGTGGAAAGCGAAATATGCCATCGCCGCCAGAATTCAGCGACAGAGGCTGCGCGGTAGGGGTTGCGGAAGTTTTCAGGTAAATGAAACCCCAGCAAAATCGCAAGTCCGATAGCCATATCGGAATATCCCGAAAAATCACAGTATATCTGAAGGGCATAGCCATAAGCCGCAAGCAGGTTTTCCAGCCCGGAATACATTAGCGGGGCATCAAATACCCTGTCCACAAAATTTACCTTGATATAATCGGAAATAACTGCTTTTTTGAACAGACCGCCCATGATCAGCAGCAGTGCCTGCGCACCAGCCCCCCGCTCGGGGGAAAGCGGCTTTCGGATCTGAGGGAGGAATTCCGAAGCACGGACGATAGGCCCGGCAACTAATTGCGGAAAAAAACTGACGTAAAAAGAAAAATCCAGGGATGCCTTCGCCCACGCCCTAAGCCCCGCTGCCCCCGCACTCAGCGGTGCCAACTGACGCCGGTAAATGTCAATGGTATAGCTTAGGGTTTGGAAAGTATAAAAAGAAATACCTGCCGGGAGCAGGATATCTACCGTGCCAAAGTTTTTGTCCAATACCAGGGACAGGGTATTGAGGAAGAAAAGGGTATATTTAAAATAGGCGAGAATCCCCAGGCTGATCAATATACTCGCCCATAGGTAATATCGGCGCCAGCGCTGCTGAACGGCACTGAAAATGGCATGGCCAAGGCTAAAGTTAACCGCTGTTGCAAGGAGCAGGAATACCAGGTGCCAGCCACTGGATTTATAATAAAAAAAACATGAAAAGGCAAAAAGGTAAAGGATGCGCGCATTGGCTTTTTTCAGGAACAGCAAATAACCTCCATAGAATACGATAAACAGGACGAAGAAAGGAAAGCTGTTGAAGAGCAGGGGCCGGGCCGGGTCGTAGGTAAGTAAAGACATAAGCCCATCGAGGGTCGGCAGGTCGTTCATGGGCGTTCAGATGGTCCCGCTCCGGGCGGTGTCCTCCCCGAGGAGGAATTTGAGTAAAAAAGTACTGATCCGCTCCGCACCATTAAAATTAAAGTGGGTGTAGTCCCAGTTGGCCATACGCTGACGCTCCACCCACTCAACCATGGAACCTTCTCCCCCCATCGCTTCATAAATACTGAAAAATGGCACACCACACCGGAAAGCAGCACGGCGCTGGGCTTCGGTGATCCTGGCTACGCTGGGGTCCGAGCGCATAACCCCATTCACTTTGATGCTTTTGTCGGGAAGGCCAATGACCACAATACCCGCTCCGGGCATAGACTTTTTCAGGTGTAAGATCGTGTGTATCGTCTGCTCTTCGTACCAACTGTAGTCTTTAAGGTCGGCGTTGAGGACATTTAGCCCAAATTGTATAAGGATGAGGTCGTAGTCGAGGGCCTCATGGAAAGCAGCGAGCTGACGCTGGGGTATCCTGAGCAAACCAGTACCGCTGTTGCCCCGCATAGGGAAATTGTCAATGATAACGCCATCAGGGCTTTCCATACTGACCCCATAAATCGGGAGGCGATCCGGTATTTTGAAATCGAGCTTCACACGGGTGGCATTCCGGACAGGTAAGTTCAGGATATTCAATAGCGCAGGGGCTTTGAACGCGATTTCCAGCCTTTCTGTACCCACTTCGAGCCCAATGCGGCCAAGGATTTGCGAATCCTGCGCCACTGCGCCTTCTGGCCTGCCGTAGAGCAGCCGGGCTTTGGGAAAGTACCTCGTCCCGGAAAAAGCTTTTCCCGCACTGAAACTTACCCAAGGGGTAGCATCCGGGATTGCCGCAGGTACGGCAGGGGTATCGGCACTATCGCGGCCACTCCCCGGGTCAGGCGATAGGGTGGAGGCAGCAGTGAAATAATTTCCCGCAATCCCTACAGGGAGCCGCTGTTTATCCGACCTCGGCTTGTGCCGCTGCCAGTGTCCGGATGCCGTCTGATAAACAGTGCGCCTGAAATTATACACCGCAGGCAGAATCGGCAGAAAACCTACGCCCGATCCCCCATAACGCTGCTGGAGGCTTTCCCGGAGGGTCTGCGAAATAAGGTCGCCTTCTACGGAAGAGTCCCCGAAATATGCAATGCGGATTTGCTCGCGTCCCGCTTTTAGTAATTGCTGAAAGCCTTGTAAATGAACGCTTCCTTTATAACTGGCAAATGCAGGGGTGAACGCTTCCGGCGGAAGCACAGCCTCCGGCGCAATGGGTAAAGGGGGAGGCACGGTAATGGCCAGGCGCTCTTGCTCGCGCAATGACAAAGGGCCATTATCCGGAACCGAAGCCTCCGGCCAGAACATCGAAAGGGGGTCGTAGGTGCGGAAATGCCCCTGCAGCCAAGGTATGGTGCGGTGCAACCATGGGTAGGCCAAAAGCAAAGCCGCCGCCATCAGCAGTATCCCAAAGCTCCGAAAAAATGGTTTGTTTTCCATAAAGCATAGGCCATGGTTGCCAGCACAGGTAGAACAGTCAATGTGATATCCTGGCTGCCGGATGGCTACCATTCGATAAATATACAAAGTTTTGTATTTGGCAAAATATTTTTGGTGAAAAGTCCTGATTGTAAATCTTTATTTTGTAAAAAACGGATAAAAGTCTGTAGATTTAAATTACCGCGCCTGGCTGGTGAGCAAGCGGTTTACTTGGGTAAGCGTAATCCGTTGGGCAGGCTTCGGTTTCTGGCCGGGAGGTTGCTCGCCCGGCAGTTGTTCCGTACACTTTGCCCCGGCGAAATATGCCCGCTCATAATCGGTTCTGCCGGTAAGCCATTCTTAGGTTCCAGGCCCCAATGGGGAGTTAGTATCGCACATTCCGGGGCCATAGTTGCCTGCGCCCTGAACACCCGGGGCCACGTGGGAATAGACGCCGAGGCAATCCGTCCGGTTGATTTTGCCGTTTTTGAGGCTTATTTCCTGTCTCAGGAGTGGGAATACGTCCGGCAGCACAGCGATCCTGCATACGCTTTTATGGAGCTCTGGACGCGGAAGGAAGCTGTGGCAAAAGCCGATGGCAGGGGAATGGGCATGGATTTTCTAAGTATAGATACCTTGAAAGACACCATACAGACAGAAGGGGTGCGTTGGGGTCGTAGGACCATTGATTTCGGAGGAGGGTATGCTGCTGCCGTGGCTTATTCCCCGAACGGCCCTCCCGCTGAGATGCAGCTTCAGCAAATTGAAATGAATGAATTATTTGATTCGTTCTGACTCCATCACCCCAAATCTGTTCAGGCAAAAAATATTACAGCTGTATGCGTACGTTGAAAGAAGAACAGGACATTGCTATTATCGGGCTGAGCTGTCGCTTCCCCCAGGCCAACAGCCCGGAAACATTCTGGCAGCTAATCGCCGAAGGCCGGTCGGTATTTCAGCCAATGCCGGAAAGCAGGAAATTGCGCCATACATCGGAAAACCTGAACAGTATCGTGGCTGGTTTTCTTGAAAATCCGTATCTGTTTGATAATGATAGATTTGGAATCCCTGATGCGGAGGCGGTTTTTATGGATCCCCAGCAACGTATCATGCTGGAACTGGCAGTTGAGGCAATGGAAAACGCTGGTTATACCAACTGGGGCAACCAGCAGGTCGGGGTATTTATCGGCGCCGACCAACAGGCTTATCAGGAAATGATTACCAGCCGCTGGTATCGTCGTAAAGCCTTGGATTATCTCCTGGGATCGGATACCTTTCAACGTATTCCAGCGGAAATACGGCAGGCGCTGCAGTCGGATATAGAAGCATTGCGTTCGATAGAACCACTGCCGCCCCACGCCCTTGTCGGCAACCTGCTGAATATGATACCAGGGAGGATCGCCCATGAACTGAACCTGAAGGGGCCGGCTTTTTCTGTTGATACGGCTTGCTCTTCTTCGCTGGTAGCCGTACACCTGGCCTGTGAGTCCTTGAAGCGGCAGGAATGCGATTGGGCGCTGGCGGGTGGCGTAAACCTGAATCTGACGCCTTCGGTATTTCAATATATGGGTGCTGCCGGCGTGATTTCTCCTTCCGCTAAGTGTATCCCCTTTTCCCGGGATTCCGATGGTATCCTTCTGGGTGAAGGCGCCGGAATGGTGGTACTCCGGCGATTGGAAGACGCAATGCGTGACCAGGATGCCGTTTGGGCCGTAATCCGGGGCTCCGGAATGAATAACGACGGCCGGTCGCTCGGCCTGATGGCACCTTCCTGGAAAGGCCAACTGGCACTGCTGCAAAATACCTATGCACGGGCGGGTTTCGACCCGGGTAAGATCTCAGCAATCGAAGCACATGGTACCTCCACCAGAATTGGCGACGGCGTGGAACTGTCCGTCGTAGAGAAATTCTTCCCCCTGAGCCCGGAGCAACCAATTTCGATCGGGTCGGTAAAATCCAATTTCGGCCATACGCTCGCAGCAGCAGGTATCGCAGGGTTGCTTAAAATGGTACTGGCAATCCATTACAAAAAATTGCCGCCCACACTCCATGAAGCAATAGACCCCAATAAGCGATTGGCCGAAAAGGGTATTCGCATACAAAGCGAACTCGCTGCCTGGAATGCTGAAGGCCTGCGTTCTGCCGGTGTCAGCTCCTTCGGCTTTGGCGGTACCAATGCACATCTTATCCTCGAAGAACCAGTCGGGTCGCCAGTATTTCATCCGGCCCCGAATACCATATATGCCGGGAAAAGTTTCTTTTATGATTTTTTTCCGGAGCTTGTTCCTCAAAATGAGGCAATTGCTACGCCTGGCTGGGAGGAAATCCCCTTGAAGATACCCGCACGCACTTTCGAACCGGCTTGCTGGGTTTTGCTGGGTTTTGATCAAAGTGACCTGCAGCGTTTGTCAGAGGAACTGCGTGGGCACAGTACGGTGCCATCGTACCGTGTGCTTTGTGGGATGGATGGTCTCCCAGGTGTTTTTACCCGTACCGGCGAATTCGATTTTTATATTGATCCCGGCAATGCGGATCACTATCGCTGGCTGATGGCCAGTTTTCAGAACGAAACGCCGCTTGGCGTGCTTTTAATGGCCGGCAGCTTTATGGAAACAACCCCCACCGCATGCATTCAGCAGGCATTGTCGGGGTTCCGTTTTTTGTTGCAAACAATTAAACAGCGGGGCAAAAGTAAAATCTGGATCTCCACGACCAGCGCTTACAAGGTGGATGCTACCGGACAAAGCCGACCGCAACAACGGGCGCTGGCGGTACTGGCTGCCGGTGCACTGGAAGAAAACCCGGAGCTAAGGGGCGCACTGGTTGATCTGGGCAGCCTTCGGGACGGTAAGGATATGACCACATTGATATCGTTGCTCGGTACGACGGCATCCGAACCGTTGATTATCCGGGGTAAAAAGCAATTTATACCGGTCTTAAAACCTGCCGGAAATAACCGTACCGAAATTCCATATTTGAATATAAAACCCGGAGGGATTTATCTCGTAATCGGCGGCTCGTCAGGGATCGGCGCGTTGTTGGCAGAACATATTACCCGGAAATCTGCCCGAATGGTCGTTGTCAGCGGCACGCGTAGCCGGGAAGCACTGCCACAGGCATTGGCTGCCCTTATACCGGGGAAAGTGACCTACCTGCAGAACGATGCCACAAATAAAGCATCAATGGCAGCACTGATCGGTGAGGTGGTTGAAAAGTATGGGGAACCTGATGGTATCGTTTATGCGGCGGGTTCTATCGGATTCGGTTCGTTGCTGAATAAAAAACAAGAGGATTTTGAGCGTGCTTTTTTTTCTAAAATGGCGGGTGTATGTTACCTGGCCGAGTGTCTGGAGCATCACCGACCGGATTTTGTTTATACGATTAGCTCAATCTCCAGCCTTACGCCCGCATGGTCGGGGGGGATGGCCGACTACGCGGCGGCCAACGCTTTTTTGGATGCGCTGGCGGAAAGTAAACACCACCACCCGGTAACGTGGATTTCCTGTTCCTGGGGGTTGTGGCAAAATACCGGTATGGCTGCGCGGCTGGGCGAGGGCCTCAAGGGCTTTACTCCGGAAGAAGGGCTGGAATTGTTCGATGCCACCCTGGCGGCAGGGTGGCCGCACTGCATCGCCCTGCCGCCAGGTCAGCAATCCGTGTTTTCACCACAGTTTTCATTAAAAAAGACGGTGGAACAGCTCGGAAAACCAATGGATGTTCCATCAATTATACCCAACGTGGGGGGAAATGTCACTGTAGCCAATGGTTCGGCCCAAATGGAAGACGGCCTGCAGGAGTATGAGTCGCAGGCAGCCAGTCATAGAACCGGACTCATCCAGATGCTCAAATCCTATATTGCAGAGGCCGTGCAAACTGCCCCGGAAAATGTCAGCGAAACCGACTCTTTTTACCAACTGGGGCTCGATTCGCTGAGTGCTGTGGATGTGGCGCAAAAAATTGAACTCCATACAGGAAAAGTGTTACATCCGACTATTCTGTTTGAATACGATACTATCGCCGCCCTGGCAGGGTATCTTGAAAATGGCAGTACCAGTACCCCTGCGGAGCTGCCAGACCCGGAACCGGTTGCAATACCGGTAGCGCGTTTTCCATTGATCGGCGCTCAAAAAACCTTTTATGCGCAGCAGCTTTTTTTTCCGGAAAAACCCTGTAACATCCTCGTGAATGTGGCGTTGGAGCAGCGCATGGATCCAGTAAGCCTGCAGGCCGCACTAAACCTGGTCGTCGAACGTCACGAAGCCCTGCGCCTGGCGTTTGAAATGACAAACGAGGGTCCGGTGCAGTATGTCCTGAACAAAATAGACGCACGGGTTGCCTTCAAAATATGTGCAGACGCGACAGCCGTTCTGGCGCTGGAAGATGAACTCGTCAACGAGGTATTTGACCTGGAGGCGCCTCCTCTTTTTCGCCTTGTCCACGTTTCGTCGCCCGGCTATCCCGCTGCGTTGATGCTGATGATGCACCATCTGATTTTCGACGCATGGAGCATGTATGTGTTGCTGAAAGAGTTATTGGCAGTGTACGGGCAAATTTCCCGCGGCGAAACGCCCGATGAAAAGCAGAAAGGCCCGGCTTTCAGCGACTATGTGCAGTTTCAACAACAGGTAATCCAGCAACAGGATACCAGGGCTATAAAAGCCTACTGGACCAGTGCGCTGGATAACGCACTCTGGGGATTACCGCTACCCTACCGCCCAACGAGGGGGGGGCGCAGTCAATACCGCATGGTGACGGGTGAACTTGGGATAGCGGCCACCGCACGGCTAATTCAGGAAAATCAGGGACAGCGCCTGTCTGTCTTTCATTCCCTGCTGGCAGCGTTATTGCTCACCCTGCAACAGGAAACCCGCAGGACCGATATCATCATCCGGGTGGCGAACGCCAACCGGGATGCCGCGTTTCCAGGTATTGAGTCCCTCGCGGGATGCCTCGCCGATGCCTTGCCGCTACGTCTGGAACTGCGGGCAGGGGATGATCTGGCGACCGTCGCGCCGGGGGTCAGGCAGAGAATGCTGGAGGCACTCCGCCACTCCGGCGTGTCTTCGCAGGATATTGCGGAATTACCCATTGGCAGGCAGGACGATGGACCAGTGGTACTTTCTCCGGTCGGCCTGAGTTTTCTGCCCATACATCATTTAGGAAAAGAAACGCCGATGCCAGGGCAGATCCGCTGCCGTACAGCCCTGCCATTTACCGATATTTCAGTAATTTGCTTTATTGAAAATGACAACCTTAAATGTTGTTGGAATTACGATGAGGCAATATTCGATACACGGGATATTATCCGCATTAAAGATACTTTTTTACAAATTTTGAGCCCGTCCACGTCTTTGCTTTCCCCGGTGGCACCGCTGGAAATGCCGGCCGTACAGTTGTTCCCTTCTTGTCCGATGCTGCACGAAAAAGTATGGGCCGCTTGTGGGCAGTTTGGATCCCACACGGCCGTGGCTGCACCGGAAGGGGACCTCACGTATGGCGAATTGGCCGCCAGGAGCAAGCTGCTGGCACATACCCTTGCAGTCCAGCTGAAAGAAACAGAAGAAGCTGTGGGTATTTTTGCTTACCCGGGTACGGTTGCCGTTATTGGAGTTACAGGCATTCTTGCCTCCGGACGTGCTTTTGTACCCCTTGATCCCGATTGGCCTGCCGGCAGGATAGCAGGCATTCTTGCCCATGCAGGCGTCGAAACGATTGTCGCCCCGGCTGAATTATTGCCCTTATTAAATGCTTACACTGCCGTTCAGGAACAAGTCAGGACGGTAGTCGTACCAGATGGCCTGGCCGGGCCTGTTCTTTGGTCTGGCAAATCAGCGATTATCAGGGTAGAAGAAAGACCGCCTGCTTCCCTGAGCCTGCCGAAACTGGATGACCCCGCCCGCCTGGCCTACGTGATGTACACTTCCGGCACTTCAGGACAGCCCAAGGGCGTGATGGTCACCCACCAGGCCGTAGAAGTTTTTTTGAACTGGATAGCTGAAACATTTTCAATTAACGGGCAAGACCGGTTTATCCATACTTCTTCGCTCGGATTTGGAGGGTCAATACGGCAGATATTTTCTACCCTGCTGGCTGGTGCTACGATCTACCCTATCCCCCGGACTTCACTGAGGGACCCACAGGCACTTTACCATTTTCTCGAATACCATCGGATTACCCTGCTCAATACCGTACCTTCGGTAGTGAATAATCTTCTGGAATGGGCGGCTACGCTGCCCGATGGCGCTGGTGGTGCAAACAGACTGCCCGGTCTGCGCTATGTACTGTTGGGTGGCGAAACCCTGTATGCGGGTACGGTACACCGCTGGCAGCAATACTTCGGGGATCGCAGTACTATCGTAAATCTGTATGGATCAACGGAAACCATCGTGAATGCCACCAGCTACTTCATTGACCCTAAAACGCCGGCTGAACACGGCGGGATGCCGATTGGATTCCAGAAGAAAGGCTCTCTGGTGCGGTTGATCAACCAGCAAGGCCGGATTTGTGCAGCAGGCGAAACAGGGCAAATCTATGTGGGCGGCCCCTGCCTCGCCAAAGGATATTACCGGGAAAAAAACCTCTCGGAAGAAAAATTTGTCCGGTTGTATCTGCCTGAAGCAAGCGGCGTTTTTTTTAGTACCGGCGATCTGGCCCAGGCAGATGAAACAGGCTTACTGCACTTTATCGGACGGAATGACGATCAAATCCAATTGTACGGAAACCGCGTTGAACCAAGCGAAATCGAAGAGGTTATTTACCAAACCCGTCAGGTAAAAAATGTTGCTGTAGTTGACAATCGTTTAGCGGCCCAACACCAGCTCGTCGCTTTTGTTGAACTGATCCAAACAGGGCTGAAACCTTCTGCCCTGCAGATCCGCGACTTCATCGCAGAAAGATTGCCGGCATATATGGTGCCGCACCGGATCATCCTGCTCGACCGCCTGCCCCTGAACCAGGCAGGTAAAACAGACCGGGCTGCCCTGCGCAGTATGCTGGCTGAAGAAATGCAATCCCCGGAGGGTGTGCCTGAACCGGAAGGCCCTATGACTCCTACAGAGGCGACCATCGCTGGGGTCTGGCAAAAACTCCTCCATACCAGCGGGATTAACCGCGGGGACGACTTTTTCCGCCTGGGCGGCGATTCCATCATGGCCCTCGAAATGTTGCACCGGTTGCGGCCACACTTTGCCGTGTTGCCCAGGGCCATCACCTTGTTTAAAGACCGCAAGCTTTCGGCCCTGGCCCGTTCTATTGATTTGTTAAATCCCACAGCCGATAATCCGCCTCCCCCTGTCGCGGCAGAGCTGACGGAAATCTTAAAGCGCTATCCCCTTTCGCCTTCTCAGAAAGGTTTTGTGCTGTTGAAAAAAATCTTCCCGGCCACATCGCCCAACTGGGTCGGACAGTTGTTGATGCAGGGCAACTTTCAGCCGGTACTGCTGACAAAAGCGATGGACTATGTGATCGGCCGGCACCCCATGCTCCGTACCTTAATCTTTACGGAAGGCCTGCAAACGTGGCAACAAATCATAGATATACAGGAAGCACCTGTCCGGATTTTTGATATTTCCAGCCAAAGTCCGCACGAGCAGTGCCTGGTACTCGATGCGGCTTTTGTACAATTTCAAAACTTCGATTTTGACCTTTCCCAATACCCGCTTTTTCAGGTGCATTTGTACCAGACCGGCGATCGGTCTGGCGTATTACTGATTTCTATGCACCATGGTATTACCGATGGCTGGAGTACGCATATTTTATTGAATGATCTCATGCGCGCTTACCATCAGATTCTGGATGGCCAGACGCCCGATTTGGGCCCGCCGCCGCCCCTTTACGCTTCAATTGTACCTTTGCTGAGCGCCAAACTCGCGGATGATGCGATGGAGGGGGTACATTCGGTCTATTGGAATAAAGTATTTACCCGCTTGCCCGCTTTCACACCCCCCGCTGATACGGATGCAGGTCCATCCCTGAGCTTTGTCCTGCCCGCCGAAACCAGGTTAAAATTGCTGAACTGGAGTAAAGCGAATGGCGTAACCTTGTATAACCTGGTGCTTGCCTTGTATGCCCGCTCCCTGATGCAGCTCTACAGTACAACCGATCTACTCATAAATACAGCAGTAAACGGCAGGGAACTACCCGTTGAAAATGTTCAGCAGATCGTCGGATGTTTTGCCCGGAGTTTGCCCCTGCGCGTAATGCTGGAGTGGGAAACAGATCTATTGACTTGTGTAAAAAAAATAGCGCATATTTTTCTCGAAGCGCTCGGCCACCAGGATATTGCTCCTGCCGAATTATTCAGAATAGCCACAGGTACTGGTCTGGCCACTGCGATCTTCTCCGCTAACCGCTTCTATTTTTCTTTCATGGATTTTTCAGCACTGGAGCAGTTCAATGGCCCGCACCTCTCACTGCTTTGGGAGGAGTCGGCCTTTGCCTTCAATGCCGGTGGTGCGGGGTCGGAAATCATGATGGGGGTGAATGTGGCGGAAAAAATGCACATCAACCTGAATGGTTATGCACCTTCGGGGAAGAAATTGGAATTTAAGGCCCTGTTTCTGAAGGAAATTGAAGGCATAGAGGACTTTTCAAATACTATTGATACGGCATTGATCGCGTACTTTCCCGGAAAGAGCTGGATGCAATCGCTATTTCCTCAGATGAATGGGGCGGCAATACCGGCTCAGTGGGTTTCCCGGCTGTTCAGTTCGGGTCGGCCCAGATTATTGGAGCGGGTCACGACGCCGTTCGGGATCAGTGGCGCAGTATTTTTGCCGTTTGATGCCGAGGAGTTGTACGCGTTTTCCATGGAACGGCGGGTGGAGGAAATTCGGAAAGCGATAGAGGTTGCACGTTGCCATGGTGCAAAAACAGTATCTCTGGCCGGTACTTTGCCGGCCCTCACGAATTACGGGGTTGCCGTTGCCCGTGTACTTGGCGCGCAAGGGATGGGTACGCCCCCGATAACGCTTACTACCGGCCATGCCGGCACCGTGGTGGCCGTTGTGAAAACGGTTGAAAAAGTATTGAAGGCAGTATCGGCCAACATTTACGACCTGAGCATCGCAATACTCGGTTTTGGGGCTATCGGTCAGGCTTCGCTATCGCTTTTGCTGAACAAACTGGGCAATCCTGCCAGTCTGATTATTGCCGACCTGGAGGCACAACTGCCCTATCTCGATCGGGCGCTAAACACCCTGAAGGCAAAATATGCCGGCGAACTGGTAGTTGTTGGAGTCCGGGACCAGTATATCCCCGACGATTTTTATGCTGCCGATTTGATCATTGGGGCGAGTTCCTCCGGCCAGATCCTCGAGGTGGAGCGTTTTCGACCAGGTACGATCCTGGTGGACGATTCTTTCCCGCCAGCCGTAAACCTCCCTGCGGCAATAAAACGCATGCAAACAAGGGCAGACGTATTGCTCCTGGGGGGCGGTAAACTGAAGATGTGTGCCCGGCAAATCAGTCAATTTGCCCCCGAAATACCAGAACACATCCTGATGCCAGTGCTTCAGTCTTTGGGCAATGAAGGCATGCCCGGTTGCCGTGCAGAGCCCCTGCTCCTTCAAAGTACGCCGGGGCTTCCTCCGACCATTGGGCTTGTTGAAGAAGGAAACGCCGCACTGTATTGGGAAGCGTGCAATACCCTCGGGGTTGAGGCGGTTCCGCTTCATCTGGCCGGGTTCAACGTGCCGGAAACCCTGACCAACCTTATCGGAAGGATGATTAAAGAAAAAAAGAACCGCAGTCGTCATGAATAAATTCGCATCCAAAACGATTCTGATTACAGGGGCAACCGGTAAAATCGCCCTGGCGTTCGCCGAACTGGCATTGAGCGAAAACCCGAAGGTGGTGGTGCTTTCCGGCATAGACGACGTGAAAGGCAAAGCGTATGCACGTGCGCTGGGCGAAAAATGCTGCTACCGCCACCTGGATGTAACCCGCCAATCCGACTGGCAGGAAACGATGTCGTTTATAAAAGAAAACTTCGGTTGCCTGGATGTACTCGTCAATAACGCGGGTATAACCGGAACGGGTTTGCAGCCGCCTATGCTCGGGTTGGAAAATTCCTCCCTCTCATCGTGGCAGGAAGTGATCCGGAATGATCTGGACAGTATTTTCCTGGGCTGCCGGGAAGCAATAGAATTATTGAAAAACTCCGGTAGTGCTGCCATCGTGAACATCGGCTCCCGGAGCAGCCTGGTCGCCCGCCCGGATCGCATGGCTTATGCCGCCGCCAAAGCCGCAGCGGTCAGTCTGACCAAATCAGTGGCAATCTACTGTGCAGAGCGAGGGTATAATATCCGGTGCAATATTGTCCTTCCCAGTACAATACTCACCGAGATGTGGGATCCCGTGCTTGTGCGGCAGGACGGTTTCGATGAAAATCGTTACCGGCAAATAGCAGACCGCATCCCACTCAGGCGGTTCGGGCGTGCAGAAGAAGTGGCCAAGGCGATTTTATTTCTGGCTTCGGATGATTCCTCCTACATCACGGGCACAGAAATTATCATTGATGGCGGTGCGCAGGCACAGGATGTGCTGCGCGGTCAAATATGGGAGTAGCTGGCTATATCTACAGCGATATCATAGACCGGCAAACCACTCCTGGAAGTACTCCCCGAGAAATGGCACGGTTTTTTTCCTCCCTTCTACTGCAGCAATGAAGCCAATCACCCACAGAAAGAATGTGGCTACCGCTGCTATAATCCCTACTAGCCAACCGAGTAAAGGGACATACATGACGATCCTGATTGCAAGGACGATCACAAACAGACCCAAAGATTGCCGGAGGTGAAAAGAGGCCAGGTCGGATTTTGGGTTGTTCAGGATAAAGGCAATTATCCATCCGATAGGCATGAGATAGGAGATGATCCCGATTACTTTTGGATCATTGATGCGATGGGTATCCGTTGGACCTTGACTTGTCATTTGCTTTATTTTTTATTGAAAAATAGGACAATAATTGTCAAAATGAAATAAAACCCGATAAAACCCCGAAATTTTCCGTCAAACACCCTGTCAATGACTAAAATCATTCAGAAGGCCTGCGTGTTGTCAACCGCGTTTCGATTAAAAAAGATTAGTTTAGGGGCAGTCAGTAATGGGTTGTGTAAAAAGCCTCCGGCCTTCATTTGGG
>Ga0315900_10006255_pt1 | contig 16072 bp, 14 predicted proteins | sample LakEriMetagenome_FD_203521 | JGI IMG/M metagenome (GOLD analysis project Ga0315900, IMG submission 203521) | Freshwater fungal communities from buoy surface, Lake Erie, Ohio, United States - Buoy 12 MA114 | ecosystem: Environmental > Aquatic > Freshwater > Lake > Lake biofilm | place: USA: Lake...
ATGAAGTCACTGAAGGAGACATCTATTTCAAAGGTGAAAACGTCACTGACTGGTCGACAGACATTCGCGCGAAGGCTGGCATGTTTTTGGCATTTCAATATCCCCAGGAAATTGCCGGCGTATCGGTGATTCAGTTTTTACGTCAGTCACTGTCGGCACGCAAAGGAATTGACTTGTCTGTGCTCGAATTGCGTCTTGCTGCAATGGACTGGATGAAGCGTCTCGGCATGGATTCATCGTTTGTTGATCGCTACTTGAACGAAGGTTTCTCCGGTGGAGAAAAGAAGCGCAATGAAATTATGCAAATGGCACTTCTCGAACCTGAAATTGCGATTCTTGATGAGACCGACTCGGGACTCGACATCGACGCATTACGAATCGTCGCAAAAGGCATTCGCGAAGTGCGTACCGATCGTCCACAACTTGGCATTCTTCTCATCACGCACTATCAGCGATTGCTTGATGAGCTAAACCCCGACTTTGTGCACATCATGATCGACGGCAAGATTGTGCGTTCAGGCGGCATGGAAGTAGCCGAAGAACTCGAGCGCAACGGCTACGAGGCGTACAAGAGCTGACCATGGCTTTTGATGCGTCCGTAATCCGCAAGGACTTTCCTGTCCTTCAGCGTTACATCAACGATAAACCGCTTGTCTATTTAGATTCAGCGAACACATCGCAAAAACCCCAAAACGTGATCGATGCAATGACACGTTTCTTGGAACATGATTACGCGCCCACGAATCGCAGCGCGTATCAGATCGCAGCTCATGCAACAGACCTGTTCGAATCAGCCCGTATTACTGCACAACATTTCATTAATGCGTCAAAAGCGCATGAATTGGTATTCACCAAAAATGCAACAGAAGCACTCAATCTGATTGTGCGCGCTTGGGGTGAAAAGTTTCTCCGCAAAGGCGATGTGGTGGTACTCACGCACATGGAACACCACGCAAACATCGTGCCGTGGCACATGCTGGTGGAGAAAATTGGTATTCAGTTGCGATGGATTCCACTCACTGCTGATGGGCAACTCGACCTCAGCAATTTGGACAATCTGTTAGACGGAGCAAAAGTGCTGTCGTTTACCGCCATGTCGAACGTGCTTGGCACTATCACCCCGGCGAAACAACTGTGTGATGCCGCACATCGCGCCGGAGCAATTGCAATTGTTGATGGTTGCCAATCAGTGCCTCACCTGCCGACAGACGTTGTCGACATGGGCGCCGACTTCCTTGCTTTTAGTAGCCACAAATTGTGTGGACCAACTGGATTAGGTGTGTTGTACGGTCGCGAGCAACTTCTAGATGCGATGGATCCTTTTATTGGCGGTGGCAACATGATCAGTGACGTGCGTCTAGATGGATTCACTTGCGCCGAATTGCCCACGAAGTTTGAAGCAGGAACACAACCAGTGACTGAGGTGATCGGGTTTGGAGCAGCGCTTCAGTACCTATCAGGCATCGGAATGAACGCGATTCGCGAACATGAGGTGGAACTCACCTCCTACGCGCTCGACACAATGACCAATCGGTTTGGTGATGACATCGTGATTCACGGCAGTCGCGATACAAGTGTGCGTGGCGCGACAATCAGCTTCGCGTACAAAGATGTGCATCCACACGACGTCAGCCAAGTTCTTGATCAGTCGAACGTGTGCGTACGGGCCGGACATCACTGTGCAAAGCCCCTCATGCGACTTCTTGGAGCTGCTGCTACCGTTCGAGCCAGTTTTTATCTCTACAACACGCCGTCTGAAGTGGATGCGTTATGCGACGCACTTGAACAAGCAGGCGATTTCTTCACATTCTGACCAAACACACACCTGCCGAACTATCTATTGTTTTAGACCTACCGCGAAAGTGACGACAAGCGAGACATCATGCCCGGATTAGAAGACCTCTATCGAGAAATCATTTTGGATCACTACAAGAACCCGCGTAACCGCGGTGAACTTGATCCACCAGCTGTGCGTGCAGAGGGCCATAACCCACTGTGTGGAGATGAGATTCAGGTGTATCTCCAAGTAGACAACGGGATCATCTCTGACGTCAAGATCAGCGGTCAGGGTTGTTCGATTAGCCAAAGTTCGGCGTCGATGATGTCGGCTGCAGTCAAAGGCAAACCAATTGCTGACGTTCGGGCGATTGTGTCGCGCTTTCGAAACATGATGTCAATTGATGAAGAAAATGATTCACCGATTGATGATTCAGCGCCTCTTGGCGACCTTGAAGCACTCCAAGGTGTGGTGAAGTTCCCCGTGCGTATCAAATGCGCGGTTCTTGCATGGAACGTGCTCACGCAAGCACTTGATGAGGCCGCGGCCTGACCTACATCACACACACCGCTACCCGCATCTCAGTATCCTGAAATCCGTGAGCGCATCTCGTTTATTTCGACATCGCTTCGCGATGATGACAGTGAGTGCTGTCGCTCTATCTCTATCAGTGCCGGTGCTTGCTCCGCTGACAAGTGCATCAGAAACAACTGCCGCAATGCGCACTGCTTCTGTCGAAAGTGCGATCGCAAACGTATCCAAAGCGGCTTCAGTCGTGAACCGTCGAGCTCCACTATCTCTTGTTCGCCGTGGACCCGCAACGATCGGGTACGTCACTGTGGTGCTTGATGAGCAAACAACGTACGTTTACTCGCCGACACGCCGACTCATCGCCACACTTCCTGTATCAACTGGCCTTGACGACACAACTCCAGTTGGTTCATTCACTGTTTTTTCAAAATCTGCCGACACGTTCTACACACCGAATCCGCGCGAGCGGATGCGATGGATGACAAGGTTCACCAAAGGACCAAACGGCGGCAACATCGGATTCCATTCGATTCCCTACATGACAACCGAAGTTGGTGAGATCAAGTTTCCAACTCCTGTTGGTCTTGCGCCTTCGTCTCACGGTTGCGTACGGATGCGTGATGCCGATGCCCAATGGCTATTTGACAACATCGCATTGGGCACGGTTGTCACAGTGATTCAGTCCAAGTAATTCACGTAATCCGCATTCACAGCGCGGTCGGCACGCGCCGTAGTAGACGTCCCGTTGTCACAAGCCTCACTCCAATCACTGCGACCACGAAACCGATCACGGCGAGCGTTGTGAGTTCCTCGTCGAATAAAAAATACGACTGGATCACAGATAGTGCCGGTGTGAGGAAAAATAAACTATTCACATGAGATGCGGCTTGCTTTTTGAGCAGCTGGTTCATCAGCAAAATCGCACCCAGCGATAAGACCCCCACAGCCCACATCATCGACAAGATGGTGTTCGTTGTGTATTGAACATCCCAACCCTCACTCACGAGTGCCACGATCACCAATACTGTCGCTGCGCCCACGTACTGCATCGCGGTACCCCGAACAAGTGGGGCATTTTGACCTCGCGCCCGCTGTAGCAATGTTCCTGCCGACATTCCCATAATCGCGATGAACATGGACGTGAGAGTTACTGCAGTGATGCCGGTGTCTTCTCCAATCCCACGTGCGAGAACAACACACACCACTCCACCCAGACCAAGCGCCAGACCACCCCATTGCACGAGCGACATCCGTTCTTGAAGTGCGAGATGACCAACAACTGCTGTAACAACTGGCGGCAAGGCAGCAAGCAATGCCGCTACACCAGGTGACAAATCTCGCGACGCAGCATAAAAAACTCCACCGAGATAGCAAGCGTGCATCAAGACGCCCGCAAGAAATAGAGGCGTGAAATGTTCACGACGAAGTGTTGATTCACGCAACGCAGAGGCGATCACAAACAGCAATATGGCAGCAATGATCATGCGGATAGCAAGGAACGTAAATGGTCCCGCATCACGTGTGCCATAACGAGCAACGATGAAACCCGTGCTCCACAGCACGACGAATAACGATGGAGCAATCCGTTCGATTTTCACATGGAAGTAGTGCGTCGTGCTGCGACAGCTACCCGATGGCGGCGCCATCCTTGGAAGCCCGTCACGCTAAATGTCACCAAGGTCAACGGCACCACTATGAGCGCTGCCGTACGCATGAAATCTGTCGCGTCACTGTCATTGGCTTGGAAGATGAGATACGCGACATACGCAACGTAGTACGCCATCAACAAGAACCCTTCCCATCGCTTGATCATGAAACCGTTCCAGCAAATGGGAATAAGCACTAAAGCGGCGACGATCATCACTGGGAGGTCCAGTCGAAGACCTTCATCCGTGACTGGAATACCATCTGACGCCAAAACGCCGGACAATCCCAAAACACCAAGCAAGTTGAATATGTTTGAGCCAACCACATTGCCAACCGCAATGTCTCGTTGACCACGAATTGCCGCAAGTACTGATGTGGCGAGTTCTGGCAAGGACGTTCCTGCTGCAACAACAGTGAGCCCAATAACAAGATCGCTCACACCAAGAGACTCTGCGATGTCAGTAGCAGAATTAACAAGAAGATTGGAGCCGAGAACAAGCAGACCCAAGCCACCGGCGATGAACGAGATCAAAACCCAAAGAGGCTTGTCAATAATTTGATCTTCCAGTTCGTCTATGGATTCGCTGTATTCGTCCATTACTTGGTTGGTGTCTTTTCGCGCATTACGAATTAACCACACGGTGTACACAAGGAGGGCTACAAACATTACGGCCCCCTCAATGCGCCCAATCGAATTATTCAGCGCCAGTACAAATACAACTCCCGACACCAAAATCATGATCGGAATGTCGAATCGGATAAGACGTTGGGTCACAACGAGACCGCCTACCGTCGCTGATAAACCCAAGATAAAAAGAATATTGAAAATGTTGCTTCCCACGACGTTGCCAAGACTCATGTCGGTGTTGCCTGACACTGAAGCGCCGACACTCACCGCAAACTCGGGAGCACTCGTACCAAAAGCCACCACAGTGAGACCGACCACAACAGGGGCAATACCCAGTCGAGTTGCAATCGTTGCGGCACCCTTCACTAGCAATTCGGCTCCACCCACCAGGGCGATTAATCCGAGTCCAAGAGCAATAAAAGTCCACACAGTCATAAGACTTCGACTATACGGGCGCGTGGTCTCTGCGCTTTGGCAATTAATTTGCACTACCCACTGTTGTGGTCTAGATTGTTGACTAATCCAGTCATAATTATCGGAAATCATCAATCCGCAATCGAAAGGCCACCATGTCCGTTCTCCCTGAAGTACTCGCCGCCAACAAGCAATACAGCGCATCATTTGGCGACAGATCATCTCTTGCCCTCCCACCAGCACGACAGTTTGCAATCCTCACTTGCATGGATGCACGCTTAGATCCAGCCAAGTACGCGGGACTTGCTGAAGGCGATGCGCACGTCATTCGAAACGCCGGTGGTCGCGCGAGCGATGACGCCATTCGGTCACTCGTCATTTCATACAAATTGCTCGGGACAAAAGAGTGGTTTGTCATTCACCACACAGATTGCGGAATGGAATTTTTCACAAACGACGTGATGGCAGGTCTCCTTGCATCCAGTCTCGAAACCGCAGCTCTTGGCCCCAATGGCTTCACTGACATCGGCAAAGGACCCGGCTCACCTGAAGGTCGTTACATCAACTGGCTCACAATTTCAGATGCGTCGCAAAGCGTTGTCGAGGATGTGGAGCGAATCCGTAACCACCCGTTGGTTCCTCGATCAATCCCCATCTATGGATACATCTACGACGTGAGGTCGGGATCTTTGGTCGAGATCCCGGGTGCCACTGTGGCCGGAAAGGCCCAATAGACCGGCCCACTCTCGATGATCTAAATAGTGTCTTATAAGACATGTTTTAGATAGCATACGTTGCGTGTCAACGGTTATTGACAATCTCCTCACCGCTCCAGTTATTGCTTTTGTCGTTGCCCTAATCGCCACTCTTGTTCGATTCGAACTTCGATTACCGGAGTCGCTATATCCGATTCTGTCGACGTATTTATTGCTTGCAATCGGCATCAAAGGCGGCAAGTCGCTTGCATCTGCATCAATGGTGGATTTGTGGAAACCACTTATTGCTGCCGTCATCATTGGCATCATCACGCCGCTAGTGGGCTTTGCATTTTCGAAATTCATTGGTCGATTAGATGTGGTGAATGCCGCGGCAATTGCGGCGCATTACGGCTCCGTATCCGCTGTGACATTCACGGTTGCGCTTGCAAGTTTGGAATCTCGCAACATTGAATTTGAAGGTTTCATGGCCGGTTTGCTTGCCGTGTTGGAAGTGATCGGAATTGTGGTCGCGTTGTTTCTTGCGCGCGGCAACACAGACGGTGAGGGCTGGAAGTCTGCACTGTCTGAAGTTGTGCGTGGCAGGAGCATCGCACTGCTAGTTGCTGGCATTGCAATCGGCGCGATTGTGGGGGAGGAACGACTAGCTCCAACTGACACTTTGTTCGTTGGTCTTTTCTCTGGTGCTCTCGTGTTGTTTCTTATTGAAATGGGAGTCGTTGCTGCGGAACGTTTGCGCGACATCGGCGCAGTCGGATGGCGGATCGTCATCATCGGAGTCTGTGTTCCACTCGTTAATGGAACAATTGGGGCATTCCTTGGTGCGGCAGCCGGACTATCAACCGGCGGAATCGCGATCATGGCGACACTTGCGGGCAGCGCTTCGTACATTGCTGCGCCCGCGGCCGTGCGCCTTGCGCTACCGAAAGCAAGTCCGGGTTTGTATGTGACAACATCGCTGGGAATTACTTTCCCTCTCAACTTGACCCTTGGCATCCCGTTCTACATCGCACTGGCGCAAGCCATTAGTTAGCGAACAACAGTTAGTGAAGGACAGAACATGAGCACAGTGATTCGGCAAATGGTGACAATCATCAGCGAGCCAGTAATTGAACACAAACTCATCGACGACATCAAGAAATGCGGCGCCAAGGGTTATTCGGTGAGCTCTGTTCGTGGTGAAGGATCAACGGGCAATCGATCACTTGACTTGAACGGACCGAGCATTCGCCTGGAAACAGTTGTGACAGACAAAGTCGCAGAGAAAATTCTCGCAATGCTGGCCGAGCACTACTTCGACACGTACGCGACCGTCGCATGGATCACACCTGTTCATGTGGCACGACCCGGTCGTTTCTGAACTCATTTCGCTGCGTATACTGTGAAATAACAAGAGGGAGTATCCCACTTTCTTTGTGTCGTCAGGACGGTCGCATTCGACCCGGCGCAAAGGACTCATTCGAGTCGGGAGAGACTTTTGGCCGAGGAAAATCCACGACCGAAAGCGAATAAGTGCAGCATTCCACATCTCCCACTGCATCTCATGATGACACGGCATTTCATTCACTCGACGTTTCAGAGGCGTTTGAAGTTATGCGCACTCGTCAAGATGGATTGACTTCCGCAGAAGTCGCGCAACGGCTAAACGCTTACGGTCCGAACGAATTGGTCGAAGCAAAAGACATACCCGCATGGCGCCGTTTGATGACCCATCTGATATCTCCCCTCAACATCATCTTGGTCATTGCTGCAGTTATTAGCACGGTTGTTGCAAACGAAGTGAAAACAACAATTGTTGTTCTCACGGTCGTCATTGCAAATGCAGTAATTGGATTTGTCCAAGAAAATCGTGCCAACGCTTCGTTACAAGCACTTAAGAAAATGTTGTCGTCAAGTGCAAAGGTTCGTCGTGATGGATCGATACACGAGATCCCCGTACGAGATCTCGTGCCGGGCGATGTCGTACTAGTAGAGGCCGGAGATCGCATTCCTGCTGATGGACGACTGACCTACGCGAACAACTTAGAGATAGAAGAAGCCGCACTGACTGGAGAAAGCACTCCCTCTGCGAAAACAACTGATTCTGTCGCTGAAGATGCAGCCATTGGTGACAGAAAGTGCGCTGCTTTCATGAATAGCACGGTGACGCGTGGACGCGGAGAGATCCTGGTTGTTCGTACAGGAATGTCGACTGAAGTTGGCCGTATTGCTCATCTCCTTGGCGCAACAGACTTTGATAAATCTCCTCTTGAAAAACAACTCGACCAATTAGCACATGGTCTAGCGATCATGGCCGGCATCATCGTTGCCGTTGTCTTCATGATCGGAATGATTTCTGGTGAATCATTCAGTGATCAATTGTTGACCGCAGTAGCTCTCGCAGTTGCGTCAATCCCTGAAGGCTTACCGGCGGTGACTGCAGTGACCCTCGCGTTGGGCGTTGGTCAGATGGCAAAACAGCACGCCATCATCAAACGACTGTCCAGCGTGGAAACTCTGGGGTGCACGAGTGTTATCTGCTCCGACAAAACGGGGACATTAACCGTCAATCAAATGACAGCACGAGAGGTCGTCACAGTTGACAACTCATACAGCATTACCGGCGAAGGGTATGACCCACATGGAACGATTACTGCACTCGATGGATCACACGCACTGAATGTCGACCAATGTTTAGTGCCGGCAGTTCTCTGCAACGATGCAGTTATTCGAAGTGACTCTTCATCAGGACGTGTCGTGTGGAATCTTGTTGGTGACCCCACGGAAGGTGCCCTTGTCACATTGGGAATGAAGGGTGATCTTGACATTGAGACCATCCGTAAGACATCACCACGTCTTGCCGAAATTCCCTTCGATAGTGAGCATAAGTTCATGGCGACGATTCATTCGGTTGCGGATCTCAACGAAACCTCAGATCACCCAGCTGTGATGTATGTCAAAGGGGCGCCAGACATTCTGCTTGCACGTTGCACTTCGGCCGTTCTTCAAGACCAGTCCACTGTCGCTATCACTTTCCACCATGACGCACTCAACGATCACATTCAAAGACTCGGCGATACCGGACTGCGCGCACTCGCTATTGCCAAGAAATACTTGACGGACGAACAACTTGCTCTGGCCACAAGTCAACATGTAGAGGGCGAACACCTCCACGAGCTTGTTGATGATCTGAGCCTGATCGCAGTAATTGGACTCATCGACCCGCCTCGACCGGAGGCAACCCAAGCAATTACTGAAGCCAAAGCTGCAGGAATTGACGTGAAGATGATCACGGGCGACCATGTGTCGACCGCATCGACAATTGGTCGACAGCTTGGTCTCACCGGTTCATCTCTCTCCGGCAGAGATCTTGATCAACTCACAGACGAAGAACTCAGCGCCAGGCTTGACAACACATCCGTGTTCGCGCGCGTGGCCCCAGAACACAAACTTCGCTTAGTCACTCTGTTGCAAAACCGTCGCAGTGTCGTAGCGATGACTGGTGACGGTGTTAATGACGCTCCCGCATTAAAGAAAGCCGACATCGGTGTCGCGATGGGCATCACTGGTACTGAAGTCACAAAAGAAGCGGCCACGATGGTTCTGACAGATGACAACTTTGCCACGATCGTCAGCGCAGTACACCGTGGCCGCACGATCTACGACAACATCGTGAAGTTCGTTAAGTTTCAACTGAGCACCACTCTTGGTTTCGCGATCATCTTCTTGGTCGCATCCTTGTTCGATATTGCACATCGCGCCCCGTTCAGTGCCATTGCAATCTTGTGGGTCAACATCATTATGGACGGACCACCGGCAATGTCGCTTGGAATAGACAGACCAGCTGGCGACACAATGCAACGCAAACCGCGTCCTTTGGGAGAACCAATTCTGACAAAGGAACGTTGGTTCACAGTGGGGCTTGCCGCATCAGTGATGGCCATTACCACAACATTGGTATTTGCCTTTTCTCCCGGAAATGATGCCCCCGCTGGAGTGATAACAGTTGCTGCAACGATGGGCTTCAACACTTTTGTTATTGCACAATTCTTCAACATCTTGAATGTGCGCAGTAGTAGCCAAAGCGTATTTAGTAAGTACACCTTCACAAACAGATGGCTCTGGATCTCATTGACTGCCGTGATCGCTCTCCAAGTAGCCGTGACTCACGTTTGGTTTGCACAAAATCTCTTTGACACCACCGACATCTCTCTTGTGCAGTGGTTGATCTGTATCGGTGCTGCATCGAGTGTTCTTTGGGTTGAAGAGTCCCGAAAGTTGTTCGTACGAGCAACACACAAATCCCCTAAATAAAGGAGCAACAACATGAAATGCCCCAACTGCAACACATCACTCGTGATGAGTGACCGTCAGGGAATAGAAATTGACTATTGCCCTGATTGTCGTGGTGTATGGCTTGACAGAGGTGAGCTCGACAAGATCATCGAGCGCAGCAATCAGGAAATTGAGTCAGTGAAGAAGAAAAAAGATCGTGATGATGACTACTACGACGATGACGATTCTCCTGCCTTCGGCATCTCGCGCAAGGGTCAGCCAAAGAAGAAAAAGAAAATGTCAGGCATGCTCGGCGATCTCTTCGAGTTTTAAATATTTGTTCGAGAACGATTCACTACAAGTCGCCTGAGTCCAGCAAAGACAGCACTTGCTGGGCCCGCTTCTGTACAACATCGACATCGTTTAGTTTTCGTGCCGCATGTACCTGTCGTGACACACGAGGATTGCGGACAAATTGCTCGTCATGGCGCAACATGAAATCCCAGTACAACGTGGTGTATGGACAGGCGTTATCGCCGACTCGCTTCTTGCGGTCGTAAACACAACCGTTGCAGTAATCACTCATTCGATCAATGTACGCACCGCCGCTTGCATACGGCTTTGTCGCTAATTGTCCACCATCTGCATGCAACGACATTCCGACAACGTTCGGCACCATTACCCATTCGGCGGCATCGACGAACGAATACGACATCCAGTCCGTGAAATCCTTTGGATTGATTCCAGCGATCAAACCAAAATTACCCAACACCATGAGACGTTGAATGTGGTGCGCCCATCCGTAGTCGTGAACTGCCTGCAAAGAATGGGACATGCAATTCATCTGAGTTTGTGACTCACTTGTGAATAGTGGTGGCAAGGAACGCTGTGCGTCTAAACCATTCATGGCAACGTATTCGGGCATCAATTTCCAATACATATTCCAAATAAATTCACGCCAACCAATTACCTGACGAATAAATCCTTCTGCACTATTGATCGGAACGCGGCCTTCGTTGAATGCCTTTTGCACAGCGTCGACCACTTCACTCGGAAGCAACAACCCAAGATTGAGGTAAGGAGACAACAGCGAATGTGCAAGATGCCAGTTGTTCGCCAACATTGCATCTTCGTGTGGGCCAAACATGGGCAGCACGTGTTTCACAAAAAAGTCAAGGCGAGATAACGCATCAGAGCGTGTTGTTGCCCATTGTCCGTGAGGTAATGCGCCTTTTGCATCTTCTGGCAGCAAAGCGATCACTTCTCTGTCAATGTCATCCAGTTCACTGATAGGTGGAATTGGCCAACGATCGTGGCCATCTTTGGGCGGTGGTTCTCTGTTGTCTTCGTCAAAGTTCCATCGACCTCCTACTGGCTGGTCTGCATCCATGAGGTACCCGAGTCGTGATCGTTGCCAGCGGTAGAAGTCCTCCATCTTCAACGACTTACGACCCTTTGTAAACGCCGCAAAGTCATCTGGATGACACAGAAACTGATCGCTTCGAATCATCTCTATTCCGAGAGAAAGGCACAGTTGTCGCGCGCGATAACTGTTGGGTTCAGTTGCCACCACTCGTGTTGGTTGATGCTTTTCTCGATGCGTCAGTAACCCGGCTCGCATACTTGGCGCGATCTGATAATCAACATCAAAACCCGTGGCACGTAGTTCCTCGGCGAAATGGCGCATCGCTGACAGATAGAGGTGAAGGCGTTGGGGATGCCACGGACGAGAGCCAATCTTGTCTGCTGCTTCGACCAGCAGCACTTGATGGGTTTCAGGTTTGGCCTGCGCGAGCGCGCCGATTTGGGCATTCAATTGATCACCGAAAACTAAGACAGTGATCACCTTTTCATCCTATGTTTGATTGGAATGAAGGAATCGCAAGTGACCAAGTACACAATCGTCACAAGCATTGAAGGCATGGACAGCCACTGGTGCACCCCCTACAATTTATGCAGAGGAAAACATGTTTAAGAACACAATGAAAACAGCCGTTTTGCTCGCCGGTCTCGGTGGGCTCATTGTTGGAATCGCATCACTACTCGGTGGCGGCAGCTCTGGGGCTGTGATGTTCGGTCTTGTGATTGCTCTTGTAATGGTCGGAGGGTCGTACTGGTTTAGTGACAGTCTTGCACTGAAAGCAGCGCGCGCACAAATCATCACCGAAGCAGATAACCCACGCTTTTATGGTCTGGTTCGTGATCTCGCTGTTCGCGCAAACCTACCGATGCCCACAGTTGCAATCTCTCCATCTGATCAACCCAATGCATTCGCAACAGGTCGCGGACCAAACAAAGCTGTTGTTTGCGCAACGTCTGGACTTCTTGAATCGCTGACGAAAGAAGAACTTGAAGGCGTGATGGCGCATGAATTGATGCACGTGCGCAACCGCGACATTCTCATCGGATCAGTTGCAGCAGCTATTGCGACCGCAATCTCAGCAATCGCTCAAATGGCAATGTTTGCAACAATGTTTGCGGGCGGTGGAAGCGACGACGAGGATCGCCCTAATCCACTCGCAATCTTGCTCGTATCAATGTTGGCACCATTGGCTGCCGGACTGATTCAGATGGCAATTAGTCGTTCACGTGAATACGAGGCCGACCGAAGTGCCGCCGAACTTCTCGGAACCGGTGAACCACTGGCACTCGCACTTGAAAAGATTGAAGTTCTCGCAACACAGCGACCCATGATGGTTCCCCCGGCGCAAGCTCAGGCCTACATCCACAATCCGCTTTCTGAAATGCATCACAAGCGTCGTACTGGTGTCGATGTTGGTCGTTTGTTCTCAACTCACCCAAACACAGCGGACCGCATCGCACGTCTCCGTGCTATGACGTTTTAAATATTGCGCACCTTCGCGCGACCAAATATTGCGCGCCTTCGCGCGACATTCTGATTCACGTCAATTAGACAACACCACTTTGTTGGCTGCTTCGTTTTCTGCGGGACCGCTAAACAAGAAGAAACAGGCCCCGAGCAAGGAACAAATTCCCGCAACGGTGTATGGCAGCGCGTAGCTCCCACTTCTGTCGTAGATAAAACCGAGAAGTAACGGGCCACCAGCATTGCCCGTTAGCGAGATCAGCCCTGACCGAGCGGAGATACGCGCATAGTCCTTCACGCCAAATCTCTCAGCGATCAATAGCGACTGCATAATCAGAATGTTTCCAACCACAGCGCCAAATATTCCGATCATGACGAACAGCAAAACAGTGTTGTTTATCTGACCGATCACCATCACTGATACACCTTGAATAAACGTGATTGTCAGCATGAACTTAACGAGACGAAAACGTGGAATGATCTTGCTACCAGCGAGACGAAACACCACGCTCGCACCAGACAAGACTGTTGTAGTCAAAGCGGCCGTACTCGCGTTTGTCCGTTCCTCCATCAACTTAACGAGTTGTTGAATTGCTCCGATTTGTGTTCCGAGGACAAGGGTGTACCCGAATGTCACCATCCAGAAAAATCGCGTCTTGATCGCATCAGAAAAGTTGACTCCAGGCAACGAGACAACATGGTCCTTTGGCATTGGCTCACCATCAGGCATCCATGAAAGAGCAAACGGATCAGGTCGCAGAAACAAGTACGCAGGTACTGCGGTGCCCATAATCCAAAAAAGTGCGAGAAATGGCGACGCGGACTCCAAGCCACGGTTATCAATCAGGCTTTTCACTATTGGGGTGAGGACGATGCCGCCCACTGAAAGACCGGTCGACGACACTGCAAGTGCAACTGATCGACGCACATGAAACCAACGTGTCACAACAGTGGTTGCGGGCGTTAGTCCAACTGCCGACCATGCAAGACCAAAAACGAAATACACCGCAAACAATTGCCATGTTTCGTGCACCTGGCCGAGAAGAAGTAATGAGACCCCACCGACGAGCGCACCGCCGTACACCACTAATCGCACGTCGTATTTGGTGATAAGACGTGCCACGGCAACACTCATCACGCCAGCAATCAAAAAGAAAAAAGACGTGGCAAGCGACATTGTGCCCACTTCCCAGTCGCGTTCCTTGGTGAATGCGTTGAGGTATACGGCCATACCGTAAAAACCAAGGGCTGAACTGGTGAACATCATTGCAAAGCAGGCACCGACCACCCACCAACCAGGGAACTTGTCTTTGGGCACAAACAACATGAGCTTACGAGGAGACAGCAATTTCACGCACTCAACATGTTATGAAGCAACGAGTTGTTCGTCAGTATCAAAACTTCGTTCTTCATCCTTGGTGATGAGAAACAAGGTCATTGCGCCAAGAAACGACACTGATGCAGCAATGGTGTATGGAATTTCATATCCATTTGACACATCGCGAAGCCAGCCAAGAAGAAGAGGCCCACCAGCGGTTCCCACCATCGACACAAGATTGCAGCGCGCTGTGATGCGAGCAAAGTCTTTTGATCCAAACTTTTCCGCGAGCATGAGTGACTGGATGATGTAGGTGTTGCCCACCATGACTCCGAAGATGCCAATACTCACCAACAACCCAAATGCGGATTGCGCATATCCGATACCGAGAACAGACAGCGCCATGGATGCACAAACAGCGATTCCTAATTTGCGCAAGTTAAATCGTGGCAAGATACGCGCACCGAGAATACGAACAGCAACGCCACAGCCCGTGAGTACCGACACGGCGAATGCTGCGGTTTGAGGAGTGGTGCGCTCCTCCACCAACTTCACCAATTGCTGAATAGCGCCAACTTGTGTTCCAAGAGCGAACGTAAAACCGAGCGTGACGAGCCAGAAAAATCGCGTCTTTACTGCAACTGCAAAATCAGTTCCCTTAATTTCAGGAACGTAATCATCAACAATTGGTTCGCCATCGGGCAACCATCCAAGTTCGGTCGGATTGGTTCGTAGGAAGAGAAACGCGGGCACACACGTGGCAACGATCCAGATGGCGCCAACCCAAATTGAACCCGACCGCAGCCCGAGTTCGTCAATCAGGCGTTTTGTGATTGGGCCGAGAACAATGCCGCCTGCCGACAAACCAATTGATGCCGTTGCCAGCGCGACTGAACGCTTTTTATGGAACCAGCGCGTAACGACCGTCGTTAGTGGGACAACGCCAGAGAAGCCCCACGTGACCGCAAACAGTGTGTAGGCAGCAAACATCTGAGCTTCGTTATGTACTTGGCCAAACAGAATCAGTGAGATTCCGCCTCCAACTCCGCCGATGTACACAAGGTTGCGCACGTCAAACCGTTGCACCAAACGAGCGATGAATACGTTTGACAATCCGGTGATCAAAAAGAACCATGTAACCGCCATCGAGACCATGGTGACGTTGAAGTCCAACTCGCGAACAAAAGCATTCAGGTACACCGCTAGTCCATAGAAACCAAGACCAGCATTAACAAACAGCACCGTGAAACTGGATGCGACGATCCACCAGCCAGGAAACTTTTCCTTCCGTACGAAATACAGCGCGTGCCCAGCCACAGTTCCCCCAATACCCCACTGTCCAGTCTGACAACGACCAAGAGCCCCGTCACCATCGAAGAGATATGTTTTTCATGGTCGACGAAATGGCAATACCAACGCAATGCCAGTGGGTGCCATAACGACCGACCACTAGGGTAAAGACATGCCATTTGACGCCAATGCGTTCGAAATTCATGTGGCCAACCCACGTGGTTTTCGTCAGGCATATGTTCATGAGCGCAGTCGCGCGGGTACTTCCGGGCCTGCCGTCGTTTGTGTTCATGGTTGGCCTGAGACAAAGCGGGTTTTCTGGAAAGTGATCGAACCCCTATCTCGCGGCGGATTTGATGTGATCGTGCCTGATCTTCGTGGATTCGGAGACTCAGAAGTGGGGCCAGACGGGTTCCATGATGTTGTGTCACACGCCCGCGATCTGTACGCCCTCGTGCACGACCACCTCGGTTACGACAGTGTCGTTCTTGTCGGCGGTGATCTCGGCGGACCCGTCATACAGGAAATGGCGCTTCGCTATCCGACGTGGGTGGATCGCATGGTCCTGTTCAATTCTCCACTGCCATTCAACAAGGAACGCATGGCTGGCATGAACACACGCGCACCGCGTGAGGCAGCTGACTACTACTACCGCCAAGGCAACGATGCA
>Ga0315900_10006259_pt1 | contig 16063 bp, 15 predicted proteins | sample LakEriMetagenome_FD_203521 | JGI IMG/M metagenome (GOLD analysis project Ga0315900, IMG submission 203521) | Freshwater fungal communities from buoy surface, Lake Erie, Ohio, United States - Buoy 12 MA114 | ecosystem: Environmental > Aquatic > Freshwater > Lake > Lake biofilm | place: USA: Lake...
CTGCACAAGGTGTCGGTGGTCTGGCCGCTCGAGGCGCAAACCACCCGCGAGTTCGCCACCGGCCTGCGCGAGATCCTGGTCGTCGAGGAAAAGCGTCAGGTCATCGAATACCAGCTCAAGGAAGAGCTTTACAACTGGCGCGATGAGGTCCGGCCCCATGTGCTGGGCAAGTTCGACGAGGTCCCCGGCGACTACTCCGGCGGCGAGTGGTCCATGCCCAACCCGACGGCCAACACCCTGTTGCGCGCCAATGCCGACCTGTCTCCCGCGCTCATCGCCCGCGCCATCGCCAAGCGCCTGAAAAAGCTCGGGCTTGACGCCGACACCGCCGTCCGCATCGACGCGCAGCTGGCCATCCTCGAGGCCAAGGAACGCGCCATGCGGGCGCTGCAGCCCCAGGGCGACCGGCAGCCCTGGTTCTGCTCCGGCTGCCCCCACAACACCTCGACGCGCGTGCCCGAGGGCTCGCGCGCGATGGCCGGCATCGGCTGTCATTTCATGAGCCTGTGGATGGACCGCAGCACCCAGGGTTTCACCCAGATGGGCGGCGAAGGCGTGCCCTGGGTCGGCCAGCAGCCGTTCACGAAGGAAACCCACCTCTTCGCCAACCTCGGCGATGGCACCTACTTTCACAGCGGCCTGCTGGCTATCCGCCAGTCCATCGCCGCCGGCGTGAACATCACCTACAAGGTCCTCTACAACGATGCAGTCGCCATGACCGGCGGCCAGCAGGTGGGCGAGCGGCCCGAGGGGCACTCGGTGCTGCAGATCGCCCACAGCCTGGTCGCCGAGGGTGTGCGCAAGCTCGCGGTGGTGACCGACCAGCCCGAGAAATACCATCAGGGCGGGCTCGACAAGGTGCTGGGCCAGGCGGCCCGCCTGCCCGAGGGGGTCGAAGTCTTCCACCGCGATGACCTGGATCGGGTGCAGCGCGAGTTCCGCGAGATCGCCGGCACCACCGCGATCATTTACGACCAGACCTGCGCCACCGAAAAGCGCCGGCGCCGCAAGCGCGGCACGATGGCCGACCCGGCGGTGCGCGTCATGATCAATGACCTGGTCTGCGAGGGCTGCGGCGACTGCGGCGTGCAGTCCAACTGCCTGTCGGTCGAGCCGCTCGAAACCCCGCTGGGCCGCAAGCGCACCATCAACCAGAGCAGCTGCAACAAGGACCTCAGCTGCCTCAAGGGCTTCTGCCCCAGCTTCGTCACGGTCGAGGGCGGCACGCCCAAGAAAAAATCCAAGGCCGGCGGCGCGGTGCCGTCGCCGGACAGCCTGGGCCCGCTGCCCGAGCCGGTCCAGCCGGCCCTGCAGGCGGCCTATGGCATCGTCGTGGCCGGCGTCGGTGGCACCGGCGTCATCACCATTGGCCAGCTGCTGGGCATGGCGGCGCACCTGGAAGGCAAAGGCGTGGTCACGCAGGACGCCGCCGGCCTCGCGCAAAAGGGTGGCGCCACCTGGAGCCATATCCTGCTGGGGCCGACCGCCGAGTCCATCCACACCACCCGGGTGGGCACGGCGGCGGCCGACCTGGTGATCGGCTGCGACCCGATCGTCACCGCCGGCCAGGAGACGGTGCTGCGCCTGCGCGCCGGCCGCACCCGTGTGGCACTCAATGGCCACGGCACGCCCACCGCCGCCTTCGTGCGCAATGCTGACTGGGCCAATCCGTCCGATGCCTGCGTGCAGGCCCTGGCCGGCGAGCTGGCCGAGGGCGACCTTGGCCTGGTGCAGGCCGAGCGCATCGCCACCCGCTTCCTCGGCGACAGCCTGTACACCAACCCGGTCATGCTCGGCTATGCCTGGCAGCGCGGCTGGATCCCGCTGGGGCTGGCCTCGCTGATGCGGGCGATTGAACTCAATGAGGTCGCGGTCGAGGCCAACAAGTCCGCCTTCGCCTGGGGCCGCCGCGCCGCGGTCGATCCTGCCGCGGTCGACAAGCTCCTGAGCCCCGCCCAGGTGATCGCGTTCAAGCCGCGCGAGACGCTCGACGGCCTGATCACCCACCGCGCCGCCTTCCTCACCGACTACCAGAACGCCGCCTACGCCGCCCGCTATCGCGCGTTCGTCGAACGCGTCCGGTCGGCCGAGGCGCCCCTGGGCCGCACCACGCTGGCCGAAGCGGTGGCGCGGTCCCTGTTCAAGCTGATGGCCTACAAGGATGAATACGAGGTGGCGCGCCTGCACACCCAGTCCGGCTTCCTTGAGAAAGTGGCCGAGCAGTTCGAGGGCGACTTCACGGTGCACTACCACCTGGCCCCGCCCCTGCTGGCCGCCCGGGACGCGCGTGGCCACCTGGTCAAGCGCAAGTACGGCCCCGCCATGCAGTGGGGTTTCCGGCTGCTGGCGCGCCTGAAGGGGCTGCGCGGCACCCGGTTTGACCCCTTCGGCCAGACCGCCGAGCGCCGGACCGAGCGCGCCCTGATCGAGGCCTACAGTGCCAGCCTCGAGGAGGTGATGGCCGGCCTGAACGCCGACAACCATGCGCTGGCGGTCGAGATTGCCCGCATCCCCGAGCAAATCCGCGGCTTTGGCCATGTGAAGGAGCGCCATCTGGCCCCGGCCCGCCAGCAATGGGATGCCCTGATGGCCCGCTGGCGCGGCGCGCGCGCCGGTGCCGCGGCCGGCGCACCGGTGCCGGCCGGTCCTGCCGCTGGTGAGGCTGCCTCCGGGGCTTCTGCCGCCCGCGCGGGCCGGCAAGCGGCCTGATCCGCCGGCGCCACGCCCCTACCCCCGGCCGAGGATAGGCCGGCGCATACAATCCTCGGGCTGCCGTCGGACGGCCGGTGCCTTGGCACCCGCCCCCGGCGGCTTTGCGTGTCCAACACTTTCGCAGGAGACCCCGTGTTCATTTCCTCCGCTTTCGCCCAGACCGCCCCCGCCCCCACCGCCGGCGGCGGCGACATGATGTCCACCCTCACCAGCCTGCTGCCGCTGCTGCTGATGTTCGTGGTGCTGTATTTCGTGATGATCCGGCCCCAGATGAAGCGCCAGAAAGAGCACAAGGCCATGATCGAAGCTCTGGCCAAGGGCGATGAGGTGGTGACCGCCGGCGGCGTCGCTGGCCGCATCGGCAGGCTCGGCGAAACCTATCTGGGCGTCGAAGTTGCCGACGGCGTCGAGATCCAGGTGCAGCGCACCGCCATCGTCCAGGTGCTGCCCAAAGGCACCCTGAAGTAAGGCCCGCGTCGCCTCCGTCCCCCGCCCACGCGCCCTGTCCATGAACCGCTACCCGCTCTGGAAGTACGTGATCCTTGGGGTCGCGCTGCTCATCGGCATCCTCTACACCCTGCCCAACTTCTTTGGCGAGGCACCGGCGGTGCAGGTGTCGCCGGGCAAGGCCACGGCCAAGGTCGACGCCAGCACGCTGGCGCGGGTCGAGCAGGCCCTGGGGCAGGCCGGCCTGCGGGCTGAGTCGGTGGCGCTGGAGGGCACCTCGGTGCGGGTGCGGCTGGATACCACCGACCACCAGCTCAAGGCCAAGGACGCGATCCAGCGTGCCCTCATTCCCGATCCCGCAGATCCGTCTTATGTGGTGGCGCTGAACCTGATCCCAGCGTCCCCGGCCTGGCTCAGCGCCCTGTATGCCGCGCCGATGTACCTTGGCCTCGACCTGCGTGGCGGGGTGCACTTCATGCTTCAGGTGGACATGCAGGCGGCCCTGACCAAGAAGCTCGATTCCTTTGGCGGCGACCTGCGCACCCTGCTGCGCGAGGCCGATGTCCGCCATGCCGGCATCCAGCGCAACGGACAGAGCCTTGAGGTGCGCTTCGCCGACGCGGCGTCGCTGGACAAGGCCCTCGCCCTGGTGGCCGACAAGCTGCCTGACCTGCAGGCGCGCGGCGGCCCGGACGGCAGCGAGCATCGCCTGGCCGCCAGCCTCAAGACCGAGTCGGTGCGCAAGGTGCAGGACCAGGCGCTCAAGCAGAACATCAACACCCTGCACAACCGCATCAACGAACTCGGCGTCGCCGAGCCGGTGATCCAGCAGCAGGGCCTGGACCGCATCGTGGTGCAGCTGCCCGGCGTGCAGGACACCGCCAAGGCCAAGGACATCCTCGGCCGCACCGCCACGCTGGAAATGCGCCTGGTGGACGAAAGCGCCGAGGCGCGCGCGGCCGAGCTCGGCACCGGCCCGGTGCCCTTCGGCTCCGAGCGCTTTCTTGACCGTGAGGGCAAGCCGGTGGTGCTCAAGCGCCAGGTCATCCTGACCGGCGACAGCCTTACCGACGCGCAGCCAGGATTCGACAGCCAGACCCAGCAGCCCAAGGTCGACCTCACCGTCGACGCCAAGGGCGGCCGGATCATGCGAGACGTCAGCCGCGAGAACCTCAAGAAGCGCATGGCCATCCTGCTCTTCGAAAAGGGCAAGGGCGAGGTGCTCACGGCGCCGGTGATCCAGGCTGAACTCGGGAACCGCTTCCAGATTTCCGGCTCGATGAACGTGGTCGAAGCCAATGATCTGGCGCTGCTGCTGCGTGCCGGGTCGCTCGCCGCGCCGATGGAGATCATCGAGGAGCTCACCATCGGCCCCTCGCTGGGCGCTGACAACATCGCCAAGGGCTTCCACAGCGTGGCCTGGGGCTTTGTGGTGATCTGCGCCTTCATGGCGATCTACTACATGCTGTTCGGCCTGTTCTCGGGCATTGCCCTGGCGGTCAACCTGCTGCTGCTGGTGGCGATCCTGTCCATGCTGCAGGCCACGCTCACACTGCCGGGCATGGCCGCCATGGCCCTGGCGCTGGGCATGGCGATCGATTCCAACGTGCTGATCAACGAACGCATCCGCGAGGAGTTGCGCAACGGCGTGGCGCCGCAGGCGGCGATCCATGCCGGCTACGACCGGGCCTGGGCGACCATCCTGGACTCCAACATCACCACGCTGATCGCGGGCGTGGCCCTGCTGGCCTTTGGCTCCGGACCGGTGCGCGGCTTCGCGGTGGTGCACTGCATCGGCATCCTCACCTCGATGTTCTCGGCGGTGTTTTTCTCGCGCGGCCTGGTGAACCTCTGGTACGGCCGCCAGAAAAAGCTCAAGTCGGTGTCGATCGGCACGGTGTGGCGGCCCGAAACCCCGCCAGCCGCCCCCAGCCCCGGGGCCGACGCCCGCTGAACCCGACGTCCGCAGGAGCCTGAACCATGGAATTCTTCAAGATCCGACGGGACATCCCGTTCATGCGGCACGCGGTGATCTTCAACATCATCTCGTTCGTCACCTTCGCCGCGGCGGTGTTCTTCCTCGTCACCCGGGGCCTGCACCTGTCGGTGGAATTCACCGGCGGCACGGTGATGCAGGTGCAATACCAGCAGCCGGCCGATGTGGAACGCATTCGGCAAGCGGTGGCCGGCCTGGGCTATGCCGAGGTGCAGGTCCAGAACTTTGGCACCGCCCGCGACGTGATGATCCGCCTGCCGGCGCAAAAGGGCGTGAGTTCGGCCCAGCAGAGCGAGCGGGTGCTGGAGGTGCTCAAGGGCGCCGATCCGGCGGTGGTCCTCAAGCGCACCGAATTCGTGGGCCCCTCGGTGGGTGAGGAGCTCGCCGCCGACGGCCTGAAGGCGCTGGCGGTGGTGGTGGTGGGCATCATGATCTACCTGGCGATGCGCTTCGAATGGAAATTCGCCATCGCGGCCATCCTGGCCAACCTGCATGACATCGTGATCATCCTGGGCTTCTTCGCCTTCTTCCAGTGGGAGTTCTCGCTGGCAGTGCTGGCGGCGGTGCTGGCGGTCCTGGGGTATTCGGTGAACGAATCGGTGGTGATCTTCGACCGGATCCGGGAGAACTTCCGCCGCTACCGCAAGATGAACACGGTGGAGATCATCGACAACGCGATCACCTCGACCATCAGCCGCACGATCATCACGCACGGCTCGACCCAGATCATGGTGCTGTCGATGCTGCTGTTCGGCGGTGCCACGCTGCACTACTTCGCCATGGCACTGACCATCGGCATCCTGTTTGGCATTTATTCGTCGGTGTTCGTGGCCGCGGCCATCGCCATGTGGCTGGGCGTCAAGCGTGAAGACCTGATCAAGGCCGCCCCGCGCAAGGACGGCGATCCGGACGATCCGAACGCCGGGGCGGTGGTCTGAGCCAGCTGGCGCAGGGTCAGTGCGCGACGCGGTGCTCGGTGTCGTCGCACAACTCGTCGAGCACCAGAGCGTCGGGCTCCTGGCCAAAACTCCAATAGACCATCAGCACGATGATCTTGAGTTCGTCGAGCGAGACCGGCTGGCCGGCCGCTGCCATGGCGCGATCGACCACGATCTCGCGCATCGCGGCCGGCAACACGCCCGCGAGTTCGAGAAAGCGGATGAACCCCAGGCCCTCGGCGCCGAGGTGGTCCTGCTCGGCGACCGAGTAGACCCGCAGGCTGTCGGGCGATTGGCGGTTGGGGGAGCAGTCGTCCGAGACGGGCAGGCCCTCCAGCGGCACGATGGCGGAGGGCGCATCGGCCTCCGGCGTGAGGCGGATGGCTTGCGTCGCGGTGGTCAGGGCATCGAGCCAGACGAGGGCATCCTGGATGGCCTCAGGCTCAAACCCGTGGGCGCTGAGCTTGCGCCCGAGCTGGTGGAGCTCGGGGCAGGCATCGCCGCGCCAGTAGTTTTCGTACACGAACACCAGCACGTCAAACATGGTCCCAATATAGCCCATGCGACGCGTCTGTCGGCAAGTCCCCGACACCGGTGTTGCCATCCCGCATCGTCCAGGTCGGGGCATTGTCTGCTGGTCGTCGATGCGCCGGCGCGGTTCAGGCGCGGGCCAGGCGCTGGAACACGCCGCCCGGCAGGCGGGCCACCTCGCCGTCCAGCTCGAGGGCGAGCAGGCGGGCCTGCAGGACCGCCGTGGGCAGGCCGGTGCGCGCAGACAGCGCATCAAAGCCCACCGGGTCATGGCCCAGCGCCTGCAGCACCGGATCGTCAGCGCCCGGCGGTGGTGCGATCGGCGCCGCCGCCGGTGGGGTGACCGTACAGGCCGCCGCCCGCTGCGGCATCAGCGCGTCCAGGACCTCGTCCGCGGTTTCCACCAGCTGCGCACCCTGGCGGATCAGGGCATGGCAGCCGCGCGACTGGGGCGCATGGATCGACCCCGGGATCGCAAACACTTCACGGCCCAGATCGGCCGCGAGGTGGGCGGTGATGAGCGAGCCCGATTGCACCGCGGCTTCCACCACCAGCGTGCCGCGCGACAGCGCGGCAATGATCCGGTTGCGCCGGGGAAAGTGGTCGCGCAGCGGCGGCGTGCCCAGCGGATGCTCGCTGACCAGCACGCCGTGGGCGGCGATGCGGTGGGCGAGGTCGAGGTGTCGCCGGGGGTAGACCCGGTCGAGCCCGGTGCCCACCACCGCCACGGTGGCCCACGCGGTGCCCGCCGCCGGCCCGGCCAGGCCGTGGGGGCCGGCGCCGTCGATCCGCCCGCCGTCCAGGGCCCCCTCGTGGGCCGCACCGTCGATGCCCAGGGCCAGCCCGGAGATCACGGTCCAGCCGGCGCCCGCGATGTGATGCGCGAACTGGCGGGCGGTCTGGGCGCCCTGCGGCGTGGGATTGCGGCTGCCGACCATGGCCAGGGCCTGCGTCGGCCAGTCGATCGGGCCCCGCGCCAGCGGCGCGCCCATCACATGCAGCACCAGAGGCGGGTCGGGAGCCTGCAGCAGCGCCGGCGGGTAGTCGGGATCGGCCAGCGTCACCAAGCGGCGCGAGACACCGGTGTCCGTCCGACCATCGGCCAGCCAGGCTTCGGTGGTGGCCACCAGATCGGCGAGCCCGGCGGGGGGGTCGCGCAGCGCCTGCGCCTGGCGGGGCGTCAGCGGCAGCTCCTGCGCGGCAGCTTCGAACACCCGCTGGGGCAGGCCGAAGGTGGCCAGCAGCTGGCGGGCGGTGGCGGGTCCGATCCGGGGGGTCAGGAGCAGCCGCAACCAGGCGGTGAGTTCGTCTCGGTTCATGGCTTGGGCGGGGGCGGGGGTCAGCGACCGGCGTGCAGGCGGTCTCCCACCTGCAGGCCGGTGGCGGTGTCGAGCACCAGGGCGTAGGCGGCGCGCTCGAACACCCGGAACACCAGCAGCCGGCCGTTGGGCTCGTCGGGCAGTTGCACCAACCGATCCCCGGGGGGAGCGGTGCGGTCGGTCAGGCGGCGGCCGCCCCGCAACGCCTGCAGCACATGGCCCTGGGCCAGGCCATCGACGCGGCCCTTGTTGATCGCCACCACCTGGTGCGGCCCGACGGTGCTGACGGCGTCGCCGTAGACGGCGGCAATGGCGGCGGCAGGCAACGGCACCTCGGGCGGCCGCGGGGTGTCCCACAAGACGGCGGGGGGCGGCTCGGGCAGGAGCCGGTCGCCGGCACGAAGGTCTTCCAGCGCGCTGACGATGTCGAAGGTGGCGGGCACCGCCTGTTCCCCCCGCACCAGCACGCCGCGGCCCAGGGTGCGGGCCTCGTGACCGAGCAGCTCCCCGGTGACCGGATCGCGCAGCGGACGGGTGCCGCGCACCACCACCCAGCGCTGGGGGGCGCCCTGCGGCGGCTCGGCCACCGGCGCACCCGCCGGCCCGCGCACGTAGGCCCGGTCGCCCCGCGACAGCAGCACCCTCGCATCGCCCGCCGCGACGATGCGCGGCGCACGCGCGAGGACCGCCGGATCGATCACCCCGGGCTCGGTCAGCCAGGGCGCGAGTGCCTGCAAGGGCAGGTCCGGCAGCCCCGTGGCCGGCAGGGCCTGGGCCCGGATGCGCGGGGACCACCGCTCGGCGGGGATGGCATCGGCGGGGACGGCCGGGATGGCGAGGGCGGCGGCGAGGGGTGCGGATGGCGCCTGCGCCTGCGCGGAGGGCGGCCCGAGTACGGCACCAGCGAAGAAGGCACCAGCCAGGAGGGCAGCGACAATGTAGGTCTTTGGCATTCATGTGATTGTGCCGCCAGTCGGCGCTGGCCAGCCCGCCGGCCCGGGCCCGGCAGGGAGCCGGGACGAAAGTGGGCGACAATTGGACCCTTCTTTGAGTTGTTCGCATGGCCCTGCTTCCCATCCTCGTGTACCCCGATCCGCGCCTGCAGACGGTCGCCCGGCCGGTCGCTCAGGTGGATGACCGCATCCGCCAGCTGGTGGCGGACATGACCGAGACGATGTACGACGCCCATGGCATCGGACTGGCCGCGACCCAGGTGAACGTGCATGAGCGCGTCATCGTGATCGACACCTCCGAAGGCCGCAACCAGCCCATGGCCCTGATCAATCCCGAAGTCACCTGGGCGAGCGAGGCACGCCAGGTCGGCGATGAGGGCTGCCTGTCGGTGCCCGGGATCCATGACGGGGTGGAGCGCGCCTCGCAGGTGCGTGTTCGCGCCCTCGACGAGCACGGGCGCGAGCGCACGATCGAGGCCGACGGCCTGCTGGCGGTGTGCATCCAGCACGAGATGGACCATCTGCAAGGCAAGGTGTTCGTCGAGTACCTCTCCCCCCTCAAGCGCACCCGCATCAAGACCAAGATGCTCAAGGTGCGGCGCGACACCGAGCGGGCCTGAGGCCCGCCGGGCGACTCCGACCGATTCCGACGTGGCTGCATCGGCTGCCGGTTCCTCCGTGGCCTGGGGCTCCCAGGCGCGTGCCGCATCGCTGCGCGTGGCGTTTGCCGGCACCCCCGAGTTCGCGCGCGTGGCCCTCGAGCGGCTGCTGGCGGCGGGCCTGTCGGTGCCCCTGGTGCTGACCCAGCCGGACCGACCCGCGGGCCGCGGCCTGAAGCTGCAGGCCTCGCCGGTCAAGCAGCTCGCGCTCGACCACGGTCTGGCCGTGATTCAGCCCCGCAGCCTGCGGCTGGAGGGCAAGTTCCCGCAGGAGGCGCAGGCGGCCCGTGCCGCGCTCGAGGCCGCCCGCCCCGATGTGATGGTGGTGGCTGCGTACGGCCTGATCCTCCCGGCGTGGGTGCTGCAGTGGCCCCGGCTGGGATGCCTGAACATCCATGCCTCGCTGCTGCCCCGCTGGCGCGGCGCGGCGCCGATCCACCGCGCCATCGAGGCGGGCGATGCCGAGACCGGCATCACCCTGATGCAGATGGATGAAGGACTCGACACCGGTGCCATGCTCCTCGCCGGTCGCCTGCCGATCGGGCACGCTGACACCACCGGCCGGCTTCATAACCAGCTCGCCGCGCTCGGTGGCGACCTGGTCCTTCAGGCGCTGGACCTCGCGGCCTGCGGCGCGCTGCAGCCCGTGGCGCAGCCGTCCGAGGGCGTGACCTACGCCCACAAGATCGAGAAGGCCGAGAGCGCGGTGGACTGGTCCCAAGCGGCCGAGGTGATTGCCCGCCGCATCCGGGCATTCGATCCGTTCCCCGGGGCCAGCACCACGCTGCGCGGTGAGACCCTCAAGCTGTGGGCCGCTGTGCCCGAGCCCGGTGGTCAGGCGGCGCCCGGCGCGGCGCCGGTGAGGCCCGGCACGGTGCTGGCAGCCGGGGCGGCGGGCGTGCGCATTGCCTGTGGCCAGGGCGTGCTGCGGGTCACGCAGTGGCAGCGCGCCGGGGGTCGGCGGCTGGACGCCGGCGAGTTCCTGCGTGGTTTTCCGATGGCGGCGGGCGAGCGCTGCGCCATCGCCCCGGACGAGGCCGGCGCATGACGCAGGGGCCTGCCACGATCGCCGGCGGTGACCCGCCCGGGCGCCCTCAGGCCGACGCTCCGGTGGGCTTGCTCGCGTGGCTGCGCAGCCTGGCTTCGCATCCGGAATTTCGCACCGGCGCGCGCGAGATGTCGCCGCAGGCGCCCGGCATTGCAGCCTGGGGGCTGATGATCGGTGTGGCCATGGTCAAGACCGGCCTGTCGGTGCCCGAGGCGCTGGCCATGACCTTGCTGGTGTTCGCTGGCAGCTCGCAGCTGGCGGCCCTGCCCCTGCTGGTGGCCGGTGCGCCGGCCTGGGTGGTCCTGGCCACGGGCTTCTGCGTGAATCTGCGTTTCGTGGTGTTCAGCCTGCAGCTGCGTCAGTACCTGATCCACCTGCCCCTGGCGCGGCGCCTGTTTGTGGGTTACCTCACCGCCGACATGACCTACGTGTTCCTGGTGCACCGCTATCCCGAGGCGGCGACCGACTCCGAGGGCCGGCGCGCCCGCCTGGCCTACCTGGCCGGCAGCGTGGCCGTCAATTGGTCGTCCTGGATGGTCCCCAGCCTGCTGGGCGTGGCCATGGCCAACTTGATCCCCACCCACTGGGGCCTGGGCTTTGCAGGGATCCTGTGCCTCATGGGCATTCTGTGGTCGCTGGCCACCCAGCGCCTGCGCCTGGTGGCCGCCCTGGTGGCGGGCGCCACGGCAGTGGCCACCTATGCATTGCCGCTCAAACTGAACATCGTGGTCGCCATCGGCGTGGCCGTGCTGGTGTGCGTGTGCCTGGAGGGCCGGCGCGCGCCGCCGGCGGGAGCGCCTCGATGACCTGGGGTCCGTCGGCTTTCGCCACCGATGTCTGGACGCTGCTCGTGATCGTCGGCCTGGCTGGCGTGACGGTGGTGACCCGCTGCTTTTTCTTTTTCTCCGAACGACCTTGGCCGGTGCCGCAGTGGCTGGACCGGGGCCTGCGCTATGCGCCAATCGCCGCACTGGCCGCGGTGGTGCTGCCCGAGATCGTGGCGGTGCAAGGCGAGCTGGTGTCCACTTGGAAAGACGCGCGTTTGTACGGCGCTGCGGCCGGCACGGCGGTGTACTTTTGGCGGCGCTCCACCCTGCTGACCATCGTCGCGGGCATGGGGGTCTACCTGCCCCTGCACATCGGGCTGGGCTGGTAGCCGCGCCAGGCCGGTGGCGGGCCGGCCCGGCCCCTAAAATCGGGCCGCCATGAACATCCTCCGCTTCTCCGATCTGTGCAGCCAGGGCAAGGCCCGTGGCCAGCGTGTCTTCATCCGTGCCGATCTGAACGTGCCGCAGGACGAGGCGGGCCGCATCACCGAGGACACCCGCATTCGCGCGTCGCTGCCCTGCATCCGCATGGCGCTCGAGGCCGGTGCGGCGGTGATGGTCACCTCCCACCTTGGCCGGCCGACCGAGGGTGCGTTCAAGCCGGAGGACTCGCTCGCCCCCGTGGCCGCACGCCTGTCTGAGCTGCTCGGACGCGAGGTGCCGCTGGTGTCGAACTGGGTGGACGGCGTGCAGGTGGCCGGCGCGCCGCTGCAGCCGGGCCAGGTGGTGCTGCTGGAAAACTGCCGCCTGAACGTGGGCGAAAAGAAGAACAATCCTGAGCTGGCGCAGAAGCTGGCGGCCCTGTGCGACATCTTCGTGCACGATGCCTTTGGCACCGCCCACCGCGCCGAAGCGTCCACCTACGGCATCGCGCAGTGGGCGAAGGTGGCCTGCGCGGGCCCCTTGCTGGCGGCCGAGATCGACGCGATCTCCCAGGCCCTGGCCAATCCGAAGCGGCCGCTGGCAGCCATCGTGGCGGGCTCCAAGGTGTCCACCAAACTGACCATCCTGCAGTCGCTGGCCCGGAACGTCGACCAGCTGATCGTGGGGGGCGGTATCGCCAACACCTTCATGCAGGCGGCCGGCCTGAAGATCGGCAAGTCGCTGGCTGAAGCCGATCTGGTAGGGGAGGCGAAGGCCGTCATTGCCGCCATGAAGGCACGCGGCGCCGAGGTGCCGATCCCCACCGATGTGGTCGTGGCCAAGACCTTTGCCGCCGACGCGCCCGCCACGGTCAAGGCCGCCACCGACGTGGACGACGACGACCTGATCCTGGACATCGGCCCGCAGACGGCCGCGAAGCTGGCCGCGCAGCTCAAGGCGGCCGGCACCATCGTCTGGAACGGGCCGGTGGGCGTGTTCGAGTTCGATGCCTTCGCCCACGGCACCGAAACGATCGCGCGCGCGATTGCCCAATCGCCGGCCTTCAGCATTGCCGGCGGCGGCGACACGCTGGCGGCCATCGCCAAGTACGGCATCGAGAAGGACGTGGGCTACATCTCCACCGGCGGCGGCGCCTTCCTGGAGGTGCTCGAGGGCAAGACCCTGCCGGCGTTCGAGATCCTGGAAAAGCGGGCGCAGGGTTGAGTGGCTCTCAGGGGCGGTCCGCGAGGAGGCTCCGACCTGCAAAACCGCCTGTCCGTCTGATGCGAGTCCCTGCGCCTGCGGAATGCAAGCGCCTGCTTGCGGGCAGGCTCAGGGGGTCACCATACGGATGGCCAACCCGGCCAGCACGGAGCCCATAAGCCATCGCTGGACCAGGATCCAGCGTGGGCGGAACTGGAGAAATTGCGATACCGAGCCCGCCGTCAAGGTGATCGCCGCATTGACAGTCAGGCTGATCAGGATCTGCGTGCTCCCCAGGACCAGCGTCTGTGTCAGTACGCTGCCCTGGGCAGGCTGGATGAACTGGGGGAGCAGCGACACATACATGACCGCGATCTTCGGGTTCAGGAGGTTCGTGACGAACCCCATCGACAGAAGTTTCAGCGGCGGATCGGCCGCAAGCGCGCGAACTGCGAATGGTGCGCGCCCTCCCGGCTTAATCGCCTGCCATGCGAGATAGGCAAGGTAAACAGCGCCTCCATACCGGAGCGAGTCGTAGGCGTAGGGCACTGAAAGCACCAGCGCTGTGATGCCGAATGCAGCCGCCAGCATGTAGAAAAGGAATCCGAGCGCCACGCCCGCCAGTGATATCAGCCCAGCGCTGGGTCCCTGGCAAACAGACCTGGAAATCAGATAGATCATGTTGGGCCCAGGGGTCAAGACCATGCCAAGAGCCACGAAAGAAAAAGCGATCAGGTTGGCTGTACTGGGCATTGGAAAGCTCCCGAAGGACTGGGATTCAAGCCCGGGTGAGCAGGCCACAGTCCATTAACTGGCGGGCAAGCTGAATGCGCTCGTCTTCGTCGGCTCCCGGAAGATCCCTTGCGTGGACCGTATGGCCGCTGGCGAGTCGATCAACCACTGTTGCTGCAGCGTCGGTGTCCAGGTCGATCGTGCCGCCTTTGAAGTGCGCTTTTTTTGTCTCCGCCGAACGTATGAGTGCTTGTTCAGGCGCTAACGCCAGCCCGGTTTCTTCGCACAGGTCAGTGACCAGGCTCGAATGCCCGAACAGCATGGGGGTGGCCATCCCTTGCAAACGCTTGCGTACGAGGGCCGAGAGGGCCCGGTTCACGATGCCTGCCTCGAGCCCGTCTGTGAGTGCGCGCAGCGATGCCGCGATGTGGGAGAGTCCGTTCTCGGAAATGAAGCCCCGCCTCATCACATCTGTTTCGAGGTGGAGGCGGAACCCATGGGCATCACAGGGATCGCTGATGGCTGCATCGATGAGCTCACGGATCAGGTCGCCGCGGCTTGTGGCTTGGAGTGAAAAAGTGAAATGGACAGACGCTTCATCGGTGCAATACGCCTCGTGTGGAACACCTCTGGGAATGTAGAGCGCCTTTCCGCGTGAGAGGTGATGCGTGACCGCGGTCTGGCACGCATCCACATGGGATTGCGAGTAGGGCGTTCCAGCCAAGGGGTTCAGGGGCTGCGGTGGGCGGTACAGGCGCCAGGTCTTGGCGCCACTGACTTGCAAGACCATTACATCTTCGTCGTCATAGTGCTTGGCCAGGCCTTGGGTAGCGGGCGGGGTTAGGTAGGCGTTGCAATTCACGCCCGCGATCCACAGTGAGCCCAGTTCCTGGCAAAGCTGGAAAACCCGATGGATCTTGTCCTGGAGGTTGTTGATGACAATGCTGAATCCTTCGGCGTAAAGCTCACGTATCAACTTCGGAGTCGGGGTGCTTTGCGCAATCCATTCGGTGGTCTGGAGCTCCCCGCGTGCGACCCGGATTTCGCCCCATCTGCCGCACTCCCTCAGGACAAGGGAGTCGATATCGAACACAGACTCGAGGATCACCGGAAGGTCTTCTCCTGGAACGTCCCAGGAGAAAGCCTCGTGGGTCCTGTCGGCGGCATTGATTCGTTCCAGGATCGCTCCATCCAGGAGGAGGCCGCAGAGACCGGATATCGGCTGATGGGGAAAGGATGCCATGGTTCTCTCAGAGGGAAAGGCCTTCGCGCTCGAGTTCCTCCAGCGTCAATGCATTGAATTCGCAGAGGCGATCTTCAAAGCATTGGAAGAAATAGTCGGCGTTGCCATCACGCGCTGCGTAGTGTTCGAATATTTCAGCTGAATAATCGATGTGCCTGGCCTCGTCGGAGATCAGGCAGTCGGAAATCCGCATGAGCCGATCCATGTTCCGTGCGGGCGCATGAAGCTGAAAGGCCCTGCGCACCATGTACTGAAGGACAAGCGCACGTATTTCCGTGATGTGCACTTGGATCAGCTCGTTGATCGATTCTTTCTCGAAGTAGCGCTCGTCGACCGGCACCTTCTCAATGGGAGGATGTCGCTGACCCGAGAACCGGGGTTGCATCTGCGCGATTTTTTCCCGCGTGGCCTCGTCGGCTTCATCGAGCACCCCCGGGAAGGTCAGCCTCAGGGCCGAGACGAACATCGAGGAGTGGCGAGACTCATCCATTGCATGGGCTCTGACCTTGTCTGCATAGTGATCGTTGTCCAGTAGGTTCGAGAACTTCCATATCTGCTGGGATCCATACCCTTCGAGGCAGGCGTTGGCCACCAGGGAATTCGCGAACCATTCACCATCGACGGCCAGCTCTTCGTATCGCTTCGAAAACTTGTCATCCGCGAAGGCAGGCTTGTGGGTTGAAAAGGCGTGATTGAGGATGCGCTCGTAGAGCGGATACCGACGCGAATGCAACTTTCTCAACTCGGCGATCACTTGCTCGGCCAGCACCATGAGAGTTGTCTCCTTCGAAATGCCCGCGAGCGGCAAACCGTCCTCTACCGGATCGAGGCGGAAAGACGTGCGGATTCAAGCCACGCGGCCCCCGGCCCAAGGCATCGCCGGGCTCGGGGCCATCGGAAATCAGCTGTTCTTGGGCTGCTGGGGCTTGGCCGCGAACGCGTGATTGCGGATCGTGAAGGCGCTTGGTGCTTTCACGTTGAAGGCGTGGTTTCGAATGGTGAATGCGCTGGGGGTCTTCACATCGATATCGGTCTTGAGCTTCATGGGATCTCCCTGTCTCGAAGCATGGTGGATGAACGCCTGGAAGGTGA
>Ga0315900_10006260_pt1 | contig 16063 bp, 15 predicted proteins | sample LakEriMetagenome_FD_203521 | JGI IMG/M metagenome (GOLD analysis project Ga0315900, IMG submission 203521) | Freshwater fungal communities from buoy surface, Lake Erie, Ohio, United States - Buoy 12 MA114 | ecosystem: Environmental > Aquatic > Freshwater > Lake > Lake biofilm | place: USA: Lake...
CCTGCGCGCCCGGGTCGCGTTCGGGGGCAAGGTAGGCCCGCGTGAGATAGGGCTGGGAGACGCGTTCGTCCTCGTAGATCATCCGCCGTTCGGCCAGCTGGGGCGGCTCGGCGGGGCGGTAGCGCGAGGGCAGGTGCGGCTCGGTCGGGATCGGGCCGTAATGCTCTTCCGCGAGCCGTCGCACCTCCTGCGGATCGACGTCGCCGGCGACGACGAGGATGGCGTTGTTGGGTGAATAGTAGAGATCGTAGAAAGAGAGAACATCGGCCATGTCGAGCGTTTCCATCTCGTGCCGCCAGCCGATGATCGGGGTGCCGTAGCGATGGTTCATGTAGAGCGCGGCGCGCAACTGTTCGCGGGCGATGGCATTGGGATTGGTGTCGGTGCGCGAAGAGCGTTCCTCGAGGATGACCTGGCGTTCGGTGACGATGTCGTCTTCGGTCAGGCGCAGGTTGTTCATCCGGTCGCTTTCCATCTGCATCATGAGCGGCAGGCGGTCGGCGGCAAGGCGCTGGAAATAGGCGGTATAGTCGTAGGAGGTGAAGGCATTGTCGTTGCCGCCGTTGGCGGCGACGGTGGCGGAGAATTCGCCCGCATCGAGCGTGTCGGTCGCCTTGAAGAGCAGGTGTTCGAGAAAATGCGCGACGCCGGAGGCCCCGGGGGGTTCGTCGGCCGAGCCGGTGCGGTACCAGACCATGTGGGTGACGGCGGGGGCGCGGTGATCCTCGATCACCACGACATCCATGCCGTTGTCGAGCGTGAAGGTCGTCACCTCCTGCGCCTGCAGGGCAGCAGGGATGGCGACAAGCGACAGGGCGACGGCAAGCTGGCGGAGCATGGGGTCCTCCTGCGGGTTCCGGATGGGGGAGAGGTACGCCGTGGCGGCGGCGTTGCAAGACGGGCAACGACGATTTGATGCGCAGGTTACCTGAGCGGCGGGGCCGTGGGCACGTCGATGCCGGCCGCGCGCAGGCGGGCAAGCTCGGCATAGGCGTCGAGCGCGAAGCGGGCATAGGCGGGGTAGTAGCGGTCCTTGCCGAGGAAGTTGAAGGACAGCCCGCCCGCGCGGGTGCGCAGGGCGGCATCTTCCTCGGCGAGCGTCTGGCGGATGGCGGGGTCGGTCCAGGCGCGGCCGGCGAAGGCGACAAGCGCGGCGTCCTCAGCGGGGATGCCGCCTGCGCGGGCGGCGGCGGGGTTGCCGCCAAGCGCCGCGATCGCCCCGGCTGCCGGGTTCTGGTCGGTGCGGTTGGCGCCGCCCGGCGTGGGCGGGGGCAGGGCGAGGCTGTCGGGGATGGTCAGCGGCAATCCGGGCAGGACCGAGAATTCGTCGGGGCCGGCGAGTTCGCTGTCGAGATTGCGCAGCCCGTCGCCGCCGGCCCCGCAGGCGGCGAGCGCCAGGAGCACGAGCGGCGCGAGAATGGCGCGCGGGAGCGGGGGTCGGGCCTGCATGGCGGGTCTTCCGGATGTCGTGGGTCCTGTCTTAGCCGAGAGGCGCGGGTCCGTCATGTGGTCTTTTTCCCTGAACGCGAGGGCCGGTCGCCGCCGCCGAGAAGGACGAGCCCGAAGGCACCGGCAAAGACGGCGATGTCGGCCACGTTGAAGGCGTAGGGGTTTTCGATCCCGCAGCAGGACATGTTGAGGAAATCCGCGACCGCGCCGTAGAGGACACGGTCCACGACATTGCCGACCGCGCCGCCGACAAGAAGCCCTGCCGCAAGATGGGCGGGACGCGAGCCGCCGTCGCGGCGCATCCAGAGCACGACGAGGCCCGAGATCAGGAGCGCGACGCCGATCAGCACCCAGCGCAGGTCGAAATCCGACAGGATTCCGAAGTTCACGCCCCGGTTCCAGGCCATGCGCAGGTTGAGCCAGGGCGGCAGAACGTCGATCGACTGGCGGGTGATGAGGTCGAGCCGGTGGACGACGAGCCATTTGGTGATCTGATCGACGATGAAGACCCAGAAGGCGGTCCACCAGAGGATGCGGGGTCTGAAGGCAGGGCTGACAGCGAGAAGGCGCATGGGATCAGTGCCTGAAATGGCGCTGGCCGGTGAAGACCATGGCGATGCCGGCGGCATTGGCGGCGGCGATCACCTCGGCATCGCGCAGGCTGCCGCCGGGCTGGATCACCGCGGCGGCGCCGGCTTCGGCGGTGGCGAGAAGGGCGTCGGCGAAGGGAAAGAAGGCGTCGGAGGCGACCGCCGCGCCGCGCGTGGGCGGCTCTGGCAGGCCAAGCGCGCTGGCCATGTCGCGGGCCTTCCAGACCGCGATGCGGGCCGAATCGAGCCGGCTCATCTGGCCCGCGCCGATGCCGACGGTGGCGCCGTCGCGGGCAAGGACGATGGCGTTCGACTTGACATGGCGCGCCACGGTCCAGGCAAGGCGCAGGTCCTCCATCTGTGCGGCGGTGGGGTGGCGTTCGGTCACGACGCGGATGGCGCCGGGGTCGAGCGTGGCACAGTCGCGGTCCTGCAGGATGAAGCCGCCCGCGACCTGGCGGAAGGACAGCCCGGGGGCGCGCGGGTCGGGCAGGGCATCGGTCAGAAGCAGGCGCAGGTTCGGCCTTTCGGCAAAGACGGCGCGGGCCTCCTCGCTTGCGCCGGGGGCGATCACGACTTCGGTGAAGATCGCGGTGATGGCGCGCGCGGTGGCCGCGTCGAGCGGACGGTTGAGCGCGACGATCCCGCCGAAGGCACTGGTGCGGTCGCAGTCGAAGGCGGCGCGGTAGGCGGCTTCGAGGCTTGTCCCGCGCGCGGCGCCGCAGGGATTGGCATGTTTGACGATGACGCAGGCGGGCGCATCGGCCGGGGCGAATTCGGCGGCGAGTTCGAAGGCCGCGTCGGTATCGGCGATGTTGTTGCAGGACAGCGCCTTGCCCTGCACCTGCCGGGCGGTGGCGACGCCCGGGCGGCCGCTGCCGTCGGTGTAGAAGGCGGCGCGCTGATGGGGGTTTTCGCCATAGCGCAGGGTCCGGGCAAGCGTGCCGGCCAAGACCCGGCGGCGGGGCGCGAAGGTGCCGGCGGTGTCGGCCATCCAGGCGGCGACGGCGGCGTCATAGGCGGCGGTGCGGGCAAAGGCGGCAGCCGCCATCGCCCGGCGGAAGGGCAGGGTCGTCGCGCCGTCATGGGCATCGAGTTCGGCAAGAAGGGCGTCGTAATCCTCCACATCGGTCAGGACGGCGACGAAGGCGTGATTCTTGGCGGCGGCGCGGATCATGGCGGGGCCGCCGATGTCGATCATCCCGATGCAGTCGGCCTCGGGGGCGCCGGCGGCGCGTGTCGCCTCGAAAGGGTAGAGGTTGACGATCAGCAGGTCGATGGGCGGGATCGCGTGGCGGTCGAGGGCGGCGAGATCACCCGGATGGTCGCGCCGGGCAAGCAGGCCGCCATGGATGCGGGGGTGGAGCGTCTTGACGCGGCCCTCCATCATCTCGGGCAGGCCGGTCACGCTGGCGACATCGGTGACGGCAAGCCCCGTGTCGCGCAGGGCTGCGGCCGTTCCGCCGGTCGAGACAAGCTCGACCCCGCGCAGGGCGAGCGCGCGGGCCAGCCCGGTGAGGCCGGACTTGTCGGAGACCGAGAGAAGGGCGCGCGCGACGGGGCGGCGGTCGGAAAGGGGGGCGTCGGTCATGGGTCCTGATCCTCGGTTTCGTCCTCGTCGCGGGCCAGGTCGCGCAGGCCCTGTGGGGTATCCCCGGCCTTGGCGAGCGTCCAGCGGACGGATGTCGAATAGGACATCGCGGTGGCGGACAAAACCACCTGTTGCGACGGGCGGGGCCGCAGACGCGCCGGATCGAGATGGACGGAGGGTTCGAGACTGAGCCGCGCGGTGCCGTCATGCTGGAAGAGCCAGACCTCGCCCGAGCGCAGCACGAGGGCGAGGGCCCCGGCTTCGGGGATGGGGGCGACATCGGGGTGAAGGTGGAAGCGCAGGGAAAAGCCCGCGCCGCGACCGCCCGTCGCCCGGTCGAAGGTGGCGCGGTCGGCATCGCCGAGGGTGGTCAGCAGGTCCTCGCCCGCGAGCGTGCGGCCGTCGCGCGACAGTTCGAGGGTGCGGGCATGGGTCAGGCCGTGGCTGCGGGTCCAGCCGTCATGCGCGGTCTCGACCCTCAGGCCGCGGGTCAGCGGTGTCTGTTCGCAGATCACGCGCCGGGGCATGTCGGAGAAGCTGTCGGCGCCCAGGGGCAGGCGCGAGGAGGAATGGCCGTCCAGGCAGAGCGTGGACTGGCTGAGCGTGGCACGGGCGGCGCGGTGCCAGTCGGGGCCGAAGGCATCACCCGGGCCCGAGGAGACGATCAGCGGCCTGCGGCCCGAGGTCAGTTCGAAGGCCAGCGTAGAGGCCTGGGCATGGGGTCCGGCCGGGGGGGGCGCGGCATCGAGAATGATCGTGGTGCGCCCGGCGGAGAGGCGGGCAAAGCCCATGTGCAGCGGCGTCTGCGCGCGGGCGCGGATGCCCGAGGCGGCGAGCGCGGTATCAAGCCGCCCTTCGAGACCGCGGTCCCCGCCGTGAAGCCGCGGCAGACCGCCATCGGCGTGGCGCAGCGCGCGCAGCGTCGGCGCGACGCGGGCGATGGCCGCCAGCATCGGGTCCGGCGGGCTGAGGTCGGATTCGGACAGGGCCCGGGCGATCCCGAGAAGCAGGGTGAAGAGATCGAGCAGGTGTTCGGGATTGCGGCTCGCGATTTCGCCATCGGGGCCGAAGGTCGTGTCGCAGTCCCGGGCGATGGCGTCGAGCGGCGGGGCAAGGCCGAGCGCGGGCATGAGAAGCGCGGCCCGGGCCAGCGCGATCCGCGCGGCAAGCCGCGGCGGGCCGGCGGGCGCGGCCTCGGCGCGACGGGAGAGAAAGAGCGCCTGGCGGGCGATCACGAGCGCGAGGGGGGCAGGGTCGCGGCCACGGGTCAGAAGCTCGGCATGGTCGATCATGCGCAGGAGGCGCGGCGCGGTCGCGGCCACCGTCCAGGGCTGGCGGGGCGCCGGCCCGGTCGGGGCACCGCGGACCTGACCCCGGCCATGCCGGGCGATCCAGTCGCCGGTCCAGGCCTGGGCGAGCGCGCGGGCCGCAGGGTCGCCGAGGGCGGCGAGATCGTCGAGCCAGGCAAAGCGCTGCGCCTCGGCCGCGGCGGCCGGGGTCACGGCGGCATCCCAGAGGCTGCGGCCGGCGAGCGCGATCACCTCGCCGCCCAGCCGGATGCGGCCTGCGGCGATCTGCCGGCCGCGGGCAAAGTCGCCGATCCCCTGCGGTTCGGGCAGGACGGGCAGCGGCGGCGCGGCGGCAAGGCGGCCGGCACGGCGGACAGCAAGACGGTCAAGCAGCTCGGCTGCGCCGGGAAGCCGGAGCGTCGGTCGGGTCGCGTTGCTGACCACGGGGGGCTGCCTCTGCGGTTGGGGCTGCTCGCATGTTCGCCGCAGTCTAGGATGTGGCGCGGTGCCAGTCACGCAGGCTTTCGCAACATCACGATATAGAAGCCGTCGATGCCGCCACGGTCGGCCCAGTGGTCGGGGCGCAGGCGCAGGCCCCCCTCGGGGCTGGTCCAGGCAGGATCGAGCCCGGGCAGGTCGGGCGTTTGCACCGCAAGGCCCGGATGGCGGGCAAGAGCGGCGCGTGTCTGCGCCTCGCCTTCGGCCGGAAGCAGCGAGCAGGTCGAGAAGACAAGCCGTCCGCCGGGCGCAAGGAGCCCCAACGCATGGTCGATCATCCGGGCCTGGATCTTGACGAGGCCCGCGATCTCGTGGCCGTCGCGGGCATGGGGCAGGTCGGGGTGGCGCCGGATCGTCCCGGTGGCCGAGCACGGGGCATCGAGCAGGATCGCTTCCCAGCCGGCGTCAGCAAAGCCGAGCGCGTCGGCCACGACGATCCGGGCGGCAAGGCCGGTGCGGGTGAGGTTTTCGGTGATCCGGGCCGCGCGGGGTGCGGAGATGTCGAGCGCGGTGACCGCCGCGCCCATGGCGGCGAGTTGCAGCGTCTTGCCGCCGGGTGCGGCGCAGAGGTCGAGCACCTTTTCGCCCCTGCGGGGCGCGAGCAGGCGGGCGGGCAGGGCTGCGGCGGCGTCCTGCACCCAGAAGAGCCCCTCGGCAAAGCCGGGCAGGGCGCTGACCTGGGTCGTCGCGGGCAGGCGCAGGGACAGGGTCGGCAACAGCGCGGCGCCAAGCTGCCGGGCCAGGCCTTCGGGGTCGTCCCGTGCCGTGAGATCGAGCGGCGGCACAGTCGCCTGCACGGCTTCGATCGCGCAGACCGCCGGATCGCCCCAGGCGGCGCAGAGCGGATCGCGCAGCCATCCCGGCAGCCGCGGCGGCGGCAGCGCGGCATAGGCGGCGGGGCCCTGGTCGCCAAGCCGGCGGAGGATGGCGTTGGCCGCGCCCTTGAGGTGTCGGGTCCGCTGATCCTCGGCCAGCAGGGCGACGATGTCGTTGACGACGCCATGGGGTGCGCCACCTTCGCCCATCTCGACGGCGCCAAGGCGCAGCGCGTCGCGCAGGGCGGCGGGCGGCGCGCGGCTGAGCAGGGGCGCGAGCCAGCGGTCGGCGCGGTCGAGCTGGCGCAAAGTCTCGGCGGCCAGGCGCCGGGCGCGGGCCCGTGATTCGGGCGGCAGTCTGTCGAGAAGTGCTGTGCAGGCGGGATCGGAGAGAAGCAGCCGGCGCCCGGTCACGAGCCCGATGAGCGCGAGCGCCGCGCGGCGGGGGGCGCGGCCATCCGGAGCGGAGAGGCGCGGAGCAGGGGGCGGCATGAGGTCCTCTTGCCCGGGGGGTCGGCGGCCTCTATCTGCGGTCGGGTATCGGAAGGCAAGGTGCGGGTCATGGCGCTGACGGAAGTGGGCGACGGCGAGGCAGAAGACGGCAGGGCGCCGGCCGGACCCGGATTGCCTGAGGCGGCGCTGCGGGCGCTGGCCGAAGCGGAGGCGCGGCGGCGGGCGGCCGGGGCGGTTGTCCTGCCGCGCGAGGTCGGCGGGCGCGAGGGGCCCGAGCCGGTGCGCTATGGCGACTGGGAACGGCGCGGGATCGCGGTCGATTTCTGACCGGGCCGGGCAAACGGGGGGAAGCCGGTGACGACTGCCACGCTGGAAGGCGGCTGCCTCTGCGGGAACATCAGGTTCCGTGTCACAGGGCAGCCTGAGCGGCCGCACAGCTGTTCCTGCCGGATGTGCCAGCGCCATACGGGCAGTCTCACCACGGTCTGGGTCGAGGTGCCGCGTGACCGGGTGGAATGGTGCGGTCCCGGCGGGGCGCCGGCGGTCTGGCGGTCATCGCCTGGGTCATCGCGGGCCTTCTGCCCGGTCTGCGGCAGCTCGGTCGGGGCGGTCGACGATGCGCCGGTCGTGGCACTGCTGACGGGCCTTTTCGATCAGCCCGCACAGGCTGCGCTGCGGCCCCTGACCCATTCCCACAGGGGCGCGCGGCCGCGCTGGTGGCAGCCTTCGGTCGCGGAGCGCGGCGTCAGTGACGCTTAAGTGCCGCGCCGGCCGGCCCGCGCGCTGCGGAGCGGTTCAGCGCAGGCTGAACTGGGCCGAATCGCCTGTGCCCTGATCGACGGTGAAACGGATCACGCCGTTGTCGCGGACCTCGACCAGCTGGCAGTTGTAGGGGATCGGCGTCCCGCCCCAGTCAAGCTCGCGGCAGAAGAAGCCGTCCTGCCAGGTCCAGGAACCGGTGATGGGGTCGCCGAGCGCGCTGCCGTCGATCCGGCCATCCGGCGTGACCTTGAGCGCGACACCGAACAGGCCCAGACGCAATTCGCGTCCTTCGACGAGGGACAGGAATTCGGACAGGTCGCTGACCGGTTGAAAGTCGTTGGCGCAGGCTGGCAGCGCTGCAGAGGCAAACGTCGCCGCGAATGCGGCGGCGGCGAGTGTTCGGGTCATGTCGGCACCTTGGCAATGCTTCGTATCTGCACATACGGAGAAGCGGCGCAGTCGGTTCAATCGCCGCGGACAGGTGCGCGCGATTTCACGCGGCCCCGCCCGAGATCAGAGGCCGAGCACATCGCGCATGTCATATTCCCCGGGGGGACGGCCCTGCCCCCAGATGACTGCCCGGATGGCACCGCGCGCAAAGACCGCACGGTCGGTTGCGACATGACGCAGGACGATCCTTTCGCCTGCGCCGGCAAAGATCACGTCATGTTCGCCGACGATGTCGCCGCCGCGCACCACGGCAAAGCCGATGTCGCCCTGCCGGCGGGGGCCGGTCTGCCCGTCGCGTGCGCGGGCACTGTGGGTTTCCAATGCGATGCCGCGCCCCCGGGCGGCGGCATCGCCAAGCATCAGGGCCGTGCCCGAGGGGGCGTCGGTCTTGTGCCGGTGGTGCGCCTCGAGGATTTCGATGTCCCAGTCTGCGTCCAGCGCCGCGGCGACCCGTTCGACCAGCGCGGTGACCAGGTTGACGCCAAGCGACATGTTGCCGGCGCGGATCACCGTCGCATGGCGCGCCGCAGCCCTGATGCGGCCAAGTTCGGGTTCCGACAGTCCGGTCGTGCCGATGACGTGGACGGCGCGTGCCTGCGCGGCAAGTCCGGCGAATTCTGCCGTGGCGGATGGGGTGGTGAAGTCGATGATCCCCTGCGCCCCGGCAAAGGCCGCGAGCGGATCGTCGGTGACCCTGACACCGACCGGCGCGCCACCGGCGGCTTCGCCGGCATCGCGGCCGATCCAGGGATGGCCAGGCCGTTCCAGCGCGGCGGCCAGCCGGACGCTGCCCGATTCCGCGACAAGCGGGACAAGCATCCGTCCCATCCGGCCCGAAGCTCCGGTGACGACGATGCCGGGCAGGCCGGCCTGGGCGGGGGTGTCGGGCATGATGCGGACCGCGGCTGTTGCCGGTCGGTCATATCCCGGGCCGGCCGGGGACGCAAACCGGGCCCGCGCACCCTGCATCCGCCGCCGTCCCCGGGGCGGGGAGGACGGCTTGGCTTGGCGGGGCTTTGATCCTACATGGGGGGCATGACAAGGAACCGGACCAGCGGCGCCCGCGCGCCAAGCCAGAGACAGCTTCGTGTGGGCGAGCTGATACGGCGGAGCCTGTCGGACGTGCTGGCGCGCGGGGACCTTCATGACCCCGAGCTTGCCGGACTGTCGATCACGGTGGGTGAGGTGAGCGTGTCTGCGGATCTGCGGATTGCGACGGCGCATGTGCTGCCGCTTGGCGGGGGGCACCGCGACGCGGCGCTGGCGGCGCTGCGGCGCAACACTGCGGAAATCCGGCATCAGGTGGTGCGCGGCATGGCTCTCAAGTTCGCGCCCGAGCTGCGCTTTGCGATCGACGAGACCTATGACCGGCTGGATGCGGTGCGCGCCATGTTCGACGATCCGAACGTCAGGCGCGATCTCGGGGAATGAGGCGTCCGGCGGTCATCCGGGGCCTGCTCGCAGCGGCCGGGCTGCTGCTTGGGCCGGCAGGGCCGGCGCAGGCAGTGACCTGTGGGGCGGTGGAGTTCCGCGGGGCCGCCTACACGGTCTGCGAGGTCGATCCGGCGACAGAGGAGTTGCGCCTGTTTCTTGACGATGCGCAGGGCCGGCCCTTCGGGTCGTTCCGTGCGGTCGAGGCAGAACGTGGGCCGCTGGCCTTTGCCATGAATGCGGGGATGTATCACGAGGACCGCAGCCCGGTTGGCCTTTACATCGAGGACGGGCGGGAGCGGAAAGGGATCGTGACATCGGACGGGCCGGGCAACTTCGGCATGTTGCCCAACGGCGTTCTGTGCATCGCACAAGGCCGGGCCCGGGTGATCGAGAGCCGCGAATTCGCGGCAAACCCGCCGTCCTGCCGACAGGCCACGCAGTCCGGGCCGATGCTGGTGATCGGCGGCCGGCTGCATCCGCGTTTCATCGAGGGCAGCAACTTCACGAACATCCGCAACGGTGTCGGGACCTCGGCCGAGGGCGACAGGGTCGTGTTCGCGATTTCGGAGGACAGGGTGAATTTCTACGATTTTGCCCTGCTTTTCCGGGATGTCCTGGGTCTGTCAGATGCGCTTTACCTTGACGGCAAGGTGTCACGCCTGCATGCGCCGCAGATCAGGCGGAGCGACCCCGGCGTGAGGATGGGACCGATCATCGGGGTCCTGCAGTCTGCCACGGCGGCCAGCGGAGGCTGATGCCTGCCCCCGCGACGGCCCCCGGGCCTGCGGCGAGGTTGCAGGCGCCCGACCGGATGGCGTAAGGGGATGATCCGCGCCCTGCCCTCCGGCAGACCGGGGGCGGGGACCATGACGATGCCGGGGAAGGCCTTGCAATGACACGCGCCCTTGTTGCCGAACGCCGTGCACCGCAGTCGGGCGAGGTCCGCGCCGCGGTGGTCCTGCTGCATGGCTACGGGGCGAACGGGGCTGACCTGATCGGGCTGGCCGATGTGCTCGCGCCGCACATGCCGGACACGCTGTTTCTGGCGCCCGACGCGCCCGAACGCTGCATCGGCACCGCCTTCGGCCTGCAGTGGTTTCCCATCCCCTGGATCGACGGATCATCCGAGGAGATGGCCCAGGACGGGCTGCAGCGGGCGGCAGGCGACCTGGACGCCTTTCTTGACGGCGTGATGGTCGAGGAGGATCTCCTGCCTGAACAGGTGGTCCTGTTCGGCTTCAGCCAGGGCACGATGATGGCGCTGCATGTCGCGCCGCGGCGCGATGAGCCGGTGGCGGGCATCGTGGCCTTTTCGGGGCGGCTGCTGGCGGCCGAGCTTCTTGCGGAGGAAACCCTTTGCCGGCCGGCCGTGCTGCTTGTCCACGGCGACGCCGATACCGTGGTGCCGCCGCAGGCACTGCCCGAGGCGGCCGCGGCGCTGCAGGCCGCGGGCTGGACCGAGGTCTATGCCCATGTGATGAAGGGCACCGCGCACGGCATTGCCGAAGACGGGCTCGGGGTCGCGCTGGCCTTCATGCGCGCCCGGCTCGGGATGGACTGAGACTGCGCGACCGGGCCCCGAAGGCCCGTGCGGCACGGCTGGCGCACAGTGTCATCCGGCGGTCACGCCGGCATGACAGGAAAGCCCGGAATGCGGATTACAGGATGTTGGGCTTGTTTGACGCCGACCGCCAGATATAGTGGTGTCGGACAAGGCCGCACCGGGGGGTGCAGGAGTTGGCGATGGATGGCGATTTCAGGACGAGCTTCGTGCGCGACCCTGCGGCGCTGCGGCAGAACCCGGCTTTGGTGCTGAATGCGGATTACCGCCCGCTGAGCTACTATCCCCTGTCGCTCTGGCCCTGGCAGGAGGCGGTGAAGGCGGCCTTTCTCGACCGGGTGGAGATCGTCGCGGAATATGACGAATGGGTGCGCAGTCCGTCGACGACGATCCGCATCCCGTCGGTCGTGGTTCTGCGGGATTACGTCAAGCCGCAGAAACGCGCGGCCTTCACACGGTTCAACCTGTTCCTGCGTGACGAATTCTGCTGCCAGTATTGCGGCGCGAAGGGAGATCTGACCTTCGACCATGTCGTGCCGCGGTCGCGCGGCGGGGCGACGACCTGGGAAAACGTGGTGGCGGCCTGTTCGACCTGCAACCTGCGCAAGGGCAACAGGAGCCTGCGCGCATCGGGGTTGACCCTGCGGCGACCTCCGCGCCAGCCGGGGGCAGAGGAATTGCGCAACGTGGGACGGAGGTTCCCGCCCAACCAGCTGCATGTCAGCTGGCTGGATTACCTCTACTGGGACGCCGAACTCGAAGCCTGAGGTCAGTAGCCGATGGCCTTCGAGAAGTTGTCCAGCGTGACTTCCCAGCGCGCCAGGACATCGGTGAAATTCGCGGCGGTCAGTCCACCCACGGTGGTGACCGTGTAGCTGATGTTGGCAAGACCTTCGTCGTCAAGATAGGCCGTGCCGAAAAGGTTGTCGCGGTTCCACAAGGCGATGGTATCCGGCTTGGCCGGCGGATCGACGGTGAACCTGGCCGTGAATTCAAGAAACTGGCAAGCCGCGCCTGCATCGTCGCAGCCATAGAAATCGATCACATAGTTCAGGCCGGCGATGGCACTGTCCACGCGGGTCGACGTCCCCTCGCGGGCGAGGGTGGCGCGATAGCCCAGCGCCTGGATTGTCGTGACGACGGTCTTGGGCTCTGCGGCAAAGATTTCGTTGGCAAGGGCCGCTTCGCCTCCCAATGCAGTGACGGCGGCGAGCGCGAGAATGGCTTTCATCGGATGGGACTCCGTCGGACCGGTGTGAATGTGCAGCCATGCTACGGCGGCCGCCCGGCAGCAGGCAACGGTTTCGTTGCAGGCCGAAAGCTTCAGGCCACCGGTGACGACCGGGGAGAGGCAGGGTAGACTCACCCGTGCGGCGGGGATAGAGGGGCGCTGATAGCGCTAACAGGACGGCGGTTCGACATGGTCTCTCGCGTCATTCCGGTCGAGGATTTCGACCTCGTGATCTTCGGGGGCACGGGCGATCTGGCCCGGCGCAAGGTCCTGCCGGGGCTGTATCGGCGGCACCTGGCGGGTCAGATCCCCCCCGGTGCGCGGGTGATCGGCACGGCACGCGGCGCAATGGACGATGCCGGATACCGGGCGCTGGTCGCCGACGCCCTGGCCGAGTTCGGTGGCGCCGGCGCGCAGGACGGTGCCGCGCTTGCGCAGTTTCTTGAGCGGGTCCGGTATGTCAGGGTCGATGTGACCGGGGACGGCGGCTGGCCTGTCCTGGCAGGGATGATGCGTTCCGGCGTGGTGCGGGCCTTCTACTTTTCAGTCGCGCCGGCACTTTTCGGCGCCATCGCCGAGGGGCTGCATGCGCATGGCATTGCCGACGGCGCCAGCCGTGTCGTGGTGGAAAAGCCGTTCGGAAAGGATCTGGTGTCGGCGCAGGCGCTCAATGCGGCGCTTGCGGCGCATTTCGCCGAGAGCCAGATCTACCGGATCGACCATTACCTCGGCAAGGAGACGGTCCAGAACCTGATGGCGGTCCGGTTCGGGAATGTCCTGTTCGAACCGCTCTGGAACAGTCACTACATCGACCACATCCAGATCACGGTCGCCGAGACGGTGGGCGTCGGCGGGCGCGGCGAATATTACGACGCCGCCGGCGCGATGCGGGACATGGTGCAGAATCACCTCATGCAGCTGGTCTGCCTGATCGCGATGGAGCCGCCGTCGCAATTCGACGCCGGCGCGGTGCGCGACGAGAAGCTCAAGGTGATCCGCGCTCTCGAACCGGTGACGGCCGGTCATGTCGTCCGCGGCCAGTACGATGCGACGACCGAAACCGGAAGCTACAGGACGGATGTGGACAATCCGCAGTCCCTGACGGAAAGCTTTGTCGCGCTGCGGATCGGGATCGCCAACTGGCGCTGGGCGGGGGTGCCCTTCTACCTGCGCACGGGCAAGCGGATGCGGGCGAGATCCTCGGAGATCGCGGTGGTGTTCAAGGACCTTGGTCATTCGATCTTTCCCGGCGATGTGGCGCGCCACCGCAACATCCTGTCGATCCGGCTGCAGCCGAACGAGGGGATCGACCTGCAGGTGACGATCAAGGAGCCGGGTCCGGGGGGGATGCGGCTGATCGACGTGCCGCTCGACCTGACCTTTGCCGATGCGCTTGAGGGGCATGCCGAGGTGACCGATGCCTATGAGCGGCTGATCATGGACGTGATCCGGGGCAACCAGACGCTCTTCATGCGCGGCGACGAGGTCGAGGCGGCCTGGGCCTGGGTCGATCCGGTCATCGCGGGCTGGGAGGCCCAGGGCGATGCGCCCCGGCTTTACGATACGGGCTCGACCGGGCCCGATGATGCGCTGATGCTCATGCACAGGGATGGACGGCGCTGGCGCGACATCAGGGTATGAGCGGTCCGGACCGGGAGGATGCGCGATGGAATTCATCGAATATGCCGATGCCGAACTGATGATGATGGACCTTGCCAACCGGCTGGCCGGGGAATTGCGGCAGGCGCTGGCCGGCGGCGGGAGGGCGAGCCTTGCCGTGCCCGGCGGGACGACGCCGGGGCCCATCTTCGACAGCCTGAGCGGGGCCGACCTCGACTGGGCGCGTGTCGACGTGCTGCCGACCGATGAACGCTGGGTGCCCGAGACGTCCGAGCGGTCGAATGCGCGACTGATCAGGGCGCGGCTTCTGACGGACAGGGCGGCCGCGGCGCGGTTCGTCCCGCTTTATGCGCCGGCAGAGCGGCCGGAGGACCGGCTTGCGGACCTGGCCGAAGGCGTGGCGGCGGTGCTGCCGCTGTCCGTCCTTCTGCTCGGGATGGGCGAGGACATGCATGTGGCCTCGCTCTTTCCCGGGGCAGAGGGATTGCAGGCGGCGCTGCAGGGCGAGGCGCCGGTCGCGGCGATCCGGGCGCCGGGTCTGCCCGAGGCCCGTGTGACGCTGACCGCCCCGGTCCTGCGCGATGCGATGCAGCGGCATCTGGTGATCACCGGCGCGGCCAAGCGGCGCGCGCTCGAGGCGGCGCGGCAGATGGCGCCCGAAGAGGCGCCGGTCGCGGCGGTGCTGCGCGGCACGGTGGTCCACTGGGCGGAGGCATGAGCATGTGGGACGACCTGATCGCGCACGAGGCGGCGATACGGGGGCGGCGGATCGCCGATCTTTGTGACGGGGCACGGGCAGCGGATTTCTCGATCCGTGCGGGCGACATGCTCCTCGACTATTCCAAGACGAACATCGATGCCGCGGCGCGGGCGATGCTGATCGCGCTTCTGGACGCAACCGGCGTCGCCGCGCGGCGCGCGGCGATGTTTTCGGGCGACAGGATCAACGCGACCGAGGGGCGCGCGGTGCTGCACACGGCGCTGCGCAACCTTGACGGCGGGCCGGTCATGGTCGGCGGGCAGGACGTGATGCCGGGCATCCGCGCCACGCGCGACCGGATGGAGCGGTTTGCGCGCGACCTGCGGTCGGGCCGGTTCCGCGCCGCGGGGGGGGCGGTCACGGATGTGATCAACATCGGCATCGGCGGGTCCGATCTGGGCCCCGCGATGGCGGTCAGGGCGCTGTCGCCCTGGCACGACGGGCCGCGCTGCCATTTCGTGTCGAACGTCGATCCCGGCGATATCGCCGAGGTGCTGCGGCGCTGCGATCCGGCGACGACGCTGGTGATCGTTGCCTCCAAGACCTTTACCACCATCGAGACGATGACGAATGCCCGCACCGCAAAGGCCTGGATGGGCGAGCGTGTCTCCGATCCGGCGGCGCAGTTCGTCGCGCTCTCCTCCGATCCGGGGCGGACGGCGGCCTTCGGCATCCCGCCCGGGCGGGTCTTCGGCTTCGAGGACTGGGTGGGGGGGCGCTATTCGGTCTGGGGGCCGATCGGGCTGTCGCTGATGATCGCGGTGGGGCCCGCGGCCTTCCGCGCCTTTCTGCGTGGCGGGCAGGCGATGGACACGCATTTCCGCGCAGCGGACTGGCAGGAGAACATGCCCGCGATGCTGGCGCTGGTCGGGCTTTGGCACAATCAGGTCTGCGGACATGCGACCCGCGCGGTGCTGCCCTATGACAACCGGCTGGGGCGGCTGCCCGCCTATCTCCAGCAGCTCGAGATGGAGAGCAGCGGCAAGCGGGTGCGCATCGACGGGACGGACCTGACCTGTGACAGCGGCCCCGTGGTCTGGGGCGAGCCGGGGACGAACGGGCAGCATGCCTTCTACCAGCTGATCCATCAGGGGACGCGGATCGTGCCCTGCGAATTCCTGATCGCCGCGCGCGGGCACGAGGAGGACCTGCACCATCAGCACCGGCTTCTGGTCGCCAATTGCCTGGCACAGTCCGAGGCGCTGATGCGCGGGCGCAGTCTTGAGGAGGCACGGGCCGCGATGGCGGCGCGGGGGATGACGGGAGAAGAGCTTGAACGGCAGGCGCGGCACCGGGTCTTTCCGGGCAACCGGCCTTCGGTCACGATCGCCTATCCGCAGCTCACGCCCTTCGTCCTGGGGCAGATCATCGCGCTTTACGAACACCGCGTCTTTGTCGAAGGGGCGGTGCTGGGCATCAATTCCTTCGACCAGTGGGGCGTGGAACTGGGCAAGGATCTGGCCACCGCGCTGGGCCCGGTGGTCGAGGGGACGGCCGGGACCGCGGACAAGGACGGATCAACCGCGCAGCTTGTGCAGTTCCTGCGCATGAACGGGGCCT
>Ga0315900_10006264_pt1 | contig 16054 bp, 21 predicted proteins | sample LakEriMetagenome_FD_203521 | JGI IMG/M metagenome (GOLD analysis project Ga0315900, IMG submission 203521) | Freshwater fungal communities from buoy surface, Lake Erie, Ohio, United States - Buoy 12 MA114 | ecosystem: Environmental > Aquatic > Freshwater > Lake > Lake biofilm | place: USA: Lake...
ACTTGGAACTTGCGGTGTCGCTCGTCGAAACTCGACGGTACGCCTAGTGGCGTCCGACCTGGAAAAAGATTGAGAAAACCGGAGTGGTCAGGGCCGGGATCGAACCGGCGACACATGGATTTTCAGAATGAATTTTTCCAGGTCTTTCAAAGCTGAAAAACCCTAGTTTTCAAGCAATACCTAGGGTATCAGACCACCACATAAATTGCAACTGTTGCACTCAATAGGGGTAAAAGGGTATTAACGGGTATGGCACCATTGAACCCGCGACCTTTGGAGATATCCTCCATAGGTCATGCTCGGAACCAGCATCGACGCCATCGGAGCTACCCTCTCGCTCTGCTTGGTCAAGGATCGCGTCTTGTTGGGATGGGTCTAGCCACGCCACTTCCTGGTGGTGCGCAAACGGAAGTGGTCGCCGGCGACCGATTTCGAATCGCTTTGCGACCTCTGATGCTTTTCGAACAGACTCGTAACTCTTGTCCGTCAACGCCAACGCCTGCTCGTAGGTCGTCAACGCCTTAGCTTCGAGCGTATCGCATCGCTCCGAGCATCGCGGGATTCCGGACACGAGGGGAGCGGCTTCGGCCTGATCGACGGACCGGCCAAAACATCATCGCCAACCCGCTTGGCTTCGCGTCTCCCGCATCGGCGGGTCGGATGGCCATAAATGCTCAACCTGGCAACCCGTCGATTGTGAGGCGGAATTTCGACGCGATGCGACGAGGTGTCGAATCGGTGGACATTAGACTCGCAGAGAGACCATTGAGGCGACCAGTCGCTAGCGTTGCACTTGCACGAAACGGACGCCAGCTTGCTTTCCTTGGTCGGCGATCGCCCGATGGATGTTATTGAGCATCGCCAGTTGCTCCTTGCTTATCGCGATTTGGCTTTCTGTGCCACGCGACAGAAGGCGTGATTCCTTGGCCGCGGTTCCGAACTCATTATTTTTTCCAGAGTCCTGCTTGGTCTTGTCCTTTTCCTGCTGCTCTTTGCGTTGCTGTTCTTCGAGCTCGCGAAGTGCTTTCTTTTCGGCCACGATGCGATCGGCATCGGCGGCATCGACGCCACGCTTGAGCAGTCGTTCACGCTCGGCGGCATCGACGCCCTTTTCAAGTTCGATACGCTTCAATCGCAGTGCTTCGGTCTCTTCCTCGACCATCTTTTTTAGGTTAGCTCGGTCGTCTTCCTCTTTCTTGATCAGGTCCTTTTCTTCCTGAGCCTGTCTCTTTCGTTCCTCGTTCATGGCCTCTTCTTCGGCGACCCGTTCGGCCATCGCGTCGGACATGCCTTGCTGCACGAGTTCAAACTTGCGAGCGGCTTCGATGCCTTCTTCGAGTTCGATGCGTTGCTTCTGAACGTTCACGGCGGCACTGCTGAACGCGTCGGAGGCTTTCTGTGCTGACTGTGCTGCTTTCTCCTGCTCGGCTTGTGCGGCCTTCAGTGCGTCGTTGGCTTCGCGGGTCCCGACGATCCACGATATCATGGCGTCGGACATGCCCATCGTCTTCAGGCGGAATCGCTCGGCAGCGGATTCGCCTTCGGTAAGTGCAATGGTTTGCTCGTTGAGTCCGGTCAGCATGGTGTCGAACTGCTGAGCAAGCTTTTCCGCGTCCTGGATTGCGGCCACCTTGGCGGCTCGTTCTCGGTCGTCTTTGAGTTGCTGCAATTGCGGGAGTTGCTGCTTGTAAACCTCGAGCATCTGCTTTTCGGACTCAAGCTGATCCTTGACCCGTTGCTCTTGCTTTGTTCTTTCGCCGGTGATCTTCCATGCCGATGCCCAAGCTTCGACATCCTTTTCGCTTTCTTTGATCCTCTCCGACGTCCCTTTGATATTCTTCCTGGTGATCTCCATCATCCGTTCGATTTCGGCGGCCTTCTTATCCGGATCGCGGATTAGCTCCAGGTCGGCAACATCTCTGTTCATTCGAGCGGATGCCATGTTCCGCAATTCGGCATCGAGAGCTTTCGATTTCTCGCGTGCCTTCTCCATCTGACGTTCGAGCTTCTCTGTGTCGAAAATGAGGTTTCCAATCGAGCGTCCGAGTTGAAACCCAGCAACGGCAGCGAGCCCGATAAGTCCACCCTTAAACGCAAGAGCACCGGCTTTGCCCATCTTGGAGACTTCGCCGAACTGGTTGACCTTCTCCGTCAGTTCTCCGACCTTGTTGAAGGCGCTCCCGAGCTCGGTTCCGCCAAGCATGTTTGCGATGACACTGCCGAAGGCGGAAGCCCCCTTGAGATTCTTCCCTACGTCCTTAACGCGGCCCAGTTCCTTATCCGCGTTCGCTGCGACCTGTGCAAACTTCTTGGATGCCTGGTCGTCGGCAGAAATAATAACTTCAACGGCTTCACTCATGGTCCTGTGCTCCGTGCAATGGTTGGAAAAGACTGCTTCAATTATTGCGGAAGCAGTGCTTAACGTCACCGACTTTTCAACAAAAAACCCTCCGACGGTTTAGCGTCAGAGGGTGTTTGAAGCGGATCGCTTCATGCCGCACAGGATTACTTACAACGTGTTGAGTACCGCTCCTTTAAAGTTGCCTGCGCCCCGTGCGAATCGGCATTGCTGGGGTGCATCCAGAGCACTTGGCCATAACAATACCCCCGTCTCCTGATCATGAAGGCTCCAATCCCGCGTAAACTTCCAGGCGTCTCGCAATTCGCACTCGCTACCGACTTGAACGAATTCTTCGGTCTGAGGGTCTGCCAAGAAAACGTCTATTCGTGCCGAAGTAGCCTTCGTCGCTTCGCTGTCCTGTAGACTCCCGTTCCAATCTTGCTGGAGCAGGTGTCGGGGGTCGATTCCGCTCTGGAGAAGGACGAGAGAGCTACCCTTATCTGGCCATCGGCTAGTGATCCAAGATGCTCGTTTCAGCGAGACAGACTCCCAGCCTTTGAACGATTTCCCTGAAATGAAATCCACGATCCAAACGTCCCACAAATTCTGCTTACTCATGCGACTTACCCTTTTCAAATATGCGTGACAAAACCTTGTACTTATTAAAAACCAGCCGGGTCTCTCGGGTTACGCGCTCTTCATAGACCAAGAACCCCAACGCTATCAATCTCGCTGCGTCCCTGCGAGTTGTCCGCTCGCAGACGCCATACTCCCGCATCAAGTAGCGGGACAGTTCCTCCGCGGTCACGCCAAAACGATTTGCTGCGATGAAGTCCAACGCGATCAACTGCCTGGAAATGGAATTGTCCAGTCGCTTCAACTCGTCGCACGAAGTTATCATGCTTGCACCCCTTCCCGCCATGCGGCTTGACAATTTAGCTCCATCGCCAGCATTGCACGATCGACCGCACGTTCGGCAATGTCTTCGTAGTCGATGGCAAGCAAACTGCTTTCGAGCAAATCAGCAAACAGGCCGGTAAGTTTGAGCGCTTCGAATCGCTGTTGCAGTCGCTCGAAGAGCCACGAGACGCACATCGATTTTGCACGGTAGACGGCCTCTGCCTGCGAGACCTCTTCGGCCATCGCACTGGCCAGCATGATACTGGCGAACTTGTCCAGGTCGGCTTGACCGTCCAGCCAACGGACGGACCGCCTGTGAATTTCGGATCGGAACTCCATGAAAAACATCCTCCACGAAAAACGAGAAAACCTCGCGGAAGAGCGATCCTAGCAGGGTGACGGAAAGTCACCTGGTTGAGATACCAAAAGCCTTTGGTGTATGCTAGAACCATGACGTCTTGCTCGTTCGCGCGAGTGGGACCACGGACCCCGGATGTTGACGCATCGCGGGGTCCAACTTTTTGACACGCTAACGGATGCGATCGGCGGATGCAATAGGACGATGGCGTTTTTCGGCCTGGCTCGTCATTCGGCGATCGCAGCAAACACGCTGCGAACAGTGCAAACGATGCGTAACGATGCGTGAATCGACGCAAAACAGGTGCAAAACACACGAAGCAACGCCAGCAAGGTTTCAGGCGTTTTTTTTGAGCAGCAATCTAGCCTGCAAGGGTGATGACGTTTTGTGGCTTGGCTGAATGAAATGTTACGCTGGCGTAACAATGGCGATCCAGTTCACGAGGGTGAGTGTTCTGGGCCTTTATCAACTTTTGATAAAACCCTATCCGCCATCGCCACCTTGTCTTCGCGGCCTGCGACTGCTCGGTGATGCCCGTATGAAAGTATGGGACGTCTCATACTTTGCGGAATCGCGGAGCACGTGACCTTCGCATCATTTGCCGTCTGGTGCTCAATCCCAAACAGCAAGCATGCTTCGTCGAGCTTGCCATCAGGAAGATACTTCCTGTCTGGATGTGAACCAGCAATTAGCCAGTCGCCAATCATCCACATGAGATTCTTTGAGTTGCGAGCCAACTCCTTGCCGAGTTCGGTCCACTGCTCCTTCGTCTGCCATCGGGAGGATTGCATCTTGGTGATGCCAAGAGAGTCAAGCTTAACCGGCGGTAACATCTTGTTACCACCGACATTCTTGCTCCCTGGATTCTTCTCCATCGCTGCCAACATCTCACCCGCTCGACGCTCGGCACGAAGACGGATTTCGGCGGCTTATCGAAAACATCCTCACCAACGGCCTTGGCTTCGCTCGTATCGCATCGGCGGGAGCAGTGAGGGAATTCGGCCACGAGGGGATTGGGTGCGCGTTGGTCGCAAACGTAGGGGTGATCGCAAACACTCTAGCAACTCCACCTTGTCTTCGCGGCCTGCGACTTCCTTGTGGTGCTCAAATGAAAGGTGTCGTTGACGACACTTTTGATCCATAGACCTGCAAACTCTACTTGCCTGTTTTGCCGTCTGGTACTCAATGCCAAACAGCAAGCATGCTTCGTCGAGCAACAAACGAAAAAAACCCTCCCGCTGTAGCGCTCAGCGGGAGGGCGACGATGAGGAGGAGTCGCCTCACCGCCTAACGGGTTTCCTTCGTCAGGTAGTCCCAGTAGCGAACCAGCTTTTCTGGCGGATCGCTGCGTAGGATCTCTGTTATCGGCATCTCGGAGTCCAACTCGTTCTCGCAGCATGCGACGGCCGTATTCTCGCAACCTCGATAATGGTAGGGGCTGACAAAACGCAAGTGGTCGGGCCTGATGGATTCGAATACCCGATTCGCTCGGTGTGCGACGTGAACCGCTGCCCGGATGAAATTCAACTCGTGGCCGTACCACGTTGGCAACGCGTCTTCGACTTCGGCAATATTCCCTAAGCAATCACCAACCATTTCGATCGCGTTGTCGATTGCGGTCTCGCGCTCCAACGGAAGGGTATCCATCACCGGGAGATTCATCTCGATTTCGGCGGTGGGGGTGGAAAGGTAGTCGAGATGGTGAGCGAATTCATGGAGAACCACGCCGGCCACGAATCGAAAACCAGGACGGATATTCTCCAGTTTGATCACCGACGTGAACCCGCGACCTCGCCAACGGCCTTGGCGTTCGAGTTCGCGACGCACCAAGATATCCGCAACGCTCGCAGTCCATCCCATCACGTCACCGGCGAATAACCGACTATCCTTCATCGACGACGGATCGATCAGATACGTCGGCCTCTTGATCTCGGGAGCGATTTCGGAAATCAAACGCTCGCATGTATCCAGCATCTTGGGATCGTTCATCGATTTGATTCCTTGAAGAAAAAACCCTGGGCGCACGTTGCGCCCAGGGCCCCGACGAATCGCAAAAGGACAAACAACTCGTCAGGCCTTGCTAACAGTTCGCAACATAGCGACCAGCGAACCAGCCTTTTCGCCTGGGACGAAAACCAGCTTCCCCGCCTCGTGCAACGCGGCGGCGTACTGTCCAGCTTTGTCGGCATTCCATCGGATGGCGATCTCGCTACCTTCACAGGTGCAAGTCCCAACGCTAAAGGCTGTGCCGCCCGGAACGAGGGGAGCGAAAACGCTGCCCTCGCCGACTTGTCGAACATAGCCGTTCGGCATGCTGATGGTGTAGCTCGGCTCAGGCTTCATTACGCGGCGCAGTGCAAGGGTGTCTTGTCGCTGACGCCCGATCCGATGGCCGGTGTCTTCTCGTATCGGGTCTGAGTGATGGTTTCGAATTTGACGATCAATCATCGAATGATTTCCTTTGAGTGAGAGTTTTCGTTTGAAGTGATGGGGTGCGTTTTTTTGACTCCGCGAAAGTTCACGGTATCAACGTTTTTCGATCCGCGTCCGCCTGCTCTCGCTGGGCTTGGGCAAGTTCTTGGCGAACTTGTCGGAGTTCCTGCTCGCCCTCTTCCAGCCTGGCTTGCCACGCGTCTCGCTGTGCTTCGAGTCCATCGATTTGTCTCAAAATGTACTCCCGAATTTCCCCATTGCTGGGCGGTTTCGAACTCCATTCGCGGAGCTTCGAGCCAATCGCGGCCAGCTTGCCGGCGATGGAGTCGGGACTGCTTGACAGTGTCGTCAATTCGAGCAAACGCTGCTCCTTCGCGACCAGCTCCTTGACTCTCGCGTTCGCCCTCTCGATCGCATAACGGACTGCCGGATCTTGGACGCTTGACCTCAGATCGCTTTCGGCGGCGACCGATGCATTTATCACGAAGGACAACGAGGATTCCCGCTCTCGAAGTGATCGCAACTCGTTGTTCACTCGTTCAAGATACGCTTGACGCTCGGCGGTCAGCTCCTCAACTCGTTTCGAAACTTTCGACAACTCGGCTCTGGAATCGCCAACGGCATCGATTGATGCTCTCGCTTCAAGTCGCTTGGCGTACACTTCCGCGTCCTTCGCCAGATCGTCGAAACTTTTGCCAAGTGCCGACAGCACAGACTCGGCCTCAAACGGGTCGATGTGCTCATCGGCCAACACGGACCGCAACGTCGATTGGTAATCAGCCCATCGGCCTGTTTCAACCTTGGCCTTGGTCAATCCATCCTTCAACTTTTGAACAAAACTGAGAACACTCATTCTAAATTCCTTCTCTTTGAAAAAAAAAGAAACACCTTCGGACACGAAAAACCCACTTTCGAAACTCATCGACCTTTGCGGCGTCGATGTTTTTCTGTAACGCGTGCAACCGCTCGAGACCTTCATCGTGAACGAATCGAGGAAGTCCGCCCGGGAGCGGCAGCTCGAGCATCTTTTGAAGCCTGACGAATCGCTCGTCGTCCCTGCTCATGACGCGATCCTCGCATTCTGGCCGCGCTCGAGACGATCCAATCTTGCTCGGATCTCACCGAGTTCGCTGAGACCTGGCAGGAGGGACAAAACCGCCTTCGCTGCCACGATCCGGTCTCGGTCCTCCCCTGCATCCAGAACGGATACAAGTGCTGCGACCGCTTTATTCGCGGCCTCGTTGAGCTTGCCGACTGCCTCATCAAGTGCCTGCTGCCTGATCTCGGCAACCCTGGCCTTGAACGCTGCTGTTCCAGCAACGTGATAGGCGCGGGGCTTTGAAAGTTTCATGGCCTCAGCTGCGTTCTTGATCGATTGACCGCTCGCAACCGCGACAGCAAGGACTTCGAATTTTGTGTCGGAACTTATCGTCATGAGAAAACTCCTGCCGGCAAGGGGATAAAAAGATCGCAACCACCCTCGAGCGAATCGAGGTAACGCCGCTCGTGATCAAAAGCATTCAAGTACCAACCCTCCGCGTCGGGTAACGGGTCGATGCTCACCGATGGAGATGAGGGTATCTCTTGGCTGACGATCGAAAAACAGATCGAACCCACGGTCGTCGATGTTGCTCGGACCGCTCCGGATGTTAGTAGCGGGAGCATCGACTCCATCCAACTGTCCCAGTTTGACGGATCGCCATGCAGGACCTCACCAAACAGACGGGACTCACTGACCGGGGACCGCTCGCTAGCGAGTCTCTGCAACCGCTCCCAGAGAATCGCCACGTCATCGCACGTCTTGAGTCGGGGACCGACAAGAAACCTGGCCATTGCTTCGCCGTCGGTCGTCAGGAGCAGTGACGTAACTTGACCGCTCGACAGGATCGTATCGACAAATCCACCGACGACAAGTTCGGCTCGGACCGCCTGAGCAAGCTTCCAGTCGCCTTTGCCATCGGCTTTGAGCAAAGTTCCTTCCGACCGCTCGAGGTACGCTCGCTGCCGTGCCAAAATCGACGGCATTGGCTCGAGGTGCTTCGGGTTGACCGAACATCGCCACGGCCAAAACAATGCGTCTCTTCGACCAAGCAACTCCACGAGCGACTTTTTGGCACGATGGGACAGGACGGTTTCCCCGTTCTCGGTCTCAAGTTCGTTTAATCTGGTCTTCGTGCGCTTCATGAATTTGATTTTTGGTAGGTAGGCTCGAAAGCGGCGTAAAAAAAAGTGGCCGTTATCCTGCGAGACAGGCTTAAACCCCTGCGGAAGGACCCGTCGATAGGGGGGGGCTAGTATCGCGTCTGACGCGGCCGCGGCGGTCATGGTGCCTTTGGTCATCCGCTGCCCCCATCGTTTGCTACGCTTGGCCTGGTGCGTTTCTGCTTGGCCTCCCGCTGTTGTCGATCCCTTGCCAGCTTCTTGGACAAGGCGCGTTCAGCCGAGCAGATGACGCATTTCTCGGTCGAAACAGGACCATGTTCGGGACAGCGGAAGCGTTCTACCCAGCGGTCTGAATCTTCCGCACCCCTACGCCGGCGTCGAGCTATCTTCACGATGCGTCCCCCAATTCGAACCCCATCCTTTCCAAATTCAGAGACGCGATGGAATCGCGCACGATCGATTCGAAGTCAAACGCGAGTTGTTTCTCCACTCGATTGAACAGGATCTTCTTCAACTCCTCTTCCGAGAATCCGAAGCAATGCAGTTCATGCAATTGCGGACGACCCGATCGAAGGTTCGAAAGGTTGACCGAGTCCGACAATTCCTCCTCACAAATCCAGAGTGCTCGGTGGCGAATCGCATCAGCGAGTCGCACAAGTCCTTCGCGCAACTGGTCGAGTTCGGCGTCTGCCGTAACAACCTCGTTCAATTCAACGGAGCCGTACAGAACCTTGAACTGAAGTTCTTTGAGTACTGTCCGCTCGTGCTCGTTTTCCGGGTCAAACATCGCTGGCCTCCTTGGTGGCAAAGGTTTGTTTCAGTTCCGGCGGGGCTATGCCTGCTTGAGCTAGGATCTCATCCACGGTGATCGCATCAACGGTCAATCCAGAATCGTCTGGGCTTAGATCGCCGTCGGTACAGGCCTGGCTCTCGATGCAGATCGCCTGAGGGTTTGCGGTCAAGGCTGTGGCGATCGCGCCGGCGTCAGACGTCAGGCGTGCCGGACTGAGGGTCTGACTCGCTACTCGAACTAGAAAAGCAAAGTTCGGGCAAAGTTCGAGCAAAGTTCGGAAAGTTCGGAAAACGGTTCCGAACCATTTTCTCAACGAAAACACAGGGGAAAATAGCAAAGTTCGGAAAAGTTGGCGCCTGTGTCGCGCGGACAGGCTTAATACCCCAAAAGAGGGGTAAAAGGCGGGTCGAGAACTTGGTGCAGGAAGTTCCGAACTTTGATAATAAAAAATATATATATATAATAAATACATAGGAAAAACCCTCATTTGCAAAGTTCGGAACTGGTTCCGAACTTTACCGAACTTTCCGAACTTTGGTCCGCAAGGAAGTAAATCCGCTTTGCCTTCCGACCCGGAGACTCCTGTTCCGTCGCGAGAACCTGGTCGCGCTGGTAGAGCGTCTCCATTGCCTGATTGAAATCTCGAGTGTCCACCCCCGCGTAGCGCAGTAGGTCGCTGTGACCAACGGGACCGCGTTCCAGTCTCTTCAGTATCCGCTGGCAAAGTCGGTCAAACGGAGTTTCGACGACTTCCGATTCGACCAGCTTGAGCATTTCCGCAACGTGATGCAGGACGAACTCGGACGCCCAGCGAGTCGCTTCGACCTGGACGATGGGGTTCTCGCAGTCCGCACTGCATGCGTATAACCCAGCAAGCTTGATCGCGATTTCGTACGCGCGTGCCCAGATCGCCATTCCAGCTTCGTCTCGCTTGGCCTCTCTGGCTGCGTAGTGACGGTCTGCCTCTGCTCGCAGATCGTCCAAAACCTCTAGCGCACCCTCTCCCGCTTCAATTTCTTTGCAGAGCGGATTTACCGACGTCAAGTTCTGGTCTGGGTCGATGCCGCACTGCTTCCAGAAATCGACTTGCATGTGAAGTGATTCATCGACTTCAATCGGTTTAGGTCGCTGGCCTGTTCCTCGCTTGCCTGCATCAATCACCAAGATTCTTGCCATCAATCCGTTGCGAAGTAGTCGATTGTTCACCGATTCGAAAAAACTAGCAGGCGTACAAGTTGCAAACAGGTTGAGTGCCGGCCTGAGGACTGCTCGATGTTCTTCGCCCGACTTCATGCGGCGGTGATATCTCGAGTTGCTCGCTGTGTAGAGGCGGAGCAAATTAACCATTGTTGACGCAAAACGCTGCTCCCGGTCGTCGGCCATCGCTCGAACCAGTCCGTCAAACTCATCGACCTGGAGCAGAAGTTGCGGGGATTGGAAGACTGCGTCTTCGAGACCGCTCCCGCTGGCGATTGAATCTCCGATCGCTCCCAGAATCCCGCATTGCTGCAGGATCTCATCGTTCACTTTACGAGGAGCGTCTTTTCCGCTCCCAGAAGACGCCAGCGCCAAAATGTAAAGGTTCAGTCCCAAGTTCTGAAACGTAACTCGGCGTCCTGTCAGCATCGCTAACAGGCTGATGGCGCCGGCAAACGCGAGTCGCTTGTTCGGATAAGGCGCCGTCGTTAATGTCAATTCCATGACGTCATGAACCAGCCCAGGAACCTGGTACAGGTGATCCGCTGCAGGTCGCTTTTCGACTGTCGCACTCCGCGTCACCGCTTTCGCCTGGCTGACGATATTGGACACGTTGGTTTCGTCATCGATGAACCGATTGATCTCTGACGGCTTTGCGTCTCTCGGTGTCCCGTTCTTTTCAGCGGACGCGACTACCTGTTCAATCTCCCGATCGTTCAGCGGATCGATTAGCGTATCGTTCCACTTTCGGACGAGCTCCAACACGTCGGACTGACTCAACCGTTCCCCATCGTGCTCCACCATAGCGAAGAGATGGCCGGCCAATCTAAAAGCTGTCGAGTTCCTCGCGCCTTCGCTTGGTCTTTCGCATCCGTCGATATACGCCTCTGCCCGATTCATCAATCCCGAAGAGGCGACCTTGCGAACAACTGAAGTTTTCCGCGTGCCTGTTTTGCTTTCGGCCTGCTTTTGTGGAACGAGATACTTTTCGCACAACCAGTCAATTGCTTCCTGACCGTCCGCGATCCGTTCAAAACCTTCGACCAGCTTTCCCGTCACCGCGAACCAGCGGTCTTGGTCATAGCATTCGATTTGCTCCTTGCTGCCTTTGACTTTGAATTGGTGAAGGCATTTTGAACCGATTGCTTTACGGCCTTGTGTCCAGAGCTTTATCCCATTGCCAGACGGTGACACTTCCGCGTAGGCAACCCCATGGAATCGCTGCAAAATCTCCTGGGACCATTGGGTGTACGTTCCATCCGTTCGGATGCATCCATCTAGATCGATTCCACAAAGTTTGTCCGCGTCCGTGAACACGAACCCAATACGCTCGAAGTGAGAAACCTCCGAGAACTCGCACCAATTCTTCGGGTCTTGCCACCTACCATTCGGTCGCTTCTGTCCATCGACAATGCGCCAAGTGATCCACTGATTGCGGCTTGTAAGTTCTGGGGGCATGCAATCCATCACTACTTGCGACATAGCTGTTCCACCCCCGGGCCAGAGAATGCTCGGTACGAAACAAACGTCCCGCCATCCCCCCGCTGCCGCCGCTCGCAGATGACATGATCGTTCCGGCAACTGAACACTGTGACGGTCGCCACGCCATGTGGATCGTTGGCGCTTATGCCACGCCATCCATGAGGTGGCGCGGTGATTTGCCAGCCATTCCCGTCCGGCGTCATCATCGTGAGCGTCTCGGAGTTCTGCATCCCGACCGCGATCGTGCTGAGGATGAAGTCACCACAAACAGGACAGGAACACAACCGACGCGGCGGGTCTGTGTGCTCCGAGAGAGAAACGATTTCGAGCTTGGTAGAAAACTGATTGCCTTGAGCGATTCCGATCGCCATAATGATGCCATCCATGCGTTGGATATTGGAAAGACTGAGAGCCTTGGGAGTCGTTGCCCAAGGCTCTCTTTATTTCATGCAGTTGCGGTCATGTTGCTCGTCCTGGCCACAATGAAGCGGTTGATCGCCTGCGTACTCGTCAAAATCTCACGCCCTCCAACGCGGACGGCCTCAAGCTTGACGCCACCGACACCGCGATGGATCCATCTGCAAATCGAAGCCTTATCGGGGGACCTGCCGGTGATGGCCTTGAGCTCTTCTCGAGCTTGGTTCAGGGTTAGGACGTCTTCACTCAGGACTCGGCGGACGGTTTCTTCCGCTGCATTGATTTGGTTCATAAGAAATCTCCAAGGTGAAACGATTCAAACGCAACACGCATGGAATATGCAGACGGTCGTTTTGTTTATCTAGACCCGAAAGCGTCGTTTAACGACAACTGACACCAACTGACACCTATTGGCACCAAGTGAACTCTAGCTACCCTCTGCCTTCTTGCCGGTCTTTCCGTTTTTCAAATACTCTTTGACCTGCGACTCCGTCCAGTACGCTCGGGTTCCTTCAAGAAAATGAGGCTCCGGAAGCGATCCAGCTTTCTTCCGTCGTTTCGCAGTGGATTCCGAAACATCGATTCTTTTCGCGAACTGCTTGAGGGTGAGTCGTCTGATTTTAAGTGGATTGCCTGGATGCGGATCATCCAGCATACGAGCAACTTCCAAGCACGCTCGAGCAAAGAATCCCATCCTGCGAAAGTCAATGGACGGATCGGACTCGCTTTCGTCATCTGCTCCAAGCCATATCACCTCGCTGGGGAAACCTTCAGGCCGAGAATCGGACGGCTTGAGGAACAAATACCTTCGCCCGTCCGTTGGGTCGATCTCTTCAGTTGGGTCGCAATATCCAACTAGCCTCTGAAAGCAACATTCGCTTTCGGACCAGTCAGATAAATTTCCTTGGGTCTCTCTTGCTGTTCGCGTTGGTTTTAGCTTGGGGTGATCAACTTGAGCGAGCAGATTGCTCGCTCGGAAAAGCAACTGAAACATGACGGATTTACGTTCTTCATGCGGAAGAACTTTCGCATCGTCAAACTCTTGACCGAGATAGCGAAATTCCTTGGCTAGCGATTGCATTTTTGACTCCCTAAGTGTTGGTAATCGCCTGCTAGCCGCCGCCGTCCTCTTAGGGAAGGACGGCGGCGGCTGACGCAGTATAATTACTCCCCTGGCGATGTGCGGACGATTATAACTTGGGAGCGGCCTTTGCCGCTTCGATGGCTTTTTTCTCGCTGACTTTGGCGTAGTGCTCGGTCATGTTCAATCTCGCATGCCCGAGAAATGCCTGCGCTGCTTCTGCGTCGATTGCTTCGCGGACAATAGTTCCTGCGAGATGACGCAACTGGTAAGGGTGCCAGTGCGGTACGCCTGCACGTTTTGCGGCGCGTTCGATGGCTCTCCTGTAGCTCAAGGCTGTGTACTGCGTTCCTGGCTTACGCTGGGGCCTTTCCGAGAGCTTTTTCCGTGATCCTCCTCCCGTCCGAGTTGCTCGGAGCCTTGCTCGAAAAAACGCCTCTGCTTCGATCGGTGAAAAACAGTACGAGTCCGCTGGTCGATTCATGTAGTCTTCGATGGCTTCCCGAGCATCTCCGAGCAGCGGGACAGCACGAGTTTTTCCGCGACTTTTTGTCTTGTGTTTGGACGGTCGATAGATCCAGACTTCCTTGGTCCGGTCGATGTCGCACGGCCTGAGGTTGAAGACTTCGCTGGGTCTCATGCCTGTTGCCAACTGGACCCGCACCATTGCCTTGACGATCGGAGACAACTCAGCGAGGGTGGCGCGAACATGCTCAATAGGAACCGGCTGAACTGGCTCGTTTTCGTGAGCTTCGGTGTATCCCTCACGGAGCGGTTCCAGGGTCCGAAGCGCCTGCCAAGTCGTTGCAGGCACCAACTCCTCCGACACACCCCATTTGAAAACCCGAATTAGGTAGTTGGTCAGTCGATTGCAGTAACATCGAGATTTGCCAGAAGCTACCCAACGCGCACGCTGGTCTTTGAGCGCCCTAGGTCCAAACTTTTCCGCCAGGACGTTGCTGAAGTGATTGATCAACTCATCGCAAATGTATCTCGCTCTTTGCAACTCCGCCTGGTTGTTGGCGTATCGAACCTTAGCCCATTCGCGGTGAGCTTCCGCGAGGTGCTTCACGAGAATCGGCTCGTCGGCCTGGTGGGTCGATACTGAGACCGCGGCGGCTCCGCTGGTCAGGGAGTCAACCAGTGGATTGAGTGACCTCAAGTCAAAAGAGGTCGGGAGGGAGAGTCCATTCCGCTGGTACTCCGCGATCAGGACCGCGTAGCGAGCAAACGATTCCGGCGAGCCATGTTTTCCGAGATAGTAGTTTCGATCGTCGATTCGGACAAAAGCCTGTCCGCTGAGATGGTACCTCAACTGAGGTACTTCGGTCTTGGGTCGAGCCATGAGAGCCACTCCTGTTTGGTCGCGACAACCTGCTAAACCAAGGTTTAGGGGTAGTCGCTTCTTGAAACTAGGGTCGCTCGTCGGGATTGACGGTACGCGGTATGTTGCGTTTGACCTGGAAAAACATTGAGAAAACCTGTAGTGGTCAGGGCCGGGATCGAACCGGCGACACATGGATTTTCAGTCCATTGCTCTACCTACTGAGCTACCTGACCTGATGTGTCGGAAATGTAAGTCCGGATTGCTGATTTGTCAATTCGTTCCAGCCCTAGAGAACCGTTTTCGGGTGCTAGAGTTATCGAACATGCGTGGCTAAACTAAGAGCATGGGGCACGACTCGTTTTTTGGTCGTTTTTTGGCCCCCTCGATTTCTCTGTCGCCGAGGACAACCTTCCACCTTGATCCCATCTTCGCTTCTCGGAGAACGCACCGCAAAATCAAGGGTGTCCGCGGCCCTGTCTTTGCTCATCTTAGCTGGTTTTGCCTGCATGGCATGGGGGCAGAAGTACCATCCGGACCATCCTGTGGTTCAAGAGATGGTGTCGCGCGGCGTCTCGTATCTTCGCACGGCAAAACCGACGAGGTCTTCGGTGAATGGCGACCTGGGAAACCAGCTTTTGACCGCCTATACGATCTACAAAGTGGAAGGGGACCCTGAGGATCCATTGGTCGCTGCCGCGATCCTTGCTGCCAAGAATTGCATCGAGTCCAATGCCGGATCGACGCAACATCCGCACAAAGCGATTTATGAGCTTTCGATCGCTTGCATGTTGCTGGCATCGGTGGACGCAGAAGAGTACCGCGGTCAGTTGGCCAAAGCGAGGGATTTCTTTTTCAAGGTGCAGTCAACGACCGGGGGATTTGTCTACATCGATGGATCCCACAAGAACTCAATCTCTGACATCTCGCAGACCCAATACGTCGTGTTAGCCCTCTGGACGATGAGCCAGGTGGGAATCGAAGTTCCGCAAGACGGAGTGATTCGAATTGTCCAATACCTGCTCGACGCGCAACTCAAGGACCCAAGTGCTCCGAACTCGACGGGAGGATGGCCATACCAATGGGATCGCGGTACCTCCGTCATGGATAAAACCACCTCCCACTCCCGGGTCGCCTGCGGGCTTTCCGCACTCCTGATCGCGACAGATACCCTGGGGTTGTACCGTAGCAGAGTTGCGCAATCCAGCGAAGAAGAAGAGTTGATTCCAACCGCGTTCAAGCGAGTGCTATCGGAAATCGATAAATCCAAACGCGCCAATTTTGACCGCTCCAAAATTGATGCCGCGGTGAACTTGGCATTGCAGTACAACAAAACTCATCCATACACTCGCCAAGTTTGGCACTACTACTATGTGTACAGCGTGGAACGCTTCGAATCCTTCCTCGAGATTGCCAATGGCAAGCAAAACAAAAGCCCTGACTGGTACAACGCCGAAGTGGAACGCCTCCGGAGCCTTCAAGGCCAAAATGGCGAGTGGGGAGGAAACAACTCCCCAGACTACGATTCGGTGTTGCCACCGGATGTGGCTTCCTGCTTCGCGGTC
>Ga0315900_10006265_pt1 | contig 16053 bp, 10 predicted proteins | sample LakEriMetagenome_FD_203521 | JGI IMG/M metagenome (GOLD analysis project Ga0315900, IMG submission 203521) | Freshwater fungal communities from buoy surface, Lake Erie, Ohio, United States - Buoy 12 MA114 | ecosystem: Environmental > Aquatic > Freshwater > Lake > Lake biofilm | place: USA: Lake...
TTATCAAATGATTTTGGAATTGGTTGTGATGTTTTTGCCACCGCAATCATTTCGTTTGCATCATTGTATAAACCAACAGTTGTGATGAAAGTTTTTGGGTCTCTTTCAAAAGTTGATTCAGTAAATGAACCATCCGAACCAGTTGCAAATGTTGGGTTATTTGAGAAGTTAAATTCTCTATTAGTTGCTCTTACAAAGTAATGAGCAGTAGAAACATTTTCAGTTCTTCTAGCATCAAACTCAGCACCAAATTTAATTGCATTAAATAATTTAACATGATTTTTTTGTTCTGCCGAAGTTGATAGTGTTGGAGTTAAATCAGAACCTACTACTGATGCAATAGCAACTGGATTAAGAATCATTAAACCTTGGTCAGGATAGAATAATCCAAATCCTCGATTTGATGCATCCGTTGTTGAAACGATAGTTGCTTCTGAATCAGATCCTAAATTCAATGAACCAGATGCAACAAAGAATACTCTACCTGCTTTACCAACCGTATCGGAGAATTTTTTACCTGAATCATCAATAAATGTAAATAAACCATTAGAACCGCTTAATGTCAATTCCCAGTTTCCAGCATCCATTTTTTCTTTGTATCGAGCTCGAGATATGTTGATTACATAAATATCAGATGAATCAACCCCACCGAGGGTAGTTCCATCGGTGAATGTGAAAAATTCATCATCTTGTTCTAACAAAATAGAACGATATTGTGCATAAGTTGCTTTGGTAGCTAAAGTAGATAAAGATGATGAATCTAAACTTATTGAACCACTACCAAATTTATGACCGTACGCTACTGCAAATTGAACTTCTGCAGATGATGTTAGATTGAAATCGGTATTGTATACATTTAGATAATAATTCGATGAACTTGCTGCGTTTTGAGTGGATGAAGTGAAAAATGTTTTAATATCACCACTATCTCCACTCCACATACCAGTTGTAACGATTTCAATTTTACCAGTTACTTGATCAAATTCTCCAAATCTTTTATAGATACCCGTGTTGATGTTTCCACCCTGAGCACCTAATTTATCACCACCGGTTAAGTATTGGTTGATAATTGTTGATAATTGCTCAGATGTTAAACTACCTTGTTGTGCGTTTAAATACGCAGCTAATTCTTGGGTTAAGTTAACACCGGCTTGTCCTGTAATTTGTGCCATATCTTTTTAATTCCTCGTTTTATTATCTTGGTTGTACATAGGATACTGTCACTGGAATTGATTGAGAACCACCAGTTTCGTTACCATATACGGTTAAAGTTGTCTTAATTGTTGTAGTGATATTAGGATTTGGAATGAAAGTAAACGCCAATCCTCTTTCCACTGCTGCAGTTGTAGTGATTTCATCACCCAAGAATACTGGAATAGTTCCACTACCTGCTGCTAATCCAGAACCAACAATAGAACCTGCGTTTTTGTTAGCAAGAACCAAAGTGTATCCGGCTTGTGTATTACCACTTGGAGATGTAGTTGGGGTAAGCGAAACCTGACCAGAGTTCTGATTAACAGAAATAGATGGTACACCGAATTCAACTTTAGGTATTTTAGTAGTACCTTTAGGTAAGGTTACTAATTTATATCTCAACACTTGAGTTTCATCAGGAGATGCTTCCGTGATAGGAATAGCTCTGATTGCTGAATCATAATAAGCTGACCCAAGTGGATGATCTGGCGCATATAGAGTGTAATCGATTTCGTCATCACCCAATGCGAATTTTGTAATGTTTAAACCTTCTCCAGTTGCTAATTTCTCTCTACCCTTTTTTGTTAGGATAGCATCAACGGTAATTTCGGTATTATCTAAATAAGCCATAGTTTTATTTCCTTTTTACTTTCAATATATAAATATAAGTATTTTTTAATTTTGTAATAATAATTCTTATTCAACAATCAATATTGGTTCTCCACTACCTCTACCAGTATCATTTACTCTTAATGTATTAGGGTTAGTTGTAAATGTCACTATTGGTGAACCACCATCAAGTGTTGTTGCTTGAGTTTGCTTTGAACCTCTAAAATAACTATTCTCTAGACCAGTTGTCAAATCGCCAACATTTCGGTAGTGATATGGAAAATAACCATTTAATGGAGTTGCAGATACGATATTACCACCACTTGGTGTTGGAGTTTCTAATCCATCTGAACCAGTAAATGGTAAGATTGTTACTTTATTTCTAAATAAAGTTCTTGTTACAAATTCTCTACCAAGTGATTCATCATTTGGATTTATGTTTTGTGGTATATCAACTTGGTAACTTTCTTTTACATTAAATATCTTTACTCTTTCTTTTATTGTATTTCCAAAGACATCTATATAAGTTCTTATTGAATGAGAACCACTACCAAATACACCAAATCCTGCAACTGATATGGAATCTTTATCCATACCAACCTGAGTAAATGCATCTGATTCGTATTCACCAGTTAATGAGGAACCTAATTGGGCATCTATGTTAAACACAATACCACCCATATCGGAACCTGAATTTACTGTCATAAATCCATATTGTGCAGAATCATCGGTAGTTCGATATGTACCTTCATAATCAGTTCGTTCACCACTTAATTGTGATACATCAGTATCAGTAATTGTACCTTCATATTGAGGATTTGTTACATCAAATGCAACATCTTGAACTACTGATAAAGTAACTTCTTGTCCTTCACTTGTACCAATTATATTTACATTTTCTTGTGCATCAATAATTGTTTCATAATCACCCTTTTCAGAAGTTGGTTTTCTCCATTTTACTTTACTTCTTTCTAAAATATGTGGTTCTATCAATAAACCCGAAGAAACTTTTGCTCTTGCCGGTACCAACGATTCCAAGGTATCGAATAACGATTTATCAATAAAACGAACTAGTTGAATATATTCGTTAAAGTTTAACTCAAATCTTTGGAAATAGTAATTTCGTAATCTATCCAAATCAGAGTATCTATCATTATACTCATCACCAGGATTTCCAATATAATCATCAATGTTAAAATTACCCAAAGATTTTAGAATATCCATATTAATCTCTTTTATTGGAGAGAAAAATAAACCTAATCTATCGGTATCTATTGGTGCAGTATCAAATGATTTTTTAGTGGCACGAGATTTATAATCAAGATTTACACCAAATATTGAATCTGAATTTATTTCATTTCCTTCGAAATCATATTGAGTTTCAAATCTAAATTTATTACCAAAGTTAAATCCAGTTTGTGGTACTGTTGCAGTTACATCTCTATCATATGGAGTGTAATTATATGGATATGCTGTTATTGATGTAAATCCACTTGCGACTGAAGATGTTTGATATGATTGAATATACGCAACATTCTTAATATCAACATCTACACCACGATTTTTCGGATATTCAAAATCATTTCTAAATATCAAATCAATGGTAGATGCCGAAATATGATTACCATCTATACCATCAGCAATTAAGGTGTGGTTATCAATTCGAGATTCAGATAATGCAGTTGTCCATAATCTAAATTCATCAATTGAACCAGTAAAGTATGGTTGTATACCACCAATATTTAGTTCCGAACCACTCTTCCACGAAGTTGAGCCGGTTGATAATAATAAACTAGATGAACCCTCATTTCTGATTCTGCCATTAAATCCTTCTTTTATATAAACATCAAATAATTCATTACCATCACTTATAGTTTTATTTAATGTAATGTGATAATAATCATCATAAAATACGGGTACATAGTTAGTATAACTACTTGTTTCAACACCACTACCACTTATACTAAATTTAAGTCTTCCTAAATAATTTGAACCACTTTCAATTTCAAGTTTCCAACCATCAGTTTGAGCAATTACTTGATTTTGTTTTTCAGTTGTGTTAATTCTAAATTCTACTGAATTTGGATAATCACCATTAAACTCTTTCCAATCTACCGAAATTTGTGTTGTATCATTTAAATTCAATGCTGCTGTTCTATCTTCGAATGTGAATTTAGTAGTAGCATTTAATTGTGGATCTTGTGGTCCACCGAATTCCATGACAGTCAATAATGATGCAGGAACACCATAACAAGCCATTGCAGCATGTAATGCTCTTTTAGTACCCTTATGTTTGTTTAGATATGGTAAGTTGTTTAGTAATCTTCTCCAAATTTCTTGTTGTCTATCTTTACCACTCATCGTGGAAATCTGAGTTCCATCTGAATGTTTGCCGAATGCATATTCCCATAGGAATTGTGATTTAACTCCCATATCAGCATCCCATCCAAGAGATTCTAACATATGGTAAATCAATTCATCCTTAATACCTATTTCGTATTTGTGTTCTAATTTTTTTGATTGTTGTAAACCTTTAGCGTAAGACCAAAGGATATCAAAATGTTGACCAACCATATTGAAGAACAAGATAAACTCTTGTCCAGCATCATCATCTTGAATATGTTGTGGTAAATTATTTACAAGATTAGATGTGTTGTTGTAATCATAATCTTCTGCAGATGTAATAATAGTATCGTACCAATCCAAAGCAACCGTAGCAGTTGATGAGGATAATTGAGTTCCACCTGCACCTGGATATGTTAATCCATCGGTAGAAGAAGAAAAATATAAAAATTTTTCAAATGAATCAAAATCATTTTTTACTTTTGATATTTTATTAACATACGAATTAGCCTCATTTACAACAGTTAAAGAAGCAGTCCAATCGGTACCAATAGTTAAATTTTCATATTTTTCATTATAAAATTCTATGAGTTTTATTTTGTAAATAAAATTTTCTACTCTTTCCTTTGCGGAAGAATACTTTACAAAATTAGACCATCCCCAAGTATTATCACCATCAATCAAAAGTGAACCAGATTCTACTTTAGGTGTAGATACAAATTGTATATTTAAATCAGTTAACGAAAATTCAGATGAAGATACAAACTGACCAATCAAGTCGGTAGATGTACTCGAACCACTTGATATTAATTCATCAAGAATTTGATAACCAATATCATCACCCAAATCAACACTAAAGTTTGGAGTTAGTGGAGTACAATTATTTGCTATATCACCAATAATAGAAATTTGTTCTATCATTGGTATTGATTGAACCTTGGAAATCCAAACTGTTTGATTTTCTTGTACTGAAGTTGGTAATGGTTCGTATAATTTTAATACTAATGATTTAGGTTGATTTAATTTTCTTCTAAATGCATTTCCTTCCGCATCAAATCCTTCATCATAAACAGAAAAAGTTTCAGTATCAACACCCCAAGTTGCAATTAATTTATTATCACCACCGCCAAAGTGTACATAATGTGTTAATAAATTTGAAATCTCATCTTTAAAGATGTTGGTATTAAAATTTCTATTAAACGCTTCTCTAATATCAGAAACAACATTTCCTCTTTGTAATTTTAAATCACCTTTATCAAAAAGTATTTCAATTTCTTCAACAATACCTTCACTTAATTCATCACCTTCAATATTTGTTGGTACTAATAAAAGTTTAAATTGTATTTTATCAGTATCTTCGTTAAAAGTTGATTTGGCCTTTTGTAATACGGTTTGAACATTAAAAGTAGTTTTACCATTCGGTGAAAATCTACCCAATACAAATTCGGTATCTTTTTTACTTACATAGATATCAATATAATTCGTATTAATTGATTGCCAACTAATATCAAAATCAACATTAAATCCAGCAAAATCCTTACCCTTAATCATTTCAGGGTAAGATATATTTGTAATATCAGGACCAGGTAAGAATGATTTACTAATTACATTTATTGATATGGTTTGTAACGGTCCAATTCCACCTCGTATCGAAACTGGTTGTAAATATAAAGTATGTTGACCTATATATTGTAATTCTGTCTTTGTTAATTTTAACTCACCTGATTTTGGTAATTGTCTTTGTATTTTACCTAAAGACATTTGGACATAATCGGTAGGTGTCCCAAATTGAATAGCAGAATCTAAAGTATCATAAGTCAGTTCATATGGAATACTTAATGGGTTCGAATCATTTATATTCCATTCGAAAGAAGGTTGAGTTACGACTAATTTAGGAGCAGTAATATTGGGAACATTATTTTTAGTAGTTGTTACTCCAATTAATATACTGCCTCCACCCAAATCGATTTGTAAATCTTGATCAACAAATGGTGTTTGATTTGCAAATCGTGGATCAGTTAAATTAGCAGAGCCCTTTAATACTTTGATTTCACTTCTAAATTGTGTACCGATACTTTGTCTTTCGAATTTAATCCATTTGGAATCAGTTCTAAAGTTTACCGATTCTGAAATCAAACCCGTTTCAAATTCAGTAATATATCGAATAGAATTACCAACAAACACATCTGCATCAATACGAATATCAGTCCCTATCACTGGTTGTGATAAATTTTCTTGTTGAGATGAAAAAGTAAATTGTATAGTTACATCAGGAGCATCGGTTGGATTAATAACGCGTACCACTCCCTCATTTTCTTTAAAGATAGTTGTTTTATATGAAGTGGTAATTATAGTCATTTATTATCGTATTTATCGTTGTGCATTATTATCTTGTGAAGTACCAGCTACAGCAAAAGCAGGTGTTCTAAACTGACCAGGAGTTATTTCAGTATCTCCTGCTCCCCCGGCCGATGTTTGTCCTGCTCCACCTCCTGCAGTTGCACCAATCACATTAGTCACTACTTCTGATGAAAGAATATATGTTTCTTGTGAATTGTTTGTACCATTAACTACCGTAATAATTTTGGGAGTTAGTAATTCAGTCTCTTCGAATTTCATAACATGAGGTGTAATAAAATTAGTATTAACCCCACCAAGTAAAATACTTGCACCATTTGGTGATGATGTTATAGTAAAAGAAATTGTTCTACTTGTAGGTACACTTGTAACCGCACCTGACGTATTAGTAACGGTGGTAGTGGTGGTTTCACCCGGTTGTCCTGACCCACCTCCACCTTCTTCACTATTCGAAAGACTTGCGGCATCTTGTTGAGTAGCTGTAAGTGGATTACTTGGATTGAATTGTCCTATTCCACCCCCTGCTCTAACATCTCCTACACCAATATTTGAAACATCTACTACTGCCATTATCTTAATTTTATTTTATATAAATATTTTAATATTTTATTGTTGTGCCCCACGAGGTGCTGTACCCCCATCAATTCCAAATCCAGGACCTCTATACTGACCAGGATTTACTTCGATGAACCCTTCACCTGTTGCTGTGGTTTGGAATCCACTACCACCGCCACCGGTTGAAGTTGGTCCAAATGAACTACCATCTCCTCCTTGTTCTTCACGCGGTGGAGGTGGTGGTGGACTACCAGCTGGTTTTTGTGTTTCTCTAATATCACTTCCATCTGATGTTTTAAGAGAACCTTCGTAGTATGATAAGGTAAATTTATCATATTCATTAAATTTTTGTAATTGGCCACCTGACGCATTTACATATCTAGCAGATGAACCATCTTTCCAACCATACCAAGTTTTTGTTACAAGTTCGGTAGTGGGAGTTGGGTTAGCAGTTATTGTAGTGTTGGTTTCAAATACACAACTACCATCATCTTCTTTTGCCAGAGGATTGTAGTTTTTAGCATTAGGATTGGTACAACCCCTTACAACAAATTGAGAATTATCAAATGCATCAGTATCATATTTGGTACCTGATGTAACTGTTTTTAGAAGTTGTTTTACTTCGTCTAAAGTTATTTGTTCATCTAATGTTAAAATATTCTCTTCTTGATATGTACGCTTCGGTAGATATTTATCAATTACTTTTATCAAAATTGAATTTAAAGTTTCAACAATTTTTTCAACTGAAAGTTCTAAATCTCTTGGTGTGGAAAGTGGTTTCCCATAATTGTTAGATGAAATGTTCCAGTCTCTATTTTCTACAAAGTATTGAGCACCTTCTACTAATTTTTCTTTAATTTGATTTACAAACAATTCCCAATTTTGTACTTTGAATTCCGATTGAATTAATTTAACATAATTTTCACCAGATGTAACTGTACCATTTAATGTTAAAAATGTTTTTAATACATCATCAACTTTAATTGATTCTACCATAGATTTTACAAAATAAATGGTATCATCTCTAAAATTTTTACCATTTAATAAAATATCTAATCTTTTTTGTAAATCATCATAAACTATTTCGTTTTCATCTTCCATTGGGAGAATACGAATTTCAGTACGAGATGGTGATATTTCATGAATCCATAATTTATCTTTATCAACCGTTTCAGAACCAACTCTTCGGTTTAATAAAGAAACTTGACTTTTAAAAATACCATTAGAATATCCGGCTTCAGTAATAAGTTTTTCTATATCAATAATATACTCATCTGCACCATTCATTTTCATGTTTGATGGATTTTGAGTAATTAAAAAGTATTTTCTAATATTTTCTACATCTAAAGGAATGTATCTAACTAATTGTCCTGAATCACCTTGTGGTAATTGATTATCGTTTGAATCATAAACAATAAATTCAATCATATCAGATATACCAAGACCAAAGTATGATTTACCAATTTCTCTTTCAAAAATGGTTCTATCTTTAGCGTTTACTCTAAACCCTTTTTTATCGATTATCTCTTTGAATCCTCTTATTGCCATGATACTTGTTTGTTCTTATTTGCAAACACTTTATATACTAAAATTGAAAACTTCTCACCGAATTTGTGTAAGAATTTTCCCTTATAATTTTGTTTTGGTAAAACACCCATTTCGTATGCCATGTATTCTGACCAATCTTTAACAAAATAATTGTAAACGAATTTAGAAAAAGATTTAGATGTTTTTAATCTATTGACAATTGGTTGTGCCCAAATCCAATATCCATACATAACTTCAGGATTTTTCTGAAGTACAATATCACCGAATTTAGAATCCATGTCGTAAATGAATTGTGGCATAAATCCTTGATTATACATTTCAGTACAAATGATAGTACCTCTTCCTTCACTATTTCGTTCATTGAGTGCATTAGCAGCATCTGCAAAGTTATTTTGTGCAGCAACTAAATTATCTTGAATTGTTGCAATAGTGTTATTTGCTCTATCGATTGTACTTTTTGATTCCTCTTGGAGTGCTATAAATGCTTCCTTTTCTGCAAGTAATCCTTGTAACGATGCTTCTCTCGATACTCGTTCTATAGCTTCTTTTACACCTTTAGAAAGTGCAGATTGTAAATCTAATGTTACTGATTGTAGTACTTGGTTTGTAGCATCTCTTTCGTTTTCTGCAGATGATTTTAATAATTTTTGTAAATCTATATCAATTTGTAATTGTTCTATATCAGTTCTAAGTGATTCGTTTTCTACAAGTAATTGATCTACTTGTTCTTGTAAATCTTGTATATCAAGAAGAGCTCGATTATACAATCTTCGTAAATCATCATAAATTGTTTTTAGTACAACTGCAGGTGCTTCTACTCGTGGAGGACCTATTAATTCATCTACAACGGTATCAACTGCTTTTACAAGTTGTTCATTATTGTAAACGGGTCTTTCAACATATCCAAATGTAGAACCATCAGTATCTACTGAAGTATCTGATAAAATAATACCTTCAGGAGTCACCTCTTGTTTTAATGCAGCCGAACCACTTTTTATAAGTTCTGATAATATAAATTCGTTACTTAATGCCATTATTTTTCTACTAAGAATGTTAAATCTCTATCTGAGAAGTATTCTATTACACCATCTCTATCTATTTTTATTTCAATATAGTATTCTCTATTAGTTTGCCAATTTTGTAAATTTAACTTAAAAAAGTTACCATTGGAATCACAACTAACTTTTGAATAATCACCAAATGGTATAATTACATCATCAGTAACGATATCCTTTATTTGATAATAGGTTGTTGATGGTAAGTATTTTAAATCAGTATATGTATAAAAATTAGTATAAGTTTTTAATGGATATTTTTCTCTACCAAATACTCTAATTTCAGGTTTACTACCAATTTTATATTTACTTTTTAATCGTTTAAATGTCACATGGATATCATCAGATGTAAGTTCTGTAAGTGAACCAGTTGTGAAAATAGAATCGTCCCATCCAACTCTTAATTTTGGTTGGTATATTGTATTTGTTTCTTTGGAAAAGAATTTTAATTGACCATAATCATTTGCATCATTTTCTAATGAAGAATCGTATTTTATAATAAATCCATTATTTGGAAGTGAACCACTTAACCATAATTCGATTGTATTTTTTACATCGATTGATAAATCTGCAGTCTGATATTCAAATGATTGTGTTGCCTGAGATGCAGTATACCAAGTTCCTCCTCTACCATTATAAGAACCAGTTGAATCCAATGATAACGAATCTGCCATTAACCAATTCGTATTAGTAGATTTGTGATTCCATGTTATACCATCACCCGAAATCTCATCAAAACGAGTTCCAATTCCCATTTCCCAAGATTGAGAAACCGGGTAGGCATATATTGTATATGATAATGGTATTTCAGATGCTTCGGCTTCATGTAAAATAAGGTCAACCGAACTCATTGTTACGTGTCCACTCACTATTGATGATGAAAGATTATTCAAATCAAACTGAATGAATGTACGAGCAACATCTTTTAGATTTCCATAATAAGTTTTAGAAACTTCTAATATTTCATCTAATCCAGTATTCTGGGTTGGTTGTTGTAAATATATTGATGCATCTTTTGATGCTGTTAAAAAATAATACATTATATAGCCCTCCCCTTAATGTCTTTATTTGGAAATTTAACTTCAAATACCGATGGATCTAATGATGGATATACCATCTTACCCTTTGTTGCAGCTCGAATATTATATGAATTTTTAGAATAACTACCCAAACATTTATTTACAATTTCACACTTAGGTACTGATTGAACTCCCTCTACACCTGCGATTAATAATTCAACTTCTGAAATATTAATTGGCATATTGAATGTCCAATTATCTATATTAAAGTATTGTTGAAGTTCGGTGATACAACGAGTTAAAACTTCTCTCTTGTTATATCCACCATAAACTCTAATTTCAAAATCAACACCAATATTAATTACAAACCCATCCAATAGATTTACACCATCAGTTAATAATCTATATTCATTCATGTATGTTTTTAGATTTTCTTTTACTGCTCTATTGAGAGGTGTTAAATTTTTATTTAGGTTATAGCCTAAAACATATAAATTAATTGCAAATGGATTATTTTTTTCTTGTATATTATTTTTCTTACCAATTAAAAATTTTTGAACTTCTTGTTTAATTTGGTCTTCAGTTAATTCTCGATTTTTTAAATCAGTAATTAAACCAGTAAATTCATCCAACACATCAGGATTTGCCAAAATAGAAGAAGGTGAATTATTATCTAATTCTCCATCGGGTGCACAATATGCTTTAGCAATTCCACCGTATTTTGGAGGAAGTGATAATGCTCTTACTTGATAATCTTTACGAGTTACCGCTCTGTTTTGTGAACCAAAGTTAGCAAGTGAATTTTCTCTGATTTCTTCAATAGTTTCTGCACCTCTACCTCCAGTTGCAGGAATTTCATTATCCACTGCAACTGATGCCTTCATTGAATTATATAATCGTAATTCATCTGGAGTAAAAGTTGTAGTATCATCATCGAATTCAATTCTATCAATTTTAGTTAAATCTCCTTTTGGTACATTGGAACTAATACCACCTCCAACTAAATACGAAACCGTAAGTGTCGTATTAGATGGTGCCTGACCGTATGTATTGGTTTTTAAGAAATTTGCCGGGTCAAACGATGAACCTAATTTATTAATTGAAGAATTAAGTCCTAATCCTACATTTTTAAAGTTTGGTATTAGAGTTTCATCACTTGAGTTTATTCCACCTCCAAATATAAGTGTGGTTGTATTATTTTCGTTTACTTGTTTTACAAATCTACGAGAAGTTTTAATTAACTTTAATATGTTTGGAACTGAATCTTTAAATTGAACTAAATCTTTATCGGTTTGTTCGGAATTTGGATAATCTATATACACCATTTCTTGTGCAAGATATGGTACCTCATACCATTTATTTCCATTAGAATCTCGAACATCGTAAATATCAATTACATTTGTATCTCCTATTTCTATTTTAGAGAATTGTTGTGCAGAACTAAATGATACATTTTGAGATCTTAAAGTTGCCGAAATAGCATTAACATATTTTTTAACCAAGTATAAATTAGGTTCACCTGTTATGCTGTCATTTCTATATACACTTATTTCTCGTTCATCCTCAACATTAAAATCTAATAATTCAGTTGTTCTGAATACAACTGAACTTGGGCCGGATACCAACATACCTTCTTTAATTCTTAAAAAATAAGTTTCATCAGGTTTAATATCACTTCCAGTTCGTGTTGCCGGTACTAATTGATATACTGATAATTTTGTAATTGCAGGAGATGTTACTTTGGGTTTATATCCTAAATAGTTTGCAAGAGCGATAACATTATTTTTATCCTCTGCATATAACATCATTGATTCTTTTAATGAATCATCAACATAGTATGATAGAACATCACCTATATACGATGCCATTTCAATAAATAACATACCAGGGGATGCCTCATTGAAATCGGAATAAGTTTTTGGGAAATATGTTTTTGCGTATTCAATTAAATTACGTCTAAATGATGCAAAATCTTTATTAAGATATTTTATATCTCTACCCTGATTACTTCTTCTTGTTGTACTATTTAGTGCCATTTAATTAACCTCGTATCGTAAATGTTATTTCTTCTGTATTTATTTGATTACCAACTGTAAATTGAATATTCATATTTGCGATATTTCTATCTTTCATCTCATCTGTCATTTCAATATCGATTTGTTTGATAGTAATATATGGTAACCAATAATTTACATTAGTTGTTATTGTTTCTTCTAATCTAGTTTCAAAATCATCTGTCATTTGTTCAAAAAGTAAAGATTGTAATCCAGTACCAAAGTTGGGTTGCATAACTCGTTCACCTTTTTTGGTAAGTAAGAGATTTTTTAAATTAGCTTTTGCTTGTTCAAAGACAGAAAATGCTTGATTAAAATATCCAGTATTACCTCGTTGGACAGGTAGAGTAATACCGTAAGCAAAATCATTAAATGCTTCAGTATCTTTTACAATCTTTTTATTTAAAACATATGCCATTATTACTTATTGAACCTCTTAACTAATTGAGAGTAATCTCGGTTTAATGCTTTATCTAATGCTTCGTTTCCAGTTTTGACACCCAAACCACCTCGTTGAGCACCGCCACCAAAATCACCATAACCCATTTTCTCTGCCATTTGATTTCTCATAGCACCCAAACCTACTTGTGCAGTTACTGGATTATTAAATGTAAATGTTTCATCAATATCAGGTTCTGCATCCATATAAGAAGGAACATAAGATGCTACTTCTTGAATGGGTTGTTGGTATGTATCTAAAATTGAAGTACCACCACCAAGACCACTTCTTTGAGCAGAACTAAATGGTTGTGTTTGATTTAGTATTTCATTCAATACCGGATTTTTTGTAAACTCTTTTGTTGGTTTATTTTGAGTTTGTTGTCTTTCTTTTTGTAAGACAGATTCTGCAAGAGCAAAAGGGTCTAATTCTTTTGTTTTAGTTGTAGTTTGAATCGGAGTTTTACTTTTTGTTTCTTTTAAAAGTTTTACCATTTTGGCATTAACTTCTTCTTCCAAAATTTTTGGAAAAATTTTAGTTAGAAAATGTTCTTGTTTTTTAGCAACTTCCGCTTCTACAATTACTTGAATTAACTTTGCTAATTTTTTACTATCCATTTTTATTCGGTTTTATTCTTTATATAAATATACCTTTTATGGATTTTGTATTCTAAATAAAAAAAGGGAGTTTTCACTCCCTTTTAATTTAATTACCTTTAGATGGGAACCTAGTCCATCCATTACTCCAAATTGGTTTATCTAATTCAGGTATTACCACATCTATCTCCTTATTGCTCTTTGAAAGTGCTAGAGTTTTCAATTGGTCATTAGTTAGGATTGTAGTTGCCTTACTGATAAAGTTTAAGGTAGGATTAAATGTTCCTACTGAATTGTTTTCAAATACTGAAACTCCATCTTTTACAAATCCTGCAGTTTCATTACTTTCCAAACTTAAACCACCTTTCATCCAACCCCATACAATACTATTCTTCATAGTGAATTGGGTTGCTCTCCTAAATCTCAAACCTAAATTGTGGTTTGCTAATGCAGTAGATACATTAGGTCCAACTAAAATCATATTGTAAAGTTTCGGATGTGTGTATGGTTGTGCAGGTGAACCCGTTCCATCGTTATCACATTCAACACCATTTCCAGCATCACCACTATCTACGAATTGTGGGTCTCTCTTTGCTACACCATTTGTAATTGTTCCAGTGTATCCAAAATCAAAATCAAAATCATCATCTGCGGTTGCAAATGCGTATAGATTTCTTGCGGATACCGTTCCACCAAAGAATTCAAATGCATCATCGTTAGCGTAGATAGTTTGAACATTCTCAACGATTGTTCCACTACCAACTCCACCCAATGTTAGTGCATTGATTTCTGAGTTTGGAAGTGCAGCAATACCTGCGTATTCAATTCTTACAAAACGAAGAACACCACTATTATCTAAATCGTTTGTTCCTCCATAAGGTCTACCAATACCACCTTCAATAGTTGGTTCTGATGTTCTATTGGTTTTTGCTCTACCCAATATCACAATACCACCCCAATCTCCAGGTGCTCTTTCTCCAACTGCTTTACCTGAAGTAAATACGATTGGTTTTGTTGCAGTTCCTTCTGCTACAATTTGTGCTCCTCTTTCAATTACCAATGCACCTTTCTCACTTATATCGGATACGATTGTAGTTCCAGGTTGAATAATTAGTTTTGCTCCATCGGTTACATATACATAACCTTTCAATGTCCAAACTTTATCCGCAGTTAAAGTTGTTGTTGTGTTTATGTTACCGGAAATTGTTGTAGTTGATGGAATGTTAATTGGTCCATCACCTCCACCCAATTCGGTTTCACAACTTAATAATCCGAATGCTAAAATAGCTACTAATAGTTTTTTCATAGTGTTAAATTTAGTGTTAATGAAACTGTTTGTTCGTTGTTTGTTTTAATTAAATCTCTGTTTTGTAACTTTTGGTAAAAGATTGATGATTGAGCAAATACATCACCTATTGCCAATTTTAATTCTCCCTTTGGAAGTTTGTGTAAGAATGTAATATCTAATACATCTCTACTATTTTCAAAGATGTCAGGATACCCCTGAAATCCTACTGCTGATATTCTATCTCCAACCCTATTATAGGTTATATTAAGGGTTTCATTCTTTTTGTGTATATTCACCCCACCGTTTAACACATAGGTTGACTGTCCTTGTAATTGTCTTTTAACACCATTCACTTCAACTTCGGAATTCATTACCGATGTATTTGCGTATATATCAAACCAACCATTTATCTTTTTTCTTGCTTCCAATTCAACACCATATAGGATAGCTGAATTTGGATTGGTGTAGGTTAGAAGGAGGTTAGATGGAACCGAACCATCTGCTACAATTTGTTCTATTGGATTGATAAAGTTTTTACCAAATAGGGAAATGGAAATGTTCTCACCTGTATTCGGATACCATTCGTATTTAAGGTCAGCATTGTATATATCAGTTTTCTCTAAATTAGAGTTACCCAATAGTTGTGCGTTTCTAACAAAATCATAATACGCAAAATTTGCTACTTCTCTGAACTCTGGTCTTACTAATGTTTTACTTAATGAAAATCTATACTTTGTTTTTTCTTCGTTATATGAAAGGTTTAGGGATGGTAGTATATCCAAATACTCTCTATCTACATTTACTTTCTGTCCACTAAAATCTGCGGTTTGGACATCAAATAAATTGTACTCACCTCTTAATCCAGTGTTTAGTTTCCACTTACCAAATTCGGTATCATACATTGTGTATAACGAACCCAAATCAAAATCTGCCGTGTATCTATCAGTATTGTTTGTTATCTCATCTAACATATCATTTGATACATAACGAAATAC
>Ga0315900_10006266_pt1 | contig 16048 bp, 12 predicted proteins | sample LakEriMetagenome_FD_203521 | JGI IMG/M metagenome (GOLD analysis project Ga0315900, IMG submission 203521) | Freshwater fungal communities from buoy surface, Lake Erie, Ohio, United States - Buoy 12 MA114 | ecosystem: Environmental > Aquatic > Freshwater > Lake > Lake biofilm | place: USA: Lake...
GGCTGACTTGCCATTCAAGGGCAGGCGTAATGCTTGCTGGAAAGCTGCGATCGCCTTGGGGTTATCGCCTTTGCTTTGATATGCGATGCCGAGGTGGTAGTGCACGTTGAGCTTGGGGTTGAGCTTCGCCGCACGCTCCAGTGCAGCGACGGCTTCATCAGTCCGGTTTTGCGCCAATTGGCAACGGCCTAGTCCAAAATGCGCCAAGGCGTGCTCGGCATCCGTAGCCAGCACCTGACGGAAAGCGCTGGCGGCGGGCTCCCACTGCTTGGCTCGCAGCTGGGCGAAACCGAGACTGACCCAGCTATCGTTCAAATCTTCGCGCAACAGGGGGTTGCGGCTGGCCTGCACAGCACTGAGCTCGGCAGCGGCTTTGGACCATTCCTCTTCGTATGTGTGCACCGCGGCCATCAGCAACCGACTGCGGGCGGAATCAACGTTCGCGTAATCGCTCGCCAACTCGCGCGCCTTGCGCACGCTGCCACCCACGATGCCGGGGGCCTGCAGGTAATACTGAGACAGCTCCCAACGCATGACGAAGTTTTTAGGATCCAGCTGAACGGCCTGAACCAGGTGGTCCTTGATCTTGCCGGCCAGCTTCAGGCCGTCGCTGATGCCGCCGGACATGGCCATCGCGCTGTACAGGCCGGCCAGCACATGATGGCAGCGGGCCGATTGCGGACGTGCGGCGACGCAGGCTTCGGCCCGCGGCAATACTTCGGCGCGCTTGGCGGGGTCGCCGGCCACAACACGCCCCCAAGCCCAGAGAGCCACATCGTCGGTAGGCTTGGCCTGCAGACGCTGGCGCGCCAGCGTCTCGACGGCGGCGGCGTCGCGCTGCTTCAGCAACGCTGCAAACTCAGCCTCGGTGGATTGCCCGTGCGCAACGCTGCTCAGAGCAAGCAGGGCGAGGGCCAGCAGGACGGGTATCACGTGCATCTGGACTTGCCTTCCGTGTTGGTGTTATAGATAATTATAACACCATATCCAATGGGTGAACAACCATGAGCAATCGGACGCCCCGCTGCGGTCGCCTCGACCTCCAGGCATGGAGGGTCTTTCCTGCCCTCGCCGCCACGGCCGTGCTCGCGTTGATCACCGGCTGCTCGCGGTCAACGTTCATGCAAGACCCTTACGAGGCGATCCCGAGAGCGACCCCGGAGCAGATCGCGCAGGTTCACGAGCCTGCAGCGCTGCATGCCGACCTCGACGCCATCATTTCGCTGCACGAGCGGACCAACCCGAACCCTTATCTTCGCGTCTCAAAGGACTCGATCCGCGCGCTCGCTGAGACGCTGAAGACCTCGATCGACCGACCGATGACGCGGCGAGAGTTCCTTCCCTTCGTGATGGAGCTGCAAGCCGGCTATCGGTCCGATCACTACACCCAAGGTGTCCCCCCCGAAGATCTTGACGCCGCGCTTGCACGAGGCGAACGACTGCTGCCCTTTCGAGCAGAACCCAAGGAGAACGGACTGCTCGTCATCGCCGTCGCGGAAAGCGAACGGGGTATCGAGCCAGGCGACACCATTGTGCGAATCGGCAGCGTCGCCGCATCTGACCATCTCGCTCGGCTACGCGCGCTTGTGCCCGCCGAGACCGTCCGCTACCGCGATACGCAGGTTGGCGATCGGTACCGGACGCTCGCCTGGGCCGCAGGAATCACCCTGCCGACGTCAGTCGAGCTCATCCGCCCCGACGGATCGCAGCGCACGGTGATGGTCGAAGGCGCCGGCGATGGCGTGCGCAAAACAGAGCGGACGACCGCAGACGGTGCGCCGGCGACCAAACTCGCTGCGCCGCGGCGCGAAGTGCTCGTCGAGAGCCCGCCGTTCCGCGCGCTGCTACTTCCGAGCGAGGTGCCTTCAGCAGCGCCCATCGCACTCATCGAGTTTCCGACCATGAGTGGGCCGCTCGGCAGCCAGTGGGACAAGTTTCTCGATCAAGCAATCACTGCCATCAAACAGCGCGGTGCGGCAGGACTGATCGTCGATATCCGCGCCAATGGCGGCGGAAACAGTGACCTTGGCGATGCGCTTCTCGCGCGGGTCAACGATCGGCCCTACCGCATGGCGTCGCGTATTGTCTGGCGGAAAAGTGCGGAGTCCGACGAACTGTTTCGTATGGGAACGAAGCCGATGTGGCGATCGCTCATGTTTGCGTTGCCGCTCTTCCTGCCCGATTACTCCGCACTCAAGCATGGAGAAAACTTGACCTACGAGACCCAAGTCGCAGCCCGCCCTCGAGTCGAACCGAGTTTCGACGGACCGGTCTCCCTTTTGATCGGAGAGCGCACCTTCTCGAGTGCGATGCTACTCGCCGATGCCGCTCGCACTTACGACCTCATGCTCACCATCGGGCAACCGACCGGAGGAGTGCCGAACGCACTTGGCGAAATCGGCCCGTTTGAGCTGCCGAATTCCCGCATCGTCGTGTCTTTCAGTCAGAAGATGTTCATCCGCGCCAGCGGCGATGAATCCGACCTTGGCCCCGTGCGACCTCACATCGAGGTAACGCCTATCGCAGGCCGAGATACCACCCTAGAGCGTGCGATCGTCGAGATTCGGCGGATGGCGGCGGAGCGTAAACAGTGATCCCACACGTCTATCGTCGGATCCAGCAGGGTGCGAACACCACTCGTGAATTCTCCACTGGGCCCGCTTGGAGTGACACCCACGTACCAAGAGATAATGAATCAAATTTAATGAGCATTCTCTGTGTTCTGTTGGCAACGAACCGCTACCGTTAGCTCTATGAAAAATCTACCGTTACTTTCAACCCCTTTTTGGCGCATCGCTCTGTGGAGCGGGGCTGTACTCGCACTGGCTACACCATGGCTCATGATGCGCTTTACGGGCCAAGGAGCGTGGACAGCATTCGACTTCGTAGTGTTCGGCGTGATGGTCGGCGTCGTATGCGTTGGCCTAGAGCTTGCGATGCGACTGTCAAATCGATGGACTTATCGTCTCGCCGCCATCATGAGCGTATTCGGCGGCTTTTTGATGGTGTGGGCCAATCTTGCTGTGGGCATTATCGGCAATGAAGAGAACCCGCAGAACCTGATGTTTTATGTGGTACTCCTGATTGGAGTACTCGGGGCGCTGATTACGCGGTTCAGTGCGCAAGGATTGATGTGGACGCTAAGGCTCATGGCCGCCGCGCAACTTGCTGTTTTTCTCATCGCCGCCGCCTTTGACTGGGCGTTGTTGCCTGTATTCACGATCTTCTATTTCTCGCTCTGGCTGATCGCCGGCGAACTGTTCAAGAGGTCTACGCAAGTTCCGCCCGATGGGCATTCACCCCTGCGGGCTGAGGGAATACGAGAAACCTGAACGTCATTCCGATTTTCCATCAAGGACTCCGCGATGTACGCCGATACCAAACACGACTCCTCCCCGTGGACACGCCGCATGATTTCCGCATTGCGGCTTATCGTTCTGTGCGCTCTGGGCCTGATGCTTTCGTCCTGCGTCGATGACCGAGCCGTATCGGCGCCTAAGTCAGCCAGTAATACGGCGCACTGGCCGACGGACGAAGGGGTGCCCGTCAACCAGTGGTATATGCGCACCCAGAATGCCGATGGCAGTGAGCTCGCGCACTACATCGTCGAGTACGGGGTTGAGGCCAAGCCCGGTAATACGGTGATTGTGCTGCATGGTGGCTGGGGCGCCGAGCACAGCTACCTGATTCCGGCTATCAGGCCAAGTGCTGACACTCACAGGCTCGTGCTTTACGACCAGCGCGGATCGCTGCGGACTCCGGTGAGCCCGCCTGCGAAAATTTCCTACTCGGCGCTAGTGGAGGATCTGGAGCAACTGCGGCAGCGACTGGGTCTCGACAAGGTCACGCTGATGGCGCACTCGATGGGAAATCACCTGGCCTATGGCTACCTGCGCGCGCATCCTGAGCGCGTCGCAGGCTTGATCCTGGTGGGCGCGGTGCCGCCAGCCGCCCTCACTGATGAAGAGCCCGCGTTTTTGAAGGATGTCTGGCCTGGATACTCCAAGTCCGACGCTGCAGCGATTGCCACTCGAAAAGAGACATGGACCCGCGACTGGAGTGACCGCTGCCTCAACATCGCCATCGAAGAGGGGCTCATCCCGAAAGACTGGATCGTCAAGCATCCGCCGGAGACGAATCCGGACCTGCAGGCACTCTACATAAAAAAAGATCAGGATAAGACCGCGTTTTGGCGCATGTGCTATACGGCAGTGAACACCTTTGGCGGGAAAAACTGGCGGGAGATGCAAGGCGGGATGGTGTACTACACTCAGGCCGCGGCAGACGCGGTGCTTGCAGATCCTGCCTACGAGACCGCGGTGAACGAGTTCTGGCCGGCGCTCAAGGCATTCAGCGGCCCGGTACGCGTGATCATCGGTACGCACGACTACGTTGACATGGGTCCCGTATTGTGGCCGAAGCTCGTCTCGAAAATGCCGAACGCGCGACTCGATGTGATCCAGAACGCGGGGCACTCTGCCTGGATGGACGAGCCGGGAGAGTTCACACGTACGCTGGGCAGCGCGCTCAACGAAACGACGAAGTCGAGGTAAGGCTCACTTAGCCCCGCAGCCCTCAATCGACGCCCCCTGGATTTCGTCCCGATTAAGTCTAGGGGCTGTGCGTAAGAGAATGTGTACATAACTATCGTTTTTTCGACATGTAATTTTGACTTTAAAACACGTCCGCACACAGCGCTTACGAAAGCCACAAAGAAAGAGCCGCGAAACAAAGAATTCGGCTTTGACGTTCGTAGGCGTCAACTGTAAGGGCGCGCCGGAAGGTACAATGTTCGCCTACGTGAACTAACCCAGCGACTACGCGCGATGACGATCTCGTTTGCAGTCCCAGCTTTGGGGTTACCCATGCGCCCATCGACTGTGCTCTCGTTCCTGCTTGCAGCGAGCTCCGCGCTGGTGATCGCCCCTTCGACAGCGCGGGCCGACGGGACGGCCATCTCCGACGGCTGCCAGCGAGACATCGCCTATCTTCCCGATTTCCTCATCACCAACGACACCGGTGCCGCCGACAACCGCAGGTTCCGGGGAGAGGCAGTGATCGCCGCCGCGCAGGATAAGGCCTTGCGCGAGGCGGCATCCGTGAAGACCGACGACGAGTGCGGCGGAATCATCCAGACCTACTTGAGGGACTGGCGTGAGGGTCATCTCGCCGTGGTGCCGGCGGACTGGTCGTTCGCCCGCGAGGCCAGCACCAAGCCGGATGACGCCGCAGCGCCGACGGGTCCACCGCCGGCCCGCATCGAGTGGCTGTCGGACCGCACCGCGCTGCTCGTGTTCCCGACATTCTTTGCGTCGGCGGCCGAGGACATCGCGACGCTCATGGCGCACAACCGCGACCGTCTCGAACGTACGCCCAACTGGATCATCGATGTCCGCGACAACGAGGGCGGCGATGACGACACGTATGGACCCATCGCCACCGCGGTGATCGGCGATCCGATCTTCATCGCCGGCGTTGAGTTCCTCGCGACGCCCGTCAATATTGAGGGGACCGCCGGCCTCTGCGATTTCTACGCGCCCGGCGACAAGAACTGCATCGCAGCGCTTGAGCCGCTTGTGGCAGCCATGCGCAAGGCGAAGCCCGGCAGCTATGTGCCGCACCCGACCCTCGGCAGCACGGGTAAACGGTACGATCCAGAGGAGCGCGACCGCAAACGGCCAAAGCGCGTCGCCGTGCTCATCGATCGCGGGTGCGGCAGTTCCTGCGAGCAGTTCCTGCTGGCGATGCGTCAGGCCTGGAACGTCAAGCTCTTCGGGCGTCGCACGGCGGGCACGCTCGACTATTCCAACCTTCGGCCGCACAAGTTACCGTCGGGCAAACGCTTGGTGCTGTATGCGACGTCGCGGTCTAAGCGACTGCCGTACCTTCCGGTCGATGCAGTGGGCATCCTGCCGGATGTATCGCTGCCCCCGCCTGTGGACGCCGCCGCCCGCAGGGCAGAGGCTGAGACGGTGCGCGCACTTCTGGAGCAACGCTAGTCGGCGATCCGCGCTGTCCGCCAAGCACGCCGGACAAAGGCAGCAAAGGGATAACTCCGACGGCGAGCAGCATTGCCGAGACGAGCAGTCGCATGCTTAGCCCCCATAAAGACGTGGTGATCGTCAATCCTTATAGCAGTTAGGTTCTCGGCGGAGTCGGCAGGCAGCCGAATTCGCATTTTCTGAGCTTCAATTAAAACGCTCAAAATCCTCTGTCATCCCGACAACATTGCGAACCGAAAGGTCGCCGAATCCCTTGGCGCGTTAAATGACGGCATTTGCGCCAACCGTATCGAACTCCACGGCATGACGGTCGGTGGTTTCAGCGGTTCGGTATCGTGGACGGTTTGCGGTGTATCGCCCTCATTGGTTGAGAGAACGAGTAAACTATAGTCCTCCGTAGCGTCGCTGCCGCTAATGCCTCGCTCTACTTTCCAAATCTGGAATCGCCTTAGACGCAACGCCGTTGGCCGATGGCTCTTCAGCAGAGCGGTTTGTTTCAAGGCCCCCTACTTCGCAACGATACGCCCACTGGTCGACCAACTTGAGCCAGGCTACTGTGAGCTCCGCTTCAGCAAGCGTCGCCCGGTGACCAACCATATCGGCACCATTCATGCGATTGCGATGTGTAACGCTGCGGAGCTTGCAGCGGGTTTGGCGACCGAAGCGACCACACCTCCAAACTTTCGATGGATCCCCAAAGGGATGACCGTCTCGTATCTCAAGCCGGCTAGAACGAATGTCACGGCCCGCGCGCGGTGTGCTCTCATCGGTGACCTCACCGATGCCTCGACTTTGCAGGTCTCGGTGGATATCTATGACCTGTCAGGCGTCCTGGTCTTTCACGCTGTAATCGAGATGTATGTCTCGCGACAAAAAACGACTTAATCAGTTATCTGTTGGCGATCCCATTTTTCGAAAGCAAACTTCGATAAGGTGAAGTTCCGTCCTTTGCCGTCGAAAAAGTGCACCCACACCTGCGAGATCGGTCTATGAAGCTCGTTGTGTAAACTGTCTTAGAGGCGCAGGTCGAGCGTGTTTGGGCGGAGGTAAAAACGCCGCGCTTGCTTAACTATGTGGCGGCTCCGCTTATCGTCTTTAATCTCATCGATCCCCCAACCGCGCCGGCGCGCTGGGACGACGGACGCTACCTTGTCGGTATGCGGTTTCTGGGTCTAATACCAATTGGTCGACAATGGGTTATCACTTCGACACCACGGCCTGAAGAGCAAGCCCGAGGCGTATTCCATATTCGGGACAACGGTGTAGGCGACATCGCAAAAGTCTGGGACCACCTTATCGTAATCGAGGCGCAAGCAGATGGCCGTACTAGCTACCGTGACGAGGTAGAGGTCAAAGCAGGGGTTCTAACTTTTGGTGTATGGCTTTTCGCACACTGGTTCTATCGGCACCGGCAGGCGCGCTGGCGGCGCTTGATTCGGAAAGGCTTTCGCTACCCTGACAGTCACCCATAGACCCGCGCCGCAAGCATCATGCTTGCGAGCAATCCTCACGATTCCGCCGATCGTGTTCGTAATGCCGTGCGATCTGTCGGATGATTAACTCCATCGAGTAACGGTACTGGCTCGAGATCGAACGGATTGATCCCTTCAAGGCAACCGACGTTGTATCCATACTGATCCGGATACGAACGACGTTGATGATGGGTATAGATGCCGCAGTGGGAGCAGAAGTAGTGCTTTGCCACCTTCGTGTTGAACTGGTAGACCTTGAGCGCCTTCTGGCCTTGAATGACATTGATTCCAGACAGAGCCACCGAAGCGACGATCGCGCCTTTCCGACGGCATATAGAGCAATCGCACCGGCGGGGGTTGACGATGCCATCGGGCAATTCAAGTTCAAGAATGACCGCGCCACAATGGCATGAGAGGCGGTGTATTGGATTGATGGCGACGCCACCGACAGACTTGATCATGGGTGCCTCGCGAGGACCTGGAGCGACGAAGCTTAATTCGATAATGGTGAACGCGTCCACGATGGCCGTTTCGGTACAACCGCACGCCCGTAGCTTTTCAGAAACTCAATTCCGCGTCGACGCGAACCTTTTCTCGGATTCTCTCTGCGCTCATCCAGGTTCACGAGGACGATAGCCGGTTTTGACCCCTCGACTCTTCCCGCACGAGGGTCGGATACGCTGTAAATCTGTCTTCGGTGAAAGACTGGGCCCCCGTTGGATTCACACCTGCGGACCACGGGATTATGAGAAGACTGGAGTTCGTGATCCCTGTTGACCTTCAATGACTTACACGTGTCACCAAGCTGTTTGCACGAGAATGTGTAAGTAGATATCAAGTTTTTTACAGGCAAGCGAATGCTCGCTCGTCTATCGACGTTTTGATCACGCCGCTGCGGGCGATATCTCGCGCTCGATTCGCTTACCGACCGCCAGTTCTGCAACACGTAAATCGTATGCGGCTTGTAGATTTAGCCAAGACCGGGCATCGCCACCAAAGTAACGAGCAAGACGCATAGCAGTATCCGCAGACACTCCCCGTCGACCCCGCACGACATCGTTGATTCGCGGTGTCGGAACATTGAGAGCCTTGGCTAATGCGTTGGCGCTCAGCCCCATCGGTGCCATGAACTCCTCGCGAATCACTTCACCAGGATGCACCGGTCGCATGCCATTTTTGGACATCTATCTCACCTCAGTGGTAATCGACGATTTCCACATCTGTCGGACCCTGATCGGTCCATCCAAAACAAACTCTGTATTGATCATTGATGCGGATGCTGTATTGCCCCTTGCGATCTCCTCGTAACACCTCCAGCCGGTTTCCAGGTGGCGAGCGCAGGAAGTCGAGGGTGTGTGCAGCATCCAGCATGGCGAGCTTCCGTGCCGCTACGTTCGCGATAGCGCCGAACCGACGTGACTTGCCGGTCTCGAAGAATCGCCGGGTGTCAGGGCAGCGGAAGCTCCTAATCACGGCGGCAGTGTATAACGCTTAACGATAAGCGTCAATGTGTTACCGAATCACTGCCCGTCCGAGCTCCCGAACAAAGCGTGCCAATCGACTTTCGCTCCAAGGGAGACGGTGTGTGGCGTCACAAATGCGGTTTAACGCTTGCGTCTCCACGGCAATGATCTCGGATACGCTCCGAATCTACCCACGTTGTAAGACTGGGCCCGCTTGGATTCACACCTGCGGACCAAAGGATTATGAGAAGACTGGAATTCGTGATCCCTGTTGGCCTTCAACGACTTACAGATGTCACCAGGCTGTGTGTAAGAGAATGTGTAAGTAAATATCGTGTTTTTGACAGTAATTTTCTCGATCAAAAACACTGATGCGGGTAGAGCTTATTCAATAATTGAAGAGTGCGGCGTGAGAGTGCGAATTAGGTTTTTACGAGACTTGGCGTGTTTACGCTCCTACGAAACGACCTTTCCATAACTTCGCTCGACGCAAGCAATCGTGACGCGATAATCCGTATACCACCGCTCCTTTCCATATTGCTGCGCAGCTGTATGATCAACATGATGCTTCCAACCGGCGATTGCCGCCTCTGACTCCCAGTAACACACCGTGATGCCTGTACCGTCAGGATCACGAACGCTCTGCATTTCGATGAAGCCGGGTTGCGCGCGTGCAAGTCGCTCCATGTGATTTGCCATCGCCGCATAGCCCTCTTGATCTTGATTGGAGCGCGAGCTTGAAAAAATGACTACGTAGGTGCCTGGCGTCATGCGGGCTGCCCCGATGCCGTCGCGCGCCACCACGCAATGACCCCGATCAACAAACACACAAGTGCGACGACATCTGCCTTGAACACGGTGGCAAGCTGAGCGTTGAATCCTCCTACTGACCACGCTAACAACATAAAGGAGGCCACACTGATGAGCCCTGCCAATATCGCCATCCCCTGAAATGGCGGCTTAAAGGCGGCACAGATCAGGAAGGCGCCGAGTAATCCAAAGAGCACGGCACGATGCCGCATGAGTATTTCCAAATTTGGATCATCAATTGGAACGCCGTACAACGAGACGAGGCGCGCCGCGCCGAGCACCCCGGACAAGGGCAGCAAATGGATAACTCCGACGACAAGCAGCATTGCCGAGACGAGCAATCGCATACTTAACCCCATAAAGAGATGGTGATCGGCAAAATAATGAATACCGGGAACTTGATCATACGCCCTTGGCGAGAGATCGATGCCGGTGATCTATATCTTCTGGTTAGACAATCCGTTACGGAACTGAGCAGGTGGCGACGTCATCCCCTGTTTTGAGTAGCGTAACGGAGTACAGTCTGCCCCCCCCGGTGACGTTAGTCGTATCAATTTCCCGTTTTGACCGCTGGCCTCTTACCGTGCGACTGTCGGATAGGCTATGAGTCTGTCTCGTCCAGAAGACTGGGCCCGCGTGGATTCGAACCAAGGACCAAGGGATTATGAGAAAACTGGACTCAGCAATCCCTGTTGGCCTTCAATGACTTACACGTGTCACCGAACTGTGTGTAAGAAAATGTGCAAGTAAATATCACGTTTTTGACAGGTTTTTTCTGTATCAAAAACACTTCCGCACTCAGAGCTTACCCAGCCATCAAAGAAAGAATCGCAAACGAAAGAATTCGGTTTTGACGCTCTTAAGAGTCCGCTGCAAGAGCGCGCCGGGCGGGCTCGGCGTTGTCCTAACCTTTCTTCACAACAAGCGAGACCAAGGTTCAATATAGTCAAAACGTCGGCTTTTAGGAGTAACGCGTGCGGCATATCGTCATCGCGCTTGGCTGCATACTTTTTTCGCTGACTGGATGTGGTGGTGGCGGCGGCGCCTCATCATCGCCCGCCCCGCCCTCATCGAGTCCTCCGATAATTACCGCACAGCCGTCGTCTATCACGGTTACGGCAGGGACTACAGCGGCTTTCACGGTAACCGCTGCGGGAACGATGCCGCTGTCGTACCAATGGCAACTCAGTACGGATAGCGGCTCAACATGGGCGAGCGCACCCGGTTCTGTGACCTCCAGCAGCTACACCACTGCCGCGACGATATTGACGTTCAACGGCTATCGATACCGAGTACAAATTTCAAATGCCGCAGGATCAATAACGAGCGATGCAGCCACACTCACAGTAACGTCCCCGACCTCGGTCGAGCGACAAATCAACGCGACAACAACGGACAGCAGCATCACTGCCTCACCGTCTGCTGGTGAGGCGCCGCATATCACGATTAATCCGTCCTCCTCGATCAATCCGAAAAGCAAGCTGTTGGTCTTCTTGCCGGGCACGCAAGGCCGCCCAGGCCAGTACACCTACATATTAAGAGCCGGCGCCTCTCGCGGATTCCACGCGATCGGTCTCAATTACCCAAACCAGACCGCGATGGGCGCCCTCTGTCAGGTGAGTTCCGACCCTGAGTGTTACTGGAGTGCGAGAAATGTCGTCGTGTTCGGTGGTGGCACGCCAGTGCCCGGACAAAGTCCAGTGACCAAGGCAGATTCGATCGTCAATCGACTCGAAAAGCTTTTGGCGTGGATGCAGACCACCTACCCCGCAGAGGGCTGGGGACAGTTCGTGTTAACGAACGGCAGCGTCGATTGGAGCAAGGTTATTCTGGCGGGTCACTCTCAAGGCGGTGGCCATGTCGGTGTGTTAGCGAAGTCCGTGGCGCTAAACCGTGCGGTGTATTTTTCCTCGCCGGAGGATTGGTACGAAAATACAGACACGCCTGCCACTTGGCCGCGGACTCGTGCAAATGTCACACCGGCCGATCAGCAGTACGGTTTCGGCTCAGATGACGATACGCTCGTTCCGAACGCCCACGCATTCACTCACTGGGACAATCTCGGCTTGTCTAAACCAGCGGCCGGGCCTGTATCGGTTGATAGCGCGTTGGCGCCGTTTTCAAACTCGCGGCAGCTTCGGACCAAGCAAGCATTCAATCCTGCAAGTACCGCAATTACCCTTGCATTGAAGTACCACGGCGTCACCGTCAACGATACCTCGACGCCGCTCGACGCTACTGGGAAACCCCTTTTCGATACGAATGGCGTGTGGGCTTACCTTTGCTTCTAATCAGTGTCGATATCGACACTAATAACGATGTCTGTATAAGCCGGTGTGTAAGCGATCTGGAGCCATAACTGGTTGATCGATCTACGCTTCGATCTGACTTCAAGGGATTACAAGTTATTTTGACCGTCACAATCAAAGACGTGACATCGCAACTCGTTGATTTGTAAAACTGGGCCCGCTTGGCTTACAACGTGCAAGGCTGCTTCTGCAATGGCACGGGTGCGCAGGTCAGGTGTTTCCGGTTCCGGCATCGATCGGGCTAGGTGAACGGTGGCGATAGCTTGCAGGGGCGAGCCAGAAGTGTTCGGCCGCGCAGCCTTCATGGCTGGACCTGCAACGTCGAGGGATTCACCTTGACGACGAAAGCGTCGAACGAGCCGGCACTTGCGCCTCCCAGCGCTGCCTCGGTCATGCCACCGACATGTAGAACTCCAGCGCGCAAGGTGACCACCGCACGATCTTCATGTGGGGTGCCGAACTGCAGCGCGGCCACGGGGTTCAGGTTGCTGTCGAACTTCTGGATGATTACATCTCCGCTACGCAGTGATGTGTCGGCATTGCGGCTGCCGGTCCAGTTCCCGTAGGTATAGCCAACGGCGTGGATATCTCCGGCGTTGTCGATACGCATCCGGCGGAAAGAGTCACTTTGCGGTGTGCCGATCTGGCGAAACACCGGATTTTGTAGATTGGCATCAAACCTAACGATGAAGGCATCGCCATCGCCACGGTGGGTGCCCTGCAAGTCCCCCGTGGTGTAGCCCACCGCATAGATGTTGCCCGCGCTATCCACGGTGTTATCCAACACCCAGTCGGCCTTGTCGCCGGCCGATGCGATCGTGGCGGAGGCAAGTCGACGCGGTTCAGCTTGGTCAAGATCGGACCACAGCTCCATGAAGCCATTGGCATTGATTGAGGTGGGCGTGCCACGCATCAGCCAGCCGCCGGTCACGAGCCGACCCTTGCCTGGGCTTATGCCTGGGATATACGACAAACCGCCCCACGCTTCCGAGACCAGCGTCGCGCCAGGCCCGGTTGTCTGCGGCGCGACAATCACCCGCCAAACAGTGCCCAAATCCGAACTGCGATGCTTGGCGAACACATAGCTGTCGTCGGTACCGGTCACTCCAGCTGGACTACCCTGCCCCGAAACATAAAGATTGCCTGCATCATCGAGAACGACATTGCCGTAACCATCAAGGCCCGAGTTGCCCCATTGGTTCGACGCCACCAAGGATCCATCCGAAAGCCGCAGCTTCAGGATGATGCCGTCCCAGCGTCCAGCGTTCGCAAAGCCGGGTAGCGCGCCATGGGTGCGGCCAACGGCATACAGGTACTCGCCATCGGTTGTCGCGTCGAACAGCAGCGCGCCGTCGGGCTGCGCGATTTCATGGACCCACGCAAGGGTGCCGTTGGCGTTGATACGCGCGGCGAAGATGCGGTTGTCAGCAGGCCCGCCACCGTTGAAGCTGCCGTCGGTCTGCCCGACGATGTACTGGTTACCGGCACCATCTGTGGCGACTCCGCCGACGACCTCGCGCCCGCTCGTGCCGATCTGGCGCTGACCCGGAACCGCCACGGTCGTCGAAACCGGCGTTGCGAACCTAAACTGGTTCGGATCGGACAGGCTGAGCGTCTTGCTTGCATTGCACAGCGCAGTGCTGGTCTGCGGCCGTCCACCGACGGCCGACGTCGGCAGATCGTCGCATCGAAAGATGAAGGCCATCAGGTCGGGCTGGGAACTGGCTGTGTAAAAAAGGTAATAGCCATCAGTTCTGCAACCGTCGGCCAAGGTGCAACGTACCAGCGCATAGTCCGCTATCGACCCGCGCAACTGAATGTGGCCAAAGCTGTAGTCGAAGCTGGTGATCACAACGTAGTCGTTGTCGATACCGTCACCGCCGCGCAGAAAGAACGGCGAGGAGATCTCAGCCGTACCCAAGATGATGCGGTCGCCGCGCTGGCCGCCATAGGTCGTATCAAGTTGTACATTGCCGGTTGCGACGACGAGCTTGATGCGATTTGCACCCGGAGTGGGCTGCGACGGATCCACAGGCAAGAAGACGTCGTAGCCGTTGGTCTCTCCATCCATGTAGTCAGTATCGAAGATCGTGTACTCGAGATCGTTCAGAGGCAGACCGGAAGCGAATGTGGGTACGCGCCCAATCAGCGCCGCAAGACTTACGGTGTCGGTGGGCATGGTCGGAAATGCGCCTGCGATCTGCTTGAGCGCTGCCTCACCGGAAGAGGGCGAGGAGCTGACCGTCAGCGTGGCGGGATTGCTCGTGACACTGCCCGCGCTGTTGCTTACGAGCACGCTGAAAACCGCACCGTTGTCGCCCATTGCGGCCGGCGGTGTGGTGTAGCTCGATGCGGTGGCGCCTGCGATGCTTGCGCCGTTACGGCGCCATTGATAGGTCAATGGCGCACTGCCGCTGGCCGCTACGCTGAACGTAGCGGTCTGTCCAACGGGTATGGAAACGCTCGATGGTTGACTCGAAATCGTTGGCGGCACAGTTGAAGGGGTCGAGGGCTCGCTGTTCCCCCCTCCTCCACCGCCGCAAGCCGCAAGAATCGACAGCGTGAGAAGACTCAGCACCGTGGATCGCCATCTCATGGGAACCCTTAGAACAAGAAGAGCAAATAACTGTTCATCCTAGGGTATTGAATGATGGCTCCGCGCGCGACACAAGCGCTTGTGCGTCAAGAATCGCGAAGAAATATCAAAAAAAAACTTGCTCGGTGGCCTGTCACTGTATTGACGACCAGCCAAACTGGCGGTGCTGCTTCATTGCCGGCGTGTACGGTGATTGGGTGTCTTTCTCGATGGCCTCAATCGTGGGGGGGCAGCGCTATCTCGCCTGGGTGCTATCCGGCGTGAGCCTTGATGAACCGACGTCCCTCCGTATCTTGTTCCGGTCGGATCTCGAAACTGACGATTGGTAACGTTGGTCGCGTCAGCATCCCGGATTGACCTCCGGACGCTTCCCGCACGAGGGTCGGATACGCTGTGAATCTGTCTTCGGTGAAAGACTGGGCCCGCTTGGATTCGAACCAAGGACCAAGGGATTATGAGAAAACTGGAGTCAGCAATCCCTGTTGGCCATCAATGACTTACAGATGTCACTAAGCTGTGTGTAAGAGAATGTGTTAGTAAATATCGGGTTTTTGACACTTGCGTAAGTTACTGGGTTTCGATAACGTCGGTATGTGATAGAGACTTTTGGCAACCGGCTGGCAGAAGATCTGTTTTTCGATCGTCGCTCAAAGGCTACGAGAGCGTTTCCACCCGATGTACTGCGCACCGCGAGACGAAAGCTTCTTTATCTGCATGACGCCGCAGAGCTTGGCGATCTACGAGCTCCCCCCGGCAATCGACTTGAGGCACTCAAAGGGCGGTGGAGTGGATACCATTCCATCCGGATCAACGATCAGTGGAGAGTCGTGTTCCGGTGGCAGTCTGGTCAAGCTTTTGACGTCACCGTGCTTGATTATCACTAGCAGCGTAACAACCATGACTAAGCGTACCCAAAAGCAACCGGCTAACCCGTTTCACCCAGGAGAAATTCTTCTGGAAGAGTTTCTTGAGCCTAGCGGGGTCACCCAGGCCGCATTCGCCACAAAGGTAGGCTGGACGAAGGCCAGGCTCAACGAACTCATCAAAGGCAAGCGTGGTATCACGGCAGATGCAGCGCTCGACCTCGCAGAGACACTGGGCACTTCTGCTCGCCTCTGGATGAACCTGCAGAGCACCTTTGACCTGGCTCAAGCCGAGAAAAAACGCAGAGCTGCATAACCATAGGACTGGATCCGCCTGAGTTCACACCTACGGACCAAACGAATTATGAAGTGCGTTTAAGTGGCAGTAAGTTCATCAGCAAGATTATGTTTTCATATGGCAGCGATAGCCTGTATCGCTGTGATGCTAGGCCACGAACTGTTAGGCCGCGCGAAGGTGCTTGACCCGCTTCATCAGGTCGCTCTGTCTGCTGACGTCGTTTGGCTACATCATT
>Ga0315900_10006267_pt1 | contig 16048 bp, 22 predicted proteins | sample LakEriMetagenome_FD_203521 | JGI IMG/M metagenome (GOLD analysis project Ga0315900, IMG submission 203521) | Freshwater fungal communities from buoy surface, Lake Erie, Ohio, United States - Buoy 12 MA114 | ecosystem: Environmental > Aquatic > Freshwater > Lake > Lake biofilm | place: USA: Lake...
TTTGAAAACTTTCTTTCCATATTTTAATTTTGTTCTTGTGTTCTTTTATTTTGTTTGATATTCCTATTAACGCTTTTTTCATATTAGCAATTTATTCTACTTTCTTGTAATTCTTTATTAAAATTTAAAATAGTTGGCCAAAGGTATTCTATCAGATAATTTGTATGACTAATCACTTGATTAGGTATTGAATCTTTAATTCTTTGGTATGATTCTTTTTCTCTCATTAGTATTAATTCTTTTGAAACAATACATTGCGCCGAATTTATAAATTTGATTGGTAGTTCATACTTTATGCCAACCGAGTCCGCATAATCTATTGTCTCTTTAACAATTTGATCCACGGTTCTAATATATGATATACCCAAAGGATGAAATTTTTTTGTAAAATCAAACTCATTAACCTTGGTTAAAAAATTTGGGCAATGATAAAATGGGTCATCCTGACTAAAACAAACATAATCAGGCAAATTATCATAATTGTCGATAATATATTTTAAGTACACAATAGTATCAAATCCAACATTTGGTAAATCAAAATCATATTTTCCAGAATTATTTGGGTTTTTGTTGTAAACAATTACATTATGTTTTATATTTTTTAACCAAGACAAATCTTCCTTAAAATGACATACAACTATCGTTAAATTCATTAGTTATAATTTATTTTCTATTTTATTTAGCCATCCTTTTGATTTTGAATGTGGCCACACAATCCATTTATTTGGTTTCTTTTCAGTATTAAATGTTCTCCATATTTTTATAAATTGATCGTTAGCATTCATTTGACTTAAAATTTCTGCCTCAGCCAAGTCTTGCCTATGTAATGTACCACCAACATCATCTTCGAAAATAACTGCCCAAAAATCATAATCATTTTCAACAAATTGACCTTTATGTAAATCAATACAATGTTTAAAGATTTGTAAAAAAGATTTCTCAAACTCTTCCCCGTATAGTGGAGGGTTTGGTGCTAAATTATTATCTAATGTATATTTTTGGACCGCTCGTTTTTTAAATGAAATACCAGCATATCTTTCATAATCATCCAAAGTTCTAACTTTACCAAAGTCATAAATTCCAAAATCAATATCTTTGATAAGACCATCCATTTCAAATAATTTTCTATTTCTAAGATGTGAATTCGAATTTTTTGAAGTCCATGTTACATCATCATCCCATTGCTTAATTCTGTTCTTTCTGGTATATTCGTGCCATGCAACTATTTTGTGTGGGTGAAATAAATCATAACCCCAAGTATAAGCCCTAACTGCTATTGAAATTTCTTCTCCATGGAAATAATATTCTGGATCGTGCGGAACTTCTTTAACGAAAGAACCTGCAGCGAACGCAAAATGTGCGGAATAAAATCTAGCTGGTATTGGTTCTGTCAATTCTTTATGATTATCAATCGATGCCGGCAGAAAAAATACTGCACCTTCTGGTATAAACCTATCGAAATTCATTTTCCAAGGAACCATTGTTCTACCATCCGGATCTGTTTCTGGATTATATGATGAAATGTAACTAGTAATAAGTGGTTTTTCGTATCCTTTACTACGTAAGCCTTCGTACATGTTTATCAATTCTTCATCCCAATTATCCACAAATCTATGATGAGAATCTAACTGTAAAGTATATTGTTCTTCAGCATATTGTTGTTGTAGGGTATTTCTAGCCCAGCAGGCCCCCTTTGATTCCTTATAATCAATATCGATTATTTTAAATCTTGGGTCATCTTTAAATTCATCTAAATTATCCCATTCATCTTCTTTTGTGTGCTGCCAAGCAATTGAAAACACTAAATTTTCCGGAAATTTTGATTTAGATATACAATCCCTTAGGGTTGGTAGTAATTCAGGGTCTCGATATGATGCGATTTGTATAAAAATTTTTGAATTCATAATGAATAAAATATATGCATTTTTTTTTTAAAAATGAACAACTTTTTTTGTTAAATGAAAAATAGATGCTATATTAGCGTAACAAATTAATCCAGAAAAACTATGGCCTATTTACCAAAAATCAAAGAAATTGCAGACGAAATGATCCAAATTTTAGTTGAGGATCATTTTTTTGAAGATTTTGAAATCACTGATTATTCTTACGCAAGAAAACGTTTTTGCGATGAGTTAACCGCAAAATTTATTGCTGGTGAACTTGATTTTGACAGTACCGATTTATTTTATGATGATGAATTGGATATGATTTTAAAAGAAATTGCTGCGGAATCAGTTCTAAGAACATTAGAAAAAGGTGGTTTTGTAAATTCGTATGAAGACGAAGATGTTGAAGAGACTTTTTTCTTAACTGACAAGGGTAAGAAAGAACTAGAGAGATTAAAAGACGTTGATGATATTAATTCTTTAAGAATTTTTATAAATGAAAACGAAGATTAATCTAACCCAAATGTTTCGTTAAAATCTTTAGCTGAATTTTTGTAACCCGTTTGTGTTTCATCGTTGGAATTGGTGGTATACTGCCAGTTCCAACACAATTCATCTTTCACATCAAAGCCAAAAAAAGAAAGGACTTGTTTTTGTGTTTTTATAACTTCAGCGCCATTCCAGTTTTGCCCCGTTGCGATAACACCACAAGAAACATCTTTTAATATGTTGGATTCTCCCAAGGTTGTATGTCTGTTTTCTAACCAAGTTAACCTCTCAATTAAATTCTGGTATTGAGCATTCATTTGCCCCCATCTTATTGACCCAAAAAAAACAACCGCTTCAGACTCAAATAATTCCTTAGATATCTTCCAGAGCTCATCATCCGGATTATTTATGCTTCTCCAACATCTATGATTTCCTGTTGGGTTTTTATCCTTATCTTTTAAAGCAGATTTCTTTACTCCACAAGAATTACCATCAACGTGTGACACATTACCTTCACAGTGATGTATTTGTAATTTTATAGTTTCAAATAAAGTGCATTTTGATTTACCCAAATATGATTGTATAGCTTTAGCCAACTTTGTTGACTTAGGTTCTTCTTTTAATTCCTTCATCGCCCACTCACCTCTATTAGATGTGGTTATGAACAACACCTTTTTTTTACTCTCAAGAAACTTAATAGTTTCCACAAGCTTTTTATAATGCGGATCATTCTTTTTAAGTTTTGGGTCAATCTCTTCGATTAAATCTAATAACCTCATTTGGTTTTCTTTTCTTCTACTTGTTGAGCAAATGAAGCTCTTTTATGTGTTTTTATTTTGTCCTTTAATTGAACAATTAACTTTTGTGAATTTACTAAATTGGTTGATAAACCATTAATTCTTCCAGATACAATACCCTTCAACCCACCAGGAATAGAATCCTGTAACTTTCTTAATTCCTTAATAGTTTCACTCAAAGACGCCTGTAATTCATCTATTTTAAATTGTACCCTAGCGTATTCTTCCCTTTTAACCTTTGAGGCTTCTTCATTTAGAATACTCTCTAAAATCACTTTAATGGTATTTTCTGTTATGATATTCTTATCCATAATATATAAATACTTTTTTCTTTCATATTTTTTTTATTTCCCTAGTTTTTCTTATATTTGGTTAAAACTAATTCTAAACAACATGATTGACTATTCTGAACAACTTTTCGATTTTGACGATATTTTAATTGAACCAACGACATTAAGTCCAATAAGATCAAGATCAGAAATTAATAACAGAAACTATTCACAGATGTTACCATTAATGGTTGCACCAATGGATACGGTAATAAGTCAAGATAATTTCCATTTATTCAAAAATAAAGGTATGACACCCGTTCTACCAAGAATCTCCAATCCAGACTCTAATTGGGTGGACTATAACCATTTTTTATCATATAGTTTAACAGATTTTCAACGCATATTTTTAAGGGAAAAAATACATGTTCCTTCCGGGGAAAAAATCTACGCTTTAATTGATGTCGCCAATGGACACATGTTGGATCTTTATGAGGCGGCTAAAAAAGCTAAAATCATGTACAATGAAGAAATGTGCTTAATGGTTGGTAATATCGCCAATCCAGATACTTTCCACAAATACTGTGAAATAGGTGTTGATATGGTTAGAATTGGTATAGGTAATGGAAACGGATGTCTAACCACCGTGCAAACCGGGGTGGGTTATCCTATGGCTTCTTTGATTAAGCAATGTCACGATATTAAAAATAAAAAACACTACCCAGGTGTGCAAACTCCATACGCCACTAAAATTGTTGCTGATGGTGGTTTTAAGAAATATTCAGACATAATTAAAGGGTTAGCCCTTGGTGCTGATTATGTCATGTTAGGGTCAATTCTAAATAAATGTTTGGAAAGTGCTGGGGAAACCACAAAAGAAAATGGGGAAATTGTTAATCAATTCTCAGAAGAAACTAGGAAGATGTTCCACGTGGAAATTCCACTATACAAGACATTTAGAGGGATGAGTACTAAGGAAGTCCAAAAATCTTGGGGTAAAGAAAATTTAACAACATCTGAGGGGGTTGTTAGAACAAATCGAGTTGAATACACTTTAGATGGTTGGGTTAAGAATTTCGAAGACTATTTAAAATCTGCAATGAGTTATACCGGTAAAAAAGAACTCCACCAGTTTATAGGTGGAGTTAAGTATAATTTAATAAGCCGAAGTTCTTTCAAAAGATTTGATAAATAATTAATCTACTCTAAAATCGGTATCCTCTGAACCGGACAATTCTTTGTCACGTTTCATACCATCCTTTATATATGTTCTAATTAATTTAGAAACAGTCATTTTTTTGTGGTTAGCCACCTTCTCAATTTCCTTGTAATATGCTGGAACAACCCTAAAAGAAAGCATTTGTATGAGCTGTTTGTGCTTTGGCATGTCAGACCCAGCATTATTTTTTTTGTCTGCGCTCATTTCTTGATATTTTTTTGAAGCCATTTTAAAAACGTTTTTATATAAATATTTGGTAAACCGGATAATTTTGTTTATATTATATAATAAATCACAAATTATTATGGCAGAAGAAAAACCCCAAACAATTGACGCAATTAAACAATGCGAAGAAATGTATCCAGAAATGACTAAAGAATTTAAAAAGATCCTAAAAGACAACTATGAATTGTTTTGTAGGAAACAATTAAACTATGGCCCAGATAACATATCTGTGGGTACCAGATGTGAAACACCTGAAGAGCTTAAATTATCTCAAACGGGACTTTGGTTTAGAATGAATGATAAAATCCAGAGATTAAAGCAACTTGTTGTTTTAGGTAAAAATGACACTGTTGGAGAATCTGTACAAGACACATATAGTGATTTATCTGTATATGGCGTGATAGCCCAAATTGTATCTAGAGGAAAATGGGCTAAATAAAGATTATATTATTTTTTTTTAAATAAGGGCCCTTTGGGGCCCTTTTATGTTTTACAGAGACTATATTTATATAAAACGAAAAGAAATGAAAATAGATATTAACCACCCATCAGTCGTGCAATTTTTATCTGAAATAACACAAAACATTATTTCAAATATTTCCATTGAAAATTACTTTGATTTGTCTGAAGAGAAGAAAATGGGGATATCATATGTGGTATTAAAACTGATTAAAAATTCATCAGAAAAGAGAGTTAAACTTTCCGATCATGAGTTCCTGGCACTACTAGCGGCACTATGGAAGAAAAACGAAGAGAATGAAAACTATGAAGTTGCTGATATATTGAATCGAATATCAAAAAATTATGATACAATGTCTGATTTAATAAAACCACAAAAGAGGGTTAGAAGAGTAAGTAAAGCGGATAAACCATCTAATGATTAATAAAAAAGAACATATTAGATTAAAAAAAAGATATGCTATTTTAACAATTAAATGGTGTAGAGAAAATCTTGGTATAAATGATAGAAAAAGAACAAGGTTATCTCTAGAGTTTACTGATAGAAAAAGAACAATAAAGAACATACCAATCTGTGGAAATTATTGTTTCTGGAGAAATAAGATAACTTTACATAATTCTGCTTGTAAAACGATTAAAGACGTTGTTTCAACAACAATACATGAATATACTCATTATTTACAATCCAGGACAAAGTATAAAGAATATGAAAAATTTTATTACTACTCAAATCATCCCTGTGAAAGGGAAGCGAGAAGAAATGAAGAAAAATACACCGATATGTGTATTAAAGAAATAAAGAAATATTTATTATAAAACAAACTACCATGTTAGAAGAAATTGTAAAAAAACATCTTAATAATCTTTTTGAATCCAAAGAGGCTAAGGGTAAAATAGCTAAGCAAATTGATGAATTTGCTGAAATACACACTCAAATTGTAAAACTTGAGGCTGAGATTAAAAAACTAAAAGAAAATCCAAAATACGCAGAATCTAAAGATAAAATATCTGAGATTATGCAAGAACTTAAAGAAACTGGCCAAGACACAATGGAAACAAAACGTTTCGTTGTTAAAATAACAAGATCAGGTAGTGAATCTGAAACACCAAAATATGCAAAAATTCTAGAAGAGTTTCTACCAAAAGTTTCAATCAAATTAAGAGAAACTTACAGCAAGATTAAAGAGCAACATACCTCTATAACAAAAAGAAGTCCAAGCTTAGATGTAAAAGCAAAAGAAGAGGTAAAAGAAAGTGGTTCTGGAAAAGCTTCTCTGGGTGGTATATTATCAAATATCAGAACAGTACACTCAATGATCAATAGGCTTAAAGCTAAGTTTGAGTAATAATAGTTGCTTCAGGTATTTCTCTAAGAAATAATAAAACCTCACTATTTTGTGAGGTTTTTTGTTTTAACACGATATCACAATACCAAAATTCTTTAAGATCGTTTATGTACTCTGTATTAATTTTTGATTGGTTAACCTTTCTATAAATCCAAAACAACCTGTCTTGGTAATTAACAAACTCTCTTGGTAGCATAATTTTTATTTATGATCTTTAGGTTCACAAAGCATATCTAATTGCTCCCACTTAAATTTTGGTTTTTCATTTAAAAACACGTAGCATCTCCATATTTTTTGTTTTTCAAAGTATATGTGTTTTTGTATGTATGAAGGAATTGCGGCGTTTGTTGAAACTCTTTTTACAGGTTTATCAAAAAATGTTTTAATAATAACCGTTAATGATTCTGTATCATCCCATTTTCTTTCCTGTTCTTCCAACAATCTCCATTCGCCTCTATTTAGATATTGATCTTGCATTATGGAATTTAAATAGGAAAATGTTTGTTTTAAATTTTCCATATTGTCTGAGAATGTAGCTGCTGGGGCCCCGTGTCCCTTATCATAAATGTTCGCTTTATAATCGTCCGCGTCAGAGGTTTTAATATTGGGTTCCTTATAAAAATCCATATGCCCTCTATTAACATTTGTTGGGCGATTTGTGGATCTATATTTGATCCAAAGGGGTTGCTCTAATGATTGGGAATACAGTACTTCAAATACATTATTTTTTACTCTAACTGTGTCTTGTGAAAATGAGGTTGTTGTTATAAAAAACCCCACTAATAGTGCTAAAATTTTTTTCATGCTGGTTTCTGTGTTATATAATTAAATATATCGACAGCAGTATTAGTACCAACGTTAAATTCAATAAAAGGTACAGAGTTAACCAACAATGTTTCTTTGATATCATCATCAATCTCTTGAGCTTCTTGTAAAGTTTGTAATCTACCGTTTGTATCATAGGTTTCACTATTTCTGGTGAGCAATATGTTTATATTATCATATTGTTTAAATAAACTCCACAAAAATTTACTTAAACCGCTATTGCCATAAATAGATGCGGGATAATCATTTCCATACCGCTGCTCATAAAAACAACCTAAAATAATTGGTGAATCAACAATGATATATTCTACTTTACCATATAACCTACTGATATTTCTATGTTGATTTGCTGTTATAAAAAATTGATCTTTTAATTGACTTACATTCCCTTCCCAGGCAACTTCCTTAGGGAATTCATATGTGTATTCTACACTCATATGGTGTTTTTTCATTTCAGTAAATAAACCACACGCCTGTGTTGATTTACCTATGCCAGGGCCACCAAAAAAATTTATAATAGTACTTTTCATTAATAATTAATATAAATAAAAAATGGGACTTTTTCAAGCCCCATTTAACTTAGTTACCCTTTGCTGGGAATCTAGTCCACCCAGACGACCATAACGGCTTAGATAACGTTTCTAATTCCGCTTTTGTATAGTTCTTTTCTACATTTCCTTCTCCTAATGCTTTTTCTTTCATTTGAGCTGCGGTCAAAAGGGTTGATGTAGATTTGAAATTAAGTAATGGATCAAACGCTTGAATTTCGTTATTTTGAAATTTAGAAACTCCATCTTTGTATGCCTGTGCTGTTTCGTTACTTTCAATAGAAAATGCCCCTTTCTGATAACCTAATACCTTTGAGTTTGTTATAGTAAATTGTGTTGCACGTCTCCACCTTAACCCTAAGTTATGATTTGATAATGCGGCTACATCAAATGGACCAATAAGAATCATACCATTTAGTTTAGGATGTGTAAAAGGTTGTGCAGATGAACCTGTTCCATCATTGTCACACTCAACACCATTTCCAGCATCACCATTATCTACGAATTGTGGGTCTCTCTTTGCCACACCATTTGTTACAGTTCCAGTGTATCCAAAATCAAAATCGTAATCATCATCCGCGGTTGCGTATGCATATAAATTTTTTGGTGATACAGTTCCACCAAAGAATTCAAACGCATCATCGTTAGCGTAAATAGTTTGAACATTCTCAATGATTGTTCCACTACCAACACCACCTAATGTTAATGCGTTGATTTCAGAGTTCGGCATTGCTGCGATACCAGCGTATTCTATTCTTACATATTTTAGAACACCACTATTATCGTTGTCTAAAGTTCCACCATAAGCTCTACCTACACCACCTTCAATAGTTGGTTCGGTTGCCCTATTGGTTTTAGCCATACCTAATATCACAATACCACCCCAATCACCAGGTGATCTTTGACCTTCTGGTTTACCTGAAGTGAATACGATTGGTTTTGTTGGGGTTCCTTCCGCAATAATTTGCGCACCTCTTTCAATAATCAATGCACCCTTCTCAGCAATATCAGATACAATTGTTGTACCAGGTTGAATAATAAGACGAGAACCATTTGTGATATAAACATATCCCTTTAATGTCCACACTTTGTCTGCAGTTAAAGTGATAGTTTCTTGGTAAGTTCCGTTAAGCGTTGTTGTAAGTGGAACATTGATTGGTTGATCAATTCCCCCTAGGTCTTTATCACAACTTGTTAATAGACCAATAATTAAAATTAATGTTAAAAACTTTTTCATAGATTTAAATTTAATGTAAGTGAAACTGTTGTTTCGTTATTTGTTTTTATTAGATTTCGGTTTTGTAACTTTTGATAATAGATTGATGGTTGCGCAAATACATCACCTATTGCCAATTTCACTTCACCCTTTTTTATTTTATGGAGAAGGGTTATGTCCAACACATCTCTACTATTTTCAAAGATGTTTGGGTAACCCTGAAATCCCACCGCTGAAATTCTATCACCAACTCTATTGTAAGTTAAGTTGATGGTATTGTTCTTTTTGTGAATGTTTATTCCTGAGTTTAATACATAATTTGATTGTCCTTGTAATTGTCTTTTTATACCATTTACTTCTACTTCTGAGTTCATAAATGATGCGTTTGTGTAAAAATCAAACCAACCATTTATCTTTTTACGAACTTCTAACTCAACACCGTATAGATATGCATTATCAGGATTTGCGTATGTTAATAATAAATTTGATGGTACCGAACCATCTGCCACAATTTGTTCAATAGGTTTGATGAAATTTTTACCAAATAAGGATATTGAAATGTTTTCACCCGACTTTGGGTATAATTCATACTTAAGGTCTAAATTATAAATGTCAGATTTTTCTAACTTTGAGTTTCCTAATATTTGTGCGTTTCTAACAAAATCATAATAAGCAAAATTAGCTACTTCTCTAAATTCCGGTCTTGTCAATGTTTTACTTAATGAAAATCTATACTTACTTTTTTCTTCATTGTATGAAATGTTTACAGATGGTAGAACATCCATATATTCTCTATCTACGTTTATTTTTGTTCCACTAAAATCTGAAGTTGACACATCGAATAGATTATATTCACCCCTAACACCCGCATTCACTTTCCACTTACCAAACTCATCCTCATACATTGAGTATAAAGATCCTAAATCAAAATCAGCCGTATATCTATCAGTATTGTTTGTGATTTCATCTAACATATCGGTTGATAGATAACGAAATACTCTAGCGTTAAACCCCCTAATCTTTTTTAGATAACCGCCACCTAACTTTATCTTACCAAATTCTTTATTGATATTACCATTAAAAGAATTTTCATCCATCACACTCCAAAAACGATAGGTATCTCTCCATGCGGTTAAATAAGGTTCATTAATACCTAATGATTTTGTAATTGGATTAACTCTGTAATCAGGTTGTTCTCTAAAGATATAATTGTACCCAAGATTAAAATCTAAAGTTTTAATTTTTCCGTCTATTTGTGAATTAATTACAACATTATTAATATGATTTGATGATGTTGAAAGAACATTCTGAACATTATCAAAGTTATCACCATTACGAGTAAGATACGTATCGTCTGATTGGTAATTTACCAACGTTTTCCAACTGTATCTATTCTCACCCAAATAAGTTAAATTAAGTAAACCGTTTGTTGAAAATCTTTTTGTAAAAAACGTATCATTATAATTGTATGCAAGTTCTGTGGATGATTGGTAATCTTTCCTTTCAATATAATTTATTGCATATGAGTTTCTAATTGTTGAACTAAAAAGAGAATTGAATTTCCCCTTTTTGAATCCAAATGATAACCCGCCATTTAAATTTGGTATAGATTCAAGTATATCTACCGATGGGTTATTAAATAATTTTGTATACGCTCTTTTATCGCCGTTTCCACTAATTCTATAACGATAAGTTGATGGGAAAGTGGAAGGGAATTCGTTTGGTTGAACTAACTTAAAATCCTCAAAAGTGGACACCGAACCCCAACCACTTCCCAATGACATGTTGAAAAAGTTATCGGATATTTCTTTGGTAGTAACTTGAATCAACCCACCACTCCAATCACCAGGTAAATTTGCTGAAGCGGATTTAGAAACAATAACATTATCAATTAAAGAGGTTGGGATTATATCAAAAGAAAACGCTCTTCTATCTGGTTCTGTAGATGGTAGGGGGGTTTTATTTAACAATGCGGAATTATAACGATCAGCCAATCCCCTAACTAACACAAATTTATCATTTTGTATTGTCACACCACTAACTCTTTTTAGTGCATCCCCCAAGTTTCTATCTGGTGTTTTTTTAATAAATTCTGTAGATAATCCATCAGATATTACATTACTATTTCTTATTGTTCTAATTACTGAAACCTCGGTTACTTTTTGCGGAAGACTTCTTACCACCACCTCATTTAACTGTTTACTATCTTCTTCAAATATAACATCAAATTCCGTATCTTTATTTAAAATTAATTCTTTTACAAAATCTTTATACCCAACATACGTTCCTTTAATTTGATAAGCCCCCTCTTCCAAAACCATAGAATATTCGCCATTTTCATTTGATAATGCTGTAAAAATTTTACCCTCATAATTTTTAAATAAAACATGCGCAAAGAATATTTTTTCAGTTTTTGACTTCGTTACGCCACTTATTTTTATTTGGCCAATTGAAATCATTGGTAATAATAAAAAAATAAATAAAACATTTTTCATAATAATTTTAAGTTAGTTCGACAATAATTACACGATAAGACATATAAAATTGCAATTTTTATATTAACAAATTGTTATGATGCAATTAAAATATGATTAATAAAAAAAGGTAGGATTTACCTACCTTTTATACCCCTTTTAATTTGTTTTAAATACAGATTTGATAATTTGTATATAAAGATAAATAAAGAGTCACAAACAATAAATTATTAAAAATAACTGTCTTTTTGTCATATATAAATTAATTTGGGTTTAAAAGCTCATAAAACAAAAAAAACCTTAAATTTTATTTTTTATGATGGTATTTATATAACATATGGAAAATGTCTATTCTGTTTTAATTGCGGTTGTGTCAGTTCTAGGATCTGCAGCTGCATTTAGATTCTATGAAAAAAGAGCTTTAAATAAAGAAAGAGATGATGATTTTATCAAACATGATTGTAAGGATAGGATCTCAAAATTAGAAGCACTATTAGTTGAATCATCTAGAGAAAAGGATGATTTACGAGGTATGGTTTTAAATTTGACCAGAGAAGTTGCGGCGCTTAGCGTTAAGGTTGAGTTTTTAACTAAAGAAAATGAAGACCTACATAAAAGAAAAAGAACTTTAAATAAGTAATATGAAAAAATATATTTTTACCGAATCCCAACTAAAAAAAGTTTTGGATCATTTAGTTAACGAACAATATAGTGGTACTGATATGCCAGAAGATATGTGGCTTGTCCAAAGAGCGCTTAACAAGTATTTTAAAGATAAGAATATCAGAGGTACTTGGGTTGGTGGCGACTTTAATTTAAATCCTAAAGCACCGATAATTGAAATCAGTACAGATGGTGCGTGGGGTGAAAAATCTCAAGCAGCTTTAAGTATATTTCAAAAAAACAATGGTTTAAAAGTGGATGGTTTTGTTGGTTGTTGTTCAGCGAGCAAACTTGTTAAATTAGGTTACCTAAACCGAGATCTATTTGATACGTTTCTAGGTTGGTTTGGTTGGGAACCAAAATGTGTGGCTGGGTGTTAAGATTTAGATGCCACAGTATCAAAAATTTTAATAATATCATCCAGTGAATTATAGTTAAAACATTCGGAATAACCGGAAAAAGATTCTAAAATTGGTCTGTATTTTTTTACAGACCTTTTTTTATCTAACTTATCTTTAATTTCTGATTCTAACTTCTCAGCATCAGGGGTATCAACTCGCCTCAATATACTTTCTATAGTATAACCATCATAACCATATATTTTACTAAATCTACGCATTATGAACCTCTTTGATGTAATCCCAACCTTAACAAAAGTTTTACCAGTAGACTCTTCTTTTATTAAAACCAAATAAAGTGACTTAGGTAATTTACTAATTTTTTTATCTTTATTTTTTTTATGTTTATCTAGTTTAGTTAAAATATATTGTTTAGCTTTTTCTAATGTTTTGAACGTTTTTACATCTCTATGCTGATTAACAATGTATTTTTTAAACCTTTCTAAATAAATGTATTTACCACTATCCACCTCATAATTTATTGATAATCCATCTTTTATCTCATTTATGTCATAAAATCCAATTGTGGTTACCTTTTTCCTAATTTTCATAATTTTTTTTTGCTTTTAAAAAAAACATAGTATATTTGCACCATTATCAATAATTACAAAATTATGAAAAAACGCTGCACAGGTTGTAAGGAAATGTTACCACTAAGTTCTTATTACAAAAATAAGACAACTGAAGACGGTAAGAGTATCTATTGTAAGGGGTGCACCAAGTTAAATGCTAAAAAATATTATCAAAAAAAGATTTTGAAGCAAATTGGTGAGACTAACGGTGTAACAGTATCAGACGCACTATTTCCATCAAATTTTACTAGCTTAGGCGGTAAAAGAGCGGAATTAACACTTAAAATAGCTATGATTCAAAGATTGATGTTAACCATTAATTCAGAATTAAATGAACTATTAAAAAATTATTCTCAGGAAGAAGTTAATTGACTGTGATCTATAGTTTGGTTTTGTTTATCAGTCCCCCATTAATGGGGGATTGTTTTTTATTATAAATCTGTATTTATATTGTATGAGATTACAATCAATAATTAAGGATATTATCGTTGAATCTGACAAAAGAAACTCAATCAAAAGTGTTCTAGGGTTTAGTGATGAATGGGCAAATGAATTCCATTCACTAGATGAGAAATTATCAATATGGATTGCTGGGACATTTTTAAAAGAAATGAGTCGAGAGTATCCAGTAACAAACATTGAAAAAACTCCAACAATAGAACGAATAAATTCATCTGGGGTGAGAATGAGTTTGTGGCAAAGTGATTATAGACAAAAATATCGTTATATATTAGACTGGATTAGAAGTCCAAGAAGAACAGAACAAATCAAATTAAAGGAATTATCTTTTAAAGCCGCATTAGAAAAATCTAAAGAATGGCACGATTCGTTAGAAGATAATGTTTTTTTGAATTACGAAGAAAAAAATGAAATTGTAATTGATTATCGTAACGAAAAAGGTGTTGGCTTTTATTGGGTAAATCTTAATACCGATTTTTCTAAAGAAGAATCTGAAAGAATGGGTCATTGTGGTAGAGATGGTGGATGTGTTTTATTTTCTTTAAGAAGTTTAAATGAATTCGGAGAAAGTAAATCACATATAACAATTTCATATTCAAAACAAGATAAAAAAATACATCAAATAAAGGGTAGAAAAAACTCAAAACCAAAAGAAGTTTATTACAAATACATTATTGATTTTTTAATTAATGAAAAATATCCGGTAGCAGAATTAAGTAAATCTAGTGGTTTTGGTGGGAATGATTTTACTTTAAATGATTTATCAGAAGATGTTTTAAATGAGATATTTGAAAAAAATAAAGATCTAAAATTCTATTACCTTTATGGCGATAAGAAAATGGTAATGAAGAATGGTGACAATGAAAATATTGTTTTATTCAAGGAAGAATCAAAATCTGGATATTATGGTATAATGAATACAGAAACGGACGAAGTAATTAAAAGTTATCAATATGTTATTGATGATAATAGTATGTATTCCGAATTCATGCATTTTCCTAAAGAAAATAAAGTTATCACACTAAAACATTTTGTGGTAGCACCAACAAAAAGGTTTAAAGATGATTTTATTATCAAAGTTATGAATCAAAAATTTTATATAATAGATAAAAAAGAAGCCGATGAAATTTTATCATCGTCCGAAAAAGAAAGTTTTGACGATTGGTCTAAAACAAAAATAAAGGGGGATTAACCCCCTTTTTTATGCTAATAAATGATAATATTCTTTAAAGTGTTTAATCCTGTCAGGTAGCCCAATTGTGCCCCCATTTACTCTTTTTGTAATAGATGTCACCACTTGATCAGACGCGCCGCCATCGGCTAAAGTATTTAAACCATTTTTAGACCAGAACCACGCAGCAGACAACAAAGCATACTTTCCAGAAACAACATCTGGGTTGTTTGCAATATCTTCGTTGATTGCTTTACCAAATGCGGTATAGTTTGCTCTTCCGGTCAATTGGATATATCCACGCCCACGGAATTTATAACCATCCCCACTAGCCTCGCTCCCATTATCCATGCGTGATGCGTAAACTTTATTTGCGATTTTTTGTGGTTGTCTTTGATATGCTTCGGCTAATGCTTGTGTTGGGAAATATTTCTTGAATATCCCCATGAGACCTTTTGCAGAATAATTTAAGTTTTCAGATGTTACCTTAAATCCACCACTCTCATGACCGCACTGTGCTAAAAAGTGTGCTAATCTTAATGGTGTGTTAATATTGAATTTTGATGCGGTATCTGGTATTTGTGCAATAACGGCATCGGGAATATGGCCTCTTAATTTTTCTAATTTAAGACCCCCAGCAGAAGGTGCTGGTGCGGGCTCGGTAATCACAACTGGCGCGCTCACAGTACTTTCACCCATTAGTTTAGCCCATGTGCTTGGTCCAACAACACCATCTGGTGTTAATCCATTCGCTTGTTGCCAAGCTTTAACAGCCGCTTCTGTTTTGGGACCAAATTTACCCACAGGGTCAACACCCAATTTATTTTGTAATTTTAAGACATCATCGCCTTGAGAACCTAATTTAAGTATCATAAATAATTCATTTTCAATTGTTAGTTATTATATTAATAAATATCAAAAAAAAATTTGTGAGTTCAATATGGAATCCATATTTTTGTGAAAACTTTTATATGAAAAAAATCATATTTTTAATTGGTTTATACATATCCTGTGTAACCACATTATTAGGTC
>Ga0315900_10006270_pt1 | contig 16045 bp, 18 predicted proteins | sample LakEriMetagenome_FD_203521 | JGI IMG/M metagenome (GOLD analysis project Ga0315900, IMG submission 203521) | Freshwater fungal communities from buoy surface, Lake Erie, Ohio, United States - Buoy 12 MA114 | ecosystem: Environmental > Aquatic > Freshwater > Lake > Lake biofilm | place: USA: Lake...
GCTCGGCAGACGCCTTCGTCGTCACGGGGTTCTTTCTCATCTTCACCTCCATGTGGGGTCAAGATGAGCCGCAAACCCTCCGCTCCGCAATCACGCCAAACTGTCCCAAGGGTGCTGATGGCGGACAGATGATGACCTCTCTCAGACCTTCGATTGGCCATTCTTCAAACTGCCTGCGCAAAGCCTCCTCCTGCACGTCGCTGTCCCGAAGACTGATGACGACGTTGTTCGTTTGCCCATTCTCTACCTTGCCTTGAACTTCGCTCCAAATGTTCCGAGGCACATCCGCCGATGGCGCATAATGATCGTAAACCTCGCCATTGATCAGATAATCGGGCTTCTTCGGCCCCGCCACCACCGGGTTTTGCACGACGTCAAGGCCGCTTCCGGCGAGAAGCTGCGCGGACTCGTTCTCGCGCTGAATGGCACGCCGTGTCGCCTCGTCATCGTTGGGGCTGATCGGCGTAGGCTCGTCGGGTCGCACCTCGACAATGTTCGGCCCCGCTTCATCCGGGATCGGTGTGGAGATGATGTTGCCGGTCGGATCTTCGACTGGGGGCGAACCCGTGTGGTTCGGAAGCCCAAGCACCTCGGCCGGGTAGGTTTCAAGCCACTGGTCGATGCGTTCCGGCGTGAAGCCGGGAAGCTCACCCAAGCGCCGCTCGCCCTCGGTGAGTTCGGGGAAAACCTCGACCCAGCCTTGGGCAATCGTACCGTCCTGCAGCCGCAGCCGGCCTTCCGCGAACACATTGTAGGCCTGCTGCACGAAGTCTCCGAGGGCGAGTTGTGCAGCACGATCCCCTTCGAGGACACGCACAATGGTGCCGGGGTTCAACATCTCGTAAAGCGCGACCGCCTGCCCTGCGATCTGTGCAGCTTCAACCGATTTCGGCAAACTGGACCCGAGACCAGAGATGACCGCTTCCTGGACCAACTCGTGGGCCATAGCCGCAAGGAGCCCCTCGGCCGATCCGGGGTCGACGCCAAGGATCTCGGCCGCACGCTGAAGCCGACGTTCGGTGGCCAGACGCGTGAATTGCTGCAAGGCATCGCTCGCAGCCAAAGCAGCCAGGGCGGCAGTTCCAAGCGGAGTGATCGCGACAGCCCGGAGACCGAGGCGACGCAAGATGGCGTCCAAGGGTGCCTCGACCGGAAGGGCAAGTTCCGCAAGAATCACGTCAGTCCGCGATCCCGGTGCAACCGGCTCAGCAAAGCACCGGCAGTTATGTGCCTGACCCGGAATGCCCCGGTCATCGTCGGCGGGCATGACACCGGCCCGCTGATCCGCTCGAAAAACGGCCTTTGGCTGGCGATCCCCATGCCCGCCGCAGGCAAGTCTTTGCGCGGCGGCCGGATCACCCCCGGCGAATGGCAACGCCGCACCGGCCTGCGCCTGCGGTTCATCTATCGCCGCAGGGGCCCGAGCCTGCTGGTGGCAGAGGGGCGGCTGAACACGAAGGGCCGCGCGTTCGGCAGGCTTTCGCGGCCCCACAGGGGCCACGGTCCTGCCTCACCATCACGGTCGAAGACCGGCAGGGGACTCGTGACCGCGCCGATCTTCCTGCTGGTGCCGCAGGTCAAGCTGCCGAAGCGGCTGGACCTGGCAAGGGATGCAGAGCGGGCGCACGACGCGATCCCGGGGCTGATCGTGGCGAACTGGGTGGATCGTTGAGTGCAGGCCATGAAAATCAAGCCATTACGCTATAGACCGATTGCCCGTCGCTAAGGCTTTTCTCGACCGAACCGCAAAGAGCATAGATCGTTGCTCCGTTGGCAGACACGAAAACGACCCCAAGCAGAACATCCGGGTTGGGATTCGTTGTCAAAGAAATCGTCGCCCCTTCACCGACGGCAAGTTCGACAAAGGCATGATGTTCGGTGGCGGCCAAACGCGCAATATCGAGGTAACTGACAACATTCTGTCTTGTGAAATGAAGGACATCAAATGCCGCAACATCTCGAAGGAGGATCGCTTCGCAGTTGTCTGCGGGATCGGACGTGACCAGCAGCGTTAGGAGGCGCTCTGCGGATTCGTAGGTCATGCCAACATACTCCACGTCGGCAAACCGTTCATCCCCTTCAAAAGTGATCATCTCCAATCCTCCGGACGGATCAACCCGTCATCACCTCGCCCGTCACCTGAAAAGCCCTCTTCCTCGGTCGCTGGCCGACCAGGCTGGCGCACGCCGTCGATCCATTCGTGCGTATGGGGCTGACCTTGACCGTGATCGTGGCCCCAATCAACGTCTTTGATCGGCCTTCCGTCAGGGCCATACAATCTGTCTCCGCGAGGGCCGACAACCCAAGTTCCCGGACGCCCCTGTGCAGGCAAGCCCCGCGCTTCCGGCGCAGGTTCCACGGGTCTGCCCTCTGCATCCGTCTCCGGGATACCTTCTGGAAGCGCTCTGGGTCCGCCCTCTGCGCGATTCTCAACAATATGCGGTGAGGACGTACCACCGAGCGCTTGATAGCCTTCGGTCGAAAAACCGGGCAGATCAAGGATATCACGACCGAACTCATCGAGTTGGGGAAAGACTTCGACCCAGCCGGACGCAAATTCGCCGGGCCGCACGGTAAGTCGCCCTGCGTTCCATGCTCTCAATGCCTCATCGACAATGCCCTGAATTCTGGCCAAATCTTCCTGGCTACCTGCTAACGCCCTCCCCAATGCGCCTGGGTCAGAGAGTTCGTGCAGCGCAAGCGCTTGCCCCACGATTTCGGAGCTGGGCCCCGACCAGTCGGCACCCGAGAAGCGGCCAGAATTGAATTGGCCCCACGCGTGAGCTCGGGCAGCCAGCACACCTTCGACCGTAGCAAGGTCGAGACCGAGGCGTTCAGCAGATCTCTGAACGGCTGCATTTTCGGCATATCGGCGAAATGCCTCAAGCCCAACAACCGCGACTGCAGCAAGGCCTCCCCTCGTCAACGCACGAAGTCCCGAGACAAGCTCCGAGGGAGATGGCAAGGCATCGGGCAATCCACCGATACTTGGCACATATTCAGCAGGCGTGATGATGGTTTCACCCGGTGCAACCGGCTCAGCAAAGCACCGGCAGTTGTGCGCCTGTCCCGGATGGCCGCCTCCGGGCGGCTCGTCCCAACGAAACTCCCGATCATCATACTCTGCGTGGCTGTCGCGCACTTTCGCGTCGTCCTGCGACCGCCAGATGTATCGCTCGATCCCCAAGTCCTGCTGCCGAAGCTGGTTCACCAGGCCCGCGAAGGCCCGCAGCAGGCGCTCTTCCATCGCCTCCCGCAACGGACGCAGGCGCTGCGGGTGGGTCTCATATTCCTCGAAGATGGCCGTCAAGCGCGCATCCCACTGGCGCAGCGCCTCCTCCTTCGCATCCGAAACGTCGCGCAGATCGGCTTTGGTCACTCAGGGCACGGTGTCCGGGGGCGTCAGAGCGTTCAGCAGCATCCGGGTGTTGTCGGCGATCACGCGGTCCAGTTTTTCGATGAACTCAGCCCGCAGGTCCGCATAGCCGGGGAAAAGCGACTTGATCGAAATGCCCGAACGGTAGCCGTACACGGCCGCGTTCTGCCGTGCGAACACGTACTAAACGCTGCCACCGTGGCGGAGAAATTCCCGTAGATCGTGCTTCATGGAACCTCCCGCTGACCCGCGGGATGGTTTGTCGAGGCAATTGTTAAAGAAGCGCTCACCCTACCGTTCGGAGCTTCCGATGCGGCAACGGACCCCAAGAAGGCAGGAAGGTCAGTATCCGTGCCCACCCTCCGCGAAACCATCCTCGCCGCGCTCCACGCGCGGCTTTCGGCGCTGCCCGCCACCGCCCTGCGCGGTGATGTGCTACCCGAGCGTGTGCCTGCTGCTGGCCTCTTGATCCTGCGTGATGGCGAGCCAGGGGAGCCCGAGGTGACGCTCTCGCCGCTGCGCTACCATTACCACCACCGGGCCGAAATCGAAGCGGTCGTGCAGGGCGCTGCCCGTGACGCCATCTTCGACACCCTTTGCGCCAGCATCGGCGCGGCGATTACCGCAGACCGCACGCTAGGCGGCCTTTGCGACTGGGTCGAGGCGGAAGCACCGCGTCCGGTCGATCTGGCCGTCGAAGGTGACGCCAGCCTGAAGGCGGCGATGATCCAGGTCATCCTGCACTATTCCACGGCCGACCCGCTGGCCTGACCCCACAAACGACAGGAGAACACGATGGCACGAGCCCATGGCGCGCGGGCGCAGATGGCGCTTGCGTTCGAGACCGTCTATGGCACCGCGCCCGCCTCGGGCTATCGCACGGTGCCGTTCGCCAGCACCACGCTTGGCTCCGAACAACCGCTGATCGCTTCGGAACTGCTGGGCCAGGGGCGCGACCCGCTGGCCCCGATCAAGGACGCCGTCACCGCCGACGGCGATGTCGTGGTGCCGATCGACGTCGAGAACCTCGGCCTCTGGCTAAAGGCGGCCTTTGGCGCGCCGGTCACCTCCGGCACCACGCCCAAGACCCACACCTTCCAGTCTGGCAACTGGACGCTGCCAAGCATGGCCATCGAGACGGCGATGCCCGAGGTTCCGCGCTATGCGATGTACACCGGCTGCGTTTGCGATCAGCTGTCCTGGCAGATGGCGCGGTCGGGGCTGTTGACCGCCACCGCCCGGCTGGTGGCGCAGGGCGAAAGCGTCGCCGCCACCACGGCCGCAGGCACGCCAACCTCGCTGGCGCTGCAGCGGTTCGGGCATTTCAACGGGGCGATCACACGGAATGGCTCGCCGCTCGGCAACGTCGTTTCCGCAGAGGTGACCTATTCCAACGGCCTCGACCGGATCGAGACCATCCGGTCGGACGGCCGGATCGAAGGGGCCGATCCCGGCATGGCGGCGCTGACCGGCCGGGTGGAGGTCCGTTTCGCCGACAGCACGCTGATCACGCAGGCGATCGACGGCACGCCGTGCGAGTTGGTCTTCGCCTGGAGCCTCGGCGCGAACGCCAGCTTCACCTTCACTGCCCATGCCGTCTACCTGCCGCGCCCGCGCATCGAAATCCCGGGCCCGCAGGGCATCCAGGCCACCTTCGACTGGCAGGCCGCCAAGGCCGTCAGCCCCGCCCGTATGTGCACCGCCGTCCTCGTCAACACCGTTGTGAGCTATTGATCATGATCAGACTGAACCTGTCGAACCGGCCCGAATGGCTGGACCTGCTGCCCGGCCTGCGCGTGCTGGTGGCGCCCCTGACCACCGCGTTGATGGTCTCCGCCCGCGCTGATCCCGCCATCGATGGCCTGTCGGAAACCTCCAGCCAGGAGGACATGGCCCTCGCGATGGCCAAGGCCGTCGCCCGCCGTGCTGTGCTGGAATGGGAAGGTGTGGGCGATGATGTGGGCAACCTCTTGCCCGTCAGCCCTGCCGGGATCGACGCCCTTCTCGAAATCTGGCCGGTGTTCGAGGCCTTCCAGGCGCAATACGTCGCCCGTGGTCTGATGCTGGATCAGGAAAAAAACGCCTCCGCGCCCTCGCCGACTGGTCCTTCGGCGGGGGCGACGGCTATTGCGCGGCCTGCGCGGGACCCTGCCCGGACTGCCCCGCTCGGCTGAACCGGCCGCACACGGTCGAGGGCTCGCAGGTCTGGGACCTGACCCAGCGCCTTGGTGGCCAGCTGCGCATCGCGCCGGGCGCCGTCATCGGATGGGACATCGGCGCCGCCCTCGCGCTGGCACAGGCGCTGGGCGTCAATGTCCTGATCGCCGCCGAACTGCTGCCCGAGATCGAGGCGGTGGTGGTGCGCAAACTGAATGACGCGTTACGTTCAGGCAGCTTGCAGGGGCACAATCCCTGAGACATCGACCGTTTCGCGGGCGCGGGCGAGGTCCCAGGCCCGCTGCAGGTTCATCCAGTATTCCGGGGTGGTACCGAAATAGGTGGCGAGCCGCATGGCCGTATCCGCTGTCACGGCCGTCTCGCCCTTCACCAGCCGCTCGATCCGGGTCCGGGGAACCTGCAGATGCCGGGCAAGCGCAGGCGCGCTCATGTCGAGCGGAAGAAGATAGAGTTCGTCCAGGACTTCGCCCGGATGTGACGGGTTGGTGATCAGGCTCATCGGCTTTCCTTTCAGTGGTAATCCACGATCTCGACATCCTGCGGACCCTGATCGGTCCAGACGAAACAGATGCGCCACTGCCCGTTGATGCGCACCGAATGTTGCCCTGCGCGATCCCCACTCAGGGCTTCCAGATGGTTGCCCGGAGGAAAACGCAGATCCTCAAGTTGCATGGCCGCGTCCAGTGCCGACAGCATGGCGCGCGTCCGTCTGACCAGATCAGCCGGAAAGCCCTTGCCGAAGCGGCCCTGAACCGCACCGGCGGCAAGCTTTCCACGCGTGCTGATGATCATGTCCCAATGTATCATGTCGTGATACAAACATCAAGGATTCCCTCATGGCCGAGAAGAAGGTCTCCGTCCGCCTCGTGGCGGAGGGCGGACGCCGCGTGCGGGCCGAACTGGAAGGTGTCGGTGAGGCCGGGGCCCGTGGCTTCGGCCGCCTGTCGCGCGAGATGGAACTGGCCAACACCCGGCTTGCTGCTTTCGCGCGCCGGGCCGGTCTTGCCCTTGGTGCAGCGGCGGCGGCCGCTACAGCCTCGCTCGGGCTGATCGTCCGCTCCACCGCCGAAAGCGCTGCCCAGATCCGGCAGTTCGCGCAGGTTGCCAATGCGACGCCCGAGGCCATGCAGCGTTGGTCGGCCGGGGCGCGCACCGTTGGCATCGAACAGGAGAAGCTGGCCGATATCCTGAAGGACGTGAACGACCGGGTGGGCGACTTCCTGCAGACCGGCGGCGGACCGATGGCCGACTTCTTCGAGAACGTCGCGCCCCAAGTGGGCGTGACGGCCGATCAGTTCGCGCGCCTTTCGGGGCCGGAGGCGTTGCAGCTTTACGTCGATACGCTGGAACGCGCCGGTCTCAGCCAGCAGGAGATGACCTTCTATCTGGAGGCGATGGCCTCGGATGCGACGCGGCTGATCCCCCTCCTGCGCAATGGCGGGGCGGAGATGGCCCGGCTTGGGGACCAGGCCTCGGACCTTGGCGCGGTTCTGGACAGTGATGCCCTCGAAGCCCTACGCCGCACGCAACTGGCGCTGGGGACGGTATCCCTCGTGTTCGACGGCCTGCGCAACCGGATCGCGGTCGCAGTGGCGCCGACCATCGAGGCGTTGGCCAATGCCTTCGTCGCCCTCGCGTCCGATGGCGGCATCCTGCGGTCGGCCATCGACACGCTGATCGGCAACCTCGGCCGTCTCGCCTCCTATGCCGCCACCTTCGCCGCCGTCATGGCTGGGCGATGGGTGGCAGGACTGGCGGCCGCCGCCCTCTCCGTGCGCGGCCTCGCTACGGCGCTGGTGTTCCTGCGCGGGGCCCTCATCCGGACCGGCATCGGCGCGCTGATCGTCGGCGCAGGCGAGCTGGTCTATCAGTTCTCGCAACTCGTCGCCCGGGTCGGTGGCGTGGGCGAGGCCTTCCGGCTGCTCGGCTATCTGGCCCGGGAGGTGTGGTCCCGCATCGGCCTGTCGCTGGATGCGGCACTCGCCCGCATGGCGGCAGGGTGGGAGGGGCTGAAGGCGGCGGGGCTATCGGCTCTCGAGGGCACCATCGCAGGCGTGGTCAGCTTCGGCGACCGGACGGCCGCGATCTTCCAGGGAGCCTATGACGCAGCGGTGGCGATCTGGGGCAGCCTGCCCGGTGCTATCGGCGACTTCGCCTTTCAGGCGGCGAACGGGCTGATCTCGGGCGTCGAGGCGATGCTGAACGGCGTCGTCACGCGCATCAACAGCTTCATCGAGACGCTGAACGCGGCCCTCGCGCTGCTGCCCGAATGGGCCACCGGTGAAGGTGGTGTCCGAATCGGCATCCTTGACCCGGTGGAACTGGGGCGCATCGGCAACCCGTTTGAGGGGGCCGCTACTGCCGCAGGCGCTGCCGCCGCCGATGCCTTCTCGGCGGCCCTCGCGCGCAGCTATCTCGAACCGCCCGATCTCGGCCTCGGCGCGATGGCCGATGATGCCCGGGCCCGGGCCGACGGCTATCGCGAAGCGGCCGGTATGCTGGCTGACGCTGCGGGTCGGCCGCTCGCCAGCTGGCAGGCGCTGAAGGATGCGGTGACCGGCACGTGCAACGAGGCCGAGACCGCGCTGGCGGATGCGGCTGGCGCGGCCGATGCCCTGACAGCCGGTCTGAACGACACCGCCACCGCCGCCGATGGCGCTGGCGGCGCCGCGCGCAATGCGGGCGCTGCGGCCGCCGAGGGTGCGGACACCGCCCTCACTGGCTGGCAGGCGGTCACGGCAGCACTCGCCGATTCCGCCGCCAAGGCGCGCGACATCGGCGGCGATATCGGCAGCGCGCTGGTCGGGGCCTTCCAGAGCGCCGAGAACGCCATCGGCGACTTCGTGAAGACCGGCAAGCTCGACTTCCGCGATCTGGTCACGTCGATGATCGCCAACCTCGCCAAGCTCGCCGCACGGCGTTTCATCCTCGGCCCGATTGCGAACGCCCTTTCCGGGGCGCTGGGCGGGGCGGGTGGGATTTTCGCGAACATCCTGCATTCGGGCGGGGTGGTCGGTGGGCCAGGCCCCGGCCGGATGGTCCCGGCCTTGGCCTTTGCCGGTGCGCCGCGCATGCACAACGGCGGCTGGGCTGGTCTGAAGCCAGACGAAGTGCCCGCAATCCTGCAACGCGGCGAACGGGTCCTCTCGCGCCGGGAAGCGGCGGGATACGGCCAGGCGGGCGCGTCCACCGTCAACGTCACGATCAACGCCCGCGACGCCGAGAGCTTCCGCCAGTCCCGCACGCAGGTCGCGAGCGACATTGCCCGCGCCGTATCGCTTGGCCGAAGGGGGATGTGATGGCATTTCACGAGGTCAGGTTTCCGGACTACATCAGCCGTGGCGCGCGCGGTGGTCCCGAGCGCCGCACCCAGATCGTCGAATTGGCGAGCGGGGCCGAGGAGCGCAACGCCAGCTGGGCCAATTCACGGCGGCGCTATGATGTGGCCTACGGCATCCGCCGCGCCGACGATCTGGCCGCGGTCGTCGCCTTCTTCGAGGCGCGGAACGGGCGTCTTCACGGCTTCCGCTTCAAGGACTGGGCCGACTTCAAATCCTGCCTGCCATCTCAGACGCCCGGCCCGACTAACCAGCCGATCGGAACCGGCAACGGGTCGGCAACCCTGTTCCAGCTCACCAAGCGCTACACCTCCGGCGCACAGTCCTGAACGCGGGCCATCACCAAGCCTGTCGCCGGGACGGTGACCATCGCCCTGAACGGCACGCCGCAAGCCTCCGGCTGGTCGGTCTCGACCGCGACGGGATTGGTGACCTTCACCACGGCCCCCGCCGCGGGCGTCACCATCACTGCAGGCTTCGAATTCGACGGTCCTGTCCGCTTCGACGCCGACGCGCTTGACGTCACCCTCGATCTCGAACGCCTCGGCTCGATCACCTCGATCCCGCTCATCGAACTCCGCCTCTGAAAGGACCGATCCCATGTCTGCGCAGACCACCGTGCCCATGGCCAGCGTCATGGCCTGGCTCAGCCTTGCCCTTGCAATTTCGGCCCAGGGTGGGGCCGCCATCTGGTGGGCGGGGACACAGAACACCCGCATGACCTCGCTCGAGACACGGGTCGAGGAACTGCGCTCGATCTCGCCCCTCACCAACCGTCAGATCGTCGAAGCCGACCAGCGCATCGCCGTCATCGACGAGCGGATCGCCAACATCCTTGCCCGGATCGAGGCCCTGACCGCCGCACTCGAGCGCCGCCACGACGCCCCCTGATTTCCCAGAAGGACCACCGCCATGCAGACTACTGACCGGGGGTGTCTCACCCTGATCCGGCACGAAGGCGTCGTGCCCGGACCCTATCTCGATGTGAAGGACATCTGGACCTACGGCATCGGCCACACCGCCGCTGCCGGTCCGCCCGATCCGGCGCGGATGCCGCGCGGGATGCCCGCCGATCTCGATGCAGGGATCCGCGAGGCGTTCCGGCTCTTCCGCGCCGACCTCGCGGCTTACGAGGCCGAGGTTTTGCGCGCGGTGAAGGTGCCACTGGAACCCCACGAGTTCGATGCGCTGGTCTCCTTCCATTACAACACCGGCGGCATCGGCAAGGCCGCGCTGACGCGCCACCTGAACACCGGCAACCGCGCGGCGGCCGCCGTGGCCTTCATGGGCTGGTTGCGCCCCGCCGCGATCCGGTCCCGGCGCGAGGCGGAACGCGATCTCTTCGCCAAGGGCATCTACCCGACCGGCACCATCCCGGTCTGGTCGGTCGACCGCAACGGCAGGGTCGATTTCTCGCGACCAATCCGTCGGCTCGGCGAGGTCGAGGCGCTGGCCTTGCTGCGCCCGACCGGCACGCCGATGCCGCCTTCCGCCCAGCCCCCCAGCACGCCCAGTTGGTGGCAGTGGCTCGCCAACCTCTTCACCGGAAAGGAAACGACATGAATTGGACCCTCGCACGCGGCCTCGTCTATCTCGCCTGCCTTGTCGCCTCCGGCCTCGCCATGGCGGGGCTCGCGGATTTCGACCTGGCGACCGGGAACTTCGACCTCAGGCCCTTCAACCTCTATGCCCTGACCGGTACGGCGGGCGGGGTTGTATCCTCGGCGCTGGCCTCGATCGCGCTCTGGCGCGGCTGGGGGCGGAAGTGAAGTCCCTGAACCCCGCGCTGCAGGCCCATCTGGACGAGGGCACGACAACGCTGGCCTGGTGCTGGCGGATCGTGCGGGCCGATGGGGTGACGCTTGGCTTCACCGATCACGACCGCACCCTGATGTTCGATGGCACCGATTTCGAGCCCGAGAGCGGTTTTGCGGCCTCCGAGGTGCGCTCGGGATCCGACCTTTCCGTCGATGCGCAGGACGCGCAAGGCGTGCTGACCTCCGACCGGATCACCGAGACCGATATCCTCGACGGCCGCTGGGACAATGCGGCCGTCGAGGTGTGGCGGGTGAATTGGGCTGCGACATCCCAGCGATTGCTGATGCGGCGCGGGGCCATTGGCCAGATTCGGCGGGGCCGGCTCGCCTTCGTCGCCGAGGTGCGATCGCTGGCCCATGTGCTGGGCCAGACGCTCGGGCGGACGTTCCAGGCGACATGCGACGCCGCCCTTGGCGATGCGCGCTGCGGGGTCAATCTCGAGGCCCCGGCGTTCAAGGGCACCGGCGCGATCATCGACATGATGCGCGACCGCGCCTTTACCGCCTCGGGGCTTGGCGGTTTCACCTCCGGCTGGTTCTCCTTCGGAACCCTCGACTGGACCAGCGGGGCCAATGTCGGGCGGCGGGCCGAGGTGTTGTCGCACGACCTCGTCGACGGCGTCGACGTGCTGACGCTGCTGGAAGCCCCGGTGCGCGCCATCGCCGGGTCGGACACCTTCACGATCCGCGCCGGGTGCGACAAGCGCATCACGACCTGTGGCACAAAGTTCGCCAATGTTGCCAACTTCCGGGGGTTTCCCAACATCCCAGGCCAGGACGCGGTCCTGCGCTACGCCACCACCGATGGCGGCCACGAGGGTGCTGTGCTGTGATTACGGTCGATTCCGACAGGGTCATTGCCATCGCGCGGTCCTGGCTCGGCACGCCCTACCACGATCAGGCTAGCCTCAAGGGCGTCGGCTGCGATTGCCTTGGCCTTGCGCGCGGCGTCTGGCGCGATGTCGTCGGGCCTGAACCTTTCCCGATCCCGCCCTACAGTCGGGACTGGGGCGAAAGCGGCCCGCGCGAGGTTCTGGCCGAGGGCGCGCGCCGCATGATGCCGGAAATCGTACTCGCCGATGCCCCTCCGGGCGCGCTGGTCCTGTTCCGCATGATGCCGCGCGCAATCGCCAAGCATGTCGGCATCCTGACCGGCCCTGACACCTTCCTCCACGCCTACGAGCGGCTCGGCGTGATCGAGGAACCGCTCACCCAAACTTGGCGACGGCGCATCGCCTTCGCCTTCCTGTTTCCCCAACGCTGAGAGTTTTCCATGGCCACGCTTGTCCTCGGCGCTGTCGGCACTGCCATTGGCGGGGCCTTTGGCGGCGCGATCCTCGGCTTTTCCGGTGCGGCCATCGGCGGCTTCATCGGCTCGACCGTGGGGTCGGTGGTCGACAGCTGGATCGTGTCGTCGCTGGCCCCAGCTCAGCGGATCGAGGGGGCGCGGCTCGACACGCTGCGCATCACCTCGGCTACCGAAGGCGCGGTGATCCCGCGCCTGTATGGCCGCATGCGGATCGGCGGCAACATCATCTGGGCCACGGATTTCCGCGAGGAGACGAAGACCACGACGCAGGGCGGCGGCAAGGGCGGTGGAGGCGGCAAGGTCAAGACTACCGAATACCTTTACTATGCCAGCTTTGCCGTGGCGCTGTGCGAGGGGCCGATCACCGGCATCGGTCGCGTCTGGGCCGATGGCAAGGCGATGGACATGACCGGCGTGACTTGGCGCTGGTATCCCGGCAATGAGGCGCAGACGGCCGATCCCTTCATCGCCGCCAAGATGGGCGCAGCCAACACGCCCGCCTATCGCGGCACAGCCTATGTCGTGTTCGAGGATCTGGCGCTGGCCACCTTCGGCAACCGCCTGCCTCAGTTGTCGTTCGAGGTGTTCCGCCCGCTGGCCGATCCCGACACCGCCGAAGGCCTGACCCGCGCCGTCACCCTGATTCCGGCGTCAGGCGAGTTCACCTATGCCACCGACGCCATCCGCAAGGGCAGCGGTGGTGCCACCGTGGCCGAGAACCTGAACGCGCTGCCCGACCAGCCCGACATCGTGGTGGCGCTGGACCGGCTGCAGGCCATGGCCCCGGCCGTCGAGAGCGTTAGCCTCGTCGTGGCCTGGTTTGGCAACGACCTGCGCGCGGGCTCGTGCAAGGTAAAGCCCGGTGTCGAAGTGGCGTCCAAGGCAACAACGCCCGCCAACTGGTCGGTGAACGGCGTCAGCCGGGCCAGCGCCCATCTGGTCAGCCGCGACGCCGAGGATCGGCCGGTCTATGGCGGCACCCCTGCGGATTTCGCGGTGGTGCAGGCAATCCAGGAGCTGAAGGCGCGCGGGCTGCGCGTGACTTTCTATCCCTTCCTGCTGATGGATGTGCCGCCCGGCAACACGCTGCCGAACCCCTACAGCGCCAATGCCGCCACGCCCGGCCAACCCGCGTTCCCCTGGCGGGGGAGGATCACCTGTTCCACGGCGGCAACGCAGGTCACGGCATTGTTCGGCGCGGCGACGACGGGCAATTTCAGCGTATCGGGCGAGACCGTCAGCTTCACCGGCTCGCCTAGCGACTGGGGTCTGCGCCGCATGGTGCTGCACTACGCGCACCTCTGCGCAGCTGCGGGTGGCGTCGATGCCTTCCTGATCGGCACCGAGATGCCTGGCCTGACCACCATCCGCTCGGGGGCCAGCACCTATCCTGCCGTCACCGCCTTCAAGGCCCTCGCGGCCGACGTGAGCAGCATCCTCGGGGCGGCCACCAAGATCGGCTATGCCGCCGACTGGTCGGAATACTTCGGCCATCATCCGCAGGATGGCAGCGGCGACGTGTATTTTCACCTCGACCCGCTCTGGTCGGATGCCAATATCGACTTCGTCGGCATCGACAACTACCTGCCGCTGTCCGACTGGCGCGATGGCTTCGACCATGCCGATGCGCTTGAAGGCTGGCCTGCGATCTACGACCGCGCCTACCTGCAGGCGAACATCGCGGGCGGCGAAGGCTTCGACTGGTTCTATGCCGGAGCCACTGACCGCTCTGCCCAAAACCGCACGGCCATCACCGATGGCGCAGCGGGCAAGCCGTGGGTCTTTCGCCCGAAGGACATCCGCGCCTGGTGGACGAACCCGCACCACAACCGCCCGGGCGGGATGGAGAGCGGCTTGGCCACCGCATGGGTTCCGCAATCAAAGCCCATCCGCTTCACAGAACTAGGTTGCCCGGCCATCGACCGGGGCACCAACCAGCCAAACGTCTTCTTCGACCCGAAGTCGTCGGAGAGTTTCACGCCCTATTTCTCGCGCGGATGGCGCGACGATGCGATCCAGCGCGCTTATCTGGAAGCCAGCTACCTGCATTGGAGCGACCTGGCCAACAACCCGATCTCCGCCATCTATGGCGACCGGATGGTGCATGTGCCCGAATGCGCCGCCTGGACCTGGGACGCGCGACCTTATCCGTTCTTCCCTGAACTGACCGATGTCTGGACCGATGGGCCGAACTGGCGGCTCGGTCATTGGCTGACCGGGCGGCTGGGCGCGGTGTCGCTTGCAGCCCTCGTTCGTCACCTCTGCCTGCGCGCCGGAATGCCGGAGTCCCTGATCGACGTGTCCGGCCTCTGGGGGGCTGTCGAAGGCTATGCCATTTCGGCACTGGAAGCCCCCCGATCCTCGATCAGCACGCTGGCCCGGCATTTCGGATTCGACGCCATCGAGACCGAAGGCATGATCCGCTTCGTCATGCGCGGGCGGGCGTCCGTTCTGACCTTGGCGCACGATGCCCTCGTGGCGTCCCGCGAGGGCGAGGCGCTGGAACTGGTCCGCGCACAGGAAACCGAACTGCCACAGGCGCTGAAGTGGCAGGTCGCCCGCGCCGATGAGGATTATGACGCGGCGCTGGTCGAGGCCCGTCGCATCACCGTCGACACGACCCGTATCGCCTCCGAGTCCTTCCCGATGGCGATCCCGCCCGAGGAGGCCGAACGCCGCTGCCGCCGCGCGCTGATGGAAGCCTGGATCGGCCGGGAAAGCGCCACCTTCCGCCTGCCGCCCTCGCTGTTGGCGCTGGACCCTGCCGATGTCATCCTGCTCGCGCATGACGGCCGCGAGGTCGAGTTCCGCCTCGTCTCGGTCGCCGATGCCGAAGCGCGCGGGATCGAGGCGGTGCGCCAGGACCGCGCCGCCTACGATCTGCCACCCGGTGATCCCCGCTCGGCCTCGCTCGCCAGCCCCGTCGTCTTCGGCACGCCCGAGGTAGTGATGCTGGATCTGCCGCAGATCAGCGAGGACCAGTTCGCGCATCGCCCCCTGATCGCCGCCCATGCCAGCCCCTCGCCAGGCGAGATCGCGGTGTTCCGCAGCGCCTCGACGGATGGGTTCAACCTCCTGACGATCTTTGGCAGTCGCGCGCGGATCGGCACGCTGGCCTTCGACTTCTTTCCCGGGCCAACCTCCCGCTTCGATCTCGGCAACGCGCTGGTGGTCGATCTGCTGTCGGGGACGTTGGAAAGCGTGACCGACGTCGCACTGTTCGGCGGGGCGAATGCGCTGGCCGTCGAGGCCGCAGACGGTGTCTGGGAAATCGTCCAGGCAGGCCAGGCTGAACTGATCGCGCCCGGCCGCTACCGCCTGACCCGCCTGCTGCGTGGCCAGCGCGGTACAGAGCACGCGATGGGCAACCCGGCCCCAACCGGAGCGCGGGTCGTGGTGCTGGACGCGGGTCTCACCTCTTTGCCCATCGCCGAGGCCGATCTTGGGCTTCCGTGGAACTGGCGGGTTGGCCCGGCCGCGCGCGCTGTCACCGATGACAGCTATGCCGCGCTGGGCTTCACCCCGACCGGCCGGGGGCTTGTTCCCTTCGCCCCGGTCCATGTCGAGCAGCCATGGCGAATTGCCCGCAGCCCGGGCGATCTGACCATCCGCTGGATCCGGCGATCCCGCGCACTGGTCGCTTATGCCTGGGAACAGGTCGAGGTGCCGCTGGCAGAGGACGTTGAGTCCTACGACGTCCAGATTCTCGACGGGGCCGTGGTCAAGCGTACGCTGAACAGCAGCTCGACCTCCGTCCTCTACACCGCCGCCCAGCAGACCGCCGATTGGGGCGCACCGCTAGTTCCCGGCCAGACGCTAGCCATCCGCATCTACCAGCTCTCGAACCGCCTCGGTCGCGGCGATCCCGCTGCCGTCATCCTCCAGTTCTGAAGGCCCGCCATGGGCGTTGTTGCGTAACTCACGCCTGAGGCATGATTGCCCCTTTCCCCTTCGGGATCAGGCCACGCGGACGATCTCGGCCGTTCCGAGGGCCGAGAAGCGGTTCATCAGGGCGACGCGTATCTGG
>Ga0315900_10006271_pt1 | contig 16044 bp, 9 predicted proteins | sample LakEriMetagenome_FD_203521 | JGI IMG/M metagenome (GOLD analysis project Ga0315900, IMG submission 203521) | Freshwater fungal communities from buoy surface, Lake Erie, Ohio, United States - Buoy 12 MA114 | ecosystem: Environmental > Aquatic > Freshwater > Lake > Lake biofilm | place: USA: Lake...
AGCATGTTCAAATGGAATTGGTCCGCAACATACTTCTTTTATTACACCTCGCCGGCATGGCCGGGATCCTGATCTCCCTCATCAAAACCCGCACCCGAATCGCAACCGGTCTTCTCCACTCCGCCCTAACCGCCACCGTCACCGGCATCGCCCTCGTCGGCCTCCGCTACCCCCTCCACGACTCCGATCCCATGAAATGGCCGTTGCCCGATAACGCCAAAATCAGCATCAAACTCTTCTTTGTCTTAATCATCTTGGCTCTTGCCTTCACCAACCGCAAAAAAGAAACCATCTCTTCCAACGTCTGGGCCACGATCGGTGCCCTGACCATCGGAAACATCATTATTGCTGTGGTTTGGTGATTCGAGATTAAGATGTCGCCGGCAACTTACCGAACAAGATCATGTTGATTGAGATGAGTGACTTAAGAATTTGATCTTTGAGCAGTTCGAATAATAAAACTACTTGACTTGAAGTTAGAAATCTCTGCATTATGAATGTCAGAAGTCTCATATATTGTCTTGTCGCTTCGTGAGGAAGGGCGTGGGCAAAAGTCGATTTACGGTGAAGTCAAGGCTCAGGCTCTGCTGCGGAACATTCGAAAGTTTAGCGGCGCAGATAATCCTTGGTCACGCCACAGTGGAAATCTGATTTCAATACCCGAGAGCCGATAGCCTACTGTTTCGTGAAAAGCTAGACACAAGTAAGTCAGGCATAGAAATTAGAGAGTGAGAGGAAATTGATTATGACAGGAAGTGACAATCAATATTCTAATCTCACGCTAAAGTATTTAGAAAGTCGACCTAAAGAGGAACGATCACCAATAGGTCAATTCATTACTCCGAGGAAAATTCGAGAAGCACTTGTCAAAGAAATGCGCCTGGAAAGCGGTATGAAGGTTTTGGATCCCGGCGTCGGCACTGGAGAGTTTCTTTCTACTTGTTCTGAATTTACCGATGACCTTACCCTCGAAGGCTGGGATATTGATCCCAGAGCTGCTGAAGTTGCCAAGCAGTTGGTTCCACAAGCAACAATAAAAGTACTATCTGCATTAGAGCAAGATTGGTCTGAAGATTTTGATATTGTGATTGGAAATCCGCCCTATTTTGAAATGCGAAATCTTGAATCAAATCTCAAAATGAAATATCGGGATGTTATCGGCGGAAGGCCAAATATTTTTTCCTTGTTCTTTATGGTTGGACTTGGCGCATTAAAGAATGGAGGTCGTCTTGGCTATGTAGTGCCACCATCAATGAATAATGGAGCTTTCTTCACCAAACTTCGGTCATTTATTAATAAGAATTCAAGCATTGAATTCTTGAAGGTTTATGAAGATTCCAAACTCTTCGTCGATGCTCAAACGGCTGTTCAGCTTATCGTCTTGGAAAAGGGCAAAAAATCCGAAAATTTCATCTTGGATTTGGGCAAACTCGGGAAGACGGGAATGGAAAGAAAGATCATTGTTGAACGCCCAGAGAATTACGCAAATGAATTCGATAACAGGACAACTTTGTGGAACCTTGGTTACGAAGCTATTACTGGAACATTGGTTTGGAATCAGCATAAAGAAGATCTACACAAATCTCCAGAAGCCGGATGCGTCCCACTTTTGTGGGCTCACAATATTTCTGAAGATCGCGAAATCCAACTAAATGAGAGCCATCCAAAGAAACCACAATATGTAAAGTCTTCTAATTACTTAACAGGTCCAGCGATAATCGTGAATAGAATTACTGGAAGTGTTGGACAAGGTAGTCTCCGATGCGCGATAGTCCCAGAGGGAATGAATTTCCTGGGTGAGAATCATGTGAATGTAATCCGAAAGCGAAAGGGGTTTAAGCAATTTGTCGTCTGGGAAGAACTCTTAGACTTACTCCGTCGTCCCGATATAAATAATAGAATTCAGAACCTGACCGGAAACACGCAAATTTCTTGCGTTGAACTTACTCACTTTCTTCCTTTGGACATTCAAATTGACGTTTTCGAACCTACGACTCTTCTTTAGCGAAGAATTTCTTTAGTTCTAATATATTTTCATATTCCGAAAAGGTGGTTAGGAGGTTATCAGTTCTTGAAACAACTCCGGTGGAAGGAAACCTCTCTCCCTTACGGATCATGACGGCTTCTCTTAACTTCTCACTTGAAACAAAACCTTCGATTCTTCCAAGTTCCGGCCATTCGCTCTTTGATTTCAAGAATGAGACAAGTACTAACGGAAAAGTTGCGTTTTGAATGCCTTGATCCGCATGGACTCCAAAATGCCAATGTTCTTGAGGCCAAGTTCGCCATAAACCTGACTTGACGTGAACGAAAAATTTTCCAAATTCAAGATCCAGCTGCAGATCAAACTCTGCGCCATAGTCGCACATGGTAGGCGACGCACCTACAAGATCACTTCTAAATGTTATCCCCAGATAATCTCTGACTATGATTTCGCCCAAAACACCAATAATCGTGTTTTCTTTTTCAACTTTTAGCGAGAAGTGACCCGTATTGTGTCCGTAGATATTTTCTTGTTTCCGAGCCCGCTTCACCGCTTCATCGAGTTGTGAAGAGCTTATTCGTATTGGCGTCGGCTGGCGAGTCACTTATGCTCTTATATTAGAAAAACTCGTATTGCGATTGGTGATAGGCCAAGCCCGTTTGTAAAATTGACATTCAGTCTCCAATAGCGCTGCCTGCGTATTAGTATTTCGAGTGTCCCATTCAGAGAATTTTGATGATTGATAAGAGAAACCTCATGCGCCCCTAAATCTGAGATATCTAAAACATCCTTAAAGTAAGCTTTATCATCTTCGGCAACAAATATCTTAAGTCCATGATCCCGAGAATCATTTTGTAAAGCCAGATAAGCAACCACTGCGAGTTTTTGCTTGTCAGTAGCATTTTGCCAAGCTTGAATAACTTCACCTGAAATCAGAGACTGATACTTCTTACCAACAGCATTAGCTAACAAAGTCATAGTTTCGCAATGTGGATTATTTTTAATGGACTTTCGAATTTCCTCCCAAGACGTTCCAAATTGGATGTTTGGAAAATTTGAAGTGAGTGATTTAATGGTGTCTGCTTTCATCTTGTTAAGTATTTGGGTGCTGTCATAACCAAGTAAATCTCTTAAAGAATCTCCACCTAAATTCCTCTCCGTTCCGGGACCTCCACTTTTCGCCGAAATCGGAAGAACCGTATTTCCCTTGAAGACAAGGTCAAGATCTGCTACTCGATCACCAAGATTCTTTCGACCCACCCAATAAACTTCGGTTAGGTTAGCCGAGAGTTTGGTTTCTTCCTGATTTATTCTGGTAAGAAAAGTTTGAAGTCCACTTTTTAAACGCGCCTCTTGGATTTCTATTTTCGTTTGAGATGATGCCCCATGACTTTTTTTTAGCAACACTTTGTACCGGCTCAAGTCCTGTCCAAAATTAAAGGTGATGTTCTTCGCTCGACAGATCTCCTCAATCAATCGAAGTTCAAAGTACGTCGCGTCATTGATATTGGTAGGCATAATTCCCAACCTCACTCCCCGCAAGTCTCAACCCATTATCGAGTTTCGTAGACATCTCGAGGGATGATTTATCCTCCTTGAGTTCACGCTTCTTTATTCCAATGGAGAAAAAAGCTACGCTACGTATAACTTTAAGGCAGGATAGTCCGTCATAGCAATCTATTGTTAAGTTTTAACTGATTTAAGTCGCAATATCTGCCACAACGGAAGTGGGGCCACAATTTCAATAATCGTTTGCCGAGTCCATATATGTCGCCTTTGGCTCGCGTACTAATTGACAAGACTCTAAACCAAGGTCAATGCGGCTTTGTCCGAAAGCCTTAGGGGCTTTTAGGCGGACAGTTAACATCTAGAAGCTTGTGACTTAAGGTTGGGCATCAAATAGGCAGAACTTTCAAAGGATAGGGAAATGGCTTTGGATGTGTCGGTAAGAAATGAAATTAAGGAAATGCTTAAGTCCGATCCCCTTCTTCTTGGTTCCATTTACAACGTCATGGAATCAGGGGTTACAAACGCCCTAGAGATTGTAGAAAGTACAACCGCCAGCAATCGTGGTGTTGTCTATAACTATCAGAAAATGATTTCGGCCATTCTTGAAGGAAAAATTCCCAATAGCGCTTCAATCTCGCGAAATGCAGCCCGTTCCATTTCCAGATTAATCAAAAACTCAAATTCGGTTTCGGTAGCAACGCTGGATTATTTGAATGCGACGCGAGGGAAATTGATGGAGAATGCGGAGTCGGAGACGGCTGTGCTGCACGACAAAGCTTCCATCGAGGCACAGTCGGAAGCTTTGGTAAAAGTTGCTTCAACAATAAAAAATGGAATTTATGTTTATTCCTTCCCTACGTATCTTCACTACGGCACTATTGAAGACCAAGAAGTGTTTTGGCTAAAAATCGGCTCGACTAAGAATTCTGTTTGGCAACGAATCGTCGAGCAAAATCGCCAAACCTCTATGCCAGAAGATCCGAAACTTTTGCGTATTTATCACAAAGATCCAATGGACATCGATTCGATTGAGCAAAAGTTTCACACCACTCTTGAAAAGGTCGGACATGAGCGAAGTGCCGCCCGTCGAACTAAAGCAGGCAAAGAGTGGTTTGCAACAACTCTCGAAGCTGTGGATGCAATTGCGGATTTAATGGAACTAGAAATTGAAAGATATGAGATAGATGATACAAACCTCTAGTTTCGGTCAGAATTTCCCTCGAGACTTTTTGCGTCGCTTAGAGAGTGCCAGATCGTGAACGAGGAAATCGGAGTTTGGCACGCGATGGTGGGATCTCAACCCACACGCCTTGCTCAAGAAAGCGTGCCATTCGAAAAGTACCTTGAAACTTGGATCTTTGAAGATATGAGCTTGGTATCTCCTTCGCTACATCGAATCGGTCGACAAGTAAATATCGACGGCAAATTCATGGACATTCTTGCTATCGAAGAACCTGGAGTATGGGTAATTTGCGAGATCAAAAAGACACCGCTCTACCGAGACTCAATCGCTCAAGCAATTGATTACGTTGCCAGATTTGACCTCTTGAACTTACAAGACCTAAGGGAACTCTTAAGTCGTCATAGTGATCAACAGAGTGAGAGTGCGAAATCACTTATCGAGCGTGCGCTTGACCGAGAAAAAGATGGTGAACCTCGAGATATTCGTGTTGTACTCGCCGGAGTTGGTGTCAAAGAAGATTTGAATCAGATAGTGAATTTCTTATCTGAAAAATATTCTTTTCCCATAAGTATTTCTGCATATTCCGCCTTGGCCGCTCCCGGTGATGATCAAGGATTCTTGCTGTTACGAGACGTTTCTGAAGATTCCGAATCTCAAATAGGTATCGGTGATCGCTCTCAGGATTACGAATCCAGAATGAGTGGGGTTCGTTCTCACTTCATGAAAGATAAACGTATTGAGATATTCGAAGCTTTAACTTCTGCTTTCTCAGATTCCAAGAATTTGTACATTAGGCCGTGGAAGAAGGCGATCATGGTCGCGCCAGGTAGTCATCACGGAAGGTATTTGGCTTATTACACTTCAAATTCAAAAGGCATTCGAGCAATGGTAAGCAAGGAATCAGTTTTAGAATTTTTTCCAGATGCAAAAGTCGATGTCATTCCGGAAGATCAAGTTGATGTTTATTTGAATTCCGTTACTGAAGCGCAAACCTGGGCTCAAAACTTATTGGAAGCCCTTAAGAATGCTTCGATTAGCACAAGTGGCACTTACCGCGAGTGGAATGGAAAAGATTGGTATGTCGCATTTGGGGATGATGAATGCCGTAAATGGTCTGACGCTCGACAACACAGTTTCGTCTCCGCTGGAGGTGGAGATTGGTACTCAAGGACTTTCAAAACTGTCCCCGTTGGTTCACGAGTATTCGCATACATTCCCTCGGTCGGTTATGTCGGAGCGGGAATCACCACAGAACCAGCTGTTCCTTTTAAACAATCTAAACTCTCATCTCTATCAAATTTAGAGGGTACATACACCCACACAAACGGTGAACTTGAGTACATCTTGCCCGTGAAGTGGATAAAGACCTTTGAGGCGAGTCAAGGCTTTTACCAAAGAGGTATGTTTGCAAGTCAGCACTCAGCTTGTAAGTTAAGGGAAGAGAAAACATTAAAGCTTCTCTACGACAAATTCCAGATTAATGAATTAAATGAAGTGTGAGTATTTATCTAATTGACTTCTAGGGCTTCGTCACTTCACTAAGATCAAAAATAGAAAATAGATACACATGTTCATTGTATAAATTGCATGAGTCGATGGAAAATTAACATGTTTTTATCAGAACATTCTGCATTAAATTGGAGGAATCAAATTAAGTCGAGCAAGATATCTAAGGATGCTGTTCTTATAAGATGTTCGTGCTTGCGTTGATTTGAATAAGTTCTCAAGCAGGCATAGCAGGAAGACTCAAAGTCACAACCTTGACAATTCTGGACCAACAAAATGCTTGTTTGAATAATCTCCTCAATTCGGTCACCAACTGCCAGTGAGAGGCCCACCCCACCCGGTGTGGTGTCGAAGATGTTGACTCTATTTTCTCCGTTTCCATAATGCTGTGTCGATCCATTCAAATCAGTATTTGCAATTCCCAGTATTCGAGCAGCACTTGTTATCAATGCGGAGCAAGCTGAATCCAGCGGGCCAAGGCATTCTATGTCACCGCAACCGCATGAATTCCTTTTTCCTGAAAATCGCATTCTAAAAACATCAGTCTTAAATTCATGGCCAAACCTAATTGGGAAGGGTGGTGTTGTGGCTGTACAGGACTTTCCGTTTCTTGGATCTTCATGACTCCTTGGTCTTCCAAGTTCAAGTGGTTGTGCGAATCCACATGTTCTACAGAAAAGTGATTCCTTGGTAGTAATTGTCAAGAGTTGAGAATTGTGAGATACCGAGTAGCTAAATTTCCCCATTGAAACCCAGTCAACGTCTGACTCGGTACCTGATGAAACGTAAGAGGTAGTACCGCTCGCGCGACGGGGCCTCGCATTTAAACCGGCTGATCGATTATCTACATAAGCGATAAAGCCAAATCGGGGTTGGAGGAAAAATTTCTTATCTTGTGGAGTAAATGGCCGAGAGCAATTTTCACATTGAGTCTTCTGACCTACAGCGCTTTGAGGACCTTCTGGCGCCAAGCTATGCCAAAACCAACCGCAAGAATCACATGTGTATGAAACAAACTGCATAGAACCGAAGGTGTTATTTGCGGGCCTTCGTACACCTTTACTAGTTAAGACATGACCTCCTGCTACGACTTGACTTCCCGGACCATATTCGGCAATCGCGAGAGATAGATCTCTTTGAAGTTCAACACGATCTGCTTGTTGTGGGGAAGTCAGACTCGGTATCAAGGAGGCAATATCTACCGGGAATCCATATTTTGGCAGAACGCCACCATTCGCTAATGGTTCTATCATTTGTTTTCTTCGTAAGTCTTCCAAAACTTTAGTTAAGACACTCGCGCGGAGGAGTTGCTTGCTCGTTGGCGATCCACTGGTATTACTAGTTTCTTTCAGTTCCTCAATTAAATTCATAACATGATCTATATCCTCTTTATAGGTAGAAATAACTTCTGCTAACCACGCACCACGTTCATTTAAATCTGATTCGCTTAGCAAATTTGACCAAGTCCATTCAATGACACCAAGTTTCTCTATGACATTGGCAGACAAGTCCAATTTTTTGATCTCTTTAAGGACCGAATCAGGCCTTTTCTTTAGCCACGCCATAAATTGCTGAGCTACAGATTCAATTCCATTCTGTTCCTCAAAGAAGCTTTGTGAATCAGTGCTTGTAAAGTTGATTTCTCGTAAGAATTGAGACAATGACAGCGTATAAATATGACGCCTTATCAAATTGTGATTTTCTAAGCTTAAAGAAGGTACCGGAATTCTTCCCTTAATTAGTAACAAGGGATTCGCTACGTATTGGGCATCATGGCTAGTTCTGCGGGCAAATGTGACAATAAGGGCTTTATCACCTTGACGTCGACCAGCTCGTCCAGCACGTTGAACATAATTTGCGGGAGTAGGAGGAACATTTCGACAAAGTACTGCTACGACGGAACCAATATCCACTCCCATCTCAAAAGTTGTTGAGCAACTCAGAACGTTAACTTTCCCCTCGATGAACTCATTCTGGACGCGTTCCGCCTCTTCAGCTGTCCATTGCGCCGTATGCTCTTTGCTGCCCAACGAAGCTATTTCCATCGTAGAAAAAAGATATTTGTAGTGATCGCCTTCATCAATTTTTACTTGTTTCATGCGGCCCGAAAGACACTGCTTAGTTGGACACAAATCGCCAGGTAGGCGCCAGTATGAAGTTCGTCTACAAGTATCACATCTCAAGAGATCTTCCGTGTTTATTTCTGCAACCCATGCATCGTTGGCAATGCTTCTTAAGCCACTGTTCTGATGCAGAAACACACCATCTGAATCAAGCGATTCCCATAAACGCTCAAGAATTGAGACCGCTTCGATCCTATCGACACTAAAAGCGCGTTCAATCATGTCTGTTCTCTTGTTGCCGACTGATGACTCAGAGATCCAAGGAACGGAATTTGTTGTCCTTCCAACTCGCGACAAGTAGACCGGCTTTTCTCTTGGAGAAAAAATCTCATTAGCAGGATCCATCCCTGTCGGTAGTTCAACCGCGCCGTCATAGGCAACGGATTTAAGTAGAGCATTAATTAGGTACCAAGCATTCTCATTGTCAAGTTTCTGGGAATTCAAATAGGAAACAGAATTCTTTAATTTTGCTTTTGGGATATAGAACTTGACTAAACCTGTATCGCAGAGTGTAGAACCAATGTCAGTTGTCAATAATTCTCCACGTAACCAAGTCCAAGTCCACATGTTTCCGGAAGCTTTTTGACCGAGATCGGGCTCGTAATTCTTCATCGCTGCCGCAATGTTGTCTAGAGAAAACGGTGAGTTCACATACCGTGAGTCGCTCAAATCAATGAGTGCTTTATAGATGACCCTCCTGCGCAAAAGATCGAAATATGATTCCTGTAGATAAGGCGCGAAATACGCGGCATCTTGCCGATTATCTGAAAAAGCCAGCAGTTTTCGCTTACCCGCACCGGTCGTTCCCTCGGATTTCGGCAACTTTGGATAGAGAGCAGTTGTAATAACTGAAGTAAGCGCGTCGGTTCCTGAGACAGGTCGTTTGATAGGGCCAAAAGGATTTCTTTCGCCCGGACTTCCACATCGATTACATTTCAATTTTCCATTGTTTTCAGGACGTAATGGCGGAGATAATTGGACCGAAAGATTTTGGCCACAGTTACAAATTTGTGCTGAGTTGATTTTGGAACATTGTTCACACCACCATAAAACGCCTGTCCGTGAAGATGAGACCAGTGAATCTTCATCCTCGTTTTCATCTCCTTTGGGAGATTTATCTTTATCACTCCAATCCGCAATGTCTGCTGACAATAAGCGGAAGTACTGAACATTCTCATCAGATTCATCAACATTTACAAGTTCATCAGTGCTCAATTTTTTTGCTATTAGATACTCTATGCCGCATTTTCTGCAGCAACCTAATTCGATGAGTCTTGATTCTCGACCCTGTTCAAGACAGCCAGGGCAAAACTTTCTATGTTGTAGCCTGATTCGAGATGTGGCGGAAGAGTGCAGTGGACTGAGACAGATAAATGCTCCGCCAGGATTTCGTACGAATAAGTGATAGGCCCCAAATGAGTCATTTCTATACTTCTCAATTAAGTGCTGGTGCTGTGGAAGAAATAAATCTAATGGATCAACTTCCGGACTCTTCTCACTGTATGTAGGCCGAATTAAATCTTCTGCCAGAAATCTCTCGCCAAACATGATGGAAGCGAAATTTGCTGCTCTTTGAGCATCATGTGGAGATTTGGGGTCTCCTAGGGTTGCGGAAGCGGCAATACATTGAACACTTCTCGGACCCGCAGTTCGATTTTTGACTCTTCTAAGAAGCATTGAGATTTCGACTGCTTTACTACCATCGTAACTATGGATTTCATCCATAACAATCCAATTAAGTTTTCCAGTAAAGAGCGGGTCCCATTTTGGCAAGAGAAGAAGTCGCTCAAGCATGGCGTAATTCGTAATGAGAATGTGAGGTGGTTTATTCAGCATCTCTTCCCGAGAAGCGCGCTCGTTCTTAGGGAATGCATCATTTCCACGTTCCTTTTGGGCTTCCTTACGAGTTGCTTTTGTGGGTCCAACAAAACGACCAAAAGTAATATCTGGATACTTTGCTAAAACATGCCGCAACCGATCAAGTTGATCTGTAGCGAGTGCATTCATGGGGTAGACAATGATTGCCCTTATTCCATCGTCAAGAACTCCCGCGTCCCGTTGAACAAGAAGAGAATTGATAATGGGAAGGAGAAATGATTCAGTTTTTCCCGATCCAGTACCTGTTGCGACGATTACATTTCTTGACAGACCTGATGCAATCTGAAGTGTTTTTGACTGATGCTCATAAAGTTTATGATGAGTGAATTCAGCTAAATCTGGGTGGGCAACACCTTCTTTCACGAGTTCAGAAAGCGATTTACCTAATTCAAACTCCCGGCGCACCTCTCTAAAGAGCGCACCTCCAATATCTCTACTTTGTTTACTGGCATCAATTGCTTCCGAATAATCTCGGGCTACCGATTCCCGCCTCGGGTTGAAATTCGAGCGAAGATAACGTTCTACCGCAGCAATAACTGTTTCACTAGCAGAGATTGGCTCAAATCCTGACATATTTACCAACCCCTTCTGTGACGGGCTCGATCCTTAAGTATTCTACTTTCTCGGGCTTTTGAAGCCTGATAACCCTGCCATTCCTCAAGAGTAATAATGTTTGCTTTTACTGCCGCGTTTCCTAGTTCTCGAAGATCTTTGATGACGATGGATTGCTTTATCGGTATTCGACGGAATGAAATCAGCTCTATATTTTCGTAGTTCCAAGAGATTGAAACTACGGTGTTTTCGTCTCTTCTCTCCTCTTGAAGGAACCTTAGATCGTAACGAACATCTCGACCTCTCTTTCTTCCAGAAACAAAAACGTCCCCAACTTTGAGCAAAGGAACATAATCATCAACCTCATGCAGAATCAATGCCTGGATAAACTTGCGATCCTCAAGGGTATGGTTGAGTTCTGAAGCAATCATCACATTCTCACGGTTTTTGTACTCTATAGACCAAGACAGAATCGGAACATCGATACCTATGAGGTGTTCAACGCCTTTCGGATCGCTAACTCTCATCATAGGAATTTGCTGATCAGTCTTACCTTCAACAGACAGAGTCACTTCGCTTTTGTCTATTTGATCTACGGGGAATTTGACTTTCCAATCATTTGGGAATTTGATAATTATTTGACGTTTTTCTTCTTTTCTTAAAGCATTTGCAAGCCCAATTACCTCGATACCGGGAATTACCAAACCTCTGAAATTTTTTGACTTTCCCAATCCTGCAGAGAAAGTTAAATCAATCTCGCCCCCGGAGTCTTCTTTTATTGGGCCTACCAAATTATCTATTGTCCACTGTTCGCCCAATACATTATCGGTAATCTTGAGAAACTGGGCTTCTGAAACTAATGGATAACTGGCGAATACGGGTTGTCTCTCCACATTCATCAAATGAGGTATTTCCCTTATTTCTAGTGCGAGAGATTTTCTTTGTACTAACGATCTTTCACCAAGACCTTCTACCAGAATGTGAAGACGATCGAGAGACTGAAAATAGGTGTATTGCCAATCGCTCCACTCATCACCCGAGATATAACCTGGATCTAAATGCGGTATTTCTGACAAGAGTTGAACTTTGCTATTCCACAGAAAAAATCCGCCACCATTTGGAAGATATCGGTTATCAGTCAAGTTTCCATCTTCATCAAATATTAAAAAACCTAAATTGGGGTTGAGGATTTCGATTCTTTCAGAAGTGCCATCGGACGTAAAGATTGATCGGCACGGAACATGCTGACTATCGACGATACCCCTGGATTGATCTTCAAGCTTCCAAGAAGGTGCGCTTCTTATCTCTATATTGCGCTCCCATTCGACAAAAAATACTTTTGGGAAACTCGAAGATCTCTCTGCTTTTCTTTTTCTTACTGCTTTATTGGATAGCTTAGATTTAATTCGATCCGGCAAATCAATCTGATGTCCATATGCAACGAAATTGAATGATCTTTCTATTAAGTCAAGGCCAATCGTCGGGTTGCCAGAAAAGAGTCTCTGGACACTTTTCGAAATCGCGCTATCGGCAACTATTTCATTCAAAATTTGGACTTTAGGTCTATTGAAATTCACGCCTCTATTGATGATTTCGCAATATCTCTCGATAGCAAAATCCGGAATCATTGCATGGATGCGGGCTAGTTGAACGTACTTCTGTGCATTCTCAAGTTCTCCTTCGAAAGATTCCAGTCCTAAAGCTTTTATCGACCAAGAGAAGAGTTCGGCCAATTTAGCTTTTTGTGATGTCGAATATCCCTCGAGTTCCCACAATTTTGTTCCATCTTTAGCCGTCTGTGCATGACCTACTGACCAGATTGCCAATGTGCTTGGGTAGGGCCAGATTCCATTTGACCATGTACTCGTGTTAGTCAATGTGCTTTTTATGATTGGTTTCGATACTAGGTAATTCGCAAGGTCAAGAAGAGACCAGCTAATGTTGGCATAACTCGTTGGTTCAATCAGGTCCAGCTCTCCGATAAGAGTTACTTGCCTTCTTGTAATCTCGCTTTTGAGATATCTCTCTATTACGGGAGGGGATTGCGTCCCGGGCTCGGCATTCTCTGGCCATGACAGCTGATTATTCATGCTCACGAATTCATGTTAAGGCTGGGTGCTGACACTTGGGAGCTGTATATCGGGCAATGAAATGTGCGTAATCTTTTGAGAACGCCTGCTAAAAGATCCATCATTCCAAAGATCTACTTCTAATTGTGTTACAAACTTCATTAGACCCGACCACGATCAATTTGTCTCGGGCTCGGGTTAATCCAACGTAAAGGAAATCTTCGAAATCTTCAGAATTGTGAAACCCATTTATCGCAAGAACCACAACCGGGCGCTCAAGGCCTTTGAATCCGCCGACGGTTCCGTAGAACACGCTCTCTCCCGACCAAAATTCCTGCCAATACGCTTCTCGCTGCTTTGTAGTGAAAGCGGCATGCACAGGGTGGCGTTCTTTAGTTGTAAGCAGAGCAATTTCGCCAGGTTGCCAAATTTCTCTATCCGTTAAACGTTCAACTGCGTCATCTGCACTCTCAATGACTTGATTTTCTTCACATTCGACATATTCAATCGTAAACGAATTTGGTCCACGAACTGTGATACCTCGCGACGTGAATCCACTTGCAAGTTCACCAATTTGCCTTGAATTTCTAATGTTGTCATCAAGCCTAATTCGAGCAAACGTTCCTTCTGGTCCTTTTCTCATTCCAAATATTTTCTGTTGGTCGTCACCAAATAGAGCCATTTTCCCTTTTCCTGGCTCCAAAAGACTCAATTCCAAAGCTTTCCACCACGATGCCATGAAATCTTGAGCTTCATCCACAACGAATGCATCAAACTTCATTTCCTCTTTCAATTTCTCGGCAGCAGCAATTAACGGTGCAGCATAAACATCATTCTCTTCATCGTAATTTCCGGGTGAGCCAGCAGTGCTGCCAAGATAATTGGCGAAGTTATGGAAAGTCCCGACCCACGCTGGTCTTTCTACATCATCTAATTCCAAAATCTTATTCTGCATATAAGTTGTGATACCGCGATTGAAGGCGACTATTCCTACTTTCAGACCTTGCTTTGTCCAACGTTTTGCTTGTTCGAACGCCAGCCAACTTTTGCCTGATCCAGCTGGACCACGAACGTAATATCGGTCATTCTCAGAAATCTGCTCTAGCAGTTGTGCTCTTTCATGCGTAAGAGTCTTTATGTAATCAAGCGTTCCTCCTAGAACTCCTTCGCGATCGGCCTCACTTGCCGCTACTGGTTGAAGATGTTTTATGGCGGCCTCTACCCAATGTTGTGAAGTTGGTGCTTGAGCAGTTAATCCATCGATATTGCTCTTTAAAGTAGAGATAATATTTGGAAGATCGCGCTTATCTATAATCTTCGTTCTTGGAAGATTAGGGTCATTCACATCTTGAACACGATTTCCCGGAAAAGCGACAACCCAATCGGCCTTCAAATTTCCTTGAGACCAGCGATTTCGAATATAGTCCCGAATTGAAAACATATTTCGTCGTGCCTGATGGGCAGGATCGATTTTCCTTGAACCAGAATTGTCTGACTGAATCCAATTTTCCCCATCAAAAGTGATATGCCCGCCTTTGGTCTCAACAACAATGCAACCTCTTTTTGCCATCAATACGACTAAGTCAATTTCGATCTCTCCACGATCGTGAGTACTTATTTCTAAATTACAGAAGACAACATCGTCATCATCAAGACCTTTAACGACTACGTCAAAAACCTCTTTTTCGGCACTACTCCGAAAATTGGGGTTTGAAGGGAAGACCCGGGCGGCCATGCTTCCAAGTTACATGATTACAAAGTCGACTAGAAGCCTTAATCTTCATCAGTTTCGGGTGCTATTCTCGGCTCAGGTCAAAGACGTCGAACGTTCTAGCCCTTTAGCTAGTTCGACACCAACCGCGCACCGCGCACGGTGGTCCTAAAGGAAGACCCGCCGGAATCGAAAGTCGGTTCCTGGAAGAGCGGATCTCCAGCAAATGCATTGGGGTCCAGTTAGGACCAGTCATGTCTATTGGTTATAAAGAAGTACGCGTATCTGCAAAGTTGCTTGCCGAGTGCGAAGCAGAAAAACAGTTGGCCACGGGTTGGGGTAGGTATGCGAAGTTTAAGCAATGGCTCCATTACGCCAACTTGGATAGGTGGCAGAAACAGGGTCATCACTTCCATTATCTGAGTGACGTTAGTTATGAACGCAAACAATTGATTTGTACTTGTGGGCTTTACATAACCGAGGGTGAGGACTTAGAAAACTTAGTAATTGGAAAACCTTTGGCGATGAAGGTTAGTGAACTGCTGCTCGATCGCCTCCAGACAGTCAAAGGTCACCGGAGTCTTGATGATTTCAAAACACTCACGTGTACGCTGATCGTTGATTTCGTTTGGAAACCCGAGGTTGGCGATTATTTATGGACTGCTTTCTGCCAAGAGTGCGGGGAGGTATTAATTGAAGTGCGGAATGAAGTGGCGAAGGGATTTGTTGAAGCCCATAACCGCAAATGCTTGGTGCGCCATGAGTAACACCGATCTACGGCACGCGAATCTGGTTTGTGAAACTGAGGGAGGTTTCTTTCAGGCGTATTGCGCCTGCGGTTGGACTTCCACCATTACTTACTTTGAAGAGGCAGACCTGCTTCGGGCAATGCATGCCCATGCGGTGGCCACGTTTCGGAGCTACAAATGAGCGACCGGACATGGCTATTGCCTTATCGAACAGATGTACTAATGTACGGCCTCCCCTCGGAGCCATGTCAGTGGCGAGATTTAGGGTGGAGGTGAAGCGATTGAAAGGAGAACCTATAAACAATCGGGAAACCGAAGATCAACAATTGTGGAAACAACTTCCACAAACTGAAGGTGAAGAACGAGCCGAATTACTAATCGAGCTCGCGCAACAAGCGATCTATCGATCGTCAGGGAGTGAGGCTCTTGCGCTCGCAGAGGAAGCGCACGAGATTTACAAAGCGATGGGTGCGAAAGCATCAAGCATCGCAATGGCAAATGCGATAACAGGAATTGGTTACTCGCTTAAACAACTAAATAGAGTCGATGAAGCCACAAAAGTTTTAGAAGGCGCGATTGATCTACTTCGCGACAGTGGGCATCCATTTATGGTGGACACCCTTCGAACCAAAGCTACGTGGCATGGTGAACTTGGAAATTGGAGTGCTGCTCTTGATTGTTATTCAGAAGCGGCACGAATTAACGAAGTTGATGGTTCTCGTGAATTCTTGGCACGAGATATCTTCAGTATCGCGCATTGTTTTCACCAACTTGGCAAGT
>Ga0315900_10006272_pt1 | contig 16043 bp, 27 predicted proteins | sample LakEriMetagenome_FD_203521 | JGI IMG/M metagenome (GOLD analysis project Ga0315900, IMG submission 203521) | Freshwater fungal communities from buoy surface, Lake Erie, Ohio, United States - Buoy 12 MA114 | ecosystem: Environmental > Aquatic > Freshwater > Lake > Lake biofilm | place: USA: Lake...
TTATAGGTGCAAATATTGCCAACTATCTGATAAACCACTTTGTTTATCTCAACATGGGTAGCTTCTTGCAACGAACACGGTTCAAATTGTTTCTTGCTCATTTCTTCTCCTCCTCTTTCTCCTCTTTCGGCATCAACAAGTCACTCAGTTTCATAACTTCCCAGCCCTCCAGAGATTGTCGCAATGGCTGTAAAACTCGCTCTTGAACAGCTTGAGTGTATCACTAAGCTCCTTCTTGTATCCCACGCCTTCTTGATGACAAGAGATAAGCCATGCCTTTAACTTGCAGTAGTCAGCGGTAGCAAGTGCGAAGTCTTCATCATCATGCGAACAGTTCAGAAGCACCCAGTACCTCAAGAACCCGTCTACTACTTCGGGTGAGATCATGACAACCTCGGTGTTCTCAATGGCCCCCGTATCTCGGAGGCTAACGAATGTCGAGGTGTCGGTGAAGTCTCCCTCGGTGTACAGCTCGACATGGAAGAAGAAGTTCATAGTGACACCACCTCAAAGCTCTTCCCAGTTGCGACCTCGTAGAAGTCACGAGCGAAGGCTTGCACTACGAACACTCTGTATGCTGGCATAAGGTGAGTGGTAGCGTATGTCACCGAGAAGTTTTGAATGTCAAGCCACTTCTCGTAAGCTAGCTTTGCCAGTTCGGGCATCTGTTCGGGGTAATCCCAGTCAAACATTGCGAGCGGGTCTTTCATGAATTCTTCCCACTCCTTGAGGTCTTCTTCAGCACCAATGCCCTCACCCGTGTACGGTGGCTCTCCGTGTCCGCTTTCTGAGTTGAAGTACCCGCTATGGGATGAGTGGTCACCATGCTTGGCGGTGTGGTCAGTTTCTTTGAGAAGTTCTTCCCAAAATTCCTTGAGCTTCTTTTGTGTTTGTGTCATTTTGAAACCTTGTCAGCCGTTGCCGACAGAAATAGTATATCAGCAATTATTCCACTTTGCACAAAATTATTCAAAATTGTATAAAATTGTGTATACTAGGCTCATGGTTAGAAAAGACCAAATAGCAGAAGAGGTACTGAGGCTAAGGGCGTTGGGTGTTCCCGCCGTTCGAATAGCTAACGATCTCGGCATACACAGAAACACGGTAGGCAACATCGTAAAGAGAACCACCGAACAAGAGCAATCAGAAGAGCAATCTTCACCGACCAACTAAACAAACAATGAGCCAATACAACATAATTGACAATTCAGTAGTTGACACCGAGACCGGAGAGGTACTTGGTAACGCCATCTCGGACGCTGGGGAAATCAGCAGCCAAACCGCACTCGAAGCCATCCTTGAGAAGCTGGCAGACGTGGAAGGCAGACTGACCGCTCAACAGCTTCGACACCAAGCCATTCTGGAGAACTGCCGAAAGCTTGAAGTAAGAACCGCCTCATACCTTGCTTACCTCAAGGCACAATACGAACCTCATATAGAGGCATACGCCAAGACCAGACTTGAGGGGCAGAAGTCCAAGACATTGACCACGCCGTTCGGCTCGGTCTCATTCCGCACCGTTCGAGGTGGCTTGAAGGTAGTAGACCCAAGCCTTGCCCTCTCGGTGGCCCAAGCACACGGTTGGATTGAGGCGATTAAGGTTACCGAGTCCTTCCAAATCTCGAAGCTCTCAGAAGAGCAGAAGAACATTCTTACCGCTGAGATGCCAGACGGCTTTGAGTACTCGCCAGACAGAGAGACAATGAGCATTAAGGTGATGGCATGAGACTCGCACAGAAGGTACTAAAGGTCTCCCAATCCATCGGGTGCGTTGAAAAGAACGGACTCAATGCTCATTTCAAGTTCAAGTATCAAGCGTGGGATGATGTACTCCCCGCCGTCCGCAATGCTTGCATTGAGCATGGGGTACAGATAACGCCAAGCGTGTTGGATGCCAGAAGCGATAACGGCCATGTACTTGTGCATATGAGCTTCACGATCAAGGACGCCACCACCGAGGAGTTAGATACCTTCTTCTGGTTCGGGGAGGCAAAAGGGAATGATGACAAGGGAATTCAGAAGGCTATCACCTCTTGTACGAAATACGCCCTCTTGAAGTACTTCATGATTCCTATTGTAGATGATACCGACCCAGACGGGGACGCACCCAAGAAAGCCAAAGAGGAGCCAACAAAGGTAGATTTACCCTCCGCTCGTTCGGTCTTCACTCGCAAGGTGTATAACGATTGGGTGAGCATCGGCGGGACACTTAGCCAGTTCGAGCAACTCAAGACCAAGCTGGCAAGCATCAAGTTCCCGACCAAGGCAACCGACCTCATTAACCATGCAATGTCAGAAGAGGGATGTACGACCGTCGAAGAAGTCCACCGTTGGATTGCCAGCACTCATAAAGAGTTGACCCACCCGTTCAAACTTGAAGATAACGCTGGTTGACGTAGTAGACGGCGAAGCCCTCTTTATTGTAAGCTCCCAATCCACTTGGGGGCTTAGCTATGAAGTCTTCATAAATAAGTTTGGTCATACGACTTGTGAATGTATGGATTCACTTTGTCGCAGAAAGTCACCCCATGCGTTAGACCTCATACAAGGTAACGCCCGACATTCATGTAAGCACATGAGAGCAGTAGGAAAGGAAATAAGCAAATGTCTTTGAACCGTATAGTTATCGTAGGTCGCTTGACAAGAGACCCAGAACTCAGAACCACCTCGACCGGAAAAGATGTCGTGGAGTTCTCAATCGCCGTAAATAAAAGAATCAAGCCAGCAGATGGCCCAGACGCCGACTTCTTCCGTGTCAAGGCTTGGGGGCAAACCGCCAGCTACGTTTGCGAGTACATTGGACGGGGAAGGCTCGTATCAGTAGATGGCCGGCTAGAGTCTCGCAAGTACACCGACAAGGACGGCAACAACCGTGAAATCGTGGAGATCGTAGCAGACCATGTAAACGCCCTCGACCGACCGAAAGAGGACGCCGAGCCAAGGCAAGAATCAAGAGGCAAGGCAAGACCCGCTCCAGAGCCATATAACCCCTTTGAGGATGAGGATTGATGCAAGACAATAACCTCTTAACCGAGAAGGTTCAAGAGCTGGAGATAGCCATGAAGAACTCGACGGGGGTGGAAGCGATGGCGATGGCGGGAGTGCTGACAGCGACTAAGAAGAAGCTGGCTGGAACCACCACGGGTATCAACATCAACCCCGCCAGATTATCACCTCAAGACCGCAAGGTCGAGAGCCTACGAATGAGGGAGCATTGGAATGGATGTCGAAGCATTGATGACCTCTGAGCAATCGGTGGCGGTTCCCATGCCACCAAGTACTAACACCCTCTTTGTCAACATTCCCGGACGGGGGCGGGTAAAGAATGGCAAGTACAGAGCGTGGCAACTCGAAGCGATACCCATCTTAAAGACCAACCTTGAGCCAATCCAAGGGGCGGTTCGGATGCACTACCACCTCACTTTAGGAACCTCTTTTCGAGGTGACATAAGCAACCGCATAAAAGCTCTTGAGGATGCGGTTGTCGAGGCGGGAATCATCGAGGGCGACACGCATAGGATCGTGAGCGAGATTCTGATAACGAGAGATTACATCTCTGGAAAGAATTCCTACATCATCCTCAGAATCAGTAAAGCTGGGATATAATAAGGGTGGCTCCTTGGGGCGGCGGTTTATTCCTTCGACCAATGCCCCGAACAAAGCCAAAATACTCAAGGGTGGAAGCTCGAAGTAGCTCCGAGCGGAAGCCCTTAAGTGAGCTACATAATGAGAAAAGATAACCTAGACGCTAAGGCGTCATCCAAAACATCTACACCTATTGGCTGGTACAAGTGGTACAGCCGTGACTTCTGGGCATCTATGACCGTTCGGTCAATGTCACCAATCGCCCGAAGCATTTACCGTGACCTCCTCGACGTTCAGTTTGAGCATGGTTGCCTTCCATCTAGAGAAAGATTCATGCGGGCTTTGGGATGGTCTGAAACAGACTGGCAAGAGTTCGAGCCATATCTTGAGGAGTGCTTTCCGAATGGCATGAACCCCAAGATGGATGAGATTCGCCAGCAAGCTATAGAAGACCGTGAGAAGCAAATAAGAGCGGGGAAGAAATCGGGTGAGGCAAGGTCAAGCGTGGGAAAGTTTGAACCAGAAATTAACACCCGTTCAACGGATGTTCAACGCCCGTTCAACGGATGTTCAACGGATGTTCAACAAGTGTTGAACCAAACAGAAACAGAAACAGAAACAGAAACAGAAGCAGAAGCAGAAACAATAAGAGTTAAGAAGGATGCTGTCGCACCTTCCTCACGAAAGGGCAAGGTGGATTATCACTCTTTGGCTCAAGAGGCGGGCTTTGAGGATGATATGTTCTTGAAGGCTTGGAGTGAGTTTGTCGAGCATCGGAGGGAGATTAAGCACCCAATGAGCGAACGTGCAGCCAACTTGATTCTTGCCAAGCTCAAGAAGTTCTCGGTGGAGGTTGGGGTGGAAGCTATCAACCGCTCAATCTCCAGCGGGTGGCGGGATGTATTCCCAGAAAAGGCGACCCAGCGGGTAGGCGTAAAAGGTAGACCCTCAAGAATGGGTTCAGCCCTTGAGTACATGGCAAGTAATCGGGATAATGTCCAAGAGCCAGAGTACTTCAACGCTGAGTTTAAGGAGATAATATTAAAACGCCAGAAGGCTCTGGAGGGTAAATAATGAAAGGCGGTCGACTAAAAGAAGAAGTTCTTTATGCTATGTGTTTAATGATTGACGGCGGGTTTAATACCTACGGTGGCTTCACCGAGACCCAGTTAGAGAACAAGGCATTGGTGTACTCAATCGTGGTATCAGAAGATGAATCCATTGATGAGGAAATTGTAGTGTTAACGGGCATGAGGTACTTGAGGGGTGAGGTGACGGTCTACAATGACGGAGCACAGATACCCGCCTCCCACGACTTCCCAACAGCCCCAGAGTTCTACAACGCTTGTAAGCAAACCTACCACGCCTTGTACCGAATGATTGAGGTGGGAGAGACCGAGCGGGATGGCATCGTTTATTCGCACACTCTCAAGGTTCGGCGGGACATTAACAAGCACCAACTGGATGAGATGGTGACCGAGGAACGTAGGCGGTTGGGCTTGCCAGTAGCGGAACCGCATAAGCCACTCTCTCACGATCAAGAACGCAAGGCGAGCGAGATAATACGGCGGGTGTTCGGTGACGCTCCCAAGCTCAACAAGGACGGGCAAGAATGAAACACCCTTACCGAATCGTGCGGGACATTGGGTTAATGCCTTACAAAGGGAATTTATACTCCTACCGAATCATACACGGAACAAATATAGGTGGGCTAGAATTGCAAGCAGCACTTTTGGAAGATGGAGAGCCAAGAGACGAGGAAGCCATTAAAGTAGACGAGCAGTTTGGTTATTACATTGAGGATGCTTTGCTCAATCAACCAGACGAAGCAATTTGGTCTTACATTAAAACTGAAATTGATGAAGATTTTGCTTGTGGAGAAAGTGAATGAAGCACCTTAGCCTCTTCTCTGGCATTGGTGGAATTGACCTCGCTGCCGAATGGGCGGGCTTCGAGTCTGCTATTATGGTCGAGAGAGACCCGTACTGCCAACAAGTTCTCAAAAAGAACTTCCCGACCACCCAAATATTTGACGATGTTACAACTTTCAATGGACTTGAACTCAGAGGAGCAATTGACCTCATCTCGGCGGGCTTCCCATGTCAACCCCACTCCCTTGCTGGAAAGCGTAAGGCGTCTGGTGATGAGCGTGACCTCTGGGGAGAGGTTGTACGAATCGTGGGCGAGGTGCAACCCCGATGGTTCTTGGGTGAAAACGTCCCCGGCCTCCTCTCTTCCGAATCTGGAAGATTCTTCGGGCGAGTGGTCAATGACTTGGTGCAGATGGGGTATCGGGTGGGATGGGCTTGTTATGGAGCTAAAGACATTGGAGCCGTTCACCGTAGGAGCAGAATATTCATCATTGCCTACTCCAAGCACTTTCGATGCGAAGACATTCAAGAAGAAGGATTTGAGCGACAAGACCACCAAGAACGGAAAGAGGGGCGGGAGAAGCAATCTCCGGGAAGTGGACTTCGAGAATATGCTCCCAACTCCACGAGCAAATCAAGCAATGGCGGTGGACTTGGAGAGCAATTATGCTCAGAATCACAAGCACAAGAATTTGGAGGTGGTGATAGGAAAGGATATGCTTGCCACTCCGAGGGCGAGCCAAGACTACAAACCAATTCGACCACTTGCTCCATCGGAAGCCAACGGTACTCACGGGAAGACTTTGGTGGCAGACATTGGCAGCCAATATCTGGAGGAAACTGGAAAGAGTGGGACACTTGTCCCATCGTGTACGAGACCCGTTCTGAATCCAGAGTTCGTCGAAAAGATGATGGGATTCCCCATCGGGTGGACAGACTTAAGTCTCTAGGGAACGCCGTTGTGCCTCAGCAAATTTATCCAATCCTAGAAGAGATGGCGAGGTTTGATCGTGAGCTTTGAGGAAGCGGTGAAGGTGCTTGAGGGCAAGGGCTACCGAGTCCATGCCACGGTAACCGAACCGAGCGGATTGCGGTCTATTCTCTTTACCCGTAAGGGCAAGATGAAGCAAGCCTCGGAGCTTACGGTCATTGCCCTCGCTCAGAGCTACGAGCAACCATCGATGGAGCTTGATGGGTGACTACCTCCGAGAAGATGCGGGGTGCTTCCACGAGCAACGGACGGGGAGCACGCCCAACCCAGATAGAAAGAGCAACGGTGCCAAGCGTCGAGCAAGAATGATTGTTATCGGCTCCGAGACCCATGAGCGGTGGTGGTTGGATGTTGAGGCGGGTATGTTACGGCTTGAAGTTATACAAGAGGTTCTCAGAGTTCGCTACGGTCGTAAATAAAGAAGCCCTCCAAGTGCGGAGGGCTTGAGTCTTTAGGCGGTGGTCTTAGTCATACATCGCCGCCTCGATGAGCTTGATAATCGTTCCTCTGATGGAGCCTTGAGCCTTAAGCCACTTGACCATATGAACGGGTAACCAGAAGCATATCTGCCGGGCGTCCTCGCTGATGGGTGCGGGCATTACTTGACACCTCCGATAAAGAGCCAGAGAATGAAGAGGGCAACGGTAAAGAGTCCGAAGGCGAAGGTGGCTACCTTGTCCCAGTCGGTTACCCGCTTGTACTTCTTTGGTTCGGCTTGGAGTTGTCGGCTCTCGATGATTCGCTCCATCACTTGATGTCTAAAGAGGTCGGGATCGTGAAGGTTCTCTCCCTTCTTTGGTTGGCGAAGGTCGGCGAAGTAGTTTTGTTCTTGGTTGTTCATTGTTGTTTCCTTGATTGGTCGGTGGGGAGGTTGCCCTCCCCGTTGGTCTTTAGATGGCTTCTTTACAGCCAGCGAGAATCAATCGGTCTCGCAATTCTTGGAAGAATGACTTCCTCACTTCGATAGAAGAAGCTGATTCGATTCCGCTTACTTGAGCAAGAATCTCTCTTGCTTTGCTGGTAAGAGCTTCTACTTTAACAGTAGTTGCAGAGAAGTCACCGAAGAAAACTCGGTAGTCACCGGAGGCGGAGGCGGAAAAGAATTCCATGTAGTTATTATAGACTATACTTATTGGAAACACAAGCATATTGTGAAAAATTGTACAAAAAAAGTAAAACTAGCGTAAAATCTGGACATCGCCTTGCTATCGGCTACTCAAAATAGCCCGCTCAGACCGTGATAGCGAATCAATTCGTATATCTTTATGAGTCTTTTATAGTGGTTCCTATGAATAACGCCCAAGCAATTACCGAGGTTCGAGCCATCTTGAATAGGCGTTATCAGAATTACAACCAGCTTCCTAACCCAGAGCGTGTACTTCTTGCCGCCGCCGTTCTTGCTGATGACATCCAAGTTAGAGAGGTGGGCGGGAACAATAAGGGTGAATGGGTTGAGGCTATCTTAGAGGGTGTCAAGCTAGGCGAAGGTTATCCGTGGTGCGCCGCCTTCATTGAGTTTTGTTGCGATGTAGCGGGCTTCACCGCTGGCCCAACCGACCGAGCCTCTGCCGCCGTTGATTCGTGGCTGACGTGGGCAAGAATGGAGGGACGTGTAACGAGCAATCCGAAGAGGGGCGACTTGTGCCTCTGGAAGCGTTCAACGGGTAACCACATCGGGATTGTGACCGACTTGACGATCACGAGCGTGATGAGTATTGAGGGGAACACCACGCCGGGAGCGACTGGCAACCAGAGAGACGGTGGAGGATGCTACCGAAGAACACGCCTCAGAAACTCATGGACGCACTTTATTTCTTTAGGATAATTAACTATGGCAACTGAACCACCTTCGAACGACTTCTTCACCGGGCTCTCTCACTTTCTCTCAAGTACCTTTGGCTGGTTATCAACCATTATTCTAGGCATCTTCGGGGGCGGGAAATTGCACCAAAGAATAGTACAACTTGAGAAGGATTCGGAGGGGCTAAGTGGTCTCGCCGTTCAAGTGGCAAAAATTGAGGCGAAAATAGACATTCTCCTCGACGACCGCAAGCGGGGGTAGCCCATCAACAATATCAAGACCACTCTTGAGATAACCGCCAAAGAGCCAAAAGCAAGACTAGGGCTACTTTCAGACCTCCACTTTGGAGCCTCTTGTATGGTCAAGCCAGCCCTCAAGTACGACCTCGAAAGAATGGCTGCAGCCAACTGCCGAATCGGGATAAACGGGGATGTATTCGACTTTATCCTCCCGAGCGACCTTAAGCGGTTCGACCTTGATGCTTTGGATCGTGAACTCCTTAAAGGTGGCCTCAAGCCTATTGATGCGGCGATAGAAATGGCTTACGAGTTCTTGAAGCCGTATGCCCACTTGATAGAGTTTATAGGCATTGGCAACCACGAAGCCCACGTCTCCAAGCGTCACCATATAGACGTGATGAGCATTCTTCTTTACCGTCTCAATCAGCTTCCCAACGTAGAGATAAAGGCTGGCGGTTGGTGCGGGTACTGGAACGTGACACTCAAGAGGCAGACCCGACTAACAAACTTCTTGATGTACAGACACCACGGAGCGGGAGGGGCGGCTCCAGTCACCAAGGGCATCATTGACTTTCAGAGAATGTTAGCGTGGCAAGGAGATGTAGACGCCCTCTGGATTGGTCACAAACATAACAAGTTTATTGACCTCGCAACCAAGATGGAATACCGCTCTAAAAGGAACGAGGCACGAACCAAGCAAGTCACTTGTATTATGACTGGCTCATACCTCTCGACCTACGGAACAGAGGCGGGTACGAATCCAAGCTATGCCCAAGCGTGGAACCTCGCACCCCAGCAGTTCGGCGGGGTTATACTAGAGCTGAGCCAGAGAGAGTTTTATGTCGGCAAAGAGCAGACTGTCACCGTACAATGTACGGCTATCTTGTAAGGGAACCTAACAATGAATGAACAATTAAAGAAAGTAATTGCCGGGGCTTTGTCCGGCTTTGTATCGGCGTTTTTAGTTGACCTCAACGCTTGGAAAAGCAATGAGGCAATAGAGCACTTCAACTGGCCGTTAGCTATCAAGCGATGGTTAGCGGGTGCGGTGTCTGGAGCCTTGACGGGGCTAGGATTTGGTCAACTATGAACGCCAACTTCAGAATCGGCTTTAACCTCGGAGGGCTTCTAAAGAACCTTGGCGTATTCGTGGTGAAGGTGTCTCAAGAAGACGGCGAGCGAATTATCATGGTCTGCGACCAGCTCCGAGTTGCCTTGATTCTGGCGGGTCAAGGGGTACTGGCTGACCGCTTGATTGCCGAGTTCAGAAAATAACCAGCGGGTAAACTCGTCTTTAGCTTCATGAGCCAAGAAACTAACGGTGAAACTAACGGTGAGATTGTTGAGGAGTTGGTTCCTCAAACTCATGGTGGAGCACTTAAAAGAGGCGGTACATACGGGCATCGTGGAGCTGGTGGCAGACCCAAGAGCGAGATTCGGAGGGCGTGTGCTGAGGCGTTCGACTCCCGAATACCTCGGCTCCTTGAAATCATGGACAATGCCTCAACCCCGCAAGAGTACATGAAGGCACTTGACCTTTTAGGCAAATATGGAGGACTCCAACAAATTGACGCAACCTCTGGAGATAACCCACTCCAAGGGCTTACCGACACAGAACGAATTGAGAGAATTGCTACCCTTGTTAACCTTGCAAGAGCAAGAGGAGTTACTGAGCCACCTCCAAGCGATGCCCTTGACGTTCAGCCAATGGTATCAGACCCAGAAGCCGAAACACTATAGCTATCCTCGCCACGTTGAGTACTTATGCGAGATCGTAGACAAGACCATAAAGGGTGAGTTTCAGAACGTAGCTATCTCTCTTCCACCGGGACATGGCAAGAGCCAGACCATAACCACCCGATTACCCATCTATTGGGGGATGAGGAACCCGCAAGATGCGATAGTGTTCACGGGATACTCTCAAGATTTTGCCAACCGTAACCTTAGCAGACCCGCCAGAGAGCTTGCCAAGGAGCTAGGCATTCTGGATAATTCGTCTGAAGCTATGGAGGAGTGGAGACTAACGAACGGGGCAAGGCTGGTTGCTCGAGGTGTTGGCTCAGCTCCTACGGGTATCAACCCTATATCCTTACTTGTATGCGATGACCCGATAAAGGATAGGATGCAAGCCGAGAGCGAGACGGAAAGAAATAACATCTGGGACTGGTGGACGGGCTCGGTGGTACAACGTTTCTTCCCTCGAACCAAGGCGTTTGTCATTGCCACCCGATGGCATCATGATGACTTGATTGGACGGCTCAAGGCTCAAGGAGATGATAGCTGGACATTCATAAACCTACCCGCCATTGCAGAAGAGGGTGACCCGCTTGGAAGGGCTGAGGGTGAAGCGTTGTGGCCGGAGGTCAAGCCCCTTAACTTCCTTGAGGCGGTTAGGCGGCAGATGGGCGAGTACAACTTCCAAGCCCTCTTCCAAGGCAACCCAAGCCTTCGAGACGGTGCAATCTTCAAGGTAGACCGAGCCAGCTTCATTGATGAGCGGGAGTTACCGCCAATGGTTGAGCGGGTGCGGAAGTGGGACGTAGCAGCCAGCTCTGGGAAGGGTGACTATACAGCGGGGGTATTGGTCGGGAAGGATGCGAACGGGCGGTACTATGTGCTCGACGTTCAACGCTTCCAAGAATCAACTGATGCCAGAAATCAGAGGATGTTAGCGACCGCAAGACAAGACGGGGTAGCGGTTCGGGTAGTGGTTCCAGAAGATCCCGGCAGTGCGGGTAAAGACCAAGCCCTCGCATACCTTCGCCTCTTGAGTGGTTACAACGCCAAGGCAGTAAGGGAGACGGGGAGCAAGGAGACCAGAGCTGATGGTATTGCATCACAATTCAACGGTGGTAACGTCTCTCTTATTAGGGCTAACTGGAACACCGCCTTCCTTGAAGAGCTTAGGCAATTCCCCACGGGCAAGCATGATGACCAAGTGGACGCTTTAGCGGGAGCCTTTAACGAGTTGGTGAGTAGTAACAATGTTTGGAATTGGTAGCGAATGAAAATATTTGGACTTGAAATTAGAGCAGTCGGGCGGGAGCCACGGAACCGAGACCAACAATTTACGGGTATCCCCTTTGTCGGTGGAACGTCTACGATGGGCGGCTACCTCAGATACGGGGCAACAGACCGAAACTGGCGAACCGAGGCGGGGCAGATTGAAAGCAACTCGACGGTAGCTATCGGACTCGGCAAGATTGCTCAGAAGGTAGCTCAAGCCAAGTTAACGGTTAAGACAATCAACCCAGACGGTAGCTACTATTACAAACCAGACCCTCGCTTATTCTCCTTCACCGCACCGATGCCGGGACTTGATGAGGCGACAATCCTTAAAGCCATTGCTTGCCCGCTCAAGGTCTACGGAAATGCCTACCTTCTGAAGAGACGTAGCAAGACGGGGTTCTTGATTGGTTTGGCTCCCTTGATGCCTTGGCAAGTCGTACCGAAGAGCGATATACACGTTGACGGTTCTCCCAACAATGGGAACGAGCTTATTACCCGTTATCAAATAACCCCTTACGGTGGCGGTGCGATGTTCTATGCCGCTCCTTCCGAGATTATCCACTTTAGGGATGGGATGGTAGATGTTGCAAACCCAGCCCTTGGAATGTCTCCATTGATGGCCGCATTGAGGCAAGTAGTTACCGATAACGAGGCGAGCAACTACGCCGCTACCTTGATGACAAACATGGGTATTCCCGGTGTGATATTCTCACCGAAAGACCCTAACGCCATGGAACCCACGCAAGAACAAAGAAAATCTATGCGTGATCGTTGGCAAAGCTTCAGCCGTGACCGAAGAGGGCAAGCGATGGACTTGCCGGGAGCCTTCGAGATTACACGGGTTGCAATGTCGCCGACCGACATCAAGGCGATTGAGCAGAAGGTTCATACGATGACCGAGCTTCTCGCTTCGCTTGGGGTTGACCCGATGATTGTTGGTTTACCCTCAGATTCTAAGACATATAACAACATCTCAGAGGCGAGAGAAATCTTCATTGAGGACACCATTTTATCCTTGCTCAGCGTTATCTCAGCGACTCTCGACAAGGCGTTTGCTGATGAGGGGCTAGGGCTGAAGCCAAATGAGTTCTTAGCCTTTGACCCAAGCGTTTACCGTGAGCTGGATGAGGATATTACCGCCAAGTACACAAGGGCAGAACTAGCGTTCAAGGCGGGAGCCTCTACCCGTGGCGAATTCAGAAAGGCACTCGGCTTCCAAGACGACTTGGCAGACCCTCGGACGTGGTTCGACATGAACGCTTTGGCAAGCCCACTCCCAACCACCCGAAGCATTAAGAAGTACGATAAGAGCCAACTAAGACGGCTTGAAGACATTCAACTTGAAAGCTGATGCCGTGTAACCATATCACCGAAAGCACCGCAAGGAAGCTCACCTTTATTCCCAAGGTGGTAGAGTTTCGTGCGATGCCAGCCGCCTTTGATAAGCCCGGTCGGAGTTATCAGAAATGGTATGAAGATATGTTGAACTTCAACTGGAACACCGCCAAGAACGCAAGCAAGCGATTGGTAAACGGTGGAAACGTTGAGGCATGGGCAGACAACTTCTTTGATGCCATTCTCCAAGCGAACGCTAACAGTCATTGGATTGGGCGGGACTTAGTGAGTCTTGACCCGACCAGCTTTGAGGAACTCGACATCCTAGCAGCCAGAGCGATTGCAGACGATGACGCCGAGTACCTCCAAGGGTTTATAGATGACATCCTCGACGGGCGTTACACCGATGAGGCGGGTGACTTGATGCTCGACCAAATTCTCAACCGCCAAAAGTTGTACATGGGCAAGGCGAGGGGCATAAGTGCTCAAGCCTCGGTAGACGCTCTTGATCTCGAAACAGAGATAACTTGGGTGCTGGGTGGTGCTGAGAAACATTGTTCAGATTGTCCACGGCTAGCAAGCATCTCACCCTACTTCAAGGATGACCTATTCACCACGCCGGGAGCTTGCGATACGCCTTGCCTTGGGAACTGTAAATGCCATCTGGAGTTTGAGGTCGGCGGTAAGAAGGTGCAGACAATTAAGCCCGTAGTATTGGAGAATGATTGAGAATGGCAGAGAATATAATGGTTCCACCACTTGGAGTACAGAGAGCGTGTAAGCGTGGTCTGGTGATGTTTGAGGAAGGTAAGGGTGGGGACGGCTTAGAGCCAGCCACCATCAAAGAAGCCCGCTCAATGGCAAGAGGCGAAGAGCAGACCGAGGCAAAGATTCGTAAGGGTAACCGATGGTGGGGAAGAAACGCACGATTCCTTGATGAGCCAGAGGACAGCCCCGCAATGGTTGCCGCCCTTCTTTGGGGAGGCGAGCCGGGTATGAGATGGTTCAAAAGGGCTTATGAATCCGTCATAAAAGAAGAGAAGTCTTTACAAATGAATTTTAATACAAGACAAGAACGCCAATTCGAGCTCCGCATGGAAGGGGCAGAAGCCTCTAACGGTGGATTAAAAGGGATGGCATTAAAGTACGGGGAGTTAGATAGTTACTGCTCGGTGTTCGCTCCCGGCTCCGCTACCGCCGCCCTTCCAGACTTTGTGGCGAACGGTTCCTTCCTTGAATCTCATGATGCCGACGATCTCGCCATTGGCTATATCAAGAGTGCAACCGATAACGGCGTAGGCGTTGAGGTCGAGGTGGAATATCACTCAACCCCAGCCGCTAAGGATGCCCGCACCGTGGCACTTGAGCGATTGGCTGCTGGCAAGAAGGTGGGCTTGAGTATCGGCTTCACTATTGGTGACTACCTTGAGTTTGAGAACGGAGAGGAGATGCTCCGAATGGTTGACACCTTGGGCATGGACAAGAACCTCTTTAATGTCGAGTCCATTCGCAAGTGTAACCGTGAATGCTACTTAATCATGCGACTGGCGAAAGTATATGAGGTAAGCCAAGTCAACTTCCCGGCGGTTCCAGAATCGGAAGCCTCGGAAGTCCGAAACAGTTTGAAGGGTGCTCATGCTGGCAAATCCTTCGCAGACGAACTCTCCTCCGTTCTTGATGCGGTTGAGATTGTCACAACCAGAGCCAACGAGGTACTCGTACTTCGTGAAGCTCAAGACAAGACACTTGGGAAATCAACCCTTGAGCGGTTAGAAGCGATTCGGAGCAATCTGAATGAGCTACTGACCCGAGCAAATGAGCCAACGGTTCAAGAGCTTCAAGCGGTGAAGTTTGCCCAGTTGGAGAAACTACTAAGATGAAATCTAACCAAGAACTCAACCAGATATTGAGCGAAGCGGTAAGTTTTGTTGATGCGACCCGAAGCGAATACGCCGGCAAGAAAGTTATGCCCGCTGACGTGGAAGCCCGCTTTGACAAGGCAGTTGCCGACATGCTCGACGCAAAGAAGGAGCTTGAACTTCGCTCCCAAATCGACAACGCTCGTTCATTCCAAATGGCAGAGGGTAACAACCCGTCCATCATGGGCGGAGTGGCACAAGACAGCAAGCAAGAAGACGCTCTCGTTCGAGCATGGAGAGGTTACCTTCGAGGTGACAATAGCCAACTCGCACAAATCCGAGCGGCTCAACAAGTCAACCCTAATACAGCGGGTGGATTCCTTGTTCCTAATGCGATTGCTCAAGAGATTATCAAGCCGGTCGATAACCCAATCTTCATGCGACAAATCTCTAACGTTCAGCAAATCAATGCGAACGTTGCGATTCCTCGGCAAAATACCCGTCTTACCGCTTACTGGCAAGGCGAGACAGAAACCGCTCTTACCTCTTCGGTGCAAGTGGGTCAACGAGACTTCAAGCCTCACCGAGTAACCGTAAGAACTTCGGCTTCTCGATTGCTCATCGACCAGTCGGTTATCAACGTTGAGCAATGGCTCGGTGGCGAACTTGACTATGCTTCAAGGCTCAAGGAAGAAGATGCGGCGATGCAAGGTAATGGCGTTGGGCAATGGCTTGGCATCTTTACAGCATCCGCTGACGGTATCCCAACTTCACGAGACGTTCCAACCGTTGGAGCGGCGATTGCGGCTGATGACATCATCTCAACCTTGATGAATGTTAAAGCAACCGTTAGAGACCGAGGTAGCTGGGTTGGCTCTCGCCAATTCGTCACCGCCGTTATGAAGCTCAAGGACTCCGCAAACCAGTACATCTTCACAGAAAGTGCTGGCATCGGCAACGTGCTTGCAGTAGGTACTCCAATGTTCCTCAAGGGGCGACCTTTGTACGAATCGGAAAGTGCTCCAACGACTCTCGCTGCTGGAACCTACGCCGCCGTATTCGGTGACTTTAACTTCTACCGCATCTACGACTTCTTGAACCTCTCGGTACAAGTGCTCGACCAAGATCCATACGCCAGCAACGGCGAATACGGTTACGTCATGCACAAGTTCAGCGACGGTGCTCCAGTCCTCGACGAGGCGTTCAGCCGACTCCAAGTGAAACCATGATGGCTACATTTAATGAATTCCAAATCGTTACCGTCTTCCCAGATGCCACCGCCGCAACCACTAAAGGGCTTGCCGCTGGTACAACTGACGTTAACTCTTCGACAATCGACTGCTTGGGTTGCTA